>Ga0268357_100868_pt1 | contig 28567 bp, 28 predicted proteins | sample BioMet10_FD_192466 | JGI IMG/M metagenome (GOLD analysis project Ga0268357, IMG submission 192466) | Sewage microbial communities from Oakland, California, United States - Biofuel 10 (Illumina Assembly) | ecosystem: Engineered > Wastewater > Sewage > Unclassified | place: USA: California... | reverse complement strand
CCTCCAACTTCCAGATACTTTGCAACGTACCCAGAGAACATTACGATAAGACAATCTAAAACAAGTACCCCCCAATAAGGAAGTGCTTTCTTAGAGAAATACCAATTGGTGATTTTTGGAATCATTTTTATAGATTTAAATAGTTAATTTCAAAAATTGCAGCCAAAGACACTACTATTTCAGAATATATTAAACATGTAATATTTAAAAATTAGATCATAATTCTTTGGAACATAATTAAATGGCATTTTTAATGGTTAAGCTACAATAAATTATATATACAAAATAAGAGCGTTTAGTTGTTAAACGCTCTCATTTTATACTTCTGACTAAACTCTTTTATTCGTTGTTCTTCTTCAAGCCGGCAGATAAGCAATGTGTCATCCTGTTCCGCCACAATGTAGCCATCCAAGCCCTGAATCACTACTTTCTTTTGCTGAGCCACATGCACCATACAGTTTGAGCTATCTTACATTTGTGTAGCTTTTAAATTGTTTATAGTCTATTCTTATACATATCACTATAATACTTCTCGTACTCACCACTGGTGATATTGTCCATCCATTCCTGGTTATCAAGATACCAACTTACAGTTTTCTCAATACCTTCTTCAAACTGCAAAGATGGCTCCCAACCCAACTCTGTTTTTAGTTTTGTGGAATCAATAGCATAACGAAGATCGTGTCCTGCCCTGTCTGTTACGTAAGTGATAAGATGTTCGCTAGTACCTTCCGGATTACCCAGCAATCTATCTACAGTCTTAATAATCACTTTTATTATATCAATATTCTTCCATTCATTGAAGCCGCCAATATTATACGTTTCTGCTATTTTTCCATTGTGAAAGATCACATCAATAGCCCTAGCATGATCAACTACATAGAGCCAATCGCGTACATTTTCTCCTTTTCCATAAACCGGAAGCGGTTTACCGTGACGGATATTATTAATAAACAGAGGTATTAATTTTTCAGGAAATTGATATGGGCCGTAGTTATTACTGCAATTAGTAACAATGGTAGGCATACCATACGTATCATGAAACGCACGTACAAAGTGATCACTACCTGCTTTACTTGCAGAGTACGGACTATGAGGATCATATTTTGTTGTTTCCGTAAACAACGTATTATCAAACTGTAATGCCCCATAAACTTCATCAGTTGAAATATGATAGAAACGTTTTCCTTCATAATTTCCATCCCATGAAAGCTTTGCAGCCTGCAGAAGAGCAAGCGTGCCCATTACGTTGGTACGTGCAAAGGTAAATGGATCTTTTATGCTGCGATCTACATGACTTTCAGCAGCCAGATGAATTACTCCGTTAATATTATACTCTTTAAAAAGCTCCATCATTTTATCAAAGTCGCAGATATCAGCCTTCACGAAGGTATAATTCGGTTTAGCTTCAATATCTTTCAGATTAGCCAGATTACCAGCATAAGTAAGCTTATCCAGATTGATAATATGATAATCTGGATACTTATTCACAAAAAGTCTGACAACATGGCTACCGATAAAACCGGCACCACCTGTAATTAATATATTATTCATATTGATTTACGTTATAGTCAAAAACGAACTCAGAATCTTTCAAACGACTGTGATATTTGTCTTTCTCTGACAATATAATATCATCTGCAGGAATTTGCCAATCAATGCCTAAATCAGGATCATCCCATGCCAGAGCTCCTTCACATTGAGGGGCATAGAAGTTATCACATTTATATTGAAACACAGCTTCTTCACTTAGTACAGCAAAGCCATGTGCAAAACCACGAGGAAGAAAAAACTGACGTTTATTTTCGGCACTCAATTCTACTGCTACATACTTTCCAAAAGTTGCAGAACCTTTACGGATATCAACAGCTACATCAAGAACTTTGCCTTTTACAACACGCACCAATTTAGATTGTGCATAAGGAGGTTTCTGGAAATGAAGTCCTCTAAGCACTCCATAACTAGATTTCGATTCATTATCCTGCACAAAAATAGTATTACACACCTGCTCTTCAAAATTTTTTTGAGAAAAAGATTCAAAAAAATAACCCCGGTCATCCTTAAATACGCGAGGTTCAATTATCACTACTCCTTCGAGCTCTGTTTTAATTACATTCATATTTTACTTAACTAAACCTAATAAATACTGTCCGTACTGATTTTTTTTCATTGGCTGTGCCAGCTCAATCAGTTTCTCATTACTTATCCAACCTTTCCTATAGGCTATCTCTTCGAGACAAGCCATCTTCAAGCCCTGTCTTTTTTCAATCACCTCTACAAAAGTAGAAGCCTCAGAAAGAGAATCGTGAGTTCCGGTATCGAGCCATGCAAAGCCACGACCTAAAAGCTGTACTTTCAATTCTCCATCCTTCAGGTATTCCTGATTTACAGTAGTGATTTCCAGTTCCCCACGTGCAGAGGGCTTTATGCTCTTAGCAATATCGGCCACTTTATTCGGATAAAAATAAAGTCCAACAACTGCGTAGTTTGATTTTGGTTCTTTAGGCTTTTCTTCAATACTAAGTACATTACCTTTCGTATCAAATTCGGCCACTCCATATCGCTCAGGATCATTCACATAATAACCAAAAACCGTTGCTTTTTGCTTAGCTGCATTTTGCACAGCTTCACTAAGCATCTTCCCAAAACTCTGACCATAGAATATATTATCTCCCAGTACCAGACAAACCGAATCGTTACCGATAAACTTCTCCCCGATAATAAAAGCCTGCGCTAATCCATCGGGGGAAGGTTGCTCTGCATACTCGAGAGTGATACCATAATCAGAGCCATCACCCAGTAATCTTTTAAATCCAGGCAAGTCCTGCGGAGTAGATATTACAAGAATTTCTTTTATACCAGCCAGCATTAATACCGAGATAGGATAATAAACCATAGGTTTATCATAGATAGGAAGTAACTGCTTACTCACCCCTTTTGTAATAGGGTACAATCTTGTACCTGAGCCTCCTGCTAAAACTATACCTTTCATATTTTAATATTGTGAATAAATTTAAAACCAAAAATAACTAATAAAAAAATGTAGACTCTTAATCTAATGATATTATAAAATCAACAATAGCCGATTATTTTATAAACAACAAAGCCAATCCACTCATTAAAGATAGATTGCCAGATATCCATTGTTTTCCAGTTTGGATAAAAACTGTAAGCGTCCAATTTTCACGTTAGTTATTTGAAAGCCCTTTATTCACCGCACGTTTGCACGCACAAGACAAACAAAGATTATTAGATTTTTTTTATATTTTCCCAGTATGGCAGGGAGCAGATTCTCAAAATCCGTATATCCTTCCATAAAAGCAGTAAATACTGCTGCAAGAATTGGTAGAATGACTGTATACCTATTTTACAAGTGCCAATAAGGGAATGATAAGCCGTAGAGGTTTCAGCACCTTTATGATTTCCAAAACCATTTTGTTCTTGCGCTCAATAGTCAACGTACGAATCGAATATACCACAATAGAATTATCAATGCAAATCCTCCCATTATAGCGATAAACCATAATGGGAGAAATTGCGTTTACCCTAATAATAACCTCATAAAATCCTTTATATTTATCCGCCTCACAAAGAACTTTCATCAATTCAACCTGCATAGACTTCAGACCAGAGACTGTTAGCATAAAACCTCCAATTTCTCTACCAATCGGAGCAACTCCTAATAGCTTAGATTCTTCCTGGATAGTTGAACGTCATTCTCCAAGAAAATTACTACTGTTTGTATGGCACACTTGCAGATGATTTCTTGACACGATGAATCTTCTTTTTGCTGTACCTCTTCCGATAAATACACTCTCGGCATACCAAGAATCTCCACCAGAACGACGGCTTTCTTGCGTTTGGAGAACCAATTGTAAAATACTTGATAAGAAATGCTCTGCAGTGTGCAAAACGATTCTATCGATAGATTTTTAGATTGACCTCCTACTTTAGAGGAACCAGAGCTTTTCTAAATCTCCACTACTATTCATATTCTCATTTTTTTTGATGACTATGCAAAAGTAGCTAGACTAGTGATTAATGGCAAAAGGTGGAAATTTGACGCTTATGTTATAACTTAACACTCTTATTTTTTACTCTTGACTATATTCCTTTATTCGTTGTTCCTCTTCAATGGTTTGAATTTATTTTCAATAAGATATCAGTCATCAGTTGCGGATTTAAGGTCTTATCCAGCACCTCATACTTAGAGCACTTGCTCTTGTACTCCGGCACAATTTCTTTCATGATCTTCACAATCGCCATATCGTCGAATGAACGGGATGCTTCCAGCAAACGGGTTTCGTTCTGGCATGCGGTCTCGTAATCGTATTCACGAACGTTGGCAATCATAATCTTAGGATGGTGGGTATGCTTTGACTGTTCTTCATCATTCAGCACCTCTTCGAAAAGTTTCTCACCATCACGAAGTCCGGTGAACTTGATTTCGATATCCTTGGCTCCGCAAAGCTTTATCATGCGTTTGGCAAGATCAACAATCTTTACCGGATCACCCATATCGAAAACAAAGATCTCGCCACCCTTACCCATGGTACCTGCCTCCAGCACCAGCTTACAAGCCTCAGGGATCAGCATAAAGAAACGGATAATGTCCGGATGAGTTACGGTAAGCGGACCGCCCCTCTTAATCTGCTCACGGAACAGAGGTATTACCGAGCCATTGCTTCCCAACACATTACCGAAACGAGTGGTTACAAACTGAGTAACCCCCTTCACCTTACCCTCAACAATAGCCTTATTGAGAGACTGGCAGTAAATCTCGCAGATTCGCTTTGAGCAACCCATTACGTTGGTTGGATTCACCGCCTTATCGGTTGAGATCATCACGAACTTCCTGGTGCCGTACTTCACTGCAAGGTCTGCAATTACACGTGTACCATAGATATTATTCTGGACAGCAATACCCGGGTTGTTCTCCATCATGGGCACATGCTTGTAGGCAGCAGCATGGAACACGTAATCCGGCTGATGCACAGCAAAGATCTTCTCCATGTGTTTCTTATTAGCAATGCTCGAAACAATGGTTTCGCTCTTTATGTCACCAAACTGGCGAGCCATCATGAGACGTACCGTGTGCATAGGAGTCTCTGCCTGATCAATGAGAATCATCTTCGCAGGCTTGTATACCGCCACCTGACGAACCATCTCACTGCCAATGGAACCGGCAGCACCCGTAATAAGAATCTTCTTGCCGGTGAGCAATGCACCAATGGCATCCATATTCACCTCAATCTTATCCCGAGGGAGTAGGTCTTCAATGTCCACTTCCTTGAGATTCCGGGTAGTCAGAGGAGTCTTACCATCCCATTCCTCTGCTGCAGACGGCATCATAATCTTGATATCGGCAGCAAGGAATTCGTCAATCATGGCTGCATTATGGCGGAATATCTCACTTTTTAGCGGAGAAACCAGAAGCACTTTAACACCTTTCTGCTTCAGATCTTCAGCGATACCCTTGCCATTCAAGAGTACCTTTTTACCCAGCAAGTAAGCGTTCTTCATTTCCTCACCATCAGAGATGAAAGCCACCAGACGGAATTCCTTTACCTTCACGTTCATGATGCTGGAAGCAAGGCTAATGCCACCATTCTTGGTTCCGTAGATGGCAACAGGTGTTGCATCCTGTGCACGGAAACCATCAAACATACGCTTCACGGCTACACGCTCCAACCACATCAGGAGTGTAGAGACGAAGAATATTCTACAAATGACCAAAAAATCCGGCATATTGATTTCATTGACAGAGGCCAGTGCAAAAGAGGCTATGTATGTGAGTACTGATCCTGCAAACGTGGCGAGAGCTACATGCTGCAGGTCAATAAAAGATGAATAACGGATAATGCCGGCGTAAGTATGAAACAGCCGAAATGACACAGCAAAAAGTACGGCGCTGATCAGTATGCCGTAGGTCATTGGCCAGAATAACTGAGCAAATTCTAAACCTCCAACTTCCAGATACTTTGCAACGTACCCAGAGAACATTACGATAAGACAATCTAAAACAAGTACCCCCCAATAAGGAAGTGCTTTCTTAGAGAAATACCAATTGGTGATTCTTGGAATCATTTTTATAGATTTAAATTAGTTAACTTTTAATTTCAATACTTACAGGTCTTTTTTATGTTTTCACTTATTTGTAAGCACCATCCTTCGCCTCAAAGATGACGGAAGGCTCCAGTACTTCAATTGTGTGCCATGCACCCTTAGGCACCTGGCAACCGTGCTTACCTTCTGCAGGGCATAGGAGGATGCGGGCTACTTCCTTGAATATAGTCTCCTTTGCAACAGACTCTTCGTATATTATCTCATACAGTTTACCACACAGGCAGATCACAGATTCACTTGTCTCTTCATGACGATGGATGGGCACTTCTGTGCCTGGGAGTAATGCGTTCAGCATACGCTGCGAAGTATCCTCAGACGATGTACGCATATCCATATTCATTCTCAATCTTGAATTCTCCTTTGCCTGAGCAAAAAGAGAGTTTAATAGCTCTTGATCTATCTGTATCATATCATTGTCTCCTTTGCGGCATCCTTCAGTTCATTGAGAATCCATGTGCACTCCTTGCCGCACACAGCATAAAGGATGCAGATTACAGTGTAGACAATCATTTTCAGGTCATAGAATACACCCATCTTCTGAACATAAGTGTACTCCAACTCCTTACGGGTAGGATACACCTTCTCCATGTATTCATCCACATCAGTGATCTGGTCACCGTAGATGTAGTCATACAGAGCCGCAGGACCGCTTAAGCCCACAGGAACCTTGGCTGCTTCATTCCACTTACCGTAGCGGAATATGTTGAATTGATCCTGAGCCACAGGACGAGGACCCACAATGCTCATAGTCCCATTAAGAATGTTCAGCAGCTGAGGTAACTCATCAATCTTCGCATTACGGATGAAGTGACCGAATGAGAAAATACGGTCTTCATCAGGACGAAGACTTGCCTCATTTGCAGCCTTTGCTACCCTCATTGAGCGGAACTTATACATTTTGAAAGGCTTATTGTCCTTACCGATGCGAGTTGCTACATAGAAGATTGGCCCCCAATTAGAAATTAAAATGCCCACCATACCTACAATCCACAATGGTGAAGTACCAATAATACCAATCAGAGCGCAAACGAAGTCGAAAACACGCTTAACAAATCTATATACCATATGTTTTAGAAAGTTCTAAGTACAACTTCAAAAGATTCTGAATAGTTCTGTCCCCACTGACCTCCTCTCATAGCAGCCAAACCAGTGATGTACTCAGCTGAACGAGGATGAGGATAAGGACGCATCACACCACGGTACATTGAGAGCGCCTTAATCTTTGCATCAACACCCTCTTTGCCCACCTCAACATAACAGTTGGGACGGAACAGGTTCATCGCATTGTTGATAGCCCACTCACTGCAAGAAGGCACCTCCATATACCAGAACTCCTTCACACGCTTCACCTCAGGACGACGCTGGAACAGACGGATAGCCTCCTGACATGCCATAGAGGTCTGCAGGTGGTCGTTGTTGGTGTCCGCAGGATGATGCGTGATGATGATGTCAGGCTCACTCTCCTTAATTGCACTCTCTATGAACTGCACCAACTTTAAGTGAGGCACAGTGTTCATCTCTATGTTAGGGAATGTAGCCTCACACTTCTTTCTGATTCCGAGAAATGCAGCCGATTCGTCCAGATCGCTGTTCAGTTCCTCATCTCCAGGGCGGTAAGCACGTGCCTTAGCTTCTGTACACATTAAAGCAACATCCACCTCATTTCCTTCTCTTGTCCACTTATAAATGGATGCACCAGCACCCAATACCTCATCATCAGGATGAGCCACGACTATAAGATATTTCATTGTATAAAACTATTTTTCTATAATTAAATGTTTTTAGATTAAATCGGCAACTATTTGATTGTGGTCTGAAAGCTCTCTGCATCTATATAGTTCACTTTTTGAAGTTCCAAATTATTAACATATAGAACATAGTCAATGCGATATAATAGAACTCTGTGAATAGTTTCGGTATATCCTAAACCGCCCTCCCACCATGCATCTTTTAAATGACATTACTCAAAGATATTTAAAGGGCTAGAACTACTAATATAATTAAAATTCCCATAATGATTACAGGAAAAGTTTTGATATTATTACATTTTATTTCTGACTCTATACATCATTATTTCGATGAGCACCTAACATCTTTGAAATATTCAATTAGTTTGCTTTTATTGTCAATAAGTGCTGGGCATACGTATACGTCTTTAAAAATCTTCATAAAAGAAAATGATGTCAATATTTTCCTTTTTTTAATATATTCCTAATTTTGGAGGATTTTTCTTCCCCTTCTTTTGAACCTTTGATATTCTAAGCCATGACTCTAAAAATAGGGCATCTACCTTGTTCTTGTTAAATTGAAATAAATCAACAATAAAACACTCTACACCAATTGAATCATAAAAGTATTAAACATCTATAAAATGATGCCAATAACATCTTCGCCACAATATTATAACAAAATGCTACGTCCAAACCAATCATTAGTCATGACTAAATTAATATCCACAAATAATAATATGAGTTATGTATTAGTCTTACTCAATGTTTCTTATTTTTTTATCATGCAGCAATTTACCTACTGCAGTAATTGCGAACACAATTCCAGGGCGTAAATCTTCCCATGAAAATATTTCATCTACGGTATTTTTCATAGAAAACCATGATGGCCTTGTTTTAAATCGATCTCTTGATTTGAGAAACCATAACAAGTCCATATGGAAATACCTTAATCCAATGCCGTCCTTGTAATACAGTTGTGGTTTTACATCTTTTTCAAATACATTCTGAAGTATCAGTTCACAAAGATTTACGCCTGCAGCAAAGCATATCTTTGCAGTGCCGTTCATACGGGGATTTATTTCCATAATTTTGCCTTCACCATTTCGAGGGTCGCGAATGACATCTAATGAAGCATAGCCTTTCCAGCCTATCGCCTTCATAAGTTTTATACAGTCTGATTGGATCTTTTCATCATGAACAGTAACATTCATTGTACTTGATCCACCATTAATTGGATACCATCGAACCTTATCCATGAGGACAAAGGACTTACATTCACCATGGTTATCCATCACTAACTCAACTTGATACTGTTTGTCAGTTTGAGAAATATACTCCTGAATTAGAGATGGGCCGAATTTTTTTTCTGTCATATAAAAATGTGTAACCATTTCTTCTCGTGTATATGCGATATTAAAACCCTTGGCACCATAACTCGTACGAGGTTTTATTACAATAGGGTATTCCCATTCAGTATAATCAATTTCATCTGCCGTTTTCACAATTGCTGTTCTAGGACAAGGAATACCATTTTTCATACAAATAGACATCGTATGAAGCTTATCTATAGCTAAATTATAAATAGCCCAATCATTAACGTATACATTGACATATTGGCTTAATTCAGTTTTATGCTTAGCTAGGATTGTAGCAAAAAAATCTGCCATTGGAATGACGAGATCGTAATAACCCGTTTCAATTTCCTTTTTTACAGATTCGTATGTTGCATTTTCGTCTGCTAGATCTACAATACCAATAACTTTTCTGTCAGTGTATTTGTACACATAGCCCACATCCATTTTTCCAGAGCAGAATGCAGTTACCTGACACCCTAATTTATGAAAACCTTTGATTATTGGAAGTGCCTGACGAGCCCCCCCATCAAACACTAAAATTTTATATTTTTTTTGCGTATTCATTTTTTACACATATTTTTTAGTTCGCTTTCTAAATTAGCCATATAAGTCTCAAATGTAAAATGGGTCTTAAAGTATTTTCGTGCATTGTAACCGCACTCACTTAAATTATCTGGATGTTGTATATAAAGCTTCAACAAGGCTGCCAAACCTTTGTAATCACCTGCATTTACGCAACTACCGCATTTTGCTTCATTTATAACCTCTACTGCGGCACCATTGATTGCTCCGAGGATTGGTTTGCCGGTAGTCATGTACATTTGCAACTTTCCTGGCATAGTTGTACCCACCTCGTTATTACCTCTTAATGTAATGAGCAGTATATCAGCCTTCTTATAGAACAAAGGCATATCCTGACGTTTCTGATTGCCATAGAAGATGAAGTTATCTTGTAGGCCTTTTTCCTTTACCATTAGCTCCAAAGACTTACGCATTCTACCATCACCTACCATATGTATCATATAGTTCTTCATATGCCCTACTTCTGCAGCTGCATTTACGATAACATCTATACGCTGTCCTTTACCCATGTTGCCAGCATACATAAAGTCAACTACTCCGTTATCTACTGCCTTTAAATCCATATTTAGCATGTCTGTGCCTGCGTGCTGAGGAAGGTAACCCATCTTGCTCTCGTCAATTCCATTAGCCTCTTTCAGATAGTCAATGAATGGACGAGAGGTTACCAAAATACGATCTGCGGCTTGATAGATTCTGCGGCTTATCTTAGCCACTGGAAAATATAGCGGATTCATTTTAGATTTCAGCATACCTTCAGCTGATACTGGCCATAAATCTAACGTATAGAATAAAATTGGCGCACCATAGAGTTTTTTATATTCCAAGGCAGCATACATACTCGTTACAGGGCTCAATTGATAACCAAATACAACATCAAAGTCCGCAGGTAATTCTCTAACTTTTCTTTTGCTTGAACTAACAAAACTTAAATAATTGCATATTAATTTCAGTGGATTATTACCTCTTGGCACCTGATTGCAATATACTATACGCACGCCAGTTTGCATATAATACTCGTCGACTTTGTTTTTATGTTCCTCGTTTGTTCGATATCCATTCAATATAACGCCCGTGGGGTAGTTAGGTACTCCACATAACACTGTCACCTCATGACCTCTTCTTACTAGTTCTGGAGCAATATCATTAATTTGGAATTGTTCAGGATAGTAATATTGAGATATAATTAAGATTTTCATGATCTTAGTATATTTTCATACAATTTAATGTACTCATCATAACAATTATCCTTATTAAATAATAGTTCCGCTCTCAGTCGACAATTTTCAGGAGATAAAGGCTTTGATTTCATTCTTATTATGGCTTCTGTTAATGATTTGATATCACCCTGTTCTACTACAATACCGGTATTTTCGTCTAAAGCTTCCGGAGATCCTCCAGTATTATAAGTAATAACAGGAGTGCCACAAGCCAATGCTTCTAAATTGACTGTCGGGAATGTATCGGCGTATGTAGGGTTAATAAACACATCTGAAGAGGCGTACAAATCGACTAGTACTTGTTGATTCTGGGTTCTTTGGATACCATAAATTCCATCTGGCAAAGATTTAATCTGCTCTTCTGTCAATCCAACAATCGTAATTTTAAAATTTTCAGGAAGATTCCTGCGCAACTGATATATATCCTCTATACCCTTTTCTTTATTCCAGACCGTTGATACTGCCAAAATATCGAAAGAGTCTTTTTTTTTGATAAAATATTTCTCCTTTGATTTGAATACACCTAAATCTACACCATTATGAATCACTATAGATTTTTTATCTTTCAAAAATGATTTTTTGACGAAATCATCCATCCATTTAGAACAAGAAACTATTGTAAGCTTATTACTATTTGAGAATAAAGCCTTTTTTAATGAATAGTTCTTCTTCGATCTATCTATAAGAGTAGAAGGATACTCGTACCGTAATGGACAATCATAACAACCGGACTTCCACCTTTCACATTTTTTTGTAACAAAATGGAAACAATGGCCAGTAAAAGCCCAACAGTCATGAAATGTCCAAACGACATTTATGTCAGTCTTATTTAGAAAATCAAATAACATTTTGTAACTTAAATAATGATCATGAAGATTGTGTAATTGGACTATGTCTGGTTGAATTCTTTTAATTTCTTTAATTAATTTGAGAGTTGCAATTCTTGAAGACAAACCTTCACGATCAAATAATCTATTTTCTATATAATGCATATATACATTAAAAGAATTACCAATTTTTATTGTTTTTGATTTTGATGGTTTAAAACCTCTTGCATATGCAATATAAGAATCCCAGCCATTTTTTAATGCTGTGGCTCCTATCTGTTCAGCAATTTTCCCAGTGCTGTAAACATTACAGCAGACATTAATTTGCAATATCTTAAGCATCTATTAACAACAATATTAAAAGAGAGATTATAACTTAGGCCTGTGACCAATTATTTTCTTCAAGAATTTGATGATGTCTCTACAAGTTTTATCACCAAGTATTATTAAAGCCCAATAGTAAATGTAGAAATAAACAGTTTGATTGTAACCTAAACTCTTTAAGCGTTTTGCATATATACGAAATTGCTTAACACCCTTATTCCTTTGAATCTCTAAAACTGGATAGCAGTATTTTGACTGGTTGCGCTGAATTAGTTTATTAGAATCGTCATTATGTTCTTCTGCAATAAAGTTCGTCAATTTATTATACCACTTCATAAAGTTGATGGAATTTTCTATTGTAATAGTGCCTGGTGTATAGAGCCCCTTTTCAACGTCACTGCTTCCAAAAAATTGTGTTCCTCCTTCAATTGCCTGAGTGATAAGAATTCTAGAATAAGCAGAAGGATATTTATAACATGTTTCTGCCAATAAATACATCTGATACAATAAAGAACTATCAAATCTTTCGCTTTCAAATTCTAATGCACAATCACGTCTAATGGTATAACCAGAAACAAAAACACTCTTGTCAAAAAGTGTTATATATGTCTCTTTAGATGCACAGAATTCCTGGTCCTCTGAAAAGTATCTGAAATCCTCATGAGATCCATCAGCATAAATATTACGATATGAGCGAAGAATATAGCCGCAATGCTTATGAGTTTCAACAAATTTTATGTACTCATCAAGTGCATTAGGCATGAACAGATCATCATCACCCATGAATATAATAAACAAACCTGTAGCATGATTGATTAGATTACGAAGGTTCTTATCATAACCGCAGTTATTAACATTTTCAATATAGTTAACAATGTATTTTGTAGATCTCTTGAAATCTTCAACTTGAGCACGTACCTCATCGCGTTTTGGGGCCCTGTCCTCGCAAATCACAACTTCGATATCTTCTACTCTTTTAGAGTCAATACTATCAAGCAGTCGTCTAATCTCTGCAGGTCTGTTATAACTAGGTATACAGATTGAAATTAATTTCTGTTCCACATTAATGATTTTTATTAAATATTTCTACTATTTGTTTGCATCTATCTATTTCAGAACCTCCAAGTTCCCTTAATCGATTATAACCATTAGAGGCTATACGCTCAATTTCTTTTGGGTTTTCAAGCAAATACTGACAATTTTCAACTAGTTCTTGTTCATTATTGAAATACACCGCACATTGGCCAGATGGAAACATTTTGTCAAGTTCTTCAGTATATTCGGATAACATTAGAGTCTTTGTTGCAGGTATCTCAAAGCAACGACGAGTATACTTATCGCTATTGAGTTTTGATAAAAATACAAGTGCTATCTTACACTGATTTATTGTATGATTGTATGCAGCCCCTCGTTTTCCAGGGACTACGTGTTCTTTGATGTATTCATACAAAGGGGCTTTTCTCCAATCAGAGCCATTGTAAACTGTAACAGGCAAACCAGCGTCTACAAGAGCCTTAATGAACCTATCACGACCATCATTTTCAAAATGGCCCAAAAAAGCAACAGGTATCTCATCGATACAATCTTCATAGTAATTATTTTTTTTTATGAAGTAGGGAAGAAGCAACTGTGTATTCTTTGCACCTACCTTTTCATAGTCAAACAAATTCTTCTGCCTATATACAAAATTCACATCTGTTAAAGGAAGGGAGGCATGGAAGTTGCGATAGAAATTTACACTAGGAACACCACTAAATGGATCATCATTATTATAAGTAAAGATAAAGTTTCCTCTTGATTTTAATTTCTTTACTGATGTTGCCCATATGTTATAGCAACGATATAAAAATATAAAATCGGGCTTATATTCCTCAACTGTACTGATAATATCATTATTATAGCGTATCAGATTAAATCCATAGTGGAACCTATTTTGCACTCGAGTAAGAAACTTTCCTAATGAGGAGTTCCCATAAGAATAATCTTCGTATTTAATCGTCCGAACATTATGACCAAGGTCCTTAAAACCAGATTCAAAAGCAGAAGCATACATCGGGTGTTCAAAACAACCAACAAGTAGTATCTTCATATTATTTTTTATTAGGAAGTTCTATCCACTGACCGAAAGTGTAATCCCATTCTTCTGGATCAAACGGAGCCATCCCCCCCCAATGATAGAATGTCAGTTCACCGAAATACACATGCCCATCTATATCATAGAAATCTACTCGAACATGAGGTAGACCCTTAGAAAGTTTTTCTGCGAGTTCCTTCATATGCTCAAAGCCATTTGGCTTAACTACAGGCTTAGTTGCATTAGGGTGCCCACCGCGAAAATCAAGATGGTTGAAATTCATATCGAAAAAGTCAAATTTAGTGTCCTCAGTTGGATCAAGACGATCAGAGGCAATAAAAATAGCCTTCGGAACACCATCAAAACAGAAGTATTTATAGTCCGTAAGTTCACCAGAGCTATCTTCCATATATTTTTCTGCAATTACTCTTGGCCTTACATTCATATATGGCCATTCTCGTGTACTATAATAAAACTCTACTTTGAATGACTTTTTTAGCTTAGCAATTGCTTCAGCTTTATCCAACTGAAGCTTGTCTCGACACACTACAATTCCACCACTATCATGGGTACACTTAAGTACAAACTGATTAGGGAGAGATTCCCAGTCTATATCATCCACGGAGTCCCAAATGCCGAGTGTTGGAATAATATATCCTTCACCTATAATAGAAGCTACATATTTTTTTGCTTCATATTTATCCACCATCTTAGAGTATTCAGGATTGTGATCGTAAATTTTAAGCCACTGAAGTTTCTCATTAAAGGTTTGTGGATTTTTTAGGTTAAGAGGCTTACCGCACATACAGCGATACTGAAATTTTAAATATGTTTTGTCGGAAAGCCAACGACGTAATGGTGTTGCATCTACTATATAGTAGATAAGCCAATGAAATGCATCTTTTGAGGAAAGATGCTTTACAACGTTATTAATCATATGGAATTAATTTATTTCTACTAGATGCCAGTCAATACAATTAGCATTGTTATCATTAGTTTTAAACCATTTTTGAGGTGCAATAACCAGTTTCTGACTATTCTCGTTAAGCCAAGCTCCCCACCAGCTAAATGTACTATTTGCTATAATATTGTGTTTACATTGAGTCATAAGATACATATCTTGATAGCTATCAACACCTTGGTTCCAATCGACCACCTTGAACTTAACACCGAATTTCTTCATAAAATTAGCGCACCAATCAGGTTCATTTGAAAAAATGTAAAAAATTGGATCTTCGACTTCTGCCTTTATATAAGTTATAGCACTTTCGTAATATTTATCATCACATACACAGTAATAAGGCAGATTAAGGTAATCCCCTCTCCTAATATGCAATGAAACCGAATTTCTGGCTTGCATTATGCCAGCAGTCTCATAATTTCTAGCACTAATATTTTGGAATATATAGTTTTTTTCTATCAAATCACGAATACGATCAAAGTATTGGACATTAATCCAATCACCGATTAAATATTTTTTTTTAGTTTGAAAAACACTTTCACAATACTGATAAGGCTTATCAGCATATACAAGAGAGGCTGGTTTAAAACGACGTAAAAGTTTAACAAGAACTTTATGAATGTAATTCGGTTCAGTCTGCTGTTCAAATATATTGAAAATGCGATCTAATTCGAAACCGTTATGCATGTCAGACATGCTATATAACGTCGTATCAATTTTGCATTTCATGCCTTTTTCTTTTAAAGAAAGATAAAATGAATATTGAAACATCTGATTTCCTAACCCACCAGATAGAAATATTGTTTTCATTATTTTTCTAATATTGTCCTTAACGTTTCTTTCCAATTTCCCCAATCTGTCATCTGCAGATATAGTTGGTAAGCACCTTTAGATACCGTTTCATACAAAACATCATTATTGGCCAATTCATTTATCTGAGCAGCCATAGCCAAGGAATTATATGCCAAGAAACCATTATATCCTGATTTAATGATTTCAGGATGGATACCTACATTGAAAGTAAAAATTGGCTTCTTTAGTCCCAATGTCTCAAGCAGAACGAACTCTGTTGTTGTTGGCCAAATAGATAGATTTAGAACTCCTCGGCTTGCCGCAATTAATTCTCCAAGATTCGTTTTCCAAGTGCAATCTGGTCTCATTTCTAAAATGCCATTATCAACGTATGGCTGCAAATCATATTTTTTAAGAGCTTCGTCTATTTTCTGCTGGCTTGTATATGCAGCTACTACTTTTACCTTTTCACCACAATGGGATAGCACATCCTTAAGAAGGTGAATACCCTTGTCAATTCTATTCTGTGCAACAAACACAAAATAGTTACCCATTGTAACATTATAACAATTCAACTTTTCACCATTAAAATAAAGTGGTGTAATGAAGCAATTTTCACGAGAAATACCGTACTTAATGTAAAAATCGACCTGCTGTTTTGAAGAAGTAATAACCGCATCTGCGAGAACTATTTCTTTTTGTAGTTTTTTTCTAACAATCGCTGAATTAACACAGCGTAAAGTATTTACAAAATTATGGCTCTTTGTTCGTGTACAATTATTAAAAAGAGACTGAGTGAACCCTTTATCCAAACACTTTGTACATAACCCTTTAGCATCATTTGCATAAAAATTAGAACAAAAGAAATCCTGCATAAAAATCTTTGATATAACTCTAATGCCCCTTTTTCGAGCTATCCTCCAATAACAAATATTTTTGTTTGTAACTGAACCTAAAGTAAATATAGCAGATGGTGAAAATTTATCAAGTACATCCTCGTAATTCTCCCGATAGAGCTTTCCTTTCCAATTTGCTAAAGAATTATATTTTCTTCGGGCAAATAGAACACTACCGTCCGTCTCTAATCTGTCTTCTTCGATCTCCTCTGTGAAGACAGCAACTTCATAGCCCAGTTCATTTAATAGTCGTTTTGCGATTTGAGCCACATATGCTCCAGAAAAGTCTCCAAGATATGCATCTGGTATCAATAATATTTTTTTACCATCTATCATTTCCTATGTAATTTTGAGATTATTTGATGTACAAATACCTTGTTTATAAAATATAACATCGAAAAAAAACAAATTGAAATCAAAATGAAATAAACAATATACGTCGCTACATTTTCATAGTCGACCGAAATAGCGAAATGAAATATTACAAATGGAATAATTAAAGCGAATGCTTTTACCAATTCTTTTATCATAAGATTTATGTCAAGATTTAGATCGTCCTTCATCATTCTAACATACCATACGATAAAAAGCGAACTAGAAACTAATGTTGCGATTGGTACAGCGAGTACCTGGGTTGGTTTTATTATCGCGATTAATAAAACAATATAAACAAACATACATAATATATCCAATTTTGCAGATCTATTGATAAGCCCCCCAGTGTAAAGTATGTTGTTACAATAACTTTTTAGTTGAAAAAAAACCTTCGAAATTACGATAGTAACAAGTAATAATGTACCTCCGAATTTATCCAAGCCAACCCAATACCTACAAATAGGTTCTGTAAAACATATTGAATTTAGTGCAACAAGAGACAAAGAGAGAACAAAGAACTTTGTTGTATTACTGAAAACGCTATTAATTTTTTCTTTATCTTTAGAAGCTAGGGTTAGTGAAAATAATGCAAAAAATGATCCGTTAGTCATTGAGACAAAGCTACATCCTACATAGCACACCTTTGCCGTTAAATCGTAGACTGCTGCAAAAGTAGGATTTAGAAAATGTGCGAGAATAAAACTTTGTGTATTATCCATCAAAAGACCTGAAAGCTTTGACATGAACGGATAGAAACAATCCCTAGTTAACTGGATTGTTTCTTTAAATCTAAATAATGGTTTCGCAAAACCTATTTTTTTCCAATTTTTAATAATCCAGCTACCTTGGAAAATAAAGTTTAATAAAGCTCTAGAGAGATAACTTAATGCAATGGATACAACACCGAATCCAAAAAGAAGAAAAAAGACAAGGGCTGCAATTGATACAAGATTAACAATGGTATTGATTAAACCGACCGCTTTTGTATCTTGCCAAACTTGAGGAAATGCGCCCAACAAAGAATTCATCAAGCCTATGCACGAAGATATCAGTGCTACAACATAAGCCCAGAAAATATCATTTGAGGCTGAAATTTCTGCATTAACCCAACCAGATATGAAGGGAGAAATGGAAAGACCCAACATCAGAATTGTTAAAGACAATCCAATCGCAGTTGCTAAATTAGAGCCTGATAAAACCTGAACTTTTCTCACATTATTTTGAGCAATTGCAACCGACAATTTCTGCGTTATTACACTAGCAAAGCCGCTCTCAAGCAGTCCCAACATAGCTACAACATTGCCAGTTGCAAGCCATGCACCATAAGTTGACACCGACATGTAATGAAAATATATCGGTACCATCACAATTCCATTGACAATAACGACAATAGAATTTATCGAGTTGAAAATATAATTTAGTATTGAAGCTTTATAAGTACTCATTTTGTTATTTCCATAATAGGGATCCAAGACTGAGGTGCCCTGTAGCCATGATTAGAATATTTAAAAAGACAAGAATAGCTAAAGAAACATTGAAATATTTTTTATATAACAGTCCAACTTGTTCAAAGAACCAAGGCAAAGTGAACATAAGTCCTTCAGCAATATAACCTATATGCATTTGTAATGTTACAAAACCGGAAAGCATTAAAGCAAAACCAAACATCGTCATAATATCCAATTGTCTAAAGTTAATCTTTTTAAATAAGGCAAGTATTGACAATAAATAACCAAATTGGAAGGTTCCTAATACATATTGAGGTAGCTCAAACGAGAACTCAGGGTTAGTCTTGTATACTAAAAATCCAGTCCATGGGAAAGGACCTATTAGCCCGAAAACAATCTTAATAGGAAGCATTATAAAAGAAGAAGAGTTTATATAAGCTTTGGTATATCCTTCATCGACAGAATTTTCTAACATCGGAGTTAAGATAAATAGTATCAGAAAAACTAAGATAATACTTATAACTTTTAAACTTTTCGATTTCAAACTTAAAACATAGTATAAGGAAAAGCAACCTATAAGTAATACAGGGTAAACAGTTCTTTGTAAATAGGAGAGAAAACAGGCTATAAATAATGAGATAAGTTTTTCTCTAGTATTTCTCGAAAGAAACAAAGTTACCATACCAATAGAGCATAATGCAAATCCTAATGGATCGCGCCAAAATGTATCACCAAGAATAAATAACGGGAAATAAACGAGCCACCCTAAAACACTTTTTTTCATCACACCTTCTTTGTAACTATTTCTATATACATAGAAAATATTCATGGCAAAAAAGAGAGAACAATAGATGTTAAAAGGAGCCATATTCATCCATTGTACCTTAAGAAAGTAAAATGGTATTGAAATTAAACTCCATATTTCTGCATGAGGCAATTCCCAAGAATTTGATTCTATAATTGAGAAAATTCCATTTGTCTTCTTAAATTCAACAATCCTTTCAACACCGTTGATAGCCGTCAAATACTCATGATAGAAGTTTCCGGAACCGCTCCCTGAACTTTGAAAATATTGTGAGTCAACAAATACTAAATAATGAACTAAACTTAAAACGACCATTGAAAAATAAGCAATAACAAAGTACCTTACTAATTTTGATTCGTTTAATATCATTTTAGCAGAGACTACAACAAGAACGAAGTAGCATGAGATTGAACATAAGAAGTTTGAAAAAGTTGTAGAACTTCCCATACTTCCAAATACCATCGGTAACAATACGAAGAGTAATGCTATGGTCGACACCTTTATCAAATATGATAATAAAGTTTCTCTTCGTATATTCGCTGAAATTAGCATATTTAAATAGCTCTGTTTCTAATATTTGTACTAATATTCTTTTATACTTTCGACTATTGTCAGTTTTGCTTCGAATCCAATAGCTTCCTTCAGTTTAGCCCCATCAAGAGCAAGAAAGTTCATACCAACATCAGCGCGTTGAACACTTCCAAAACACCTTTTTGGAACCACCCTATCCATTGCTTGATGAATCATAGTAACAATCTCCCTAACTATCAAAGTTTCTTTACCCTGTATATTATATAAACCAGAAGGGAGGTTCTTGTTTAAAGCTAAATCAAGTAAACGTGTTACTTCATTTACATGAACATACTGACGAGTTTGATCGCCAGCTGTAAAATGTAGTTCTTCCTTATTACGGATAGCATTTATGACGTATGGAATTAAACGTTTTGGATTCTCGCCTGAGCCATAAATGGTAGGTATATAGAAATGCCAATGAGTAAAATCATGTTTATACGAAGCTACAAACTTACTTAGCATACGTTTGCTGACTGTATAATCATTAGGAGCAACACATGTAGAGGTAAGAACATCTTTTTCTGTAAAATATCGCTTTTCCATGGTTTCACCCATTTCGAAAACACTACCAAAGGTCACAAAATGCCCTTGATAATTCAGTTCTTTCAATTTGTTGCAAATCGTAACGGGTGCAGTTACATTTAAATTATATATTAAATTAAATCCTTCCTTTAAATTTGATTGAATACCAGCTCCGATAGCATAAATAATAATGTCAGAATCCAAAAGACTAGAACAATCTATTTCAACATCCATTAGATTAACCTTATAGAAATTGTCGTACTGATGACCTTTAGGTTCATCAAGTCCATACATATCAAGTTGATATCCTTGCTCGTTACAAAACTTTGCAATAGTTGTTGAAAGGAATCCATTTGTTCCAAGAATTGAATATTTCATAATCTTATTATCTTAAGAATTTATTTATTTCCTCAATGCATAGGTCGTATACATTCTCGTTTTTATAACGCTTATACCAATCTACAACCAATGACATACACTGCTGCATATTGAGTCTTGGTTTCCAATCCAAACGAACCTTAACCTTGTTGATGTTCAGCAGCAAGATATTTGCCTCATGGAGTTCATTAGGATCCGAAAGGTCTCGGAGTTCACCAGCTCCGTAGTTCTTAATAACCTCAGTTGCAACTTCCCAAACAGTGCTTACGCTATCTGACTCAGGACCGAAGTTCCAGCCTTCACAATAACCAGTTGGTTCTTCCCACATTTTCTGTGCTAGAAGCATATAACCTGAAAGCGGCTCAAGCACATGCTCCCATGGACGAACTGCCTTTGGTGATCGTATATCGATAGCCTTACCTTCCTCCAAAGCACGAATGCAGTCAGGAATAATACGATCAAGGGCCCAATCGCCACCACCTATTACGTTTCCTGCACGTACTGACGCAAGTGAAACTGTGTGCTTCTTACCATAATCATTAGGATTGAAGAAAGAACGTCTCCATGACTGAATAGCTACCTCGCAAGCACCCTTAGATGAAGAGTATGGATCGTAACCTCCAAATGGGTCCGTCTCAACATAGCCTTCAAGCTGCTCGCTGTTATCATAACATTTATCGGTAGTAATCATCACACCAACCTTTACGCTCTTGGTTGCACGAATGGCCTCCATCACATGAATGGTGCCCATTACGTTTGCTTCGTAAGTCTCTACAGGAATTTCATAAGAGAGACGAACGAGTGGCTGAGCTGCAAGATGGAAAACAATCTCTGGCTGATACTTAGCAAAGATTTCCTTCATCTTCTGATCATCACGAATGTCTGCACGAATGTCTGCCTTAATTTTATTACCAATACCAGAGAGAACAAAGTTATCACGCTCTGAATAAGGATCAAGGGCAACACCTACTACTTCTGCTCCAAGTTCATTGAGCCAGATCGAAAGCCAAGACCCCTTGAAACCTGTGTGACCAGTTACGAGCACACGTTTACCTTTATAAAAGTCATTATAGATATCAATCATGATTAGTAAATTTTATAAGCAATAGTATCAGCTGGATCATAAAGCTTATCTGTGTAAGCAAGGAGGATAAAATCTTTATCACTATTGTTGACAACCACGTGAGCCACATTATTGGGGATAAACACTGTGATAGCCTTCTCTAGTGACATCTCGATATCACGACGTTCGTGGGTCTCCATGTCTTCTAACTTGAGAATAACACTACCCTCAATGATTGTGAACCACTCAACAGCTTCAGGATGATAGTGCCCACCCTTTGTCTGTCCTGGTTTTCCCATTGTGAGGTAAACTTCTCCAGTATGTGAAGGAATATTCTTCTCTGTGCCTGTAATGGCTTTGAGGAACCAACCCCTGTCGTCTGCTATGAGACGACGAGGGATGATGGTTGTTCTTTCTATTTGTGACATATTAGTAGTGTTTTACTTCCTCAGGTATGATAGGTATATTGCTTTCCCACTTCTTCCAAGGTGCAACATCATCAACAAGAAGTTTCTCGAGCATGTTTTTCTCACGGATATTGTCCATACACTGCCAGAAGCCTTCGTGAATGTACGACATAAGTTCACCCTCTGTTGCGATCTTGGTAAGGGGGTCTTTCTCGAAGTTAGTAGTATCACCTTCGATGTAATCAAATATCTGTGGTTCAAGTACCATATAGCCTGCATTGATAGGAGCACTATCGCTGATATTCTTCTCACGAAATGCACGTACTGAGTTATCTTCTCCAATGTTGAGTACACCCTTCTCTTGTGCCTGCTTAACAGCCGTGAGGGTTGCCATCTTGCCATGTGATTTGTGAAACTCAATAAGCTTATTTATATCAACATCGCAAACGCCATCACCATATGTCATGAGAAAAGGCTCGTTGCCAACATACTTTTGAATACGCTTGATACGACCACCTGTCATGGTGTTGTAGCCTGTATCAACTACTGTAACCTTCCAAGGCTCAAGATTGCTCTGATGTGCTATCGTCTCGTTCTTACCCTCTGTAAAATCGAACGTAATATCTGAGTTATGGAGAAAGTAGTTGGCAAACCACTCCTTGATATATTCTTGTTTATAACCTGCACATATAATGAAGTCGGTATGACCATAGTATGCATACTCTTTCATAATGTGCCAAAGGATTGGCATACCGCCAATCTCGATCATCGGTTTTGGCTTGAAAGCTGACTCTTCTGAAATACGTGTACCGAAGCCACCTGCAAGGAGAACTACTTTCATAATTTGTATATATTTAATAATTACTTATTCTTGTTATTGTGATAACATAGGTATCAAACCTAATCACGTTCGCAATCATCTATGTGGCTATCTTGAGCACCTAATTTGGTTCACTGCTTCAGATGCCCTTAGATTTTACAATGCGGAGAGACCGCATTTATCTTTGAACGATATATTAAAGCTTCAATTTTACTTATTTACAAGTACCATAGTACTTTGAATACCACTGAGCGAATGCCTTCAAGCCATCTCGCAAGCTTGTAGTAGGTTTGAAGCTAAAGTCACGTTCCAAAGGAGTGGTGTCTGCATAAGTGATAGGCACATCACCTGCCTGCATCGGCACAAGTTCCTTATGAGCATCGAAGTCGTAATCAGCTGGAAGTACACCTGCTGCAATCAGCTCCTCCTGAAGGATAGTCACGAAGTCAAGAAGATTCTCTGGACTATTATTTCCAATATTATATACCTTATAAGGAGGAATAGGTAGACCATCTTCACCGTTCTGTTTCTTTGGTGCATGCTGCATGATGAGAACTACTCCCTCTACGATATCATCTACGTAGGTGAAGTCACGTTTGCAGTTTCCGTAGTTGAAAATCTGTATTTTCTTACCTTCACGTAATTTATTGGTAAAACCAAAGTAGGCCATATCTGGACGACCCGCTGGACCATATACTGTGAAAAAACGAAGCCCAGTGGACGGAATATTATAGAGCTTACTATAAGCATGTGCCATCAACTCGTTGCTCTTCTTTGTGGCTGCATAGAGGCTGACAGGATTGTCTACCTTATCATCGGTGGAGTATGGTACCTTCTTGTTGGAACCATATACAGAACTTGAAGAAGCATAAACAAGGTGCTCTACTTCATTATAGCGACAAGCCTCAAGGATGTTGTAGAAACCTATCAGATTGCTCTGAATATAAGCATCAGGATTGGTAATGCTGTATCTCACTCCGGCTTGCGCTGCAAGGTTCACTACTACCGCAGGCTTGTATTCAGCAAAAATCTTATTTATCGTTTCCTTATTAGCAATAGAATCTTCAATAAACACAAAATCGCGTTTATAATCATTTATCTGTTGAAGACGTTCACGCTTGAGGTTAACATCATAGTAATCGTTCATGTTATCGATACCGATTACTTTAATATCCTGCACGTATTGAAACAGACGCTTAACCAAGTTACTACCAATAAAGCCTGCAGCTCCTGTTACGAATACAGTTTTACCCTCAAGAGTTACATTGTAGTTTACCATAATTAATCGCGTCTAAAAATGTCACGTGTATAAACTTTCTCTTCAACGTCTTTCAAACTATCATCGAAACGGTTGGCAACGATAGCCTGTGACATTTCTTTGAACTTAGCGAGATCATTAACCACCCTGCTTCCAAAGAACAATTCACCATCTGTTAATGAAGGTTCGTAGATAATAACCTCTGCTCCCTTGGCCTTGATACGCTTCATGATACCTTGGATGGCACTTTGACGGAAGTTGTCACTGCTTGACTTCATTGTCAATCGGAATATTCCGATTGTACAAGGTTTTTCCTTAGCAGCATTCCACTGTGCCGAAGCTTCATAGTAACCTGCCTTTTGAAGCACTGCATCGGCAATGTAGTCCTTACGGGTAGAGTTGGAAGCTACAATAGCAGACATCATGTTTTGGGGAACATCCTGATAGTTTGCAAGGAGTTGCTTGGTATCTTTTGGCAGACAGTAGCCACCGTAACCGAATGATGGGTTATTGTAGTGGGTGCCAATACGTGGATCGAGACCGATGCCGTTGATAATATCAACAGAATCAAGACCTTTCATCTCTGCATAAGTATCAAGCTCATTAATGTAGCTGACACGAAGTGCTAAGTATGTATTTGCAAACAATTTCACTGCTTCTGCATCTTTCATGCCCATTAATAGGGTGTCGATATCTTCCTTGATTGCACCTTCCTGCAAAAGTTTTGCAAAGATCTCTGCTTTCTCCTTGAGCATCTCGGGATCGGTAATCTTGCGGATAGCATCATTCTCTTCCTGGAACTCTGGACGGTCGATGATATTGGGATAGCCTACGATGATGCGTGAGGGATAAAGGTTATCGTAGAGTGCCTTTGATTCACGCAGAAACTCGGGTGAGAACAGCAAGTTGAACTGCTTGACACCCTTCTGTGCATACTTGACGTAGAGTGAGCGGGTGTAGCCAACGGGAATGGTGCTCTTGATGACCAATACTGCATCGGGATTGACAGAGAGTACGAGATCAATGACATCTTCAATGTGGTGGGTATCGAAGAAATTTTTCTGTGGATCATAGTTCGTAGGGGCAGCTATGACTACGAAATCTGCATCCTTGTAAGCTGATGCTCCATCGAGGGTAGCAGTGAGATTGAGTTCCTTCTCTGAGAGGTACTTTTCGATATAGTCGTCCTGAATGGGTGACTTCTTATTGTTAATCAGCTCAACCTTGGCAGGAATGACATCCACTGCTGTTACCTTGTGATGCTGTGCAACTAGTGTTGCAATACTCATACCAACATAGCCTGTACCGGCTACGGCAATCTGTAAGTCTTTGAATTCTCTCATGATTGTAATTTTAGAATTTTCTCCAAACCAACTTATTCACGATACCCACATAGCTCTGAATAATCTTCACCACCTTGGTCGATACGTTCTCATCCACATAATCAGGAACAGGGATGCCATGCTGACCGTCCTTGCAAAGTTCAACGGCAGTATCAACCGCCTGAAGCAAGGACTTCTCGTCAATTCCGGCGATGATGAAGTCGGCCTTATCAATAGCCTCAGGGCGTTCGGTAGAGGTACGGATGCAGATGGCAGGGAAGGGATGTCCCACAGAGGTAAAGAAGCTGCTCTCCTCGGGAAGTGTACCGGAATCGGATACCACTGCAAAGGCGTTCATTTGTAAGCTGTTGTAATCGTGAAAACCGAGGGGCTCCTGCTGGATGACGCGACGATCGAGTTGGAAACCTGATGCTGCCAAACGGTTGCGTGAGCGTGGGTGACAGCTATAAAGGATAGGCATATCATACTTCTCTGCCATGGCATTAATAGCACTGAACAAAGAGAGGAAGTTCTTCTCGGTATCGATGTTCTCCTCACGATGGGCACTCAAGAGAATGTACTTACCCTTCTCGAGACCTAAACGTTGGTGTACATCGCTTGCTTCAATATCCTCCAGGTTATTATGCAGCACCTCTGCCATAGGGGAACCTGTTACATAGGTGCGCTCCTTGGGAAGACCGCAATCGGCCAGATACCTGCGGGCATGCTCACTATAAGCCATATTCACATCGGAAATAATATCCACAATGCGACGGTTGGTCTCCTCGGGAAGGCATTCGTCCTTGCAACGGTTACCGGCTTCCATGTGGAAGATGGGAATATGCAGGCGCTTTGCTCCGATAACTGACAGACAGCTGTTGGTGTCACCGAGAACGAGCACTGCATCGGGTTGGGTCTGTGCAAAGAGCTTGTAGCTGCAGTTGATGATGTTGCCGCAGGTTGCACCCAAGTCGTCGCCCACTGCATCCATGTACACTTCGGGAGCCTCCAACTTCAAGTCCTTGAAGAACACTCCGTTGAGGTTGTAGTCGTAGTTCTGACCGGTGTGAGCAAGAATCACGTCGAAGTACTTGCGGCATTTATTGATGACAGCCGCCAGGCGGATTATCTCAGGACGCGTTCCCACGATGATAATCAGTTTCAGCTTGCCATTATCTTTAAACTTAATATCTGTATAATCGAATTTAGGTTGCTTTTCCATTTTATTTATTTTTCTACCGGATCGAAAAATGTATCCGGACGGTTAGGGTTAAATATCTCATTGCAATACATAACCGTTACCAAATCTTCTGTTTCCGAAAGATTAATAATGTTGTGAGTATATCCAGGGAGCATAATGACGGATTGAATCTTATCTCCTGATACTTCATAATTGAGTACTTCATCGGTTCCTTCTTTGCGGAGTTGAATGAGTCCATGGCCACTGACAACAATGAACTGTTCCCACTTGGTGTGGTGCCAATGCTGACCTTTGGTGATTCCCGGCTTGGAGATGTTGATGGAAACCTGACCACACTTTAAGGTGTGAACGAGTTCGGTAAAGGAACCTCTCTGGTCGACATTCATCTTAAAGTCAAAGATAGCCTTCTCCTTTGGGAGATAGCTGAGGAAGGTGCTGTAAAGTCTCTTTGCGAAGCTGTCAGCAGGAATCTCGGGAATCATCAATGTCTTTGGCATTTCCCCGAACTGATGGAGGAGGTCTACTATTTCACCCAATGTTGTTTTATGCGTAATGGGGCAGTAGCAGTAATGACCTTCGGCAGAAGGGAGCACTTCAAGTCCTTCAAATTCACAATGATGTTCCTGACCTTTAAGCGCCAGAATCATTTCTTCTACGAGGTCATCGATGTAGAGGAGTTCAAGCTCTACAGCTCGGTCATTGACGGTAATAGGCAGATTATTCGCAATGTTGTTGCAGAAGGTAGCTACCGCACTATTGTAGTTAGGTCGGCACCATTTGCCATAGAGGTTAGGGAAACGGTACACAAGTACTTTTACGCCATTCTCCTGACCGTATTGCAGGAACAAATCTTCACCGGCCTTCTTAGAGCGGCCATACTCCGAATTACCAAAGCGACCAGTCAATGAAGCCTGAGCACTGGATGAGAGCATAACGGGAGCTTTTTTTCCGTACTTCCTGAGGGTATTGAGCAAGATGGACGCAAATCCGAAGTTACCCTTCATAAAATCCTCGTTATTCTGAGGGCGGTTGACGCCTGCCAGGTTGAAGACGAAATCTGCTTCCTTGCAGTAGCGCTCTAAGTCTTCCGGTATGGAGTCTATATCATACTCAAACACCTCTTCAACGGTAAGGTTGCCATAGCACTTGGCTTTACCCTCCTTGATATTATTTAGTTGTGCGCAAAGGTTCTTACCAACAAATCCTTTGGCACCTGTAACTAGTATTCTCATAGAACTACTCGCATCTGATTTCCTTTGCTTTAGCACGTGCCTGTAAACCGAGGTCTTCGCGGATGAAGTTGAGTTTGAGGAGGAGTTCCTTCATGCCCTCAACATCGAGACGACGGGTGTTGTGAGAGTGGTAATCCTCTGTGCGAGAGATTTCATCATCACCCTCGGTGAAGAACTTATCGTAGTTGAGGTCGCGAGTGTCGCAAGGGATGCGGAAGTAGTCGCCCATATCGATGGAACGAAGCATCTCCTCACGGGTTACGAGGGTCTCATAGAGCT
>Ga0268357_100867_pt1 | contig 28596 bp, 27 predicted proteins | sample BioMet10_FD_192466 | JGI IMG/M metagenome (GOLD analysis project Ga0268357, IMG submission 192466) | Sewage microbial communities from Oakland, California, United States - Biofuel 10 (Illumina Assembly) | ecosystem: Engineered > Wastewater > Sewage > Unclassified | place: USA: California... | reverse complement strand
AGCAGATATACTATCTGTTTTATTGGCATGCAAAAAAATAGTCAATTATAGAAGAAAACTATTATTAACTATTTTTGATTTCGGATTATCACATGAACATTTTACTTAACTTATTGACATTGGTTGCACAACTAACTAAATAAATAGTTAGGTTGCGTAGCAGCTTTTATTATGTCAAAAATTAGCAGCATAACATATCTGATAAAAAATGAAAAATACGTAGGAGTGAAATAGATTAATATCAAATTACATACAATTCGGGCAGTGTGGTATTAGGGTTATGATATTGAGTGTTCCTGAAAATTACATATAAACCTCCTTTATACATAGTAGGTATCAGTGGAATTTGGCACGGCCGTCGCCTAATGAATACTATAAATATCTCAAAACCAGCGTTTATCCATAATCATCAGGAATCCAAAAGAAAACAACAGCCCATGAGTTGATATTTGACCATAATGGAGGTACGGTATGGTTACAGCCGAGGTTGCAGATAATTTATATTCAATGAATAAATATATAGTTGAAAATATTGAATGGAAAAAAGATAAGAATGCTCAATTTCGAAAAAGACTTGATATCCCCGTTTACTCTGAAGCGGGGCATATGTTAAAGCTTAAAGGTGATTTGTATTGGTGAGATAAAATATTGACATTTACAATTCTTTTTCGTTAGTTTATAATGGTAATATTCCAATTAGGCGTTGGGATTATGGGTTCCATAAATTTGAAAAAAATCACATAAACACAAATGGAATGGTATACATGACTCAGAAGCATATGAAGTGAATGGTATATGCTTAAAAGAGGTTAATATTGGATTGATAGATTTTTTAGGGATCTCATTAACTGACGATATGGAATTTGTTGGGATTGCATCTTAGCTGTACAGAGAGCAATTGATAATAAATCATTCAGAATAAATAAGAATAAATCAGGTTGTTATTGATATTTATTAAATTCAAATATTAATAATGCAAATGGTAAATCAGTTAGCACCACCGTTAAATCCTGGTATTTTTAAACAATATTAATTTGCGGGACTTCGGGAAGGATTTATGGCACTCAATAAAACCTGAATATGTGGACAAGTTAATGGCGAAAATATTATTTGAAAGAGAATTAAAAGCAAATCGCCAAAAGGTTTAAATCTTAAAGAACCACGACTCTCTTGTTTTCAAGGGGGCCGCACCTTTACGCAAAACTTATTTAAATGCGTATTAGTATCACTTAATTGCCCAAACACACGTTGAAACTGTGATTCTGATGACACGTTGTGGTCAAACCGATAAATAAGCCACTAAAACCACAAGATGTTGTGATTATGAGTAAAAAATGGGCGAAAATTAGGCTAAAAAATGCCCGATTTTTGCCCTGATTTTTAGGGAAAAATATAGATGACATAGGCTTATTGGAGAGCTAACAAGGTGAAAATGAGAAAAAGATGGATAAGAAACTAAATATTATTCTGAAAACTTATTTAATAGTCAGCAAAAATTAAACTTGTTTTTATAGAAAGGAACTGAAACAAAATGAACAAAATAGTAATGCTAGATATTAACTTTGGGTATGGAAATGAAATGCAAACCATAAATCCTGTTTTAGTAATGGATAAAAACGATGTTGTTTTAGTTGATTGTGGTTACCCTAATTTTTTATCTTTATTAGAAGATGAAATGAAATCAAAAGGTATAGATCCTAACTCACTAACCAAAGTACTAATTACACATCATGACGATGACCATATGGGTTCTCTATCAGAGCTAAAAGAAAAGTATCCAAACATTAAAGTGGTTTCTAGTGAAATTGATAGTGAATATATTTCTGGCAAAAAGAAATCTCTTAGGTTGGAACAAGCAGAGGAAGTCTTAAAGGATTTACCACAAGAACAAAAACAATTTGGAATAGAATTTTGTGAGGCCTTAAGAAAAGTAAAATCTGTTAATGTAGATATAACTGTTAAGGATGGCGACTATTTTGATTGGGGCGGAGGATGTCAAGTGATATCTACACCTGGTCATATGCCAGGCCATATTTCTTTATATTTGAAAGAGACTAACTCTATAATAACAGGTGATGCAGCTGTTATAGAAAATAATAAATTAGTAATTGCAAACCCACAATTTACTCTTGATCTTGAACTAGCTAAAAAGTCATTGGAAAAACTGATATCTATAAATGCAGATATTTATTATTGTTATCATGGAGGAAAGTTTGACAATCCTAAGAAGTATCAATAGAAAATACTAAAAGATAAAAAAATATTATAACGGCACTAGGATATAAAAAGTTTGGTGTCTTATATACAAATTTAAATTAAATAATAAGATCCAGAGGCGTTGAGATAGAAAAATCTTGAGGTATCTGTTTTCATATAAATCCAAAATACAGTTTAATAAATCTGCTATCGAGCAAAACAACCGTGAGGTTATGTTCTTCGTTACTGAAAAACATAGCCTCTTTTTTGTTGTCCGATTTGCAGAAAAAGAAAGGACTGATTAAAGTGATTACAAAATTTATAAGAGATACGCCTCTCGCTGCTATAGAAATAGAAATGCAACTTGTTACTGGCTTTACTCCTCGTGCTTGCGGAACATTCCAAAGCCAGCAAAGATATGTGAATCCAAACCCTATTTTATATGAAGAATCGCTAGGGTTGTTTTTGAAAGAGATAGAAATCCAGGCATTTGCTCTGCGAGTGCAAAGAATCATAGAGGTTACGAGCAATCTCGGAGAAAGCGAGGTGAACCAAATGCTTTTTAGAAATGCAGAGCATAAAAAGAGATTTCAAAGTATCTGTAAAAGTGGTCTGTTTCCGAAGCTAGAAGAAAGCTACGGATATGCAGCCGCTATTTTTTTACTCTCTGCAGATGCGTTTGTTTGGAGTAAGGCAAAAAGTTGTGTAGACAGCCAACTCATTCATTTTGAAGCTATCCGTATTCATGGTGTGGATTTAGATGGATATGCCATCTTTCATATGGCAAAGGAGCTTTACTATGGAAAGTCGCATCTCACTGTTTCTGAACTAAGTGATCCAGAGTTGATAAACGATAAGCTACTACGACTTATTGTCAATGCATTTTTAGTAAGGCGATATGGAATCAATGTAATCAAAGGAGGGCGATAGTAATGGAAAAACAAGAGCTTCAAACCTTGCGACTCTGGAATCCCCTGTTCCCAAAGATTTATCGTAAAAACGAATGGGGCGACACCGAAAATGAACCAGATGATATGAATGATAATGAAATAGTGGAATATCAAGAGGAAATCCTAGCTGCTATTGAACGAGAGAAACTCCCAAATGAAGGTGAGCGTGGTTTGGCTGTTTACCTTGATAATGATGTTCTTAAGGGAAAAGTGTACAGTATTAATCCCACTGTTGAAGAATGGGATAGCAAGTTGTGGGGTGTTACAGAAGTACAGACACATGGCGAATTGACACAGGCTGAACTTGACGAGGTTATTTCAGAGCTGACAGGGCAGTTTTCAGACGGTTGGGGTGATGGCTTCGAGCAGTGGCCAATTGATACTCCTGATGGAGAATTGTATCTTAGCTTTTGGAATTCGGGAAATGAATTTTTTATTAATGATGCTAGAATGTAAATAGTACAAGTTGAAAGTGAAAAAATCCAAAATAGAAGATATAATAGGCATAGTGAAAGATGGAGGGTTTTAACATGAGTAGACAATTTACAAAAGAGTTTAAGGAAGATGCTGTAAGGTATTATCTAGAACATAAGGACTTAGGAATAACAGTATGTGCAAAAATCTAGGAACTAGTAGAACAGCATTATTTTCTTGGATAAAAAATGCACAAGCTAATAACGGAGAAGTGCCTACAAGAGGCTCTGGTAATTTCCAAAGTGATGAAGCTAAAGAAAATGCAAGATTGCGTAAAGAATTAAGAGATACACAGGATGCATTAGAAATATTAAAAAAAGCGATCAGCATTCTGGGAAAATAACAGAAGCTCTATTTATTGAAACATCTACAACAGAAGATAAATTAAATGAAGAGGGTAAATGCCGGCTTAATGTTAGCGGAGTGCTGAGGATACTAGGCGTTTCTAGGAGTGGCTATAATTCTTTTAAGAAAAGATTGCCATCCGATAGGATTAAGAGAAAAGAAGAACTAAAGGTTATAATTAAAGAAATATACGACGAATCCTTACAAAATTATGGAGCACCTAAAATAGCAGAAACTTTGCAGCAAAAAGGTGAAACTATAGCTGTAAAAACTGTTGGCAACTATATGCGTGAGCTAGGGATAAAAGCACAGTATGTGAAACCATACACAGTTACTACAATTGATTCAAATTTTAGTGAAGAACTTATTAACATATTGAATGAAGAATTTAATCCAGAAGAACCAAACGCTATATGGTGCTCAGATATTACTTATATTTGGACCTATGAAGGATTTGTGTATCTAACAAGCATTATGGATCTATATTCAAGAAAAATAATATCATGGGTACTTAGTACAACCTTAGAAGCTAATGGGTTGTAGAGACTATAAACAAAGCCAAAGCAACTAGAAATGTAACAAAACCATTAGTTATGCATATCGATTAGTGTTTAACTATATAGATGCCTTTTACAACACGGTAAGGATTCATAGTTATTGTGGATATTTATCACCTAATCAATATGAAGCTAAGTATGAAAATCAACTGGCAAATTTATATAAAAATGTTAGTTAATTAAATTCAAAGATTAAGCAGTTATAAAAAGTTCATATTTAACTTGTACTTTTTCTTGACATAGTACCCAATTCTGTTAATTGCAGAATACTGTCCACCGGAGAAACGACACATCATTTCGGTGTTCAAGATGATACAAGACTTGCTGGTTCCTTCTCCAGTGAAGAATAAAAGTCAATTTCAATTACTTATGAATAAGCTGCCTGTTGACCATAAAGCAAGGTGGTTTGCTGGAGCAGCCCTTAACACTGCAGACCAAGCAATGGCTTCTGTCCTTTCCACAGCCATGTCCAGACTCAATGCGTTTTTGGATTCGGAAATGGAGCAAATCCTGTGCTTTAATAGCTCACTGGATACGGAAACTTTTTGCAAAGAGAAATCAGCTATTTTTATTGTGCTGCCGGAGGAAGATACGACTAAGTATTTTATGGTGTCGTTGTTTTTGCAGCAGCTCTATCGAGAAATGCTGACTGTTGCTGATGAATACGGAGGCAAGCTGCCAAACCGTGTGATGATTTTCGCAGATGAGATTGGTACAATACCAAAAATTTAGTCAATGGAAATGATGTTTTCGGCAGGACGTTCCCGGAGAATCAGTATGGTGCCGATTATTCAGTCCCTCGCCCAACTTCAAAAAAATTATGGGAAAGAGGGTTCTGCCATCATTATTGATAATTGTCAGAATATTCTGTCTAGAGGCTTTGCTCCAAATTCAGAAAGTGCAGATATTCTCTCTAAGGCGCTTGGAAACAAGACAGTTATGTCCGGTTCAATCAGCAGAGGAAAGAATGATCCCAGCCAGAACCTCCAGATGATCCAGCGACCATTGATGACACCGGATGAATTAAAAACACTTCCAAAAGGACATTTTATATTAGCGAAAACAGGTTGCTGCCCAATGCGAACAACGCTCAAGTTTTTTCTGAAATGGGGTATTGTGTTTGAAAAGCCATATAAAGTAGAAGAACGAGCAGCTCGCAAAGTTTCTTATGCTGACCGCTTCGCACGGATTAGGGGGTGTTCATCTATGGGTTATTTTACATCTCTTTATGCAGATGACATTCCGCACAGAGCTGTAGCAGTATATATGTATTTAAAAGACAGAACCAACAAGGATGGAACCTGTTACCCTGCCATCGGCACGATAGCAAAAGACTTAAAGTTATCCAGAAGAACCGTACAGCGAGCAATTGCTGACCTTGAACAGTCCGGACATCTTATCAAGGAGCAGTGGTGGAGAGAAAATGGTGGAAAAAGTAGCCTACTGTTTACTGTGAAGTAGGCAAAAAATATAGTAAGCCATCAAGGGGGCAGTCTGCCTTCTTGGTGGTATATGGTAGGTGACATCATGGCTCATGCAGTGAAGAATTCACTCTAAGAAATTTATTTAAAACAGAGAAAGAACAAATAGAGTATCTAAGTATATAGAGAAAGCCATCCTTCGAAGATAAAGAAGATGGTTTAATGTTTAGTTGGTATTCAGCATTGTTTTAACCGTAGATATAATTATTTTCTAATCAGGGTCAGTGAGAGAGAACAATCTTCCGGATATTCATATCCTCCCAAATTTAATTGCGGAGATGGTACGTTTTCTCTGTTTATCTTGTGCAGACATCATACTAGCAATTACAGCTTTCTCCTTCATTGGATTAGGATTGGGAAATAGTAATTCTAGATGCGCGTGGTACACTGGTTCTACATCCTATCATGATTTTGTACCGGATCGGTGCCGTTATTTTATTAACGCTCTGTTTTAATGTTTTGGGCAGACGATTGACAGAAAATGAGGCAACATAATGTTAAAAATCAACCAACTAAGTGTAATAATTATTTGGAGAAATGGCTTCATCAGTTAGTTGCTTGGGAGCTAGTAATCATTTTTAAATTTAAAAAAACAAATTGCATTATATATCTAAAAGATGTATAATACGTATATCTTTTAGATATACCGGGGGTGAAACTATAATGATCAATGAACTCTTTATATTAGGTGAATTAATGGAGGAACCGCAAAGCGGTTACGACCTCCGGAATGGATTGCAAATTTTTTTAGGCCATCATCGCAAAATCAGCTATGGGGTGCTTTATCCTTTGCTTGAAAAATTAGAAAATGAAGGTTTTCTGGAGATGGCGAATTTAGAAACAAACGGAAAGACCAAAAAAATCGCTTCCATTACCAAAGAAGGGGAGGAGCATTTCTTTGAACTTATGAAAATGCCCGTTCCCGATGGTGCACATAGTGCTGATCTCTATCTGATAAAGTTAAATGTAATGCAACACCTTTCTTTCAATGAGCAGATGCAATTGTTGGAACAATTCTATCAAGAGCAAAAAAATATCATTCAGGATGCGCAGAACGTACTTAATAAACTAGCAAAAGAGAAGTCAAGAGATCACTGGTACGCAAGCAAAAAGTTTGAACTGTTGCTAAACCAAGCCGACGTTACAATGAAATGGATTGATAAATTTAAGCAAGAATTAAAGAAAGCACGGTGATAGTATGCCAAAAGAAATAAGAATCGCCATATTGATGGCTGCCAGTCTCTTTATGGAAATGCTGGACGGAACAATCGTAACCACAGCACTACCAAAAATGTCTCAATATTTTCATACAGGCACGGCAACTACCGCTCTACTCGTAAGCGCTTATTTAATTACATCGGCCATTTTTATTCCGTTGAGTGGATGGATGGCCAAACGATTTGGGAAAAAGAAAATTTGGATCATTGCTGTAATCATCTTTACTTTCAGCTCATTAACAAATGCCTTGGCGCCTAACTTCCTTTTCTTTTTATTAACGAGAATCATACAAGGCATTTCAGCTTCTCTGATGACCCCCACAGCAAGATTGATTGTTCTGGAAAAAACACCGGCTTCCAAATTGTTAAAAATGGTCAATTACCTCATTTGGCCTGCACTAATAGCACCCGCGATCGCACCGCTGGTGGGTGGGTTTATCGTAACGTACTGGAACTGGCAATGGATTTTCCTGATTAATGTTCCAATCGGTCTTATTATCGCATTAATGGGAATCAAATGGATCGATGCCGATGATGGTAAAATAAAGAACGGTTTTGATCTTCTAGGATTTATAGAGATTGTCTTTGCATCAGGTGCCATTTTGGTTGGAGCGGAACTGGCTACACATGGCGAACAATATTGGGTTATTGCATTAGGATTGATAGCTGTAGGTGTAATATTGGGTTTCATCGTTTTTAAGCATTTGAAAAAAACAGAAAATCCATTATTCTCAATTCAAGCGTTAAAAGTAACTTCCTTTCGAATTTGTCAGACAAGCGGTTCGGTTTTGTGGCTGTGTGTCGGGGCGCTGCCATACATACTAACTGTTTTTTTACAAACAGTTTTTCATTGGTCCGCAGTCAAAGCAGGTAGTTACGTACTGTTTATTTTTATCGGAAACATTGGTATTAAACCGTTTACCAATGCAATTATTCGCAAACTGGGCTACCGTAGCGCTCTGCTGTCATCATTTGGAATGGTATTTATTACATCGGTTGCTTTAGCATTTATTCGCACAAATACTTTCCCTGTTTATATTATGTTTCTTGCCTTGGTCTCGGGCGCAGGGCGTTCCTTGGCCTTAACAAATTATAATGGCCTGAGTTTTTCTGAAATATCCCCTCAGGATCGAAACAGCGCAAATACTTTGAATGTTTTTGTTATGACATTAGCCCAAGGGCTTGGAATATCACTGATTACCGTTGTTGTGGATTTATTGCAGATTTCCTTTTCAATAACTACTGCATACGAATTGGGTTTTGTCTTTCTTGGTTTATTGATGATATTTCCAGTAATTGAAGTATTATTTTTACCTAAAAATATTGGCCATGCTACAATCAAGTGAGCTTTTCTTGATTTTTTACTAATAAGACTCATTTTGGCTCTGATATAGCAGAAACTTGACAATCTGAATATCAAGTATAGTCGTTTAAATTAAATATCTGAATTAGAAAGGTAGCGTTGATAGAAAAGAAATAGCTTGATATCAGTGCTTTCAGCGATTTATATGTACATTTAATAAGTGTTTTTATGTCCCCTCAGATTTGTTCTGGGGGGATTTTTCTCATTAAGTGGGTTGCACCTTTGCGCGTAAATAAACAAAAATGCAAATAAATAAGGATATGTGCGTAATTGTATGTTGTATTTTAGCAAAACGTACCACTCAGTAAATTATGAATATCAAAATTGGAAATGCACTCGTAAGTTAATGAGGGTTGCTGATTTCGGACAGGAGTTCAAGTCACTAATCTCCAACTTTAGGATATGAATCATACAAGTGCTAATGATATAGTGCTGAACTTTTATGTCATATTTAGCATAGTTCAGCTCGTCTCTACAATTAAATTTGTTTTTTGAAGACTTCCGATATCCCGTTTCGAATTGAGACCGCCATCAGACTCGGTTGCAATCAGACAGGAAATGTAATAAAATTAAAGTAAAAAAGGCGGTATAGAATTATATGTCACAAAAAAATGACGAGAAGCGCGGCGAAATACTAAAATACTCATACTATCTCTTTTCACACAACGATTATTGCAGCGTTTTTTTGAAGGATATTGCGGCTCAAGTCGGGATAAGCAAATCACGGCTTCAAAACCTTTATCCCAAGAAAAGAGAAATAATGTGTGACCTTCTGGAGGAATATATTTATCAATTATTTCGATATGTCGAGGAACGGCTTACCGTGGATATTAATGTGTATTACAAACTGGCGTTGTTTACGGCCTTTTTTTGGAAGGTCATAGACAGAAACAAAGAACTACACTATTTTATGATGAACGTCATTACCAATAATGAACTGCTTGATGTTTTGACAGATTTTGTTTTCTATTGGCACTCTGAGATGAAATATGAAGGAGTCCACAACTTTGAGATTGCTAATCTCAAGCAGTCTCTTATATTCTCTATTTCAGGAGGAATTGCGCTCTACATCAAAAAGGACTCCCTAAATATTGAAACGCTGTATATTACGCAAAATATTTCAAATACTTTCATGCGCATGATGGACTGCAGCGACGAACAGATCAGCGAAGTGCTAAAGAACGCAAGAGAGTGGCTACCTAAGATGGATGTCAATTCCTTTCTCGAATACAGCAGGGATAATATTGCATGGATGCAGACTTAAGACGAAAAAGTCACTGGACTATGATCGGATATAGAGATAATGATAAAAGCTTTGACAGCAAAGAACAGGTCAAAGCTTTTATCTATTTGTGACAATTCTAAGATTTCCAGAACATATATCCATAGTTGCAATGACAAAAAATATACAGAAAATATTGACAATTAAATATAAAAACTATATACTAATACTAGTATTAATACTAGTATTTAAATACACGGAAGAGCAGCGCACTCTGAAGGTACACAATATGAAGGAGGCTATACACGCAATGAGTGAAATTAGGATTGTTCCTAATAAGAACAAGGAATTCGTATTAAAACGAGAAGCAGTTGCCCATATTGATTCCAAACGGTGTGTAAACTGCGGAACCTGTCGTGAATTATGTCCAGCAGATGCGATTCAGGAGAACCAGAGAACAATCTGTAGGATCTGTCCAGGCTGTACGGATAAGCCTGGGATGTCCCCAGATGCTATGGACGCTTTTACAACCAAGCAGTCCTGTACAACGGCATGCCCTTTGGGAGTCAGCCCGCAGGGTTATGTCAATCTTGTAAATTGCGGAAAAGAAAAGGAAGCCTATGAACTGAATTGGAAGAAGAATCCTTTGCCGTCAGTTTGTTCGTTCATCTGCAACCATCCATGCGAGGAAGTCTGCAAGCGTGGAGCGTTGGTGGATCAGCCAATTTCGATAAGAGGAGTAAAACGCTTCCTGAGTGAGCACGTTGATTATGTGCCGGAAAAATATCCAAGGAACTATGAGGAGCGTATCGCCATTATCGGAGCGGGCCCTGCCGGCCTAGCAGCGGGACATTTCCTTTCGCGGGAAGGATATGATGTCACGATCTTTGAAGGCGAAGCCGAAGCCGGTGGTATGCTAATAAAGGGTATCCCCGAATTTCGACTGGATCGCGAAGCGTTGAAGCGCGATATATCAAAGCTTGAAGAAGCGGGTCTTGAGATCAAGGTAAACCAACGGATAGGCAAGTTCTATCTTAACAAGATCAAAGATGAATATGATATAGTTATTCTTGCTGCAGGACAGCCAAATGGAAAGCTGCTGAAGATTCCGGGACATATGAACGATGCGATTCTGACTGCAATGCAGTTCATGCAGAAAGCCAATAATGATCAGACATTTGTCAGTTGCCCTGGAGACTTCTTCCGCATCAAGGACGGCGAAGGCATAATTATCGGCGGTGGAAGCGTAGCTATGGACGTTGCGCGCGCTGCTGTAAGGCTTGGAGCAAAGAACGTTACGGTCGTCGCCGTTGAAGAATATGCTAATCTGCCTGCACATGCATGGGAAGTAAAAGAAGCTGAAGAAGAGGGAGTTCAGGTTATTGGTGGATATTGCCCGACTGAGTATGTTAATGGTGGTGGCGGAACCTTTGACCATGTTCACTTTGTGAAAGTGAAGGAAATGATTAAGGATGAAAATAATAAACTTCAACTTGTTTTTGATGAAAAGGATTCCATTGATATCAGAGGTGATTTTGCAGTAGTTGCGACAGGGCAGGAAGCGGATAAATCCTGGCCGGAATCTGATGACGAAACATTCTTCTATGCAGGTGATATCAGCGGAGAATCAAACTGTGTAATCGATGCCATGGCATCCGGAAGAAAGACGGCATACAAAGTGGATGCGAAGCTTCGCGGAAGAACCCTCAGAGATATGGATGTAAGCCATGAAATTTATGCTGCACCGCTTAATGAAAAGATTTATCCGGCAAACCGAAGAAGAGTAGTTACTTTCGAGCGGCCTGTATTAAAACCAGGAGATCGAGTGAACAATTTTGAATCGGTAGATCTCTGTTATACTGAGAAGCAGGCGAAACAGGAAGTTACACGCTGCCTGAGTTGTGGATATGAGATTGTTGATGTATCGAAATGTATTGGATGTGGCATTTGTCAGAAGGAATGTCCGAAGGGCGACGTCATAACCATGATCGCTGCTGAGGCGCAGAAAGGAGATATAATATGAAACGACAGATAATCGTTGTTGGAGCTGGTCCAGGCGGAAGTACGGCAGCATTCTATTTTGCAAAGAAAGGAATTGATGTTCTTTTACTTGATCGTGAAACCTGGCCAAGGGAGAAACCTTGTGGTGGAACATATCTTCCTGTATGCTATCCGATGTTTGAGGAAATGGGAGTGTTGGAAGAAATGCAGTCTGTTGCAGAATTGTCTGCTACTAAAGTAAGACTGATTCTTCATGATGAAGCGAATGGTGAATTCACAACAAAGCCTAAGCTGAATATGCCTCGCCGCTATGGTGATGACTGTATTCGCAGAAGTGCTCTGCGTGCCGGTGCAGACTATATGGAGAATTTTGATGTCACAGAATTGATCATGCGAAAAGGTATGGTTAAGGGCGTTAAGGGATATTATCATAATCAGGAAATGACAATTGAGTCAGATCTGGTAATCGTTGCGGATGGCTCACATTCCGTACTGGCAAATCAGCTTGGAGCGTTTGAGAATGACCCTGAGAGAATTATGTATTGTTTCCGTTCCATGATGACTGGTGTTGAAGGTCTGGAAGATGATATGATCGAGCAGTACTACCTTCCTGATACATTACTAAATGAAGCACATAGCCCGATTTGTGTTTTCTGGTTGTGCCCGCAAAAGAGTGGTGTGACACTTTTCGGAGTGACTATTACAGAAAAAGCGCTTAGAGAGACAAAACTTTCTATTGAAGAATTGGTTGAAGTTTGGGCGACCACAACAGAGTTTGGTAAAAAGAGAATGAAAAATGCCAAGGTGTTAGATGATTACGGCTACCGGGGTTGGCGTCTGCCAGGATGTACAAAACTCCATAAGAGTTATTATCCGGGCGCAATCATCATCGGGGATGCAATCAGTGCTGCAGAATGCGCATTTGAATATGGCGTACCTGAAGCAATGTTCGGTGGTAAGATTGCAGCAGAAGTTTGTGCAGAAATATTTGCAGCGAACGGAACCTTTGATGAGGAAACACTGTCAGAATATCAGAGACGTGCCGAGGCTCAGCTCAATCCTACTCTGGGATTTAATGCAATCTTTAGAACGGAGCTACTTGATCACAAGGATCGATTGGATGCATTCCTGAAATGGGCGAAAGAACAGCCGGGATATCCTAATAATGACTTTGGTGCAAATGTTGCACAGTTCATTACAAAAGAACTTGGAATCCCGTTACAAGTTGGTGGAGAAGCGTCCATGCAGTAATTAAATTCATGAAAATTTTGCTACCATCAGGCATTACGTCTGATGGCAGCATCAGACTGTAGACATAGTTTGTGGATGGGATTTCAATTTCCCATCCATTTTTTCTTTTTCTGAAAACAAATCATGATAAAGTGTCGAAAACGGAATGGAATCATGCAGGGTGATTGTTTTTGGGAAATGTCTGGTCTACACGGTAACGCTGGACGAGGATAAAGTCTGCTTCAACGTCGGTCATTTCAACTTGGAAGAACTGGGCATGAAGTACGCCGCAGAGTGGATCAAGGATCTTGTGGGACCGGAGGAGAAGGAGGTATCGATTTCTTCTTTAAGAGTTTCCTGTTCGTACACGTGTGCATTTCTGTTTACTACCTACAAGACTTGTGTAGTGAGTAATGTTATGTGTTATAATTCACACCATTATTTTTTTATAAATTAAATCAAAATATTTTTTTGACGCTTCTACCAGGTCATAGTTTCCTCCGGTTGAACTCCAGCTTACAGCTAATCCTAAAAATGCAGATGCAAAACAATATGATAGATCTTCAGCAGAAATATTGTTGGCAATTTCCTCTGCCTCTTGCGCTTTACGTGTATAATCAATAACCATTTGTCGCAATCTTTTTGTATTAGGGTGAAAGTCATTTAATTTATAACAGAACATTTGATTTTGCTTTTCCATATCAATTTTTATTAAATTTTTTAATATATCTGCATTTAGATCTGCAAAACCACGTATATAAATTTTCTTAACATTCCAACACTTATCAAGCCAAGATGTTTCATTGTCTATATCCTTTAATTTATTTTCTATATTTTCATCAACTAAGGAAAAATAATCTAAAAGTAGAGTTTTCTTTGAGTCATAATGATAATAAAATGTCCTTTTTGTAATATTGCAGCTTTCGCATATTTCATTAATAGTTACATTATCAAACCCATTTTTTTTAAAAAGCTCAATGGCTTTAACCAAAATTGTATGTTTTATATTTTCTATCACATTTATCCCTCCGATATATATATGCAATTATATCATACTTACTAAATATATAAAATTCATTTTGTGAATATATTGACATATAGTATACCGCGGTGTACAATCTAGGTATACCGCGGTAACAAAATATTCTTAATTTATAAGAGAGAGGTGCTTTTTATGAAAGGTAAAATTGATGCATTATTTCAGCCAATGAAAATAGGTACAATGGAAGTAAAAAACCGAATAGCAATGGCTCCAATGGGTTCACATTCAAAAAATCCTGACGGAAGTTTTAATCAACAGGGTGTAGATTTTTACGTTGCACGTGCTAAAGGCGGTGTAGGATTAATTGTGACAACAGGTATAGCATGCCAGAATAAACTCGACTCAATGCATGCTACATTGGCAACAGCAGGTGATGCTTATGTAGAAGCTTCCAAAAAGCTTACCGACGAAGTCCATAAGTATGGTGCTAAAATTATAATTCAAATAGCAAACGGTGCTGGCAGAAATCGTAAAGAGGGTTTCTTTATAGACAATGATCCTATTTCTTCATCAGAAAATCCAAATGTCTGGCATCCTGAAATGATGCATCGTGCACTAACAACAGAAGAAGTTCAATTTCTTATAAAGTCTTATGCTGATGGCGCTTATGCTGTAAAACAGGCAGGCTTTGATGGGGTAGAAGTTCATGCGCTTCATGAAGGGTACTTAATGGACCAATTTTCTATGGAATGTACTAATCGTCGTACAGACCAATATGGCGGAAGTTTAGAGAACAGGCTTCGCTTTGCTACAGAAACAGTACAAGCAATAAAGGAGAAATGTGGAAAAGATTTTCCTGTTTTGATAAGATATAGTGTTAAAAGCTATATGAAAGGATTTGGTACCGATAAAGGTGCCCTTCTTGGAGAAGAGTTTGAAGAATTTGGCCGTGATTTAGAAGAGAGTGGTAAAATAGCAAAAATTCTTCAGGATGCTGGTTATGATGCTTTAGATGCAGACAATGGAACATATGAATCATGGTATTTTGCACACCCACCAGTATATATGCCGAAAGCATGTAACTTGGCAGATGCTCAATATATAAAGCAATTTGTTGATATTCCTGTTATATGTGCAGGTAAAATGGATGATCCAGAAATATCAGCCGAAGCTGTTGCAAGTGGAAGTATAGATGCTATTTCTGTTGGACGAGCATTGCTTGCTGACCCTGAATGGGTAAATAAAGTACAAAGTGAAAATTTTGATGATATAAGACCTTGCATAGGATGTCATGCAGGATGTCTGGAAAGATTTTTCTCAGGAAAGTATACTTCATGTGCAGTTAATCCACAAGTTAACATGGAAAGAAAATATGAAATTAAACCTGCTGATATTAAAAAGAATATTATGGTCATCGGTGGCGGTATAAGCGGAATGGAAGCTGCAAGAGTCAGCGCACTTAGAGGGCATAAAGTAGATTTATATGAACGCACAAATAGTCTTGGCGGTGTTTTCATTCCTGCTTCTTCTATGAGTTTTAAAGAAGAAGATAAAAAGTTAATAAAATGGTATGAGAAACAACTTAAAGATACTGGTGTGATTGTTCATATGAACACAGAAGTAAATGAAAATGATATTAAAGCTTCTAAGCCAGATTCTATTTTTGTAGCAACTGGTTCCACTGCAAGAAAGCTAAATGTAGATGGAGCAAATTCAGAAAAAGTTATAACCGCAGTGGAAGCACTATTGGAGACAAAACCAATCGGTGATAAAGTGGTTATTATAGGCGGCGGACTTACTGGCGTTGAAATTGCGTATAGCCTAACAAAAGATAAAGGAAAACAAGTTGAAATACTTGAGATGCTTCCTGACATTTTACAAGTAAAGGGCTTGAATGCTTCCAATAAAATGATGCTTGAAAATCTTGTGTTATCTCATAACATTGGTGTTCATACTAATACAAAGGTTATCGCAATCACATCAAAAGGTGTACAGTTTGAAGAAAACGGTAACACTGTTGAATTAAATGCCGACACAATTATTACAAGTATTGGATACATCAGCGATAAATATTTATATGAAGCAGTAAAAGATTGTGGTTCAGATGTGCATTTAATTGGAGATGCAACAAAGGTATCTAATCTAATGGGCGCTATTTGGGATGCTTATGAAATCGCTATGGCAATTTAAAAAATAAAATATATGTAGAACAGTTTAAAAAATCCTCCTGTGTTAATGTAAAATAAGACTTAACATAGGAGGATTTTAACTACATTATTTTTAACTTCAGTTCATTCTTTTATTTAAACAACTGTCTTAACTTTTAATAAAAGTTCATACCTGAAACTAAATAATGGCAATTCTGATTGTATGTAATTTATAAAACTTGATAATGCATAGGATAATGCTCCTATTATACATCAAACGACAATCAACCATTTAATTAGCAATATGAATATAAATATAAAACAAAACGGAATATAAAATTAACGTTTTTAGTTGTATATTGAAAATAATGCGGTGTTATTTGTATAATGTTGCTAGTTCAAAGTTGTAATACATTACGAATAAAAAGTTAATCTTAAAAATATAAACAATTGTTCTTTATTAAATGAATAATACAATACCCATATATTAGGCTAAATTGTAGCGTTATTGGTGCAAATTGAAATTTACACTCGTGTTTCGACAAGATTAGCTAAAGAATTCCAATTATTTATCGATATTATAATTAATGACTAATTAAATTATGGAGGGCTTTACTATGGATATAGATGATTTAGATTGTTTTTTACAAGTTATGCCATTACTTAAGGATATACTGCAGGAGGATATATTAGTTTGTGTTAGTGATAAGGAAAAAATTTTATATTACAGACCTTCTGAAACCTTAGATTTTAAAATAAAGATTGGTCAAAAACTTTCAGCTGATAGTCCAGTATATAAATGCATTAAAGAAGGTAAAATATTCAATAATATAGTGCCTAAAGAGTTATTAGGGATTGCGTTTAAATCAATCGTGTATCCAATAAAAAATGCGCATGGAAATGTTATAGGAACTGTTTCTATTGGTAGAAGTTTAGAAAATCAATTTAGAGTCGAGGAATCCACTGATACGTTGTTTTCATCACTTGAAGAAACCAATGCAACTATTGAGGAGATTAATGCTGGATCTGATAAATTGCTTAATACAATATTTCAAGTAGTTGAAACTGTAAAACAGACAGAAAAGAATGTAAAAGAGAGTAATGAAATTATTAGCATGATACAAAATATAGCTTCTCAATCCAATTTATTAGGCCTAAACGCAGCTATAGAAGCAGCTAGAGCTGGTGAATCTGGTAGGGGTTTCTCAATTGTTGCAATTGAAATGCGAAAGTTGGCTCAATTAAGCGGTGAATCTTCAAAGAAAGTGTCAAGTGCACTATCAGAAATAAGTACAAAAGTAAATGAAGTTCTTAGCATAATAAATGAAGCTCAATCAATTTCGGAAATGCAAGGAGCTGCTACCCAAGAGATAACTGCAACATTAGAAGAAATTACAGCTAGCGCTCAAATTCTAGTTGAAATTGCAAAGCTGAGATAATCATTCTGATATACCATACTATTCAATGAATAAGCCACATTTCTTTATGACGGAATTTTCTTATATAGAGGGCACGTAGATGGAGCAAATTCAGAAAAAGTTATAACTGCAGTGGAAGCACTATTGGAGACAAAACCAATCGGTGATAAAGTGGTTATTATAGGCGGCGGACTTACTGGCGTTGAAATTGCGTATAGCCTAACAAAAGATAAAGGAAAACAAGTTGAAATACTTGAGATGCTTCCTGACATTTTACAAGTAAAGGGCTTGAATGCTTCCAATAAAATGATGCTTGAAAATCTTGTGTTATCTCATAACATTGGTGTTCATACTAATACAAAGGTTATCGCAATCACATCAAAAGGTGTACAGTTTGAAGAAAACGGTAACACTGTTGAATTAAATGCCGACACAATTATTACAAGTATTGGATACATCAGCGATAAATCTTTATATGAAGCAATAAAAGATTGTGGTGCTGAGGTGAATTTGATTGGAGATTCATCAAAGGTATCTAATCTAATGGGAGCTATTTGGGATGCATATGAAATTGCTATGGCAATTTAACTTCATTTTTCATTCATCAAAAGATTTATCACTTAAAATGAATTAAATAGTTAATTTTTCGTGGATTAGCTTGTTGCGGGCTCGATTCCACCAACAAAACCCCTCGGCAGTGCTGGCGAGGGGTTAAATTAATTAATATTAAGTTTAGCATACAGTCGATTCATGAACACCCAGTTCTCTGTTAATATGTTATTCATAATATTTTTTTAAGTCTGTTGGCAAACTTTTAAATATGTTCTCGGCCATAACCTCTGGGCTTATTTTCACATCAAGCTTTATCCAATCAACCAGAACGTTTGTAACCCCATACCAAAAAAGCCTCAATTGTATCAAAAGATTAGAATCAAGTCGTTTGTTACCTATATGTTCTTTAGCATAATTCATTTGCAGATTAAAGTAACTGTTTATGAATGAGTTAGGACCTGTAAGACTTAAAGCATTTATATAAAAATTATTGTGTTCATTCATCTTATTTAGTGTTAGAATGAAACATTCTTTAATATCTTTATTTTTCGAGAAAGCATTTAAAGATCTTTTCGCATTGAAATTATGAAACCACAATACCAAGTCGTATATGTCAATAAAGTGCCTATAAAAGGTTTGACGTGACATATTGCACTTACTCATAATATCACAAATACTAACATTCTCTAAGGATTTGGTTCTTAATTCCTCTTCTAATGCCTGAACGATCAAAAGTTTGGTTTTTTCTTGACTCATCATTTTGATAATCACCACCACTAGTAAATATTTATAATTTAATTATAAATATTTAAACAAATAAGTACAAGGTTTACATACTTTTTAAAATGTATCATTTGTTAATAACATTTTGAGAAATATGTAAATTGAAAAAATCTTGTGAAATATGTAACATTGAATTATATAATAAAACAAATTGTTATCAGAAGAAAGGAGTAATTATATGAACTTTGAAAAAGCTTTCAGTCCTATGTATATAGGCAAAATGATGGTCAAAAACCGTTTGGTAATGCCTCCGATGGGTTCCTGTCTGTACGAAGAATTAGGAAAGATATCCGATGCAACAATTAATTATTATGCTGCACGTGCACGTGGAGGATTCGGCTTAATCTTTGTTGAAGTTGCCGCAGTGGAACGCGATGGGTTGGCTATTCCCGAAGAAATCGATATTTCTGTAGATGAAGCCATTCCGGGTTTAAGGAAACTTGCATCAGCTATCAAACACTACGGTTCCAGAGCGTGCATTCAGCTTCATCACGCCGGCCGTCAGACCAACTCTCAGCTGTCGCATGGCCTGCAGGTTATATCGTCTTCTCCGATACCGTGTCCTATTTTCAGGAACACTCCCAAAGAAATGACAACAGAAGAAGTATACGTCATGATAGACAAATTTATTGCAGCGGCTGTACGTGCCCAAAAAGCTGGATTCGATATGGTGGAAGTACATTGTGCTCACGGTTATTTGGCAGCAGAGTTTTTAAGCGGCCGTTATAATAAGCGCATTGATGAGTTTGGCGGCGATATCTATAGCAGAACTTTATTTGTCAAACTGATTGTGGAGGGGATAAAAAGAGAGTGTGGTGCGGATTTCCCGGTATCTGTACGTATGAGCTCAAATGAATACTTAAGAGGAGGCTATAAAGAAAATGAAGCAGTGGTTATAGCAACATTGCTTGAATCCTACGGTATTGATGCGCTTCATCTTTCTGCAGGAACATATGGCGCTTATGAATATATTTTACCGACAGCGTCCCAGCCGCCCGCATGGAATATTGAGGCTGCGAAATTATTTAAGAAAGCACTGAAAATACCTGTTATCACAGTTGGACGTTACAACCAGCCGCATGTAATTGAATACGCACTGCAAAGGGGCGATGCGGACTTCATCGCTTTAGGGCGCCAGTCTGTTGCTGACCCGGAATTCCCGAATAAAATGTTTTCAAACGAGCTTATGGAAATTCATCCATGTATTAGCTGCGGTCAGCGCTGTCTTTCCAATCATGCAGGACCTGCGACTGGAGTTGCCGACTGGGCAGGTGGCGACTATGGAATGAGTTGTCTCCAAAACCCGTTATCAAATGACATGCCTCAAAATAGGATTATTGAGACTAAAGACCCCAAAAATATAATGATCGTTGGCGCAGGACCGGCAGGTTTAGAAGCTGCATGGATTGCTGCAGCTAGAGGTCACAAGGTATCATTATATGAAAAAAATCCACGTAATCGTGCTGGTGGTCAATATTTGATTGCCTCTTATCCTCCAAATAAACAAGATATTACACGCGTTATAAAACATTATCTATATATGTGCGAAAAATACAATGTTGATATGCACTTTGATACTGAAGTAAATACAGATTTCATCAAGCAAATCAAACCCGACGTGCTTATAGTAGCAACAGGTGGTATACCTTTGATACCGCGCATACCGGGTATTGAAGGCAAAAATGTCAAGATTGCCACAGACGTACTTCTTGGCAAGCAAAACGTTGACGGCAAAATATTAGTATTGGGAGGCGGACTTGTAGGTCTTGAATCGGCGATGTACTGTGCGGATTATTGTGAAAATATTACCGTAGTTGAAATGCTGCCAAAACTTATCCAAACTCTCCCTAATGCTACGAGAGTAAGCTTGCTCAAGGAAATTAAGAAAGAAGAGATGGAGATTCTCACAAGCACTAAAGTGCTTGAGTTGTTTGAAAACAGTGCGCTTGTCGAAAAAGACGGTGAACAAATTGAGCTTAAAGGATTCGATCATATCGTCGTTGCACTGGGTGCGCGTTCAAACAAATGCCTTGGTGATGATGTCAGCAAGCTGGCACCTATAGTTGAGGTTATTGGTGACGCTGTCAGAACGCGTACCGCAGTGGAAGCAATCTATGAAGGCGCAAAGGTTGCGTTGCATATTTAGAAAAAGACAAAGATAATCACAAGAATTTATATAAGGGCATCGATGATCTTTTTACTAATGATGCAGTGTTAGACAAGACATCAAAAATTAAACAGTTAAGATGTTTCTGGGACGAAGAGTAATCTATACAAACGTGATGCAATGTGAATGTACAATATTAGTTTTTGAAAGGAAGGTAAAAATGGAAAATAAAAAAGATAAATTTCCTGTAGCCATCATAGTTGCACTCCTCTGTTATTGTTTTGGTGTTCAAGCTGTAATGATAAATACCGTTGGGCTTTTCTTCGTTCCTGCTTCCACGGCACTTGGTGTTCCAAGAGGCACCTTTTCGACATATTATTCAATCCAGGCACTCGTAACAATGGTAATGTTGTTCTTTGCCGGAAAGATTTTGCAGAAATATCAAAGCAAAATCAAGCTGATTCTTCTTGGCTCTTCAGTACTTCTCTTTATCGGCTATGCTCTGTTTGCAATCGGAACAGCTGTTTGGTATTGGTATGTGGGCGCTATATTTGTAGGAATCGGAGTTGCTTTCACTACACAAATGTTCATCGGTACGCTGGTGAACAACTGGTTTAAAGTTAAAGCTGGAACAGTGATGGGCATTCTTTTGGCATTGACAAGTGTATTCGGCGTGTTTATATCACCTTTTTTCACATCTATGATTGCTTTAAAAGGCTATCAGTTCGTATATTGGATCATCAATTTCACTATGGTTGTTACTACTGTAATCCCGGCGATTTTCCTGGTTAAATTCAAACCTGCAGATGCTGGCCGTAAAGCCTACGGCGAAGATAAGGCTGCTGAAATGGCTAAAGTGCAAATGGCAAACGCTCAGTTTGCACAGTCTGCCAAAAGTGTTTCACATGGCGTAGCATTAAAATCATCTGCCTTCTGGTTTTTGTCCATATTTACATTTTCAGCTGTCTGCTGGTCTACCTTCATTCAAATAATACCAGGCTATGCGGCATCAGTAGGATTTACAGGTTTAATGATCGGTACTGCGATGTCAGTTATGCTGATTGGCGGTATCGTCGGTAAGCTAGTGCTTGGCTATTTGACCGATAAAGCAGGACCAGTAAAAGCTACAGGAATTATGGTAGTTCTTGGTGTTATAGGAATCTTTTTAATGATTATGAATGACAGCACGACTCAAGGTATGTTTTTTACTGGTGCATTCTTATTTGGTCTCGCGTTTGGTATACTCGGCGTTGTTCCGCCAATTATCATAAGGGAAGTTTTCGGAATGAAAAATTACGCTGCAATCTATGGAAACACCACAATAGCAATTTGGATTGGTGTGGCTCTGACCGTCCCATTTTACAACTTCGTGTATGACAAAACAGGATCTTATATAACACCGATGTATATATCAGCCGTCGTCTTGGTTATAGGTTTCTTATGCATGATTGCTGGAAGAAACAGTGCAAAGAAACTTCCAAGAGAAGAATAAAATCCACTCTTTCGACTGCTCAGGATAAGTTGTTCTGTTTCCAACAAACAGGTTGTTTTTTTATGGAGAGGCTGCTAAACGTTATTTAATTATTTTTGAAGGAGGTATTTAATTATGTCAGGTTTAATCTATCCAAAATTTTTCCCAATATTGAAAGACAAGGTAGTCATTGTAACAGGTGCTGCGATGGGCATGGGAGAGGCTACAGCGAAACTCTTTGCAGCGGCAGGCGCTAAGGTGCTTTGTTCCGATCACAATGAGGAAGAAGGCAGACAGACAGTAGATGAAATCGTAAAAGCAGGAGGTACTGCAACATTCCAGTTTACTGAAATTGCTAATTCAAGCGATGTGCAGGCAATGGTAAAAGCAGCAGTGGATATCTACGGACATCTTGATGGAGCTGTCAACAACGCCGCACATATACAGGATAACAAAAGATCATGGGATTTCGACGAGGACTACTGGGATGAATTGGAAGATGTCAATATAAAAGGTACGGCTATGTGCATGAAGTATGAAATACAGCAGATGATCAAACAGGGCAATGGTGGCTCCATTGTTAACGTATCTTCCATCAACTCTGTACGTCCAAAAGACTTTAGCGTTGCCTACACATCTTCGAAGCATGCTGTTATGGGCATGACTAAGGTGGCAGCAATGGAGGTCGGTCAGTATAATATCCGAGTGTCCTGTCTTGCACCGGGCGGAATCAATACCCCAATGTTGCAGAATGCCGTAGCAAAGATAGGAAAGAAAGTTACCGAACTTGGTGGTATGTCGCGATTGGGACGAATTGGCGAACCAGAAGAAGTCGCAATGGGAAACCTATTCCTAATATCCGATATGTCAACGTACGTTACAGGAACTACACTTTTCGTTGATGGTGGACATTCAGTCCTATAAAGAAAAACATATGCAAATGGAGTTAGGTCGTATAATTTAATATCCAGAGATAGAATCACTATTTGGTCTTTCGTACATAATCAATATATTTGGGAAGTAATATGCATTTGTAACACTCAAGGGATCAATTGTACGTTACTGCTCATTTGGAGTATTTATTAATGTACGGAAACTGCTTTATTTAATCCTAAATTGTTATTAGTTCGAATACTTAAAAATTGAAGGAGTGTTATATCATGCATATTTTAGAAAAGTATATTACAGCGCTTAACAATCTAGATGCAGATAGTTTGGCTCAATGTTTTTCAGTTGGTGCCATTTTTGAAGACAAAGCCGCGCCAACAGTTTGGCGTTATGAAGGACGTGAAAACATAAGAGAAATATTCACGAAAGCTCTTAACCGTCAGCCAGGCGAAATGATTGCCACAATTTATTCACTTGAAGGCAATACAATGGATTATGTTTGTATATCCTACAAAGGAACGCCGAAAGAAATCATTTCACGTTGCACCGGAACTGCCCTGATTAAAAACGGACTGATTGATGAGTATTATGTTCGCAAATGTGAAAAAGAATATAATCAGAATGATGGTAAGTATTAAAATCCGGCCCTGTAAAATATTTTGTGTAAACTGAATAAATAGTACTCTTTCTTAGCAATAATTCAGATGGTCAAATACCATATTATTATAAGAAGGAGTATTTTTATGTCGAATTTATCAAGAGAAGTTTTAAGAGAGCCTAAATGGATTCAAAGAAACGATAGCTGCCGTGTACCCTTTCTCCAAAATACAACAATGCATAATCCACCAAATTAGATCAAGTATGAGATATATACCATACAAAGACAGAAAGGCTGTTTATGGAGCTGTAAATGAAGAAATGGCACTTGATAGCCTGATAGCTGACAAGGATAATTGGGTAAAAAAATATCCCAACTTTATAAAGAGCTGGGAGGATAATTTGGATAACCTTGTAACGTTCTTTGCCTTTCCCGATTTCATAAGAAAAATAATGTATACAACAAATGCTATAGAAAGCTTAAACAGCCAGTTCAGATAGGTCACAAAGACTAAACTTATATTCCCAAATGATGAAAGCCTTATGAAGATGCTGTATCCGGCTGTTGATAAGATTAGCAGAAAATGGGCAAGAGCATACTCAAACTAGGATCAAGTAGTAAACCAACTTAGTATACTATTTGAAGAAGTCCTGAAAAAAGATGCTTAATTTCCCACACTGACTAAAAATATAGGGTATATTATAGCCTTACTCAGGCAAAAATATACTCTATAAAAAAATCGCTATTTGAAAATCTAATCTTTAATTCTGCCATTTTCAACAAATCAACTCATTCTGAAGTTATTTGTCAAAAGAAAGAGAATACACAAAATTTTTACAGCCTCTATTAAGCATTCCTTTTGAAGTATAATTTATTCAGAATTTCCTCCTACTCGATTGTCTAAATTGGCGGCCGATGAACTTAAGTAAAACTCAATCTTTCTTTCCATAAAACATTCAAACTATGCGGCATTGCTCCAGAGATCAAGTTTGAAATATTTTCATAAGAAACATCCTTATGGTTGTCATAGTAATACTTGATATAATCAATCGCTCCTTTAAGATATATATATATATTTCAGCTTCTACCTGCTCCGAAAGTTTGCCGCCATCTATGCCTTCAGATAACTCATTATAGTAAAACTCATATAATTCTTCAAACATTATCTCAGAATATTCAATTGATGATTTTCCTAATATTTTTTTAAAAAATACTCTGTTTTCTTTGTCATCATATATTACTTTTTCAATAAAATCCTGCCATGTTTTTTCTCCTGAATGACGCTGAATTCTTTCAGTAAGATTTTGTTTATATAAATATTTAAACAAATCATATTTGTCGTTAAAATGATAATAAAAAGTTTCTCTGGAAACATGTGCTGCTTTACAGATTTCAATAACTGATATTTTATCAGGATTCTTTTTATTTGCTATTGTCCGAAATCCTTGAACAATGTGGTCTTTTGTTTCAGCCATACAACTACCCTCCTTAAGTTTACACATATCATTTAAACTGTAAGTGTTTTACCATTTTAAAGCTAATTATAATTATATTATACTCGTTAATAATTATTTGTGGTAGGACGTGTTTAATAAAAAACTATAACACAAAAGGAGGCTATTATTATGAAATCACTTGAAGGAAGAGTTGCTGTCATTACCGGAGCTACTTCCGGTATCGGCGAAGCATCGGCGCACAGATTTGCGAAAGAAGGTGCCAAAGTAATGATCACTGGTAGAAATGAAGAGCGTGCGAACGCTGTGGTAGATGGAATTCGTGCCAATGGTGGCGATGCGGCTTATGTGTTGGCGAATTTGGCGGATTACAAAACAGCTCCTCAGAAGCTCCTTGATGCTACTCTCGAAAAATATGGGACCGTAGACATCCTATTCAATAATGCAGGGACAACAAGCTTCAAATCGGCTGCGGAGACTGATATTGAAGACTTTATTAAATTGTTCCACATTGAAGTCACAAGTCATTTAAGGCTGTCGCAGCTTGTATATCCGATCATGAAGGAAAAAGGTAAAGGCAATATTCTCTTTAATGATTCCATTTCCGGATTTTTGGCTCATTACAATGATTTGTCTTATGTTGCAGCCAAACATTCGATCGTCGGGATTACCAAGAGACTGGCCATGGAATTTGCACCGGAAATCAGGGTAAATGCTATTGCTCCGGGTTCAACGATGACAAAAATCATCAAGGATCTAGGACCGGGTGCAATCGATTACCTTCTTCCTAGAATTGCACTTGGAAGATTTTCTGAACCGGAAGAACAGGCAAATGTAGCCTTTTTTCTGGTTTCTGATGAAGCGTCCTATATTGATGGCCAGGTTATTCGTGTAGACGGCGGCATTGAATTATAAGCGATTGAGTTTAGAATATGGAGGAAGAAGTTATGAATAATAAGTATGCAAAGTTATTTGAACGTATCGACATTAATGGAATGAGCTTAAAGAATCGTATTGCGATGGCACCTATGGGCTCATTCACAGAAAACGAAGATGGTACAATGAGTGACAAAACTCTTCGTTACTATGAAGAGCGTGCCAAAGGCGGTGTAGGGTTAATCATTTCAGAAGTACAGTGGGTATCTAATAAAAATGAACCATGGTTGAATAAACAGACTGCCTGTGATACAAATTTACAGACAAGAAGCTGGTACATGCTCGCAGAAAGAGTTCATGCACACAACGCAAAACTATGTATCCAGTTAAGTCTTGGCCTCGGAAAGAATGCATTCACCTATGAAGGCCTAGAAGGTGATATTTCCTCTGCTTCTGATAACCCGGTCTTCTATCACCCGGACCAGAAATGCCGGCCATTGACAGTAGAGGAAATCAAATACGCCGTTAGCTGTTTTGGGCGTGCCGCAAGACGAGTTGTTGATGCGGAAGCAGATGCAATTGAGATCCACGCTCATGTTGGATATTTGTTAGACCAGTTCATGAGCAGCCAGTGGAATCATCGTACGGATGAATATGGAGGTTCCTTTGAAAATCGTATGCGTTTCATCACCGAGATCTATAATGCCATTCGTGAAGCGGTAGGTCCTAAATTTCCTATTTTTGTACGTATGGTTGCAGATCATGATTATGAAGGCGGACGTACAACAGAAGAAAGTATACAAATCGCAAAATATCTGGAATCCATCGGCGTCGATGCTTTAGATATCGATCGCGGTGCCTATGAAGACAGAAGATGGGTTCTTCCGAATCATTTTGCTGGTGTAAGTTCTATGGCAGATGCAGCTGCAAGAATCAAAAAAGAGGTCAATATTCCAGTACTAAATGCAGGAACACACACTCCGGATAGCGCATTGGACACACTGGAGCAGGGAAAATCAGATGTGATCCTTATGGGCCGCCCTTTGATTGCAGATCCGGAAGTTCCAAACAAGATCTTTGAAGATCGCCTGGAAGATATTCGCCCTTGTTTATTCTGTAACCAGTGTTCAGGTCGCAGCTGGAATGGTCTTTATGTGCGTTGCGCAATTAATGGCCAGGCGGCAGCAGAAGGTCAATTCGACCTTATTAAAACGGATAAACCTAAAAATGTTGTTGTCGTCGGTGGAGGTCCCGGCGGTATGGAAGCAGCCAGAGTTGCAGCCGAAAAAAGTCATGACGTAACTCTTTATGAAAAAGCTCCTTTCCTGGGCGGTCAGTTGATTCCTGCTTCAGCTCCATCGTTTAAGTTCCGTATTGCAGAATTCATAAAATACGAAGAAACACAGTTGAAGAAGAATAGGGTAAAGGTTTGTCTCAACACATGCATTGACGAAAATTCCCCTGAGCTGGAAAGTGCAGACGTGATCATTGTCGCAACAGGGGCTACACCTTTCATACCACCAATCAAGGGCATTGATGGAGATAATGTTGTAGAAGTAACAAAATCTCATGCACAGCCTGAACTTGTAAAGGGCAACCGCATAGTTGTTGCCGGCGGCGGATTATCCGGATGTGATGCGGGAATTGAACTTGCTATGGAAGGCAAAGAAGTAACAATTGTAGAAATGAGAGACACTATCGCACCTGACGTTGATAAACTTGATAATAGAAACTGGCTATTGCATACATTCAAAAAATACAATGTTAATATTATGACCGACCACAAAATCTCTGAAATTACAGAGGATGGGGTTGTAGTAAGTGAAGGTGAAGGGGATAACAAAGTTATTAAAGCTGATACAGTGATTTCAGCATTCGGTATGAGACCTGATAGTGATATTGCAAACAGAATTTGTAACAAGTATAAATCTATTGTAATTCCTGTTGGCGATTGTAAGAAAATAGGTGCCATCGAAGGTGCTGTTCGCGGCGGTTTCTTTGCAGCATGGTCATTATAAAATAATACGAGGAACTGTTTTGTATAAAGAAATAAGTTTCAATTTTAATATAATTAACTTTTTAAGTAAGGCAATAGAGTAAGAATTAAATTGCTAACAAATACAATAATATCAAAAGTCTCAAACCCCCAAAAATCACGGGGCTGTCGCACTAGCATAAAAAAATATGCTAGCGCGGCAGCGTTTTTTGTGTGTTATATAGAAAATTTAATGATATTTTAGCCCCCAATAAGCTAGATAATTAAAAAAATTCGTACTTTAATAAG
>Ga0268357_100866_pt1 | contig 28598 bp, 23 predicted proteins | sample BioMet10_FD_192466 | JGI IMG/M metagenome (GOLD analysis project Ga0268357, IMG submission 192466) | Sewage microbial communities from Oakland, California, United States - Biofuel 10 (Illumina Assembly) | ecosystem: Engineered > Wastewater > Sewage > Unclassified | place: USA: California... | reverse complement strand
ATATTCGCGATAGGGAAGTAGAGGCTTATGCTTTTACCACCAATTATGTTCAGGTTTGGTGTTATTGCCCGGAAGAAAATAAAAACAAACTCTTCAAAATCTCAAGGATCGGCAGTGTGGAGATACTACCCGAAGCATGGCAATACGAGGCTAACCACAAATCCGGCTATATTGATGTGTTCCGCATGAATAGCAATGAAACCAAACCCGTAAAACTTAAATTAGGTTTGCGTGCCGCCAATCTGCTGACAGAAGAATTTCCCTTGGCTTCAAAATATCTCAACAAGCTATCTGATAATGAATGGATATTTGAATCCGAAGTTTGTTCTTACGATGGTGTGGGTCGTTTTGTAATGGGATTGTTGGATGATATTGAAATTATAGAAACACCGGAACTACAAAAACACATTGCCGATCACCTGAAAAGTATTCAAGATAAATTCTCATTGTCATAAGTTGCTTGTCCTTTGCACTCTCTCTCTCTTTCCGCCTTGGAGAAAAAGCGTGAAGAAAATTGCCGGAGTGGAGCGGTTAAAAAGTGTCCTTGTTTGACGACCGTAGGGAGGAGTTTGGACGCTTTGAGCGTAACGCAGTCAATTTTTAGCTTTTTCTCCACAGCGGAGGCATTTTTTGTTTACTTTTTTTTGCTGAAGAAAAAAAGTAAAAGCCTGTCCGGCTTGAGGACAATAGAAAAAGTTCATTTTTATTTGGTGCTTTTTTTCTCATTGTCATAAGTTGTCAAAAACTCCCCGTTTCTTTGTATCATTATAAACATATCCAGAATTAAACTTTAACAGCGGATATGAATGATATTTAGTTGTATAACATTTTTACACCCCCTCCTTTGGAGGGGCTTGGGGAGGCTAAACTTATGAAGACAAAGAAAAGACATTACAATCATTTTGACATTGCGGGCTTCTCGTATTGGGAAGGATGCTTGGTTTTCAATGAATTGAAAATTGGTACTGAACTTACACTCGTGCGGGAAGAAGACAACAAATTCGACCCATACGCGGTAGCCATTTACTACGGCGAATCCAAACTTGGATTTATTCCCCGCACAGCAAACCACGAAATCAGCAAATTTCTTGAACTCGGCCACACCGACCTTTTTGAGGTGCGTATCAACCGAATTACACCCGATGCACATACTGAAAATCAGGTAGGGGTAATTGTATATATTAAACCGAAAAATAACTGAATAGGATCAATTAATCGTATATTTGTGTAAAGTAAATCTAATTTTTAATTTAAAAACACGAGATGGAAAACAAAATTACAATTCAGGAGCTGTTGTTTAATCGTGGACTAAACAAGGAAGACAAAATTTTATTAGTCAGGCACAAAGATAAAAGGGAAACAAAAGTGATAAGAGGAATTGGGTACACTAAATCACTCTATGATATTTATCGTGACGAGCCGAAACTTTTCCTTGAGTATCAAGCGGAGCAAGCTGAAGATAAATTTAAGGGCGCAAAGTATATCGTTTCTTTTCTCGGAGAGGAAGGAACAAGATCTCGCTTCCTTGGGGTTTATCTTATCGAAGAAACAATTACCAACGATCCATTTATTAAGTTTTACTACCGGATGATTGAAGTCAAAGGCTTTGAATCTCTTAAAGAAAGGGTGGTTATTGATTGGGGAAAAGGAACTTTGTCATGGTGTCAGGGCATACACAACGAAAAGGAAGTGTTAGAAATTGTGCCTGGTTTTGAAAACGCTTTTCCGGGTTATCCAAACGTTATATTGAAATTCAGCGAGTTGAAGAATATTATAAATCGAGGTTATCCGGAATGGAAACGGATGCTCTCGGCTGTCAATTGCATTTATTCAATTCTGGATAATAAAACGGGCAAAATTTATATCGGTTCAACTTATAACCGGCAAGGAATTTGGGGGCGTTGGGAAGTATATGTACAAACTAACGGTCATGGGAACAATGTGTCTCTTGAAAAATTGATTGAATCTGACCCAAAATATGCAGACAATTTCACGTATTCAATCTTGCATATTCTCCCCATAAACATATCTGATGATCAGGCAATCAAAGAAGAATCACTGTTTAAAAAGAAATTAGGCGCAATCAGTTTTGGCTACTGCAATAATTGAGATTATGGAAGAGCTCACAAATAAATATTTTGAGTGGATTGTCGGTAAAACATATTTTGACAGTAATTGCCATGAATTTAAATCCATTCCAGTAGAACAAAAACTACTTAATTTAGCTCTCTATGTTCATGAAGGTGGTGATTTGCACTTTGCGATTAGCGCATATAAAAAGGATAGAAGCGAATATACCTTGAGTAGTTTAATTCATACTTTATTGTCCTATATTGAATATTTGAGAACTGGCGAAGAACCGGGATTATTATCTGAACTATTGGAAGAATATCTTTCTGAATACCAAATTATAACCTTACTTGAAGAAGAATTGAAATCGAGATTGAGAGTTGAATATGAAAGTAAGGATAACTATTTTATTATAAAAGAAAACTATAGAATTGAAATTGGAGGTTACCATATAGAAGAATATTTGGAACAACCATTTCCGACAAAGGAAGAACGACTTGTTGCAATCTTCAAAGGAAATCTAAAGGGAATTTTTGATTTAGGAGATTAAGCAGATGAGTTAAGACCTTTCACTTGAATAACTGTTTAAATAGAACTCTTATGGAATTTAAAAAATACAATTCGATAGAAAACTCCTATCAAGACGACTTTCTGAGCTCAATTATTGAACAAGGCTTTGGAGAACAGGAATACCTTGTACAAGAAAAAGTACATGGGGCTAATCTGAGTTTTATAACTGACGGACAGCAGATTATTTCGGCTAAACGAACCGAACTGATTTTGGATAACGAAGACTTTTATAATTCCGGATTGGTATTGGAAAAATACAAGGATAAAGTTCGTGCATTGTACGTTGACCTTGCAAATCAATTTCATGCCAATACAATAACCATTTTTGGAGAAGTTTTTGGAGGCGGTTATCCGCACCCCGCTGTTCCGAAAGATGACAAAGCACAACTGGTTCAACGGGGTATTTACTATTGCCCGTCCAACGAATTTTATGTTTTCGACATTATGCTCGACAATGAAAGGTATCTGGATACGGAGGTGGCAAATGCGCTGTTCGAAAAACACAAGTTCGTCTATGCCAGGACTTTGTTCAAGGGTAGCTTATCCGACTGTCTGAAATATCCAAACACATTCAAAACAACTATTCCGGGAGAGTATAATTTACCCGAATTGGATGGGAATATATGTGAGGGAGTTGTAATCAGACCTGCTCAAACGTCATTTCTGAAGAATGGTTCACGGGTCATAATCAAAAACAAGAATGAAAAGTGGGCTGAAAACAACAACTATATCGACAAAGCCATTCTGAAGAATTTACTCAGTAGCGAAGGCGAAGAACTTAGCGAGGAAGCAAATTCTCTGTGTGAGGAAATTTTCAAACTCATTACTCAGAATAGGCTTGATAATTTAATCAGTAAAATTGGTGAAGTAAATTCCAAAAAGGATTTGGGAAAAGTCCTCGGGCTTTACAATAAAGATGTGTTGACGGATTTTCTGAAAAACTATCAGGAAAGATACAACGGCCTGGAAAAACAGGAAAGTAAAGCCGTGAATAAGTTCCTGAACAAATATGCCACAGAGTTGGTTAATGACTATTTTGATAGATAATCCAGTTGAGTATTTAATAAGTGCATTCAATAAATAGATAAATGATATTGAATCGTGCACAACTCGTCAACGACCGACCTCGTCCGGTGAACCGAAAAAACAAGTGAAGTTGGCGTTTGAAACTGTCCTGTTTGAGCGACGAAGGAGCGAGTTTGGATCCCGATAGCTATCGGGATTAGCCAACTGAACGCCAGTTTTTCGTGTGAAGCGGGCGCAGTCTAACACATTTTTTATTTTTCTTTCCCTTTTAGGGAAAAGTACCCGAAGGGGGATAGAGGTTTTTTTGCTTACTTTTTGTGTCAAGTGGCACATCCCGATTTATCGGGAACAAAAAGAAAGTCGGGGTTTAAGGGGTGGAAAACCCTTTTATAGCATTTGATTATCTTTTGTTTCCTGAAAGAATCAAATTTTTGTCATGTACTAAAAAAGTGATAATTCAAAAATAATCTTTGAAGGTAACAATGTATAGGTTTATTGTTCAAAAAACATGGAATGGTAAAAAGAAGATATTTTTATTATCGGCTTTCGATATAAGAAATAAGCCCAAAAAATAAATTTTCAGGCTTAATTAATTAGGATCAACAGGACCGCACTCATTGTTGATTTTAAAATAAAAAGATACTCCCTTTTCAAACCTAACTTATTGCAAAGATAATATATTTTTAAAACAAAGCCAATAGATCGAATAAATATAATTTAAAAATCAAATAAATATGAAATTTAAACACGAGAATTTCCGTACTGAATTCTGTTGTGATTTGCTTTCAATAATTTGTATCTTTGACATCACTAACAGCAAAAGAAAAAACGAGGCCTTTTTAATACAGTTGTGATTTGCTTTCAGAATCACAATGCCATTTTTCACGAAAAACAAGAGCAAACAAAAACTAATAATAGTCTATATATTAGATAATTATAAATTTTACTACCTGCCGAAATACTCTTCTTTTTGCTCGTATTTGTTCTTTTTTGCACAAAACCGTTTCTCAAACCGTTTCTTTTTTGTATCTTTGTTTCAAAGAAACGGATATGAAAACAACAGTCAAACTGCGAATTAAGAAACTCGCTGACGGAAACGGAAGCTATTATCTGGATTGGTTTCAGAATGGGAAACGCCATTATGAATACCTGAAAATCTATACCGTATTATCCGACCGCCCCACCAAGGAAGAACGGGAAGCCAACAAGGAATCCTTGAAACTTGCCCAGCAAATCCGCAACCAGCGGGAGAATCAACTTATCGCCAGTCCGAACGGAATCACACCTGCACACAAGCGCAAACAGTCAGTTCTTGCCTATTGCGAAGCTCAGGCGACCACAAAAGTCAGTATGCAGGTTGTTGACCACCTCAAAGAGTATATGCCCAACAAATCGCTCCAAATGCAGGAGGTTAAGCGGGAGTTTGTCCAGGGCTTCGCCGATTATCTTGCAAGCAATCTTCACGGAAATACGGCTAACGCCTATTTCTCCAAATTCCGTTCGTTTATCAAAAGAGCCATTACCGAAAGTATTGTCGCTTCCGATACCCTGTTGGATATAGAAGCACCCGAGAAGCAAGAAACGATTGTAAATTTCCTGACAACCAATGAAATTGCCAGGATAGCGCAAAGCAACCTCAACCCGAAAGTAAAAACAGTATTCCTGTTTTCCTGCTTTTGCGGGATGCGTTATTCTGATATTAAAAACCTCACTTGGGGAAATGTCACGGAAGATTTCCGGTTGAAATTCTCACAGCAAAAAACACAGACCAAAAACGGCAAGCAAACAGGCGTAACCTATTTGCCAATGAATCCCCAGGCAATCGCTTTGCTTGGTGAACGCAAAGCCGATGATTACAAGGTTTTCAGCGTTCCCACGCAACAGGCGTGTGATAAAGCCTTAAAGAACATTGGAACGAAATTAGAACTCAAAAAAACGCTCCATTTCCACATTGCTCGGCACTCGTTCGGCGTTATCCTGCTCGAAAGTGGCGTTGATATTTATAAAGTCAGCAAGTTGCTCGGCCACAAATCCGTTCAAACAACCATTAAACATTACGCAAACATAACCGACAAGGGAGCTCGTGAAGCTATCGACAGTTTTCCTGAAATAAAAATCTAACTGCAATGACAAATATAGAAAGTATCGTGATTGGCGATTTACGCCCATTTAAACAGGATTCAAGAGGTGATGATTACTACTCACCTGCGTTTCGGGGACTTGCTTCGGTTGAGCCAAAGTTTCAATCATGTTATAAAATCAATTTTCCCGCACCTTTGCTTTCTCCCAAAACAAAATACTACAAACGCCTTATTGATAATGACATTACAATCAAGCTAAATGAGTTATTTGAATTGTTGGATGGCAATGGGGCCGATCTAATTCTTTTTCACAGGAAGAAGCTGTTTGAGTTGATAAAATCACACCTTGAGAGTATTCAGAAATATATCGACTTTAATCAACATGATTTGAGCGAAATAACCTTTCGGTATGCTGATTTTTCGAAAAATCTGCAACACAGCGAATGTACTTACATTTTCAACTATATGCTAACGGCACTTATTCGTTGTTATATTGAATTTCAGGCACGTTACAAGCAGTTTATAGACGAAGACAGGCAATTCTCCATTTCTGATTTTTATACGCAGATATTAAAGAGACAAATGCCTGAGAATACATTCATAACAGGGAATCCAGAGATTATTCATATTGAAGAAGCTCCAACCGTTTCCAGTGAGAAGAAATCTAAACCTAAGGCAGAAGTTTTATCTTTTGTCTATGTTCATTTAGATAGCAATCCTGAAGCTATTACAGACTTGTTTAACTCTCTAAAAGATGTTGCCGGACTTATTGATTCTCGAACCCGTTTAGTTGATTTCAAAAAAGTGTTTTCGGGTAGAGAAGTCATAACCCCGATTGTGTGGGCTGGCACACCTACTGAACTCTATTACTTCATAAAATACATTCACAATGTCCAAAAGTCTGTCGAAAATGCCAGGAAGCAACAATGGGCAATCGCCTGTCATTGTTTTATTGGGGAAAATGAAGTCCGTTTTGACAAGTCAAAACTGAAAGCATTGAAAGATCCGAACCCTCAATCTGTTGAGAATATCAAGAAAGCGGCCAATAACCTTACGGTCTGATTGCTCTACGCTCTATTGTTCTAAAATACTTTTTGTTTTTGATAAGCTAATGGTTTCTTTCCATTAGCTTTTTTAGTACCATATATCACACTCTACGCTCTACGATACACTCCGTAGAGTTCTGTTTCCTCCTGTAACACCCTGCATTTCAATCTAATTTTGCAATGTCTTCGATACTCGGAGATGACATTGGCCAATGTCCATTTTCAATTTTAAATCCAAATTAAAATGGACGAAATTATTAAAAAGCTCACTTCGATTGAGCAACGTTTGATTGAACAAAATCTCTTGCAGAAAGAGATTATCACTTTTGCCGAAGCCTGCTTATACCTCGATTTAAGCAGCAGCCATTTGTATAAGCTGACAAGCAGCAATACAATTCCATGTTATTGCCCGCAGGGTAAGAAACTTTACTTCCGACGTCAGGAGTTGGATTTGTGGTTAACCCGTAGTCGTTCTGCCTCCATTGCTGAAGTGGAACAAAAAGCAGCCGACTACATTAGTGCCAAGGGAAGGAGGGTAACACGATGAACAACAATCAACCCCGCCGATTAGACGAAATTCTGGAAGAACTTCGTTGCTGCCCCGAAAGCATACTTTATCAGCTCGACCAACAAAGACAGCGTTCATGCGCTTGCCCTGCCAACTGCAAGATTCTGGAAGCCTTAGATTCGATAAAATCAAAACTTACCAATCCTCAGGCTTCGTGCGAGGATCTGGGCAAAGAATGGGTAGATAATCAGGATGTAATGCATTTGCTGCACATTAGCCCCCGTACCCTGCAAACGCTTCGTACAAACGGCACTTTGCCGTTTTCCCGTATCGGAAATAAGCTGTTTTATCGCAGTTCCGATATACAGCGACTTCTTGCCGATAATTACACAATGATTAAAATTCGTGATTATGGGAAGCGTAAGTAATCATGTAGAGCCGTCATATATGGCGGCTCAGATTCTCAGCAAAACGCACTATGGCACTAACATTTACAGCCATATTTTGCGGAAGTGCTACCCGGATGAAGTAGTAATGACAATCACAGGAAGAGATTGCGGCTTATGCCGCAATCCTTTCAACTCCAACAAAGAAACATTGCATATTTGGATAAGCAAAACAGATCCGACAAATGTAATGAGTTCTGAGGTTGCCTGTCACGAAGATACGCAAAACGCTATTCCTGCCAGTGATGCGTTCGACTTCGCCGGACTGCATTATAAACAGTCTGGCGATGAACTATTGCAAACCTTGAATAAGGAAATGAACCTGCATATTGGAGAGAAATTCGATTTTTATAAAAACCGAAATTCAAATACTAAAATTCAAAATCAAGGTAATCAAAACAATCATTCAAATCACAGTTCAGACATTGGGGAGGCTTTCTTTTCCTTCTTCAAAGCTCCGGTTCGGAATACGATTCCTCACAAGTCAATTTCCTTGCTTGATGCCTACAATTACATTGTCGGCGATTACGCAAAAGTTCGCACCGAGAAATTACGCTCTCTGCTTTCTCAATCTCCCCCTTTAGGGGGCAAGGGGGTCGCACGGCAATACAAAGCCTCAACATTTGATTACTGTACTTTTTCTGGAATGTTTCAAACCCGCAACGACAAAGCTTTGATAAATCATTCCGGCTTGATGTGTGTCGATTTTGACCATTTGCAAAGCGTTGATCTGCTTCGCAAGCAACTTTTGCAAGATGAATACTTTGAAACGCAATTGCTTTTCGTAAGCCCTTCTGGTGATGGACTAAAATGGATTATTCCCATTGACACTAGGCAGGCAACACACAGCAATTATTTTGCTGCGGTTGCAAATTACATTCAGCAAACCTACGGTGTTGAGGTTGACAAGTCAGGGCGGGACATATCCCGCGCCTGCTTTTTACCACACGACCCACAGGCATACATTAATCCGCTTTACAAACCTTCAACTTTATAGACAATATGAGCAAGAAAACATTTAATCCGAATGAATGGACTTCGACTTTGCCTGTTCAACCTTCACAGTCTCAAAAGTCCTCACAGTCCTTTTGCGACAACGATATAGAAACGATAATCAATAGAATCGAATCCGCCTCAGTCGATATTGCCCCTAATTATGCCGATTGGCGAGACCTTGGCTTCGCCCTCGCTGACGCTTTGGGCGAAAGTGGTCGCAGCTATTACCACCGCCTAAGCCGCTTTTATCCGTCTTATTCGCAAAGCGAAACTGACAAACAATACTCCGCTTGCCTTGCTTCGCATGGTCACGGTGTTACAATCAAAACCCTTTATCACTTGGCAAAGTCGGCTGGTATAGACATTGCAATTAAAACTCAAACTAATTCGGTAACTTCTCAAAAAGGGAATCATGATAATCAAAAAAATCAAAGTTCAGACATTGGAGATATTGAGGATTCAGAGGAATCCACGCCCTCAACAGTGAGGTGTCTTCCCGATACAATTTTCGACCAACTTCCCGATTTATTACGCCGTATAACCTCCAAAGGCACTTCGCCCGAGGACAAAGATATTTTGTTGCTTGGCTCACTGGTTTCAATGAGTGCATGTTTGCCCAATATCTACGGAGTTTATGCCGAACGGAAAGTATATCCCAATCTCTTTTTGTTTGTAACTGCACAGGCTTCTGCCGGAAAAGGCAGACTAACACTCTGCCGTAAATTGGTAGAACCAATACACAAGGCACTCCGGGAACAAAACAGAGCTGAATTTGAAGCCTATCAAAGGGAACTGACCGAATACGCAGCAGCCAAAAGCGATAAAGTAAACATGGAAAAACCACAGGAACCACCGCTTAAAATGCTGGTGATTCCTGCCAACAACAGCGCAACAGGCTTGTTTCAAATTCTCAACGACAACAACGGGAAAGGACTGATTTTTGAAACCGAAGGCGACACACTTGCTCTTACTTTCAAATCCGAACACGGTAATTATTCGGATGGCTTCCGCAAAGCGTTCCACCACGAAACTATTACCTACAACCGCCGTAAAGACCGTGAGTTTGTAGAAATAGATGCTCCACGTCTTTCTGCTTTGCTTTCAGGAACTCCAAAGCAGGTTGCCGCACTTATTCCAAATGCCGAAAACGGCTTATTCAGCCGTTTTATATTCTACTTCATGAATATTCGTTACGAGTGGAAAGACGTGTTTGCCGGAGAAAACGGGCAAACACTCGACCACTATTTCGACCATTTGGGCGTACAGTTCTACGATTTGTACAAATGCCTGGAAAGTCAGGCTGAACCTATGCGTTTTTGCCTGACTGTTTCACAACAACAGCAGTTCAATAGCTACTTTGAGCAAACTCAAATTCAGTACATTGAATTATGTGGTGAGGATTACATTGGCACGGTGCGCCGCCTTGGTCTGATTACTTTCCGTTTGGCAATGATTCTCACTGCTATTCGAATAATGGACACCGGAGAGCTGCGCTCTCCATTGGTTTGTATCGATACTGATTTCAATATCGCTATGGAGATGGTCAAAGTGTTGGTTCAACATGCTGCGCATGTTTTCCAACAACTCCCCACCGATACCGCCACCAAAGTGCAACCCAACCAAAAGCAGCAGTTTTTAAATATGCTCCCCGCTGAGTTCGACCGCCAGACTTATTTGGCAGTTGCCAAGAAGCTAAATATTCAGCCGAAAACAGCCGAAAAACAAATTGCCCGTTTCGCTAAAACAGGCTTAATAAACCACTTTGCACATGATAAATATCATAAATAATCATAGCTATGAACCTGATTGAAGTAGCTATAATCTTTCATTTATTTTCCTATTGACATAACTTGTCAATAAGAAGTATTCTCTTTGCATTTTTTTATGTTGAAATCTTTTCTCTTTCACCTCTTTTGTTTGTGAATAATTGTCTATCTTTGTTCAAATTCTGACAATTCAAAATAATAAAAGCCCAAATTGGAATGATTATGCTATTCGCGAATAAAATCAGACGATTAAGAGAAGATCAGCAACTGCTCCAACGTCAACTGGCGGCGGCATTAGAGATTGACACACCAATGTATAGCAAAATTGAACGTGGTGACCGCCCTGCAAAACGTACACAAGTTGTTGCTCTTGCAAAATTGCTTTCTACTGACGAAACAGAACTGCTTACCCTTTGGCTGGCAGACAAAGTAACTGAAGTGTTGGATAATGAGAAAGAATTGGCAGGTAAGGCGTTGGAAATAGTTTTGAAAAGTACTTTGAGTAGATGATAAAAAATCTAATATCGTGTTAAACGAATTTTATCATAATGAACTGACAAACAAATATTCAGATTTTAAAGACTGTGATAGGTTATCTGATATTTCTGCTACTATAATTTTGAAAAATTATAGTAGCAAGAATATTTATTTCAATTTTCCAAGGGGTTATAATTTGAACAGAATTGTAAATCTGCTTTATAAAGTATTTGCAAAAGAGATTTTTAAAAAATTTCCAGATTTTCCTCCTGATACTTGTAGTAAGGTGAAAAGAATTGGAGGATCTAAAAAGGACATTTTTACAATTCAGACAGTCCAAGATAATAAGGTTTTACTGATTAATACGATTGACAAATCATTAAAAATCACACTAAATTATGAGGTATTTCTAAAAAGATATATTCCAGTCCAACAAAACGCTCAAAAAGGTGTATTGTTGAATATTCAAAAGTACTTTTCAAGTATAAATGAACACGATTTTCTTCCAACTTATTTCTCTAAAAAGCTTGTTTTGATTGCAGGTCAAACAATATGGAATATCTTGGAAGATAAAAATTATATCCCTTCAATTTATCTGCCAAATTCAAGGGAAGGTGAACGAACCTTATTAAAGTCCATTCCAGCCTTGGAAGATTGCTTAGTATATGTTGCCCCCAAATATGAAGTCTGCCACGAAACTCTTCTCAAAAGGAATATTGGGGTAGATACTATTATAGTTTGTGATACAGATTTAAATTCGCTCACTCAAATCATTCAAGACCAAATAAAATATAAATTTAAAATTATTGGACTCTCAAATGAAAGTGAAGTCCCCCAATTAGATAATTCATTAACTTGGAATTGGCTAAAGGAAGAAATTGATGTTGTCGAACATAAAACTGCAAATAAAATTGAAATTGTTGAGATAGAAGATAATCAGTTCTCAACCCTGTTTCAAAACTTTGAACGAGCAAGATCATTCGTTGCTAATCTGGAATATCCCATAAAATTATCTGGCTACGGATATTATCTTCGGCTTGCATTTAATGCTTTACAAAATGATAATTTTGACTATGCCTTATATCGACTCCAAACAAATAAAGAATTAGAAAAAAACGAAGGAGGATATACATTAGAGTTTTTATCGGAAAATAACCCGAAATTGGCATTAAAGAATTTGATTCAATATTTGAAAGGCAAAACACATAAAATTCAAAAAATAAAAGAATTATGGGAACAAAGTAATCGAAAATTGGTAATAGTTGCAGATCGTCAGGACGTTGACTTTATTAAGGAGCGATTGAAGACCACTCATAATATTCTCACTTATACGGAATTAAAGAAGCAGTTAAAAAGTGATACGCTTAGTAGTAAAACACTACTATTCTATTCTTTTGATGGCACGAAAAAAGAGTTTGATTTTATATATAGTTTAACCAACAATATTATGTTTGTGCTTTACGAGCAAGAGCATAGTTTGTTCAAAAAACAATTGCAGAACTACAAATCAGGTATTGACAGTGAATTAACAAGTAATAATAGACTTGCTTTGTCAAGAATCAAGTATGACCCTATTGTCGAACCGATAGTAAATATAAGTCCAACCTTAGAAGATATTATCAAGAAACTTGATGAATATTCACAAAAAATCTATGATGGTTATAAGGAAGAAAGTGAAAGTATTTTAGATGACTCTGAGGAGCAAATAACTTACCAAATAACCTTGTCTAACGATAATATCGTTGAATTGGAAAACTGCGAAACTGTTTTTGACGAAAAAGGAAATCTAATTAAAATCTTCAAATTACATAAAGGTAAACAAATCAGATTATATCCTGAAAAGTTAGCGGAAAATTTAATAGAAATTGCAATTGCAGAAGAACCTGAGATTTATGGAAAAATTGAAGAACATTCTCGTTTTTGGAAAGAGGCTTTAAAAAAGTCAGAAATGGCTTACCATTATGATAGAGATAGTTTATATAGAGATTTAAAAACTAATGGTCTGACTGTACTTCCAATGACTCTTGATTCATATTTTAATGAACTTCCTAAATTTCCAGGAGAAGCTAAAAACTTACAGGCAATACTTACTTTAAGTAATAATTCGACTAAGTATACTGATATTTTACGTTCAAAAAAATTATATCAAGGAACAGCAAAAGTTTTAGGACGAGGAATAAAACAAGAATTAAAACAGTTTCTTCAAGAAGCAACATTAGGAGATATTTTACAAAAAAAGAATTTTACAACTGAGACGCTAAAGAAGTTTATTGAGGAACAAATGCCATTATTAACTATAATAAAAATAGAGGAGGTTGGCAATGAACAATAGAGAAAAAGTAATTTCACGAGTTCAAAAAGAATTGATTGGTCCCGGATCTGATTTATTTGAGTGTGCGGACAAAGTAAATTTCTCGGACGAAATTATCGCCGATAAGCCCTTATTACGTTATTTTTCAGGCATTTTATATCCGAAACAAACCGCTCTTGGCGATTTTGTTGAAGACGATGATGAAAGCGACGAAACCCCGATTGAAATTGCCGAAGACAAAAGTGATAATTCTAAAGAAACTAATGATACAATACAACCGGTAATTGCCAAAGAAGATGATAAAGAGGTTCAATATTCTGCAAGTACATTTTTCCCTTCACAATACGGCATTTCGTTTGCCATTTCGGGCGATTGCCCCGAAATTAAAGTCAAACTTTCATTTGGTAGCTACCGAAAAGCAAAGGCAAAAGAAATTGCAATCCTTTACAATGGAGATATTGTAAATGCTGACAGCGATAACAATCTACTTGAAGAAACAGGACTTTCTCAGTTTGTTGAATATGATACCGATAAGAAAATCTTAAAACTGACAAAAGACTTAACAAAAGAGCAAAAACAACTTCGAAACAGTTGTTTGACTGAGCTTGGGAAACAAACAAGCAGGGAAAATACGTTGTATAAAGCACTTACAAAACTCTTTTTTAAAGACAAGTATAAACGTAACGATAATCAAGTTGAGATAACTATTTCTTCTGAGGATATAAAAGAATCGGAAAATCAACATTATGAAGTTCTATTATCAGAAATTCCAAATGTAAATAGCGATTTATGGTGGAAAAGTAAAAATGAATCATTAAAAGACAATTTAAAACTACATATTAAATTTTACGAGCAAGAGAGCAACAAATATGTAGTTAAAGTATTTATAGAAAACACCTTACTTTTTCCTCGTACAAAATTCGTTATTGCCAAAGAGACTCTTAATCAAGCTTGTTTGTTTCAAACAGAAATAAAGGTTGAAACGCCTTATTTATTGCCTTTCAACGACTATAAAAGCAATCTGTACAAATCAGAAGAGGACAGAATGTTGGACTTTCTATACAGAGAGAAATTATCTTATGGTATTGGACACAACACCGCCTGTACTTGGGAGAATTGCGAAGATGATACAAAAAAGCCGGCTTGGGTCAGTTCTACCTTTTTACCTCAATTCAATGTAAAAAGCCAAAGCACTGACATAGAGAGTTTTGATAAAAAGTTGTTAGAGATTAAACAAATGTCAGAATTCAATACTGACACAGGGATAATCATTTCAAATCTCAAAAAGTTATCTGACACCTATTCTCAATGGATTGAAAATGAGGAAAGAGAAACAAATTCATTCGACTATGAGAAGAAATCTTTAGCTCAATCTAACATTAGAAAAAGTAAGATTATCCTAAGCCGGATGTCAAAGGGTATTGCATTATTAGAAAAAAACGAAAATGCAATGAGGGCTTTTCAATTGGCAAATACTGCGATTTATTTGCAGATGTACCAAAATCAATGGCACTTTAGCAAGCAAAAAGACGGATTTGAAGCATTTGAAAGAAATGAGAATCCACAATTTGCATATTCTGAGTACGCAACAAAAGAATATCCTAACCCAGACAAAATTCCAAATTGGCGACCTTTTCAATTAGCGTTCATTTTGCAATGTTTGCCGTCTTTTATTGAAGAAAATTCAGAAGATAAAGATTTGGTCGATTTACTATATTTTCCTACAGGCGGTGGTAAAACGGAAGCATATTTGGCTTTGTCGGCATTTTTGATATTTTGGCGAAGATTGCAATATCCAAATAATTACGGCGGTGTAAATATTATAATACGCTATACGTTACGTTTACTTTCAGCTCAACAATTCGAAAGAGCCACAAAATTAATTTTGGCTTGTGAATTTATCCGTAAAAACCATTCAGATTTAGGACGTGAACGAATCACGATTGGTTTTTGGGTAGGAGGCTCAACAATTCCAAACCGAATTAAGAGTAATGATAATAATTGTGCGGAGAAGAAGCTACAATATGTACAAGAAAAACTAAATAAAAATCAACAGGCTGATAATCCATTTCAATTATCCAACTGTCAGTGGTGTAATGCAAAAATAATAAGTAAAACACAAGCAACTGGAAATCCAATTATCGGACACCGAATTAGTAGAAATCATTTGACAAGTTATTGTTTGAACCCAAATTGCGAGTATTCAGAGAGCAATGATGGGTTTCCAATCGTTTTGATAGATGAAGATATTTATGAGAATCCTCCGACAATGCTGTTTGCAACCGTTGACAAGTTTTCCCAATTGGCGTGGAAAGGTGAGGCAACAAGTCTGTTTAATTACAACAATAATCGTAAACCTGAACTAATCATACAAGATGAGTTACATTTGTTGAGTGGTCCTCTGGGTAGTTTAGTAGGGTTATTCGAAAATGTAATTTTGTCGCTTTGTACCACTAACACACAAAAGCCTAAAATCATAGTTTCTACGGCAACGGTTAAAAATGTGGAAGAACAAGTAAAAGGTTTATATAGCCGAGATGTTCAAATTTTCCCACAAAATATAACAAATGCCGATAATACATTTTTTTCAAAAACGTTACCGACGAGTAAGCGGCGTTATGTGGGAATTTTGCCTACAGGCAAAACCCAAACAATGGCTACTTTACGACTTAATGCTGCATTACTTTATGCTCGTTTTGAGTTATGGAAGGATAATGCAAACAAAATCGAAGCAGATCAATTTTGGACAATACTTTCTTATTTCAAAAGTTTGAAGCACATTGGTCGATTTGCTAATAAAATTTCAGCTGAGCTAAAACCTGAAATCAAACAGATTCAAGTCCGTTATTTGTTGAACCAATCACCATATAATCATAATTATGATAATTTATCCAATCAAAACCTGGAGCTGACAAGTCGAATATCCAATGAAAAGATAAAAAGGAATTTAGATAAATTAAATATCCCGTTTGACGGCAATCTGAATAAATATAGAAAATCATACGACATTGTTTTGGCTACCAATATGATAAGTGTAGGGCTTGATGTTGGTAGGTTAAATATTATGCTGATGAATGGAATGCCACCAAATACGGCTGAATACATTCAGGCAAGTAGCCGTGTGGCTAGAGAAAATGAAGGAATTGTATTTAGTTTGTTTGACCCGAATAACACAAGAGATTTGTCTTATTTTGAAGACTTTGTTCCATTTCATAAAACATTTTACAAACAAGTAGAGCCTATAAGCGTAACCCCATTTGCTGAAAACGCTTTGGATAAAATGCTTTTTACTTCAATTGTAACATACTTTAGACACAAATTGGGATTTGCCGATAATAAAATGCCGTCTTCCTTAATTGAGAATAATAACAAGCAAACTCTTATCAATGAATTAAATGCAATTTTCAGTTCTCATTCTTTTGCTGATAGCGAAGATAAACAATTGATTGTTTCAGAAATAGCGAACTTACTTGAAAAATGGAAAACTAAAATACAAGGAAGCCCAGCAACAAGTCGAGATGGAGGATTGTATTACTATGGCGGTAAGCAAGAAACGGATAAAAAGAAGAACCTGTTAAAACCCATTCAAGAAAGAATAAATGCAGACGATAAGTTGATAGCAATGCAATCAATGCGGAGTGTTGAGCCAAGTGTAAGTATCAAAATAAATAGGAATTAATTATGGCAGAGAAAATTAATCACGGAAAAAGCAAAATGATTTCGAGCTATGGTGGTGTTGGCTCTGTAATTGACACGCCAGATGCTTCAATCATTATCGAAACATTTGATAAGTGGGGTTATCCGAGTTTCTGCGACCAAGAAATACAAAAACATATCATTTTAGATGACCGGTTAGTAAATCGTCTGCGGACTCGTTTTCCAAAATTGAAACACTTGGTATCTATTCCTGTTGAAGAAGATGGATGGAAAACCGATGTACAACCACAAGCAAATTATTTTCCAAAATGGTTTTACTGCCCAAATTGTCACCGATTTATGAATATTAAAGATTGGAAAAAGCATTGGCAAGGACGGCAAGAATTTGATTTACAATGTTTCAACCCTGAATGCAAAGGTGAACATTTAGAACAAGTCCGCTTTGTGATGACTTGTGATAATGGACATATCCATGATTTACCGTGGGAGTTTTGGAATAATAGAAAAATCATTGAAACTCATGATTCTGAAGATGAAAATAGTGATGCCGAGTCAAAAATACAAATTGACTTTGATTGTGGAAAATGTTGCGAGAATCCTGATTTGAGATATATTGTAAGTCAGGAGAACACAGATTTATCAGGTATTCATATCAAATGTGGTAATTGTAAAAAATCGGCGACTTTGAAAGGTGTTTTTAGTTATTCTCAAAAATGCAGTGGATTAAAGTATTGGAATGGTTTCAAAGACGGTCAACCTTCAAAAGAAGAATGTGATAAGCGAATGGCGGTAAAAATTAAAACAAGCAACAGTATTTATTATTCCAATACGCTGAGTAGTTTGTGGATACCCGAAAAACAAATTCTTAATCTTACGCCAGAAGTCCGAACACGGATAGATGCGATAGTTAATGATGAAGAATTTGAACAAAAAGATTTGGAAAAATTTTCAAGACAAAACAACATTCCAATTGAAATAATTAACCAGTATTTAGACGGTTCGGAGATTTCTTATATTCCCGATATTGTATATCGTCAAGCAGAATATGATTATTTTATAAATCCGCAGCAACGAGAAGACAAATCTATCAAATTTCGTCAAATAAATGTAAAAGACAAACTTGATGGTTTTGACCTATTAGTAAAAATAGATCGATTGAAGAAAATTACTGCACAAACTTCTTTTACTCGCAACCAGCCCATTGATACAGACAGTATTTTAATAGATCCCGAAAGTGGTAATTATCAGTATAAAGTTAAACCTCAATCTGTTTCTGCAAATAGCTTCGAGACTCGTTTATTGCCTGCGGTTGAGAACTATGGCGAAGGTATTTTGTTCGTTTTAGATGAGCAGAAACTCATAGAATGGGAAAACAACGAAATAATAAAACAGCGTATCGAAAAAATCAAAAATAACGCCACAGAGTCAGATTGGCAAATACACAAAATCAAAGCAAAAACGCTTACCGCAAGAGAAATGTTAATACATACTCTTTCGCATTTGTTCATTCGTGAATTTGAATATGTTTGTGGTTATCCAATGTCTTCTTTGCAAGAGCGTTTATATGTAAGTCCGAATATGAAGGGATTTCTCATTTCAGCTTATGATGGAACTGACGGATACTTGGGCGGTTTGACAAAACTTTGCAACAATCTTGAGAAGCTACAAAATATAATAAAAAGTGCTTTGATGAGAGCCAAGGACTGTTCTCTTGACCCCATTTGTTACGAAAGTGAAGGACAAGGTGTTGCTCAACTAAATTTAGCTGCGTGCCATTCTTGTACATTGGTTCCTGATACAAGTTGTGAAATGAGCAATTTATTTTTAGATAGAAGATTGGTGATTGATAAGAAATATGGATATTTTAATAACTAAGCTAACGTTATTGTTAATATGAATCTACCAGCAGATAAAAACCTCGACACAAGATTGTTGACACAAATTTACAATAACACTGTAGCCACATACAAGTTTTATTGGTTTGTGGCTATTCTTGATATTGTGGTAAAGGAACAACGCCGACAAATTTCTGTATGGGAAATCATTGTTGGTATGATAACCGAGGCGTGGTATCCTATACACTATTTCAGGTTGTCCTTTGGCAAATCAGATTCCTTGTTTGACAGGGCAATAACTATCCAGCAGGAATTGAAAATCCCGATAGACATTAATAAAAATGAGCTGAAAACTTTATTGCTAACCCATTTGGAAGATAGGGAATTTAAAAGGCTAATTCGGGTTTTCAAACAAAATGTTCCGTATTGGTTTTTATCACCCTGGATAAAAAGTTACGACCCACGCGAGGTGATGTTTCTTTCCCAATCATTTCTGAATGATTGCCCTTACGCTATCAAGGGGGAAATGATTGAAATAAATCCCCAATGGGAACAATATCTTAATGACAACTATCTCATATTAAGAGATTTTACTTTCTGGAATTTGACTGTTTTTCTACAAAAACGAAATCCAAACGTTCCTGATGTTCCTTCAAAGTTAGTCAAACCGATTTTGCGTGATTCACTTGTGAAACAACGCCACTTTTGGGATACTTTCATTGATATTAATGGCTCAATTAAATGTATCTACACGGGAAAGGAACTGTACAAAAAGAATTATGATTTAGACCACTTTGTTCCGTGGAGTTTTGTTTCGCACAATCTTTTATGGAATTTATTACCGGCTGATTCAAGCATTAATTCTTCCAAAAGTAATAATTTGCCGTTGTTAGACGAATATCTTCGTCCATTCGCGAAAATGCACCAAAAGGCAATTCAGGTGATTTATCCAAAAAATCCGAATAACAAGCTATTGGAAGATTACCTCACTTTGCACGATTCATTATCTGACTTAGTGCTACTTTCTGACAATGATTTTCTGAATGTTTTTCAGAAAACATTTTCACCAATGGTTCAGATTGCCGAAAATATGGGTTTTAAATATTGGCAAAAATCATTACAACTATGAAGAAAATTGTCAATAACCCTCATTTAACTGCCATTGAGCGAACTTCAATGTCGTTTCCAACTCGTTGGTTGAAACAGAACAATCTACTTAAAGGAGAGATTCTGGATTTTGGTTGTGGTTTTGGCTTTGATGCTGACCAACTCAAAGAACAAGGATTTGATATTATGGGTTACGACAACTATTATCGTCCCGATTATCCACAAAAACACTTTGATACAATAGTTTGTAACTATGTATTGAATGTATTAGAGCCAAATGAACAAGCAGAGGTTTTGATGTCAGTTTCGGAATTGCTCAAACCAACAGGGAAAGCCTATTTTGCAGTCAGGAGGGATTTAAAAAGCGAAGGTTTCCGAACGCATTATATTCACAAACAGCCCACGTATCAAAGCAACGTTATTCTTCCTTACAAAAGCGTATTTACTAATGAAAATTGCGAAATTTACGAATACCAACATTACAACCAAATAGTTAGAGAAGATAAAAATTGCCCATTCTGTAACCTTGCTTCAAAAGTGGAGCTAATTAGCGAAACAGCTACAGCAATAGCCTTTCTGGATAGTTTCCCTGTAAATCCCGGACACACATTAGTTGTTCCCAAGCGGCATATTGCGAATTATTTTGAACTCACCATTCACGAGCAACGTGCTTTGTGGTTGTTGGTCAACCGCTGTAAAATGCTCATTCAAAAACGGTTCAACCCCGATGGCTTTAATGTTGGGATAAACGTTGGCGAAACGGCAGGGCAAAGTATTTTTCACGTTCATATTCACCTGATACCTCGCTACAAAGGCGATGTTGAAAATCCAAGAGGTGGAGTAAGAGGTGTGATACCAAATAAGCAGAGTTATTAATTGAATAGGAATATTGTGTGTATAGAAAGAGATTTGTATTTTAACGATGACAAATAATATGCGGAATAAAACGAAACATAGGTACATAATTCAACAACAAATTCGCATTCGTGCCTCTATCAAGCAAAAACGCAGGCAAAAACCGCGCAAAAAAAAGCAAGTCGTAGAAGCAGTACAAATTCCTCGTGTTCCTCGTCAATTTCGCAGATATAGAAATTCAAGTAGCACAAATTTTTTAGCGAATAAAACAAATGCCGTTAGGCACAAAAAAATAGATTTTTTGCACAGTTATTTGCCTGATAATTTGAAATATATTACAGAAATTAAAGATAGTCCTTTCAATCTGAAAGATATAGGAAAAGAAAAATATAATTCACAAGGGGTAATCACAATTCCCGAACGATTTTCTGTTTTAGATAATCCTGATGAAAGTTATATGACATTGCGAAAAGTAATATCTGCATTGCTTTTAGAAAATAGTGACACCGTCACTTTAGATTATCAAAATTGCAAAAATACAGAGTTAAGCACACAAATTTTGCTTGATATTATTTTAATAGATTTTGTAAAATTTCAAGTGAAATGTCAGAAAACAGACCGACAAAGACGCAATTTATTTCCGATAATAGGTGCAAATAACATAAATGATGAGACTGTTAAGAAGATGATGTTTTCTGTTGGTTCGCCCGTTAATTTAGGTTTACAAGAAGGTCAATTTTCCGACATTGAAAAATATAAACTACGAGTGCATGACAACAGAAAAGGAAAAGATGACAACAAACGAATGGCACAAAAAGAATTAGATACAACAGAAATTGCTGATTATGTTATAAATTGCTTAAAAAGAATGAATAAGAAAATTACACCAGTAAAATTGAATGATTTATGCACTGTAATAGGCGAAATTCTTATTAATGCAGAAGAACATTCAACAACACAGCATAGATTTTCGATTGGCTATTTTAAAGAGGAAGCAGACAATGGTAATCATTTTGGATTATTTCGACTTGTAATTATGAACTTTGGAAAAACGATATACGAAAAATTCAAATCCGATGATTGCCCCAACAAAAATATTATTAATAGAATGAACGAGCTATCTGCAAGTTATACCAAAAAATTGTGGTTTTTGCCCGGCAAATTTGAAGAAGAAAGTTTATGGACTTTATATGCTTTGCAGGAGGGAGTAACTTCTGTTTCACAGGAAAGTTATAAAAGAGGCAACGGCTCTATTCGTTTTATTGACAGTTTTTTTAATATCAAAGATTCGCAAGAGGTAGACGACACCTCTCGAATGTCTATTGTATCAGGCAGGACACGCATTGTTTTTGACGGAAAATATTGCATTAAAGAAAAAACAAACGCTGACGGGGAAATTTTTAAGGTTATGACATTCAACAATTCAGGCAATATAGAAGATAAACCTGACACTGAATGTGTGATTTATTCAAAAAACTATTTTCCCGGCACTATGATAAGTGCAAAAATTTTATTAAATGATGATGATATTCAACAAATTTCAAATACTTAAAGAATATGGAAAAATTAAGTAAAGGCAACACTATCAATCTCGAAGATTTTCGAGTTAGTGACGGACAAAGAGTCTCAAAAGTATTTACTGGTAGAGACAGAGGTAAATTTGTTAGAGAAAACTCTAAAATTGACGAAATCGAAGCAAAATATGATGCTGTAAACATTGTCATACCTGACAATGTTTATTCTATCAACCCTTCGTTTTTCGAGGAATTTCTTGTCAATGTGGTCAAGAAATTGGGTAAAGATGAATTTTTGAAAAAGTTCAATTTTTCTTCAGAAGGCGACTATGAATTTGATAGTCAGCTTAATCAAGCAATAGACAGAATTTCAAAAAATCAAACAGCATTGGATTGATATGGGAAAATTAGATATTGCTTATAAAATTGCGACTGTTGTTATCGCATTAGTAAATGTTAGTGTGGTAATTTACATTTTTGTCAAAAATTCCAAACGAGATTCCTCACACAAGGAAAAAGAACGCAAAATTAATCTTTTAAAAACAGTAGTTTTGGACTATGGAATGGAGCATTTTTATTGTTTTTTTGAGGACATAGAACAAGAAGCCGATAAATTGAAAAACAAGACATTATCTGATAATGACAAAAAAGCAATTAATAATGCTTTACTGTCTTATGGTAAGATATTAGAACATAAATTTACTGATTTGTTTTGGGGCATAAATCAAGATTTACGGACAAAAATTTATCAAACAACAGATAACTTATTAGACTGTTTTACTAAAAGCATTTTTGATGAAGGTATAAATTTGTATACAGAAGATAAATTTAATGATTTAATTGCAAAAAGAATAATTGATTGTAAATCTGAAATTATTAAGATATTATTCAGTTATTCTGGAGAGTAATCAAAATTAAATATTATGCCCGAAACTCAAAACATAGAATACAAATCCGTTTGGAAAGACGAATACCTGAAATGGATATGCGGCTTTGCCAATGCTCAGGGCGGTACGCTCTACATTGGTAAAGACGATAACGGCAATGTGGTAGGCGTAAAGAATGCCAAAAAGCTATTGGAAGAATTGCCCAACAAGATAACCACCATTCTGGGAATTGTTGCCCCTGTCAATCTGTACCAGTCTGAACAAGGCGATTATATCGAGATTATAGTTGAGCCACACCCTAATCCGGTAAACTACAAAGGTGAGTATCATTTCCGCAGCGGTTCCACCAAACAAGAATTGAAAGGGGCTGCATTGGATAAGTTCCTGTTGCACAAGTACGGTAAAAAATGGGATGGTGTTACAGTGCCAAGCGTTCAGGTCTCAGAGTTAAAACAAGAAACTTTTGAATTTTTCAAGAAAAAGGGAATTGAAGCAAAACGCCTTGATGAAAAATGTCTGAAAGAATCTACGGAAAAGTTACTCAACAACCTGAATTTAATTGAAAACGGCTATTTGAAGCGGGCAGCGTTATTGCTTTTCCACCCCGACCCGGAGAAATTCGTTACAGGAGCGTATATCAAAATTGGCTTTTTCAGAACAGAAAGCGATTTGCTGTTTCAGGACACCATACACGGAAACCTGTTTGAACAAGTTGAAAAAACAATTGAATTGCTTTTTACCAAGTACATTCGGGCAATGATAAGCTACGAGGGTATTTCCCGTGTAGAAACTTATGAATATCCGGTAGCAGCTTTGCGTGAAGCACTTCTAAATGCCGTTGCACACAAAGATTATGCAGGTTGTACGCCTATCCAGATTAAGGTTTATGCCGATAGAATAAGAATTTGGAATGAAGGACAGCTCCCTGAAAATTGGACAGTCGATAAACTTATGCACGAACATTCTTCACGTCCATACAACCCAGACATTGCTAACGCATTCTTCCGCAGCGGTTATGTCGAATCGTGGGGGCGAGGCATTGAAATAATGACAGAACAATGTTCGTTGGCAAAATTGCCCCCTCCAACAATCACAAATGAAGGCAGTGACTTTTTGATTGTTTTCCGTAAAGACATTTACAATGCAGTAGATCTAGGCAAGTTAGGTTTGAACGAAAGACAAATCAAAGCCGTACTGTATACTAAAGAGAAAGGTAAAATTACTAATAGCGAATACCAGATAATAAATTCTGTCTCAAAGCCAACCGCTACGCGTGATTTATCTGAACTGACAGATACCTATAAAATCTTGAAAAATACAGGTTTTGGTGCAGGAAGTATCTATGAATTAGCAACTTAAATTAAATGGCTCATAATTGGCTCAATTGGCTCGCAATTGGCTCATAAATGGCTCAATTGCCTCATAATTGCCTCAATCGTTAGTCAATTAAAACATGTAGAATATGCCTTCACGTTCCAGCTCTTATTCCCTTTTTAGGGGGTTAGGGGGCAGGTATTGAGGTCTTTAAATCAATCACCATGGATCAACCCAAACTCGAACGCTTACTCCGGCTGATGAAAATGCTCACAGCCAATAACTCATTAACCGTTGATGAAATTGCCGATAAGCTGGCTATTTCGTCCCGCTCTGTTTATCGCTATATCGACACCTTTCGCGATGCCGGGTTTGTGATTAAAAAAACGAATAATTGCCCCAAACTCGACAAATCCTCCCCATATTTCAAGGACATTAGCGAGTTAATCCACTTTACCGAAGAAGAAGCCTTTATCCTCAAATCGGCTATTGAGAACATAGACGAAAACAACCTGCTCAAACAAAACCTCAAGAAGAAGCTCTACACCGTTTACGACTACAACATTCTGGCCGAAACTATTGTAAGCGGCAAAAACGGGCGTAATGTAGGGCAGTTAGTGCAAGCCATAGAGAATAAAAAGCGGGTTGTATTGAAAAACTATTCCTCGGCACATGGCAACGATATTCGCGATAGGGAAGTAGAGGCTTATGCTTTTACCACCAATTATGTTCAGGTTTGGTGTTATTGCCCGGAAGAAAATAAAAACAAACTCTTCAAAATCTCAAGGATCGGCAGTGTGGAGATACTGCCCGAAGCATGGCAATACGAGGCTAACCACAAATCTGGCTATATTGATGTGTTCCGCATGAATAGCAATGAAACCAAACCCGTAAAACTCAAACTCGGTTTGCGTGCCGCCAACTTGCTGACAGAAGAATTTCCGTTAGCCTCAAAGTACCTCACCAAACTATCCGATAACGAATGGATATTTGAATCCGAAGTTTGTTCTTACGATGGCGTAGGCCGTTTTGTAATGGGATTATTAGACGATATTGAAATTATCGAAACTCCCGAACTACAAAAACACATTGCCACACACCTAAAAAATATTCAAAATAAATTCTCATTGACATAAGCAGTCTGTTTTTTGACTCCCTCTCTTTCTACCTTGGAGAAAAATTTTACTTTTATTTGGTACTTTTTTTCTTATTGTCATAAGTTGTCAAAAACTCCCCGTTTCTTTGTTCCTTCATTTTAATATCAAGCGTTATGAAGACAAAGAAAAGACATTACATTAATTTTGACATTGCGGGCTTCTCGTATTGGGAAGGATGCTTGGTTTTCAATGAATTGAAAATCGGTACTGAACTCACTCTCAATCGGGAAGAAGACAACAAGTTCGACCCCTATGCGGTTGCTATTTACTACGGCGAATCCAAACTTGGATTTATTCCCCGCAACACCAACCACGAAATTAGCAAGTTTCTTGAACTCGGTCACACCGACCTTTTTGAGGTGCGTATCAACCGTATTACACCCGATGCACATACTGAGAATCAGGTGGGGGTGATAGTGTATATCAAACCCAAAGACAATCAATAAATACATATTTAATCAATTAAAAAACAAATTATTATGTTTAAGAAAATCTCACTTGTTTTAATGCTCTTATTAGGTGCAACTATGATGTTTGCTCAAGATGCAAAGAAAGAGGCAGAAACGGTAAAAACTAAAATGGATGCCTTTGCGTCTAAAACAGGAACTATTACAAAATTTACGGACTCTAAGCTTTCAGGCTTGAAAACTATTTACGGAGGAGTAGCTGTTGTGATTTGCTTTCAATAATTTGTATCTTTGACATCACTAACAGCTACCACATCCTTCAGGTAGTTCCATACGGTGTTGTGATTTGCTTTCAATAATTTGTATCTTTGACATCACTAACAGCAAAATCAAATAATCATTAATGCTTAATTCTGTTGTGATTTGCTTTCAATAATTTGTATCTTTGACATCACTAACAGCGAACAAGAAAACACATTCGCTGAATACAATGTTGTGATTTGCTTTCAATAATTTGTATCTTTGACATCACTAACAGCCTTTAAGTTTACAGAAATATGCTCCAAAAAGTTGTGATTTGCTTTCAATAATTTGTATCTTTGACATCACTAACAGCCTGCGGGTTAGTAGCTTCAGTTGCAATTGGGTTGTGATTTGCTTTCAATAATTTGTATCTTTGACATCACTAACAGCACAATTGTAGGAAGTCCATTCGCAAACACGTTGTGATTTGCTTTCAATAATTTGTATCTTTGACATCACTAACAGCTTAAAACGTGAATATGAAGATTTAAAACGTGTTGTGATTTGCTTTCAATAATTTGTATCTTTGACATCACTAACAGCACAGGTTCTTTCCGGAAATGCCGATTTCTTGTTGTGATTTGCTTTCAATAATTTGTATCTTTGACATCACTAACAGCACATGGCTAACGACGATGATTTGGATGAATGTTGTGATTTGCTTTCAATAATTTGTATCTTTGACATCACTAACAGCATATTATAACCATATCCGAAATTAATAACAGTTGTGATTTGCTTTCAATAATTTGTATCTTTGACATCACTAACAGCTATTTTTGTAAAAAGGATTTCTCAAGCCATGTTGTGATTTGCTTTCAATAATTTGTATCTTTGACATCACTAACAGCAACCCGCTAAACCGCCTATGTGGCTATGTTGTTGTGATTTGCTTTCAATAATTTGTATCTTTGACATCACTAACAGCATGGTAATAAAAATCCCCATACTCTTAATTGTTGTGATTTGCTTTCAATAATTTGTATCTTTGACATCACTAACAGCTTCGCCCCCGTTATTGGAAACGTTCTCAACAGTTGTGATTTGCTTTCAATAATTTGTATCTTTGACATCACTAACAGCAACCCGATCGATTAAATCCGCAACTCGTTGTTGTGATTTGCTTTCAATAATTTGTATCTTTGACATCACTAACAGCCAAAAGATCTCAACGAGCATAGGAGAGCTGTTGTGATTTGCTTTCAATAATTTGTATCTTTGACATCACTAACAGCATCGATGTCGTAAAGTACCTTTACAAAAGCGTTGTGATTTGCTTTCAATAATTTGTATCTTTGACATCACTAACAGCAGGTCAAGGAGGATGGAATTGGGCTAATTAGTTGTGATTTGCTTTCAATAATTTGTATCTTTGACATCACTAACAGCGCGATTGATTATTTGCAAATTTTGAATGTGTTGTGATTTGCTTTCAATAATTTGTATCTTTGACATCACTAACAGCCATTTTGCCCCATTGTATTTGTTGCTCGCTGTTGTGATTTGCTTTCAATAATTTGTATCTTTGACATCACTAACAGCGCTTTTTCAAAACAGATTCATGCATTCTTTGTTGTGATTTGCTTTCAATAATTTGTATCTTTGACATCACTAACAGCCGGATGCCGAACGGTCCTGCCGCGCGTTTGTTGTGATTTGCTTTCAATAATTTGTATCTTTGACATCACTAACAGCATACAATATGAATATATAGATTACGAAAAAGTTGTGATTTGCTTTCAATAATTTGTATCTTTGACATCACTAACAGCGAGAACAGTTGTATTTATTCGATTAATAGTGTTGTGATTTGCTTTCAATAATTTGTATCTTTGACATCACTAACAGCTGAATTATAATATTTATCACCTTTTAAAGGGTTGTGATTTGCTTTCAATAATTTGTATCTTTGACATCACTAACAGCTATGGTTGAGTCGATGTCATCCGCCGAACGGTTGTGATTTGCTTTCAATAATTTGTATCTTTGACATCACTAACAGCAATAACATTTTGGCAAATCAACTATCTTATGTTGTGATTTGCTTTCAATAATTTGTATCTTTGACATCACTAACAGCTCAGATACGTTTGAGGTAACTTTAGAACTTGTTGTGATTTGCTTTCAATAATTTGTATCTTTGACATCACTAACAGCAAAGTCGTTAAATTCGTACCCAATTCCTGTGTTGTGATTTGCTTTCAATAATTTGTATCTTTGACATCACTAACAGCAGTTGACGTTTTTTCAAGCATTATATCTATG
>Ga0268357_100860_pt1 | contig 28940 bp, 29 predicted proteins | sample BioMet10_FD_192466 | JGI IMG/M metagenome (GOLD analysis project Ga0268357, IMG submission 192466) | Sewage microbial communities from Oakland, California, United States - Biofuel 10 (Illumina Assembly) | ecosystem: Engineered > Wastewater > Sewage > Unclassified | place: USA: California... | reverse complement strand
CGCTCAAAGCGCCATCACCTCCTGTGCATCCAAACGTTGGTCTTCCTTTTCCTGCTCTTGGATGTAGCGACGCACCGCAGCTTCGTTTTTCCCAACCGTTGAAACCCAATACCCTCGCGCCCAGAAGTTTTGCCCCACGAAGTTGCGCCTTTTTCCCCCATGAACCCGCGCGATGTAAATCGCGCTCTTGCCTTTGATGAATCCCATCACCTGCGATACCGCATACTTCGGCGGTATCGATATGAGCATGGGCACGTGATCGGCCATCAAATGCCCCTCCAACACTTCGCTCTCTTTCTGCCGAGCCAAGTCGCGGAACACCGCGCCAAGCTCTTGCCGCAATAACCCAAATATCCTTTTGCGCCGACACTTCGGAATGAACACCACATGGTATTTGCATTCCCATGTCGTATGTTTCAGAGTCTCGTAGACATTCATTTGAGTCTCCTTTCGTAAACTTTGAGCGGTTCACGAGTTCGAGACTCTCTGCGACTCCCGGAGTTGTCAAACTTCGGGAGTCCTCCAGCAGAGCTGGAGGGTTTCCCTTTGGACTAAGCGAGAGCTGAACGCTCAAATTGCCGAAAGGCATTGGTGACCCGATTTGTTGACAATGTAATGTTTCAACTCATTCAGAGAGCTAAACGCTCAAATCGCCGAAAGGCATAACATCTCCCACGGGGCGCAAACTGGAAAAGTGAAAGTGCCATAAGAAAAAGACATCAAGGCTCTCAAACGCTCCACCCCAAATCAGAAACAGGCGTTTTCGAATGATAGTGAATATCAGCAAGTCTCTAATCCAAACACCGACAGAATACTGAAAGTAATGGCAATGGGAATCAGGGAAAGAGATAAGGGCGAATGGGATCAATGCTCAAGGAATCGGGCAGAGTGTCGTCTGGTGGGGGGGGAGCTGGCCAAAAGACTGTTTTGTAGATCAATCAGCTAATAAGGGTAATCCAATTGCTGTTCATCCCTGGTGGAGTAAATGAGAAAACCTTAAAAAACGGCGGAGTCTTGCATGCAAAAAAGAGGATTCCAGAGCAAAACGCAGAACAAACCAGTGATTCTGACGATTAGTAATATTCAGGGTGGGCCAAAAGGTGGGCCAAACAGGGTAAAAAAAGGCTTTTTTGAGACTTTTGAAGCGGGATAATTATATCTCTTTCTACTATTGGAATGCCTTGTATTCCAACACTTTAAAGTGGAGCCAGTTGCCAGACTTGAACCGGCGACAAACGCTTTACGAAAGCGTTAATTCATTTGCACGACAACGACATGAACATGCATTAACACCCTACAAAATAAGGCTAAAAATGCATTTTTGCCATTTTTTATGAATTGTCAGAATCACGCACCAAAACGCACTTCCACTGTTGCATTCTGTTGCACGAAGACTCGGGGGGGAAGTGGAAGCGATTACTAGCATCTTTACTCAAAACACTCCCCCAATCATTCATTGACATCCCGCGTTTTGACAATGCTGTATTTGGCGATTTCAGAACGCAAAGTATTTTACAGCCTTTTGTAAAACGCCAGTGCTTCCTCTGCTGTTTGTTGAGCTCGTTGTCTGTCTTCTTCATTGTAAAACGGCGGGCGAGTTGAGAGCCAATGCAAAACACCTTCGACATATTTTGTTAAATAATTGATGGAGGCCTGTTCGCGGATTTTTTGTCCGTTCCACAAGAAATAGACCGGCGCAGTATGGGCAAAAACCGTCGTGTTGCGGGGCAGGATTGGATTGCGCAAATCGGGGTTGTCCACCACTCGCGCCGCCAGCCATGCGCTTTGGGTCAAGACCGCGTTGGTTTCAATTTCCATTGTATAAAGCCCGTTGGTTGGGTCGAGATAGGCGATGCTTTTGTGCGCCACCGTCTTGCCGTTGATCACGATGTCCAGCGTGTTGAATGGCAGGATGGAACGCGCTGTCACGCGAGCCCGCACGATTTTGGAACCTTGAAATTGCGCCACGCCACCCGGCTGCAAACCGTCCACTTCAAAGTCAAGAATTGGCCCATTGCAGACAAATGCCCGGCCTGCTTTCACGCCAGCAAGCCAGGACGCGTAGTTGGTGGCGTCTTGGACGTAAGTGCGATTGCAGCCCAGCGGGATTTCCTCGTAAAACTTGTCGGTTCCCGCCGCAATGGGAACGCGAAAGCCCGCGTTGAGGAATGTATAATACAGGTCCAGCGAGCGCATGACTGGGAACTCTGCCTGCGAAAAGCCCGAGTTGAGCCACGGTTCCCAGTGGTTGGGAAGCTGGGTCGGATCAATCCAAGTAAGCAGTTCCACGCCGTCCACCATGCCCAGCGCTAGGCCGATGGGCAATTGCTCGCCCGGCAGCGAGTCAATATGCGACCAGAAGATAGTTGCGTTCTGCGCTTTTGCATCGCGCAAGGCGCGTGTCATGTCCCAGTGCGGGCGATTGGTCCAAAACTCCATCCCGCCTCCGGCTTGCGGATAGCCGCCAACGAGATTTGTGATGCCCAAAAGCGTCAAGTGTCCCATCTGAAAATCCTGCACCTCTTGTGCGACGAAAATCTCGCGTCCGGGCGTTGAATGCGTGTCAAGCCTGCCCGTAAAAGCCTTGTTGACCGGAGCGCTGGGCTCGTTGTCGGAGAGGCACAGAAGCGTCTGGGCGTTGAGGTCCTCGGCGTCCATCTGGAGACGCGCCTCTTCGGGACCGGGCAAATGCGCGTGAATGTCGCCGTTGAACCAGCCTTTGGCCCGCATGTCAATCCAGCGGTGAAGACGAAACACCTCGGGCGATTTGGCGCTGGATGAATCGGAGTTGGTTTTGCCAATCGGCCCCTCAAAGGGCAATGTTTCAAAGCCGCGCCGGATTTCAATGCGCGTTTGCGCGTCGTCCACATCAACGGAAAATCGACCATCAACATAGCACCAGCGTTTGCCCAAGTAATCAACGTGGCTGTGCGTTCCCTGAATTTCGACGAATTTCCCCGCCGCGTTAGTAATGGCCACTCTTGCCGCAACCGGCTGTCCGGTGGCGTCGTCAACAATGCGGGCTTCCACCCGCTGCCCGGCTCCCTCGCATGGGCACTGGCCGATGAATTCAACCGCCAATAGCGACAATAAAGCAATGAATCGCATCATAGAACCACCTTTGGAAACAACTTATAAACAAACGCTATTCTGAAATTGTCAATGAAAGAATCAAGTTCTTGAACTTCCTATTGGCTCCTTCACGCGAAAGTATCATTTCGTCTAAAGTGGGGCGCATTTTGTTACAGCTACCATCCAACGATAACGATGGGAGTTCTTCCCAGTGAAGCATCCTGTCACACAGTTATAAACAGTAGCAATGTCCCCCCTCTATCGCTCTTTCAACCGGCGTTTACAGGCAGTTTCAATATGCCTTCCACATTGGCCAATTTACCGTGTGAAACAAGATTTTTGAGTTGGCTGAGAATTGTGCTCTTCAACTGCGCACTCGTGGCCTTGAAACCGAACATTCTAGAGACCGCAATACATATTTCATCTTTTGCGGCTCCGTGTGAGGCAGAAATCAGCGCGAGGATAGCTGTCCTAATCTCCATGGGGGGCAACATGTCAGGCTTGCGCAGGGCGGCAGACGTCACAAGTTCCCTGTTTCTAATGGGGATTTTGGCATTCGCCAGGAATAAACATGCATCCTCTCTGGAGCACTGCTGAGTAACACGCAAGTGCCTCACTGCCTTTTCAACGGCATCTTGGATGCGGGAGCCAGCCCGGGAAAAATTCCACAGGTTCCTAATACGATTGACCAACTCATCCTCATGAATCGGACCTTCTAGCTTAACAATTTGAAGGACAATCTGTGCTAGATCGTGCGTTGGCAAAGCGTGGGGGTCTGAATCGGGCACCGGGAATGACGCCTCCACGTAAGGAACAGAAAGATCCCCAAAAGGTCCATTCTCCTCGACGGGTGTCGATTCTCTTTCAATGTTCAAATCGGTCGTTTCTTCGGTAAGTTCGAGCTGGGATGCGGCGGCCAATTCCTCCTCCGCTTGGATTACAGCCATCTTGGCCTGCTCAATAGCTGCCTGAAGTTTCCGTATTTGCTCATCGGGGCTCTGGAACCAATCTGCACTCCAGATTCGATGGATGATCCATCCGTGATCTTCCAAGACGGCCTGTCGAAGTCTGTCCCGATCACGGGCAGAACACGAGGAGTGATAGGATGCTCCATCACACTCGACTCCCAGCAGGTAACGTCCAGTTTTGCTTCTATCCAGGACCGCCAGATCAACAAAGAACCCCGCTATCCCAACTTGGCAATCAACTTCATACCCAAGGGATTCAATCGCCTTTTTGACAGCCTCTTCAAATGGAGAATCCTCCTCGCGATTTGTTCGTTTTGGAACAGACAAGCGTCCCGTCTGCGCAAAATTCAGGAAGGTCTTTAACGAGGCCACTCCCCGTCCTGATGCGCGTTCCAGGTCAATGTCGTCTGATGTAATTGAGGTAAAGACCTCACAACGTTTCTTGGCACGCGAGATCAACACATTTAAACGACGTTCGCCACCTTCGGAACCAAGTGGGCCAAAGCGCATGGCCATGTATCCGTTTGCATTCTTTCCATAGCCCACCGAGATGAAAATAACATCTCGTTCGTCGCCTTGAACATTTTCAAGGTTCTTTACAAAAAATGGTTCCGTTGAATAGTTGGAAAAAAAGGACTCTGTTTGAGGGTTCTCCCTCCGCATGAGTTCTAGTTCATCAAGAATTGCCTGTCTTTGACGTACTGAAAAAGCGGCAACTCCCAAGCTCAATTTTGGGGTGTTCTTGGCGTGTTGCATGATAGCCTTGCAAACGGCTTTCGCCTCCACGCGGTTGGTGCCAGATGCACCACTGTCAAACACGCCTTCCGATATGTAATGAAATTTGAGCCCCATCTCCTCGCCAGCAGCATAAGGGCTTGGAACAATGAAAAGCTTGTCTTCATAAAATTCGTGGTTTGAAACAGCGATGAGCGAGTGATGGCGGCTTCGGTAATGCCATCGCAGCATTTTCTCTGGCAATCCGCGAGCTTTGCATAACCCGAGGATGCTTTCCATATCTTGCGCCATAGCAACGGCAGGCTCCGTTTCATCCTCATCATCAGGGACGCCGTCTGAGGTCAGCCTTGCGAAAAACCGGGTCGGCGGCAACTGCTTGCTGTCTCCAACCACCACAATCTGCTTGCATCTAGCCACAGCGCCCAATGCGTCAACGGGTTGCACCTGGCTGGCTTCGTCAATAACCAACAAATCAAAATCAACTGCACCGGGTTCAAGATACTGGGCGACTGAAAGGGGGCTCATCATAAACACCGGCTTAATTGCCTGCACCACAGAACCAGCCTCTTTGAGAAGTCGCCGCACACTTCGGAATCCGCGTTTTCTTTCCATTTCACTTTTTACAATGCCAGTAGCACCAACCCCTGCATTTAATGATGGCAACCGCTCGTAGTGCGATATCAGAGTCTGATACTTAGCCAAAGCTAAACGAGCCTTATCAAGTTCACGGAACTCTTGAATGAGTTTTTCATGAACTTGGCCATCAAAATGAGCGATCTGCGGATTTTTTGCCGCAATGTCCCGCAGCAATTGACTGAAGTAGATTCGGTCAAAACAGTCCAAGCTCTGAGCATATTGCACCCGCCCATCAACCAAGTGTTCAACAAGCGCTCCCAAGCCAGCCTGCCTGGCTTTCATCTCACAGATGAAATACTTGTTCCATTGGATGAGAATGCTCATGTTGTCATTCCAAAGCTTTAACCGATGCTCTATTTCATCAAGGGAAACTTCATGAATGTCTCCCAATCCAAAAGCCCGCTCCACATCCAGGCTGAGTTCGCTAAAAACTTTCTGGCATTCCACATCAAAGCTTTCGACAGCGTTTGCAAGGGATTCTTTCAGACACTTCACAGAAGGAACGTCTGCGACTCCGGCAAACATTTCGCGGAAGCTCTCTCCAAGGCCAATTTCTGTCTGGCGAACCACCCATTCAAGAATGGTTCCAAGCTGGTTCCAATTGCTCTTCTCCCTGAGCCAAAGGGAGCCGAAGGCGTTTTTGCCAAGAGAGTCTGCCTCCTTGATTTTCACCAGGGCGCATTGAGCCTGGACGATGGAATCAATCAATTCCAGACGCTTAGCGAAATCTCCCGGCATGTTGGTTTTCAGCACACCCTTGAGTTCTGCAATAGCCGAGCGATATTGACCGTTCAAGAACCGGAAAAGAGACTGTCCGTGAGCTGCTATCTGTGTCCGAACTGTTGAAAAATCCTTTTCCCACGCCGAATCGATCACATCTTTTGACAAGGATTGGGAGACATTTGAGAAAGTCTCCACTTCCTTGAGCAGCTCCCGAATACCATCGACGCCTGCACCCCAAACCGTATGGCAAATAGCTTGTTTGTCTACCTGAGGAGAATCCGCCACGAATGAAGCGATCGTTAGTTGTTCGCGAATCCGGGCAAGCGTTGGTGGCACTGGCTGAGAAAGAGTGTCTGCAAGTTCTGAGGACTGTCCTCGCACTTTTCCCAGCAACGTTCCGAGCCTTTGAATTTGTTGGGCGATAGGATCGAGGTCAATATTGAGAAACACTTCCCGTTTTACCCCACGCCATGGGTGTTGGGATGGTAAACCAATCTCCTGAACCCGCTCGGACAACTCGGAAGTCCGCTTGCGATAGCTCAGGCGTTGTTCTTTTGTCCAATCCAGAGCATTTTCAAACGCACAAGTATTGACCTGCTTTCCACGCTGTCCTAACACAGCCAAATGCCCAAGAACTTCAAAAGGCGTGTAACCGGACGGAGCGATTGAAGTATGCAAGGCGTTGACATGCTCATTGAGAATTCGCCTCTTCCCTTCCAGTTTTACAACAAGGCTGTCCTCTGAAGGATCCATCGGTCGCCCAAGGTTCCAGGTTTTGCCGATTTCATCAATCACATCCCGTTTCCTGGCTTTGTTGCTGTGCAGTTCCAGACAGAGGCTTCCGAGTCCCTCGCGTTCCAAGCGGCGCTTTACAACCTCCAAAGCTGCCAATTTCTCAGCCACAAAAAGCACCCGTTTTTTGTCAAAAACCGCTGTTGAAATGATGTTAGTAATTGATTGGCTCTTGCCAGTTCCTGGAGGCCCCTGAATCACAAGACTTCGACCTCGACGCACGCTTTCAATGGCGATCGACTGCGAACTGTCTGCATCCACGACATGATCAAGCTTCGATGCTGGAATAACCTCATCAATGGAGGCATCGTCAGCAAGTAGCAAATCACCCTCAGAAAAACCGTCTGAAAGCAATCCGCTAACCAATGGACTGCCGAGGAGCAAATCGCGGTTGGGCCAGTTCTCGGGGTCCAAATCCCGATACATAAGGAACTTTGCAAACGAGAAAAACCCCAGCGTCATCTCGTTTTCAAGCACAGCCCAATTTTTCCCCTCGGCCACGCAATTTCTGACCTTCGCAAAGTAAGCAGTTGGGGTCATCTCCTCTTCGTCGGGAAAATCTGGCAGTTCGATTGAAAACTCTTTTGAGAGCTTGGCTCGCAGAGAAAGGTTTTCCTCAATGTCATCCCCAGTCCATTTGACACAGAACTTTTCGGACGCGCTTCTGCGGTCTAATTCAACCGGCACTAGAATGAGAGGTGCATATCTGGCGATATCAGCATGATCGACTTCAAACCATTTGAGCTTTCCAAGAGCCAAATAGAGGATATTAACTCCTTGTTCTTCTATCATCGCAGCCGCATCGTGATTCAAATCAAAGAGTCTTCGCTGAAGCCCCTCGGGAGAAAGCGATGTCTGAAGTCTGAGATCAATGTGGCGTTTTGCGAGGCCAGTCTCCTCATCTTCCGTATCATCCGGTTGCGGCAGCCCAACCTCCTCGTCATTCTCGTCAACGGTTTTCTGTGAATTAGCAGAGCGCCTCCCGGGTAAAAAAGTGAATGTCTTTTTTTCGCCCACTAATAGGCGAAAGACCTGATCGCACAATTCATCACGAACTTCTATAAGCCTTGCCGAACTTGTTCCAACGGGCATGGACAGCAATCGATTGCGCGTGGACAAATCCAAAAGTTCATCCCGACTTTTTTCCAGCAACTCTTCTATTTTAGACATAACAATTTCCCGGGTGTTTTGATTGATGCTGCCATAGAAACTACCTCTGATATAGTCGAATTTTTATATTATATATTAACAATTGATGTATAAGTAGTTATCTCAAAATACCCCAATGTTTTGGCCAAAAATAAGTAAGCGAGGTATAGGGAATTTTTCCATAAGTCCCCCCAAAAACTACCATCACTTGATTTTGTTTACCCTGCATGGGGTATTGGGTTGTAGCATAGGAAAACGGTTTTGAGTTGCCCATAAGCAATAAGAGATTAAACTTACGAAATGCCCGGTTAAAAGAAAAACACTTAACCCTATGAATATTAAGGAGTTTATCATCCACGAGATTGCAAAGGAGGCACATAAAGAGCCAACTATTCATCTTCGCAAGCAGTCGCTCAAGGCGACGGACGCTAGAGTGAAAAAATTCACAGAACTTGCCATCAAGGTGTTTGCTACACACGAAGATAGACCATCGAGTGTATTTGCTGATTTCAATCAAGACGTTGCAAACTATCCTTTTTCCGAGTGGTGTTTGAGTTTTTTTCCGGAGCAACAAATTTCTTGAAATTGACGATAGATTCCACAAATCGCCTCGCAAATCAGATGAAATTACAGCAGGCTTCCACTGGAGGCTACGTGGTCTTTACTGTGATAGAGGGCGACGGAAAGCAAAAGCTCTTTGTTTGTATGATTCATCCCCAAGATGGTCTCTCGATTACAAATAATTTGGAGTTTAAAGATGTAACCCATCTAGAGCTTCGGCATATTGACAAAGCCGCGTTAATCAGTGCGCCTATTAACGGCATTTTTGGAACTAAACCCTTGACATATGCTGGTTTTAGAAAAGCAATGTCGCAGTATTTTCAAGAGTTCATCGGGCCAGATGCATTTCGGAATCCATCGAAAGACAGCGCCGAATTGATCGACAAGTTGGAAGATTATGCTAAGGACAATGGTTTCGATGAGGGGCTGTTAGATAGTGCACGAATCAAAATTCGTAGCTATGCACAACAAACAGCAAGAGACAGAACAGAACTTGATCTTTCGGTCATATCATCACTTGTCGATCCAACAAATCCACAGAATTTCGCAAATTATGCTTCTAATTTGGGAGTTAGTGCTTTCATAAAACCGGACGTTGGAGTTTTTAATAGGTGGAAGGTGATAAAGCACAAGAGTGATGATGGTTTGGTGCTACAGTTTAAAGCAGAAATGGTTGGGCAACCTGGAACGAATCATCGTTTGGAACTAGATGCTAAAGCAAAGACGCTCATGATAAAAAATATTGAACCAGAGCTAATTGAAAAAATTCAATCAGCAAAAACATAAAACCTCTGGTTGAGGTATGTTGCAGATATTCTACACAATCAGGACTGCTCTAAGTGAATCTCAATTTATTCGGCAGTCTCGCCAAATTAAAGGGGTTCTTACTGTAACAAACGATCTTCTTCCACTTCTAACCAAGCTTCAAGATAACGGGTATATTGAAAGAAGCACACGTGATGGAAAGAGTTTTTCCCATCTTCCTGATGCAGTAGGTCAACAACTTGAATTTATACTAAAACCATGTTCGCTCAACTACTATGAGGATATTCAAGACCTTATTTCTTACACTGCGGAAGAGCCCGCCAATTACTATGTCAATGGAATAGGTGAAGTTGTCAGCGAGGCAAATGGCGGAATTCCTGGATCACCACCAATTGAATCTTATCGCCAAATGTTACGTGCAAAAAAATTGCTACGGACTACTTCGGACTTTGAGACTACGGGCAAAGCAATTTTTCTGACGCCTGAGAAACTGGAAATTCCTCTCGTGTTTTCATTGTCAGAGATTCCATCCTTAACACATTTACGGGAATTACAGGATCATTTTGAAAAGCGATCAGACCGAGACCCTGCTGACCGTGAGCAACGTCTTGTTTTGTTCCGTAAAAACTTGCGGGAGTATCTGAAAGCTTATCCCCCCGAAGATCGGTTCTGTATGTTTCTCCGAAACTTTGAAATTATCTTTGATAATTACAATCGAGATTATCAGCTGTGGATAGGCAACACGTTTGGTGAACTGGAGAAGTCTTTTGAAGAAAAACGTCTTAAATTTGTAGCTGACCTCAATGGAATTCTTGCTGGAGTCCAAGCGTCACTACTCGCTGTTCCGATAGCGGCGATCTTGCTTGGAGACAAATACGATCTTGGCAATCCACTAAAGGACTTCCTGCTTGCGTGCGGGATTCTAACTGTTGCGCTCATAGCGTTTCAGCTTCTTGGTAATCAAAAGGCGACATTGGAAGCCACCAGAGCCGCAATAAATGCAACCAAAGAGGATTTTGAGAAGAAACACACCAGACGGCGCGAGGAATTCAAAACTCGACTACAAAACCTTGATGAGCAGGAAAAAAAGGTCAGATCACTTCTTAACTTCATTCGATTTACTATAATCGTAATTGTGATTGCCGGTTTTTTAGGATGGATCATTGCTTGGGCCTGAGGATTCAGCCAGCAATTGGAAGTTAATTGCAATCGATTACTACAAGTAACCAAGAGGGCATCTTGGAAAAGTCAGTAGTCAGTTGGCCCAGAGCTCGTCCCAGTAATCGTTGTTGCGGGCTTCATCCAGAGCGTTCAAGTGTTTGAAGCCTTGTTCTGGTCTGAATTGTCCGGGCCATCTGAAGCCGCACTGGCTTTGGCGGCAGGCAACAGTCACCCCTTGCCCTCTCTTTGACTCGCTCGCCGCACCCCTTTTTCCACTATAACCATCCGGTCAAGGTCGTTAAGGTCGTTCTAGCCAACCTCGGTTGAGAGAGAAGCCGCTATAGTCCGCCAGATTTCCGTGAAGAACTATAATGCAGACATTGGTCGAGCCATAAAAACTACACCAGTCTAAAACTTATCAGATTTTACAGCCTTATCGACTCCATTGATAAAAGCACTCATCCGTTTTCTTTTGCGAAGGCCAATGACATGAAGATCAAACCTAGGTAGCAAATCTGCCGGGAGATTCCCCATATGATAGGGAAAACATGTGTTATTTACTTCAACTTTCCTTCTAGCTTTTTTTGCTAAAACTTGAGGTAATCGGATCGCCATTTTTGGGTGGTTTCGGGTTCTGTTTTGAGACGTTCGGCGTGACATTTGAGCGAGTGGTCAATTTCTCGTTGTCGGGCTTGAAAACCGTCTTGAAGGGTTCGCAATGTCGCTTTGACAAGGTTGTTGCCACGTTCAATTTGAAACGTAGTTGGCCCAGGCTGCGTCACTTTTCCAATCACGGAATGAACGCATCCAGGGTCCGTTTGCCAGGGGTCCAATTCGTCGAGGATGAAGAAGAGTCCTTTGGGACCAAGGACAAAATCCCATGTCACAAATTCAAGTTTTATGTCGCCCATGATGACTGTGACATGACCGCCGGTTTCGCGGATTTTTTGAATGCCGGGGTTGATTGCGTGTGGCTTCATTTTCGCGTCTTTTGTTGGTGTTGCACTGTGAGCATGTCGCGCCAGAAGTTGTGGTAAGCATTGAGTTTTTGCTGTTGGTCTGGCGTTTGAGCGATGCAGTTTTTGAAGTTGGGGTAGTCTATTGACAACGCCAGAATTTCAAACACACGGGCCATTTGAGGCGCGTTGACCACGATTCGCCAATGGTAGTCGCCATCGGGTGTTTCTATTGGCGATACGCCAATCTTGGCGACTGCAACAAGGTTCTGCAAGTCCTTGCGAACCCTTGCCCGAATCTGCCAGGTTCCCGGCGTTCCTTTTTTCACAATGCTATAGAAACCGATTTTTGTGCAAAGCCACATGATGTTTCCTTTTTGTTGATACCGTTTTCATTTATCGTGCCTCATAAAATTCGCTGGCTGTGGCGCGAACGTTTTTCCATTCAGTGGAGCCGTTTTTGAAATAGCGCACGAGCATTCGCTCGCTGTCAGCCACCACAACGACGCATGTGGGTTGGGTCATGCCGTATTCGTAAAGCAGGGTGCCGGGTTTGAGTGAGCCGGGGATGATGTTCTTGTAGCGATATTCCTTCCAGCCGGTCGTGTTCCCCCAGATGGTTTTCATCGTTTCGATGTAGCCCTTGACGAACGCCTCTTCGTCCACCGGTTGAATTTGTTTTGCCGCTTGCCGAGCGAACCATTCCTGTCCCCCCGGAAGGGGAAGCCCACCGCCTAGATCGTAGTTTTTCTGGAGTTGTTCTTGCCCCGCTTTGGCTCCCTGTTCATAAGATCGTTGTCGATCGGGAGCAGCTTTGCGCTTCGCTTGAACGCCGACACTCGCCTCTCTTTGGAGTCGCGTGGCGGTGTTTCGGAGGCTGACAAAACACCAGACATAAGCTGAGATCACTATACCCACGATAACAACCCCATAAATGATGCGTTCGCTTTTGGAAAAATGAGCCAGCGACTGAGCCCGCTTTGCATCTCCCTCTCGTTTTCCTTCTTCGTAACCTCGCTTGATTTCTTGCCAAAAAGACGGTGGCGTTTGTTTTGAGTCAGGCATAATCGGATGAAGTTAATTGTGTTTTATCGAAAGTTTTGCCATGTAGTCAGAACACCATCTTGGAAATAGAGATACATGTTTGAGTATTGCCACTGCTCAAGTTTCCCGGTGATCGAAGCCTGTTCGAACACCCTATTTGGAGGTCCCCAACTGGCTTGCACATCCTCCCTTGACATGCCCAAGCAAACTGTCCCTTTTAAAATCACGTCTACAAATTCCGGTTTGAGTGCCGGATGTTCTTCAACATACTTTTTGCGACGTTCAACAGCCTTTCGTGCCGTCTCTTCATCTTGAAGTTTGAATTCCACTTCGATCTGCGACGTTTTCCCGCTCAACAAGTTTTGGCGGGTCTCTTCGGTCAATTCAGGATGCGCCTTGATAAAGGCCGTCTTTTTGACAAATTCATCCGCTTTGTATTTGTCCGAATAATTACCCTCCATCACTCGCTTTTTCAGAGATTCAGGTAACTCGGGATGAGCTTTGACAAACTCATATTTTTCAACATACGTATTGGCCTGTAGCCAGTCCCAGTTGTTGCCGCTAAAACGCTTTTTAATCTCATCGGGCAGATCGGGATGTTTTTCAAAAAACGCCTTTGCCTCAGCAGCCTTCTCAGCTGCTCGTTGTGCTTTTTGATTGAAACGCATCACCTCAAAGTCAACCATATAGACGTTCAACTCCCCTTTGAGAAGGCGCTGTTTGATCTCCTCTGGAAGATTGGGATGCTGTTTGACATATTGCTCTTGTTCCTCTTTCTCCTTGGCTTGCCTGGCAATCTTTTGTTCCTCTTGTTCCTCTTGTTCCATCTCAATCCGGCGAATCGCCTCGGCTGATTTCCGTTCCCTCTCTTTGGCTTCGGCTTCTAACTTTTCGTGGAAAGCCATTTGTTGTCCCTCTTTAAATTCGTCCATTTCTGCCTCTGATCCCCAAAAATAACTCGGACAAGAGACCACCTTGCCACGCGCACATGTGATTGACGCTTTGTAGCGTCGCCCGGCCTTGTTTTTATAGCGCCATTCCCAGCGCACAGAACCGTCTGATTGGGGTGTTTTTAGCGACGGTTCCGGCATGAGTTGTGCAACTTGTTCCTCCGGCATCCCCTTGGTAATCCGGCCAAGCTGGTAGAGTGAAAACTCCCTTTGAGGAACAGTCGTACAAGCCGTCAATACGAGCATCAAAACAAGGGATATTGTAAGGGAGACGACACAATTTTTCCGCCTTTCCGAGGTATTCATACATAAAAACTACCGAAACTCACACAACGAAGGCAACAAGAAAATGCGGATTATAGTCCGTGGACGCTTGGTCCTCATTTCGGAAATCCTGAAGATGCTTGAAAAAGAAAACATCACTACAAATTCTGGGCGAACGCATTCGCCAGACGCGCAAGGAGTGCAAGCTCTCTCAGGAAGACTTGGCGCTGGAGTCCGATATAGACCGGAGCTTCATTGGCGGGGTTGAGCGCGGAGAACGGAACCTTTCATTCAAGAAGCTCTGCGACATCGCCAGGGTTCTCAAGTGCGACCTGAGCGAATTGTGCCATGATCTGCCTGTGTCCGGGGAAAAGCTATAGGTCTCATTTCAATAGAGTGCCCGACACGCCCGATTTCGCGGCAAGCTTTAATGTTGGCGGAAATAGGAAGCTATTTTTCCAAAGTGACTTCCGCACTACCATCAACGGATTTCAACGATCCGGCATCCCGAATCGACAGCCTTAAGAATGTCGTCCAATTGAGTCTCAAATGTCTGGATCAAGGTTTGCTTTCGGCAGTTTCCAATTCGAATCCATACGAGTTTGCCAGTCGCTTCAGGTGCAACCGCCAGATAGTAGAAGTCTTCATCTTTGCTGATAAGCACCATGTCGTGCTGAACAGCGTATTGCCAAACGATGGCGTCTGGCACGTCACTCAATCCCAAATCCCGAACATGCCTTGAGGGATGCCCTTTACTGTCCAGAAAACGGGCTATGGCAGGTGGTAGTTGTTGGTCAACGAGAAAATTCAAGCGGTTTGGAGAACGACATGATCGGTTTGGTGAGCGGCATATTCAATGGCTGCCAGAATGTCTTCCCGGACCAGATCGGGGTAATCTTCCAAAATCTCCTCATACGATGCCCCGGAACTGAGCAATTGTAGAACATCGGTGACACGCATTCTCAAGCCCCGGATGCAAGGGCGTCCACCGCATTTGCCCGGTTCAACCGTAATCCTTTTTAGCAGTTCCGTATTCATCGGTCTTAATGTAGCCGTTTAAGCGCCAAAAACAAGATGGAATCATTCTTCGGTCAGCCGCAAAACCTGCCAACATCCGAATAAAGTTTGTCGCTTCGATCTTACCCGAGCTTGCCGGGGCTTGGCCAAACACGACTTCGATGTCCAATCCATCTATCCTTGCCGTGTTGCGAATCAACTTCTCAACTCCGAACGGACTCACACGGTCCCGGGCAACATCTATGACGTAGTAGCGCCCTTGCGGGGCTTTGGTCATCCGCCAAGGTCTGCAACGTGCCTGTATATCCGTCGTCGCGCCAAATGAAAAACTTTGTCGGTCCCAGTTGCTCCACTTTGCCTTCCAACGTATGCACGCTGCCGGGGCGACTGCCACAGGTCCACAAGGTCGAGGATGAAATAGAGTCCCTTGGGGCCCAAAACAAAGTCCCACGAGACAAATTCAAGGAGCATATCGCCCGTATCAACAGCAACATGCCCGCCCGTCTGCCTGATTTTCTTGATTCCTAAATTCATAAGGTCTGCTGGAAACGCGTTCGCCAAGCGGATGATTGTGCAATGCCCCCCCTTCCATAATTGAGCTTTCGATAACATCGCAGCTATTGTTTCGTTCAGCGGAAATCCTGCCACGTGGTCAGAATTCCATCTTGGAAACAGACATAGACGGTCGAGTATTCCCGTTGCGGAACCGTGGAACATGCGGATAAAAGCGCCAGTGACAGAAGAACCCAACCGTGTAAAGTAATGCGTTTTTTCCACCTTTCTGAAGCAAGCATGGGCTCAAGTTAAGGAGATATTTGAGAGGAAGGCAACAACGAAATGATGATTATAGTCCGTGGACGCTGGGTCCTCATTTCAGGAAATCCTGATGATGCTTGAAAAAGAAAACATCACTACAAATTCTGGGCGAACGCATTCGCCAGACGCGCAAGGAGTGCAAGCTCTCTCAGGAAGACTTGGCGCTGGAGTCCGATATAGACCGGAGTTTCATTGGCGGGGTTGAGCGCGGGGAACGGAACCTTTCATTCAAGAAGCTCTGCGACATCGCCAGAGTTCTCAAGTGTGACCTGGGCGAATTGTGCCATGATTTACCGGTGCCCGGGGAGAAAGCATAGCTTTCCTACTGTAATGAAGTTCAATAGGCCTATCTCATTGTCAGGTAAAACGAGGTCATCTACGAATACCTTTGGGAGCAATTGAATGACTCCTGTTTCTTCGGAGCTATACCATGTTGAACGTAAATTAGTTATCGTTTATCGATAAAAATATATTGACAAACGGAATTCTGGTTTTATTCTCGCGCTATGAATACGAACGAAATGGCTTCAAAGGCGAACCGCCGAATGAATCGAATTCAACAAGTCAGCGGCATGTTTAGAACGCTCTTTGGAACGTTCTTTTTTTCTAGCGTTGTATTTTTCGTTGTTGGAGTAATTCCGATGTTTTTTGACCATGCTCTCGGCGCTAAATGTGAACGCGTGATCACTGCGGCGGGGCTAATTTCCGGTGCGGTTCTGGCATGGTTCTGTTACAAGCTCTTCAGTTTGTATTCGCACGGCGAGTTGTTCAATCTGAAAGCCGTTTCTTATATTCGCAGAATTGGCTATACATACTTTTTGATGGCGTCCGTCACCTTTTTGTCGCAGATGATTTTGCTTCACTCCGGAAAAGGTGATTTGCCTCCAACGGCGTACCATCTGGACTGGGCTGTCTATTTTTGGGGGTTGGCAGGCGCTTTGTTTCCAGGATTCCTGATTGTTTTCATCTCTTGGGTCATGGACGAAGGCCGGAAGATTCGCGAGGAACAGAATTTGACCGTTTAAGCGTATGCCCATCATCATCAATCTGGACGTAGTTCTCGCGCAACGTAAGATGCGACTCAACGATTTGGCAGAAGCCGTTGGCATCACGCCACAAAACCTGTCTATCCTCAAAACCGGCAAAGCCAGGGCCATCCGCTTCTCCACGCTCGAAGCAATTTGCGAAACGCTCGACTGCCAACCTGGGGAAATTCTGGAATACCGCCCGGAAACGACGAAACAGAAAATACCAGGGTGAAGCTGATTTGTAACAGCGGGTGTCAGTCCGCTCTGATTGTTTGAAGCGTTTTGCATTATGTTTCTTCCGAGCCAGAACTCTTCATCGAGCCAGAGACAAAACATGTGAGTCATGTTTGAGAGTTGGCGTGATTTGCTACTATTTTGGCGTCCCATGCAATTTTTAATCTGAAGGTTTTAGGTATATTGAACTTGAAGATATGAAACAAAATTCAAGTTCAAAACAAGTTGCTCTGGTCACTGGAGCTTCCTCTGGCATTGGCAAATCCATCGCTATCCGACTACTTCACGAAGGAATCCACGTCATCGCCGCTGCTCGCCGAACCGAGGAGATGGCAGATCTGAAGGAGCGTGGAGCGGTGATTGTCTCACTGGATATTTCCAAGGAAGAAAGCATTGTTGCCGCCATAACCGAAATCGAATCAAAATACGGCGTCGTGGACGTGCTCGTGAATAATGCGGGCTTTGGACTTTACGGCGCGGTGGAAGACGTGTCGATTGCGGATGCACGCTATCAATTCGAGGTGAACCTCTTCGGCTTGGCGAGGCTGACCCAACTGCTACTGCCGGGAATGCGAGAGAAGGGCGCTGGAAAAATCATCAATATCACTTCAATAGGAGGTAAAATTTATACCCCGCTCGGAGCGTGGTATCACGCCTCAAAACACGCACTTGAAGGCTGGTCGGATTGCTTGCGGCTTGAAGTCGCAGATAAGGGCATACAGGTTGTTGTCATCGAACCGGGCATCATCCAAACCAACTTTGCGAATGTGCTCTCAGTCAATCTCCGAAAACACATACGTCAAAGTGCATATTCCGACCTGACGAAGACGGTTGCCGATGCAACCGACCGTTACACCGAGAAAAAAATCGGCTCACCGCCGGAAGTCATTGCTAACGTCGTCGCCAAAGCCGTCAACGCTCGGCGTCCCAAGACGCGCTACGCCGCCGGTCAATATGCCACGATGACGATATTCATTCGAAAGTGGTTTGGCGATCGCATTTACGACAAAATGGTGATGACCATGCTCAAGTAGAAGGCATTTTTGTTGCCGATGGTGAGAACTGCAAAAACTGGCAGAATTCTGAACAATAAATAATCCATTGAACAATCATTCCGAGGCGGATTATATGAGCTTATGCGAATAGCCGATCAATTCCCCGTTCACCAGGGCTGGCGTTTGCTGTTGCGCGACCTTGGCGTCAATCCCGCCAATGTGCTGAGACGGGCCAGCTTGCCGGAGGGGCTTTTTGCCAGGGAAAATGCTTCACTAGCCACGAGTGAATACTTCGAACTATGGCGGGCGCTGGAAACGGAGGCTAATGACCCGCTGCTAGGCATCCGCATCGGTCAGGCAATATCGGTCGAAATGTTCGACCCGCCGCTGTTTGCGGCCACATGCAGCCAAAATCTGAACATGGCGCTGGCACGCATTTCGCAATACAAGCGCTTGATCTGCCCCTTAAAACTGAACGTCAAACCAAGCCCGAAAGAGACGCTCCTGGAAATCATCTTCACCGAATCCACCACCATCCCTCCGGTCAGCTTGGCTACAGCAGAATTAGCTTTCTACGTCCAACTTGCCCGGATCGCAACACGCACACGCGTTTGTCCGTTGAAGGTGACTGCGCCTAATCCGCCCACGCCATCGAGCGAGTATGAGAAGTATTTGGGCTGCGCTATTCTGTCAGGTAAAACATTGGCAATCACCTTTTCGGCACAAGACGCAACGCGACCATTTCTCACGGCGAACGAGAAAATGTGGCAGTTCTTTGAACCTGAACTACGCAAACACCTGAGCCAACTCACCGACTCGGCCACTACCGCCGAGCGCACGCGCGGAGCCCTGTTGGAACTTTTGCCCGCAGGAGACTCTTCCATGAATGCCGTTTCGTGTAAAATTGGCATGAGCGAACGGACTCTACAACGGCGCTTGACTGAAGAGAACCAGAGCTTTCAGTCCGTGCTGGACCAAACACGCGAGGAACTGGCCCGCCACTATCTGCGCACAACCAAGCTCACCGCCGCCGAGATTTCATTTCTGATTGGCTTCGAACAACCGAGCTCGTTTTTCCGCGCGTTCAACGACTGGACAGGACAGACGCCAGAACAAATTCGCAATGGCGAGACCGCGTAGTGTCGCGTCGCTTCCTTTGCTCCCGAACATGCCTTGAGGTAATCCTTCCAAAACCGCAACATTGCAGCTTGTCCAACAGGCTGACTTTCCCATAAAGTTAGCGTCATGGTCTCAGCGGTTCAGTTCAACAGAGGTGGATTTGTCATACCGACATACCAAAGCAGAACTGGGTTTTTGTTTTGCCAACGACATGGCAGAAACGCAGGTTTTGCTCTGACCAAATTGATTCATATATAAAAGGAAACTTCACTCATGGATATCCCACGGATTTTCAACATCACTGAAAGTGCTCATCGCATTCACAACCCGTTCACACCTGACAAATTTGTCACTCTCGGCGCTGCGCTGCGTCTGAAATCGGGAGCCCGAGTGCTGGACCTCGGCAGCGGTTCGGGAGAAATGCTATGCACTTGGGCACGCGATTACGGCATTACCGGCACCGGCATCGACATGAGCCCGTTGTTTACTGAGAGTGCAAAACGCCGTGCTGTGGAACTTGGCGTCACCGATCGAGTCAAGTTCATCCATGACGATGCCGCTGGCTACGTCTCAAAGGAAAAAGTCGATGTGGCAGCCTGTGTCGGAGCCACTTGGATTGGCGGCGGAGTCGCTGGCACCATCAAGCTTTTGGAACAGAGCCTACGCACCGGAGGAATCATTCTCATCGGCGAACCCTACTGGCGACAGTTACCACCGACGGAAGAGGTCGCCAAGAAGTGCCTTGCCCAATCCATCTCCGACTTTCTCTTGCTACCTGAATTTATCGCCTCTTTAGGACGCCTTGGCTACGACGTTGTCGAAATGGTTTTGGCCAATCAAGACGGTTGGGACCGATACGAAGCGGCCAAATGGCTCACCATGCGTCGATGGCTTGAAGCCAATCCCAACGATGAGTTTGCCAAAGAGGTTCGAGCCCAACTCACCACCGAACCCGAGCGTTACGCCACTTATACGCGTGAATACCTCGGTTGGGGCGTCTTTGCGCTGATGAAACGGTAATTGCGAGTTCATCTTGATAGATGAAACTTTGATCTAACCAAGGCAGTCCATCCATCCGCGCCATGTTGCGAATCAACTCCTCTACGCCGAACGGACTCACCCTGTCCTTTGCCACGTCGATGATGTAATAGCGCCCCTGCGGGTCACGTGTCATCTTGACGCCAGCCGTCCAGTCAGGGCCATTCGTTGCCGTCTTTTCAGTCGCGGCTCTATCCCAGTAACGAACAAGCATGTGCCCCTTTGGGTAGTCGTCCACGATGGGGAAGTAAGACCGCTTGTAGTGAATTGACGACATGATTAGCTAAGCCATAGACTCATTACATGAGCCAATCAAAAGAACCATTCGACGCATTTTTGCAGTGGGAAGGTCTTCAATTTCCACGGACCCTCATTCGACTTGAACCATCAGAAGGTCTTCTAAAAGGGAGTGCGTCAGCCACGATTTCCCGTGATGAATCATATTGTTTGCGTTGCGAAGTTGAAGGCTCGTCAAGTGTATTTATGGGACCAACACTTGAGTTTCAGAATACAAAAGCCGGTCCATTTTCAATTCGTGGAGAATACAATGCATACAATGTTTTGCTTTCTCACTGCTACGTGTTAGGAGTGCGTGGGGCACCAATAAACGATCCAGATTGCACCAAAGAGCGACCGTTTTGGTCTGACGTTCACGTTCAACGAGTAGAGCAAGTATGCAAGGGTACATGGTCTAAAACAACCCACATTGATTGGTTTTTAAATGGGCCAGAAGATTTTGTTTTTACTGACCGCACTTTTAATCAATATGAGAATGCATATTTAAGACGGCTTAAGAGCAAACCAGAATATTGCATTTCTTGCGGTAGCAGTTTACCGGGAATCGAAGTGGGCTGCACATTGGTTGAACTTCCATTGTTTTCATTTGTCATAAGGAAGATGCCAGAGGAATTTGGACCAGCTTGGTCAATAAAGTTGGGAATAGAATATTCACAAAAATTGTCACCAATCCCGGATGAAAACACTCGAACGATGGTTGCAGAACTCGTCAGTTTTATTTTAGGGCGAAGATTGATCGATGTGGGAGATACATCCTTGGGAAACGATGGAATTCCCATTAACATCACAAGTTGGAGCAAAAATTCTTTTCAGGCGCCCATACAAATTATACCAGATAGGCCATTCCGATTACGAAGTTGGAATCCGAGTGGACTTAATGTTCGGAAGCTATGCGGTGGTATTGATTTTCCACCAGTGCCGATTGATTTTTTGCATTGGAATAATTGTGAAAGACTGGGACCTGTTGTAAGCAAGTTGCTTCCTGTCTACTTAAAACTTAGGAATACGTTGTCACTGGATCATGCCCTCTGGAAATATTGGACTTTCCAGGAATTACCACTAGGCGTCAACCTTCCGATCCTGTTTAACGCGTTTGAGATACTCAAGGATGCTTGGTTTAGATCGCCTTTTTCCATGTCCAAAGGCAATTTTGTTTCGAGAGAAAAATTTCAAGAATTATTGGGTGAAGATTTTGATAAGATAAGAAAGAAACTCGTTCAAGCATGTGAGGGAAATGCCAACCAAGGCTATCTACAGGAGTCAAAAAAAGTTGGTGCTTTAATGGCACGACTTACCAACTCCTTTGAAATGGGCTCGAACGCAAAAATGAAACAGTTCTTCAATGAAATTGGTATAGAGCCTTCTGAAACAGAGCGTGAGGCAATGCGCGTTCGAAATCAGCAAATCCATGGTATAGGCGAAGCTGAACAACCTGAAAAACTCTGGCAACTTAGCGAGTCACTTCGCACCTTATTTTATAAAACTGTGTTGCGGCTGCTAAATTATACCGGTGTATATTTTGATTGGAGTGTTCGAAAGCCAGAGCCAAAACAACTTCCAGAATTCCATCATAATGGGAACTACATTGAAGCAATCAAAAGCAATTCATGATATCGAACAATTGACGTATCTATTAACACTCCAGTGATCTGACATTACGACTGCTACAGACTTAAATTTTGCATAAAGTCTGTATGTCTATAGCTAATAAGCCCATCATTGGTCTCCTTTTAGCAACGTCGAAACTTTGGCTTTATTGCCGTTTGTAAGTTCTCCCCCGCACAACTTTCCAAGGAACCACGCCCCCGCGTTCGGGTATGGCATAGCCGTCGGGGCCGATATACCAGTCCACCATCTTTGCCGCGAAGTGGTCGGGGTCTGGGGGCAGCGTTGCTCTGATAAGGGGGGGGGCCGTCGCCCATGCTTCGGTTGCGCCCGACCAGATACCAGAACGTCCGCTCCGAAAAGTGCGTCAACTCGTCAAACCCGATGTAGGGGATTTGCGCTCCCTGCCAGTTGAACCGGTCGTTGTCGTGCTCAAGGTATAAAAACGAGATTACCGAGCCGTTCGGGAACACCCATCGCTTTGTTCCCCGGGTGCCCCGTGCGCCGACCAGCGGGTAAATCTTTTCCGAAGTGTCCCACAATCCGCCCTCGCTCATCACTTGCACCGATGTCTTACGGAAGATCACCGCGCCGTATCCCTTGTAACGTGCTGCCATCGTCCCGGCGTCAAGGAGCAGGCCGAAGGACTTTTCTGCGCTCCCGGTTTACCCAACCGTAGAACACGATATCAGCGCCGCTTGTGACGAACTCAGTCTTGGGGGCCGGGTTGCGGGTGAACCTTGATGGTCTGGCTTATCGCTTTGCCCGTAGCAAGACCTTGCGTTCGGGAACATCAAACGCACCGAGGGGAGTTCCGTTCGGGTTCGCCATGCGAATCTCCTGTGTCACTGGCTTCATGATGCCGGTTTCGGCCTCTTTGAGGAACGTTCGCCCCCCCCACCTCAGGCGAGCTTCCCGAACCATCCAACCGCGTTGTTTACCATCCATTACCCACTCCGCTACAGTATGGACTCGGACGCTCTTTTCGACAGGGCCGCAACGGGAGACTTGGTCTTTTCCGAAGGCTCCGGCGTCCTCCGCACGCTTGAACCAATCCACGTCGTTGCCGTTCGCGTCGTCGCGGGATTGCAACCGTCGTGTGATGTCCAAGAAGGCTTCCCAATCGGACTTGGGCAAGTGCTTCCCGTCCTTCAACGCCTTGGCGTATTGATTCCACCGCTGGCGTTCAAGGGTTGCATCCGTCCCGGCGGGGAGCTGAGTTATGGGTTGCTCCACCTTCTTAAACGCGCCGAAGTTCATGCCCTTTGCCATCTCCACGAACGAGCGCAAGAACTTTTCTGCATCCTCTGGGGTAGGAGCCGCGTTGGGGCATGTTAGCACCACATGTCCGGCAACGCAGAATTGCGGGAGGTATCCGGTGCCACCGTTATCCAGCCTTACTCCAACGACGCGGGCTTGGAGTGCGGTTGCGTTGTTGTGGGTCCGGGTTCGTCTGAGGCGTGCTCTGTGCCGTCTGAGCCGCTTGGGGTGGTTGTTGCGTTGTTGTGGTATCCTAGCTCCAAAACCATGCTGCTCCGTGTCGTGTTTGCTGGCCGTTTTCGTGGTGGTATTGTTCATGGTGTTGGGTTGTTACGAGCGTTTGGGTTATGCCGTGTTTTTCCGTTGCGTTTGTCTGCGTTTTGTTGATGTTGTTGTCGTTTTACTCGCGTTCTGCTTTTCGATCCGGAGCGGTAGGTTCCGCGTGCTCTTTCCCCCTATTTCCTCGTTCTTTTTCCATGGTTGTCCCTTCAAGGGCTGTTTCCGATGCATTGGTAATGGCTTTGACAACCTCTTTGATGTGGTGTTGCAGTGTGGACCTCTCCTCCCCCCATCATTTGTGAGCTTCTGTGAGCATCCATCCGCGTTGTTTGGCATCCATTACCTATTTCGCTCTTGAAGTTTTCGGCGTATTGGTCCCACCGCTGGCGTTCGAGTGTCGCGTCGGTTCCGGCGGGAAGTTGAGTTATGGGTTGCTCTGTCGCGCCCTGTGCTTTTTTTGCGTTTCGTTTGATGTTTTTTGTCTTGTTGTTTCATAGGTCTATTGCCGTGGTTACGGTGGAAGCGTTGTTGTGGGAACGATGCGACGTTGTTCCACATTCTTGAACGCGCCAAACTTCATGCCCTTTGCCATACCGATGAAGGAGCGTATGAACTGCTCCGCCGCTTCGGGGGTAGGTGCCGCGTTTGGGCACGTTAGCACCACACTTGGAGGGCTTGCACTTTGGTCTGGGAGCTCGATTGCTTGGCGGTAGGACAACGGCAGGAAACACACCATCTCCCTGTTTCAAAGAAGATGGTGTGTTTATGAACTCGGTTGCCCGTCGTTCAGGAATCCGTGAGGTTTCCGCACCTTTTTCTTGCCCTGCTGCTGCTAGCGGGTTACGGCCATCCGGCAAACCCAACAGGCAAGATTCTCTGGACTTTCGTCCAATGACGGTCGTGGCTTCAATTACGATCTACCTACGCCACCCCGAATTTCGGTGGACTCTCCATTCTGGAGTTCATCCGTTCCGCAAATTCGCCAGACTTTCGTCTGGTCGTTGTGTTGTTTTTCGAGTTCGGCATGCTCTTGTTCAGAAACATCATATCAGCCCCGTAGGGCTACTTGTAATCCGTCTATCTCGCTGCCGTTATCAGTCAGCTTTCGGCAGAATTTATTCGTTGTTTATCTGAAAAATAGTAAAATTGAAAAAGTGTGACTCCATGTTAGAAATGTTGTAAAAAAAATAGTCACACGCAAATTCGTTTCTGGAATCATTCTTGGTAAAAAGTAAGCATCTCCCAAAAAATCCCAATGAATTTGGCTCAGCAAAAAACGGTTTGTTTTCTGACCTTGAACAATAGGAAGTCGATAATCACGCAACATAGACAAGTCGTGTTTATATGCTGCTGTTAAGTTTTCCCATGCGTTGCGTGCCATACTGGTCTTTCATCCAACGGTCAGCTTCGAGAATGTCAATGCGAACACGTCGTTTGCCAATAGCCAGGTGAGGTAAACCGTGAGCTAAAAGATTGTCAACCCATCGGACAGAAGCCTGCCAGCGTGCTGCGTAACCGCGCTTGTCAACAAACTGACTCGATGATATTTCTGATGCTACGGAAGAATCGGATGTTCCGAATAGGCGTGTCGTTTTCATGTCCCTAACCTAGGCGACGCGTCGGTATTACGCTATTCGCAATGCCGTAGGATAACAGGTCGATTTTGATCGAGTTATTCTGAAACGATTTCAGTTGACTCAATTATGTCGAAGTAAGGTGTTTTTCTGTTATCTAGAGCCCATCGAAATGAGCGACAAACTTTCTAAATTTAGCAGAGTAAATTTTTTCACCAGAGAATTTGTCAAAATCACATTCAAAATCACAAATTGCATTAAGCCAATCATTACTTCTTGACCGTGTTTGTTTTGCCGTTTTTTTCCAATGTTTCCAAAAAATCTTCCCCAGTTGAGCTAGTGCGGCTTTTGCTTCCTTTTTTGATTCCCAATCGGTGTTAATAGCAAACATCAATCGATCGTGTTCAAAATGTTCAATAACAGACTTGGTAATAGCATCTTCAAGTGCGAACAAATCATTTTGCTTCGGACGGAATTGGCTCTGCGCTTCTTGCACTATATCAACAGCCTTTTTCGTTAAATCTCTGCCTTTTCCAATGTAATTGGTCTCGATTTGTGTTCGAAAAAGTTGTCTTTCTTTTATCGTCAGTTTTGACCAAGGACGCAAAAAGAAGCCTTGATCAAACAAAAAGAGTAAAATCTTCAATGATTGCCCAACAACTATTTTCTCCATCTCCGTATCTGCTCCCATTGCTTTAGTTTCAGGAGACAATTGGAATTGTATCCAAAGTCCACCGCATGAGATTCGCGTGTACTTTGCGTTTTTTTGGTCAAGAACGGCCTTTTGGCGTTTTAATTCTCCAAGAGCGGGGTGTCGCCTTATTAACTCATAAAGCGCCTGTAATTGTGGAACTGTCTTTGATTTCCACCAGTGTGAATGATCAAAATACTCAGCCGAATATCGATCATTAAACGGCGGGCGCAGATACCATAGAAAACGCTCTCCTTTTGCCTTTTCAATTCTCAAGTCGCGTTTCATTTATGCTTCAACTGCCTCCGATAATGTCAAAATATTGGTCGAAGCATCCGGTTTTACAGCAAACCACGTTTTGGCTGCCTCGGGTTTTACAAGTTCACGGTAGCTTTTGAAAATGACTCCCGGGGAATTACCAGCCTCAAGCGCTACTTGATTCACGTTTTGTGTCAAGCTAACCCGGTAGGAGATGTAACTATGCCGGAGAGCGTTTGATTTCCATTTGATTCCCGCAGCCGCCGCAATTTCCTGCTGGCGGTCGTAAAAAAGATCGTGGCGACCCGTCCAGACCAAACCTGTTCTTCCTTTGTATGGAACCAGCCATGCCGCCAAGGCATCACAAATAGGAACCAGACGCCGTGAAGCCGTTTTGCTCTTGTTTAACCCCACAGTGATTTGCCGGGCGACCAGATCGATGTCACCCCATTCAAGGCGTTCAACCTCGGCTGAACGCAACCCTGCAAAGGCTCCCAAAGCCAGGCATGGCAAAAAATCCACCGGACAATGGGCTAAAAGCTCAGCAATTTCGGTTGGAGTGTAAATCTTGATTTCGCCGTGTTTCACCTTTATGCGTTCCAAACTTTCAGCAGGGTTCTCGGTTGCGTAGCCGCGTGTTATGGCGAATTGAAAAAGTTGGAAAAGTCGGTTTCTAAAGTCGCTGTAACCTTGAGTGGAAAATCCCTGAGCATCCAACCATGCTTGCAAATCGGCAGTTGTCACTGAATTGACGTTTTTCTTGCAATCCTTGGCGAATCGGGTCAACCGACTCCGCAAGTCCTGTTGATAAATCTTTGATGCCCCACGCGCATCCTTGATCGCTAGAAGCTCTGTAACGACCTCGGGAATCGGCTTGGGAATGATTTGCTTTCGACGTGAGAGATAAAATGCGACCGCTTCGCTGATGGTTGAGAGGTTTCCTGCTTTTTTAAGCGCCTCAGTTAATCCGGCAATCGCTGCTGGCAGGGGAATTCCAAAGGGGGCGAGCATTTCGATGGCTGCAACGTATTCAGCCGCTTGTACGTTGGTCAGGCTGGCAGCCACGACTTGAGACTTTGAAATCTGTTTGGCCAGTTTCAGTGCTGCTGCCCGAGCATCGGCTTCGGTTTGATAGGAATCAAAACGCCGTTTGCCAGAGGAATAGTTGGCCACCATGAAATTTTCATGCCCGGATGGGGTCTTACGGCGATAGATGGAAACGGATTCCCGAGCAAAACGCACCTGAGCAAAGGCCTTGCATGACTTTGTGGAATTCATGCATGAAGTGTTGCATTATTGTTGCATATTTGCAAACCGAATCCAAAAAGGAGGAGGTTGAAACCTACGTAAGTTGTTGATTAAAAAGTGGAGCCAGTTGCCGGACTTGAACCGGCGACCCACGCTTTACGAAAGCGTTGCTCTACCAACTGAGCTAAACTGGCTTTAACTGCAGGGCAATAAGTTATGGTTCTTGTTAATTTGTGCAAGAAAAAACCACGTTTCTTGTTCAGTTGCTTTTTCTTCGAATTGAGCCAAAAGAATTGTTACCAGAGCGAGGGAGTGGGAAATAGGCAAAAGGTATCGTTGAGCCAAAACTGACTGTTACCGTGCCGGGCATGGATCCAACCATGAGCACGAGCACCAAAATCGAACTGATGAACAAGCTGCGCCAGCGATACCAAAACGCAGGCCGCAAGCATCGAAGCAAGTTGATCACCCAGGCCGTTGATTTAATGGGCTATCATCGCAAGGCGGCCATCCGTGCCTTGGCCGCTGCAACTCCCAAGCCCAGTATTCTCAAATCCGGCGGTCGCCCCATTGAATACGATTTTTCACTCTTGAGTCCGACACTGCGCGTCATTTGGCAAACGGCTGATTTTCCCTGCGCCTTGCGTCTGTCCGCCATGCTCCCGGAGTGGATTCCCGCCTATGAAAGCTACCATCGCCCGCTCAAAGAAGAAGTCCGTCAAAAGCTCTTGGAGGCGAGCCCGCGCACTCTCGAACGACTGCTCTCCCCCTTGAGGCTTCAGGCCGGACGGCGATGTTTGACACGTCCGGGCACACTCCTGCGCCAGCAAATCCCCATCCGCGGCAGCGTGTGGGAAGAGAACGCGCCGGGCTGGCTGGAAGTGGACACGGTGGCCTTGTGCGGCGGCAGTGTTGCCGGAGACTTTGTCTGGATGGTCGACGGGGTGGACTATGCCACCACTTGGGTGAGCGTGCGGGCGATTTGGAACCGAGGTCAGGCCGCAACACTGTCCGCCCTTCAAGACATTGAGAAAAACCTTCCCTTTGAACTTCTGGGACTGGACAGCGACAACGGCGGTGAGTTCATCAACTATCACGTCATGGCCTGGCTGCAACAGCGCAAACGCCCCGTCTTCATGACCCGCAGCCGCCCCTACAAAAAGGACGACAACGCCCACGTCGAACAAAAGAACTGGACACACATCCGCCAATGGTTTGGATACGAACGATATGAAAACCCCGAGGTGGTCGAAGCCATCAACCAAATGGTTCGCGGCCCGTGGTCCCAGTTGCTCAACTACTTCCACACCAGCCTCAAGCTGGAGAAGAAGGAAAAGGGCAAGCGCGTTTACGACACCCCCAAAACACCGTTGGCCCGAGTCGTGGCCAGCGAGAAAATAGATTCCAAAACCAAGGAACGTTTGAACCGGGAAAAATCGCACCTCAACCCCTTTGAACTCAAAGCCCGAGTAAAGGAACAACTCAAAGTAATTGACAAGCTGCGCCGTCAAAAGACTTGAAAACAGAGCGCCTGCGGCGCTACAAAAACGAACCCAAAAGAACGGGAGGGAGAAGCGCCTAATGCCACAACGGCTGGCCTTCTCCTTTCCAAACGATTAACAAAAAACAAAGTCCCGAGCTGGTAACAGTTGTTTTGGCGCAACGAATCATCTTGCCGGGTAACAGTTAGTTTTGGCTCACGAGG
>Ga0268357_100854_pt1 | contig 29198 bp, 31 predicted proteins | sample BioMet10_FD_192466 | JGI IMG/M metagenome (GOLD analysis project Ga0268357, IMG submission 192466) | Sewage microbial communities from Oakland, California, United States - Biofuel 10 (Illumina Assembly) | ecosystem: Engineered > Wastewater > Sewage > Unclassified | place: USA: California... | reverse complement strand
TTAATGTAATCGGAGAAACTATGTTTCCGGATTATACGTACAATTCGAATTTCATGTTTGTCAGAAAAGATGGATTGTATATTTCAGATAATAATTGCTACAATCCACATTACAGCGATGATGTATTGAGTTTTGTCAGATTTGAGTTGATAAAGAAGTAACTCTGAATACAATGTGTTTCATCACATTTGCAGCCATAGTCTTATATGTTACCGGTATGAATTATGGGAAAATTCTTATTATTTTCTTAGAAATCTAGTATATAACATACTAATTATCATTTAATTAATATATTTCATTCATGCAAGACAGATCTGAGGGAATAAATGTAATGGTCTATTTTTGTATTTTTGATATTAATAATAGAATAACAATAAAAGCAATATGAATTATGAATAAAAGAATATTATTCTCAATTGTAATTGTAATATTGACAGTCGCCATAGGTTGGAATCTCGAACAGAAAAAAGAAGCATCCAGCAATATGTCTAATCTTGCTTTGACAAATATAGAAGCCTTGGCTACAGGAGAAAGTGGAAAAAAATACAAATATGTATATCCTGGTTCTGATCCTTCTGTGGCTTGCGTATGCTCTGGTTCTGGTAATATAAGCTGTTGTTAAAAAAAAGAGGAGAGAGAGTTTCCCTTTATTCAGGTATAATTTCTCTTCTCCTCTTTTAAAATAAAAAATCAATCATGAAAAATTGTATAAAAATATTATTGATTTCTTTTATACTATTACATATTGTTTGTTGTAACAATAATAAACATAGTAATACTGCCAATATGCAAAAGATTGTCCTTACCGAAAATTCATTTGTTAATAGCCAGACGGATTTAATGAAAGATATAAGGTACGTGCAACTGCAAACATCGGATGACTGTTTGATTAATGAAGTGACAGAGTTGTATTGTACATCCAAGGAAATATTCATTTTTGATATATTTACTCAAAGTGTTTATGTGTTTGATTATTCAGGACGATATTTAAGAAAGTTGCATAAGGTTGGCCAAGGTCCCGGCGAATATTCAATGATGTCGTCCGTTTCCGTTAATGAGCAAACGAAGAAATTATCCATCGTTGATTTAGGAAAGTGCGTTATGTATTATGATATCAATTCCTTTGATTATCTTGGCGAACAAAAAATCGATGCGGTATCCATAGAGGAAGTTGAAGATGGAAAATATGTGACATTTAACTCACTTCCTGTTACAAGGGATGATGTGCAGTATAATTATTTTGTATTGAAGTATGGCGTAAAAGGAAACATTGAGCGGCAATATGTCCCTATCGATTTTACTAGCGGCTATTTGATGCGTCCGGCACATCGTTTTTATAAGTTCGATAATGATTTGTTTTTCTATCCGCCTTTTACTTCTCAAGTTTATAAGATAACGGAAGGTTCATGCACAGTGTGTTATGATATCCAATATGGTAATCTTTCTTATCCATCGATTGATTTCTTGAATTCGACGGAAAAGCGAGGTGAGAATTATATCAAAAAGTTATATGAGGAACATTATATCTATTTTACACAGATATTAGAAAGCCGGAATTTCTTAGTTTCAACCTTTAATGTTGGGAAACGCTGTTACTTAGGGCTATATGATAAAAAGAAAAATAATGGCTTTTATATGTTTAGGAAAGAATATAATAAAGCTAGTAATAGTATTGACTATTTTCATATTTATGGTGTTTATAATGATGAATTTGTCTCTGTCCTGAAAAGTTCAGAAATAAAGGAAAATAAAGCATTGATGGATAATGGCCTTAAGAAATTAGTTTCAATCACAGTCGACGACAGTAATCCAGTGATATGTATATTTAAATTCAAATAGAATCAAAGAAGACGATAATCCGGTCATATTACGTATTAAAGTAAAAGATTTCTGATAAGACGGTGAATTGATAAAAATCAGTATTATGAAAACAAAATATTATTTATTCATTTTGATTGCTTTATGCTTGTTCTCCTGTGGAGGGAAGAACCATCAAAGTAACAAACTTGAAACGATATCCATTAATGGAAATATCAGGCAAGCACTCAATCTCTCCTCGTTTGTCGATACCATTGAATTTATACCGCTGGAAACAAACAATGAGAATCTGATAGGAGAAGTCGATAGAATTATTTATAGAAACGGAAAATATTATCTTAGGACTACCCATGGTATGCAAAATGGAAAATTGTCAGTTTTTGATAATGCGGGAAAATATTTGTGGGGACTTAATAAAAGAGGACAAGGCCCGGGTGAATATGAAGAATTAGATGATTTCTCTCTTACAGATAGTGGAAATATCGTTATCCCAACTTATAAAAGAATTATAACTTATGATTCAATAGGTCATTTTTTATCTGAAAATAGAATGGAATTATTCATGACTGAATTTTTAAATATAGGCAATAACAGTTTCATTATAAGACATTTTGCTGCATATCATTATGATAACAATCTTTTTAGTATTATGGATAATAAAGGCATTATTAAAGGAAGATTGTTTAAACAGTCAAACATAGAAGCTAAAAAGAGTGCATTCCTTGTTGATGCTCGAAGCATAACGACCTATAAGTCTATGATTTATTTTATCTATCCATATTGTGATACAATATACTCTATTGATAATAAGGAAAATATAAAGCGTTTATACTATATAGACTATGGAAGTAAAAAGATACCAGATGGATTAATAGATAAAAAAGATGATGTATTTTCATGGGAGAAAAAGTTGTTCATATTTGATGATTATTTGCATGCATCTGCTATTGGAGTTACTGATAATTATATTTATATAGGCTCGATAAACAAATCTTTCCAAGCATTATTATCTCTGTATTCAAAAAGGAATCAACATATATTGACGGCTCATACACTGATAGATGATATGTTTTTGAAAGGGAACAAGTTAACGATAACAGCCAGAAATATGGCTCATGAAATAGATGGCAATGATATTCTATGGCCTTTGGATCCCGAGTGTCTGATAAATGGCTACAAACATTATATGTCATATCTGTCTGAAACCGGTCGTGAAGAATTCCAAAAGAAGTATCCGGGACTGGTAAAGATATGCACTACATTGAAAGAAGACGATAATCCGGTCATATTACGTATTAAAGTAAAAGATTTCTGATAAGACGGTGAATTGATAAAAATCAGTATTATGAAAAGAAAGTATTACATATTCACTTTGATTGCTCTATGCTTGTTCTCCTGTGGAAGAAAAAGTCATCAAGACAATAAAATTGAAACCATATCCATTAATGGAAATATCAGGCAAACACTTAACTTCTCTTCATTTGTTGATACCATTGAATTCATACCTTTGGAAACGAATGAAGAAAATCTGATAGGAAAAGTAAACCGAATCATTTACAAAAATGAAAAGTATTATCTCAGGACAACACAGGGTATGATGAATGGAAAATTATCTGTATTTAATAAAGCGGGGAAATATCTATGGGGACTTAACAGAATTGGTAATGGTCCGGGCGAATATCTGGAATTGAGGGACTTTTCAATAGATAATAGTGGAAATATTATCGCTTTCACATATCCTAAAATTATCAATTACGACTCAACGGGTATTTTTTTATCCGAAAACAAAATGGATTTATTTGCATTCGAATTCTTAAAAACAAATAATGACAATTTTATTGTCCTACATTATGGTGCCTTACATTATGATAATAATTTATTTGATATTATAGATAAACAAGGGAATATAAAAGAAAGTATTTTCAAACTATCAGAATTAGAATCTCTAAAAAGTAACTTTCTTCAGGATTGGAGAAGTTTATCATCGTTCAAATCTAGTATTTATTTTATGTATCCATACTGTGATACAATATACTCCATTGATAATAAAGAAAATATAAAGCGTTTATACTATATAGACTATGGAAGTAAAAAAATACCCGATGGATTAATAGATAAAAAGGACGATGTGTTTTCATGGGAGAAGAAGTTGTTCAGATTTGATGATTATTTGCATGCATCTGCTATTGGGGTTACTGATAATTATATTTATGTAGGTTCGATAAACAAATCTTTCCAAGCATTATTCTCTCTGTATTCAAAAAGGGATCAACATGTATTGACGGCTCATACACTGATAGATGATATGTTTTTGAAAGGAAACAAGTTAACGATAACCGCCAGAAATATGCCTCATGAGATAGATGGCAATGACATTCTATGGCCATTGGATCCCGAATATCTGATAAATGGCTACAAACATTATATGTCATATCTGTCTGAAGCCGGTCGTGAAGAATTCCGAAAGAAGTATCCGGGACTGGTAAAGATATGCACTACATTGAAAGAAGACGATAATCCGGTCATATTACGTATTAAAGTAAAAGATTTCTGATAAGACGATGAATTGATAAAAATCAGTATTATGAAAACAAAATATTATTTATTCATTTTGATTGCTTTATGCTTGTTCTCCTGTGGAGGGAAGAACCATCAAAGTAACAAACTTGAAACGATATCCATTAATGGAAATATCCGGCAAACGCTTAACTTTTCTTCATTTGTCGATACCATTGAATTTATTCCTCTGGAAACGAATGATGAGAATCTGATTGGAAAAGTAAACCGAATCTTTTATAGAAATGGTAAATATTACCTCAGGACAACACAGGGTATGATGAATGGAAAATTATCTGTATTTAATAAAACCGGAAAATACCTTTGGGGACTTAACAAAAAAGGACAAGGTCCGGGTGAATATACTGATTTCGAAGATTTTTCAATTGCAGATAACGGAAATATTATTATTCCTACAATAAAAAAAATAATCACATATGATTCGCTTGGAAACTTTTTATCTGAAAATAGATTTGAACAGTACTTATTTGAATTTTTAAATATTGGCAATGACAACTATATTGTATTAGATTGCAATGCGGTACAGCATGGCAATAACCTTTTTAGTATTATAGATAGTAAAGGAAATATTAAAAAGAGAATATTTAAGCAATCAGAATTAGAATCAAAAAGAAATGGGTTAATTGTAACTTGGAGAAGTTTGTCTCTTTTCAAATCCAATCTTTATTTTATGCCACCGTACTGCGATACCATATATTCAATGGATAATAAAAAAAATATTAAACGTCTATACTATATAGATTATCATAATAAAAATATACCCGCAAAACTATTTGATGAAAACGACGATGTAGTATCATTAGGTAACAAATTGTCTAAACTAGAAGACTACATGCGTGGGACAGCTATCGGTTATACAGATAATTACATTTATGTTGGCTCTGCCAATAAATTGTACCAGGGATTCATTACGTTGTATTCAAAAATGAATAAGCACACATTGACTGCCCATAAAATAATAGATGATATGTTTTTGAAAGGGAATGTAATCACAGTAACTGAAAAGAATCTTCCTCATAACATGGATGGCAACAACATTCTATTTCCATTGGATCCCGAATATCTGATAAATGGCTACAAGCATTATATGTCATATCTGTCTGAAACCGGTCGTGAGGAATTCCGAAAGAAGTATCCGGAACTGGTAAAAATTTGCACAATATTGAAAGAAGATGATAATCCGGTCATATTGCGTATTAAAGTAAAAGATTTCTGATAAGACGATGAATTGATAAAAAACAGTATTATGAAAACAAAATATTATTTATTCATTTTGATTGCTCTATGCTTGTTCTCCTGTGGAAGAAAAAGTCATCAAGACAGTAAGCTTGAAACCATATCCATTAATGGAAATATCAGGCAAGCACTCAATCTCTCCTCGTTTGTCGATACCATTGAATTTATACCTCTAGAAACGAAGGATGAGAATTTGATAGGAAGAATAAATCGAATCATTTATAAAAATGGAAAGTATTATCTCAGGACAACTCAAGGGATGCTAAATGGAAAATTGTCAGTTTTTGATAAAACGGGAAAATATTTGTGGGGACTTAACAAAAAAGGACAAGGCCCAGGTGAATATCCGGAACTGAAAGATTTTGCCATAACCGAAAATGGAAATATAACCGTTACATCTTATCGTAAAATTATCAATTACGATTCAATCGGCGTTTTTCTATCAGAAAGTAAAACTGATTATTTGGGATTTGAATTTGTATATATAGGTAATAACAATTATATCTTTTTGGATCGTAATACTATTGAGCATGGCAATAAACTATTTACTATTATGGATAATCAGGGAGTAATAAAGAGAAGGTTATTTAAACAATCAAAGACGGAAGCTAAAAAAAGTGGTTTTTTAGTCAATGCTCGAAGTTTAGTTACTTTAAAATCTACCCTCTATTTTATCTATCCATATTGTGATACCATATATTCCATTGACAACAAATTGAATATAACGTATCCATATTATATAAACTACGATAATAAAAAAATACCCGAAAAGCTGTTAAGCGTAAATGATAATCAGGATGCATGGGAGAAAAAACTATCCAGATTAGATGATTACATACATGCAGTAGCTATTGGTGTTACAGAAAATTACATTTACATAGGTTCGGTCAATAAATCTTTTCAGGCATTCTTTACTTTGTACTCGAAAAAAGACAAACACGTACTGACGGCTCATAAACTAGTAGATGACATGCTTTTAAAGGGAAATATATTTAATGTGACAGCCAAAAATATGCCATACAATATGGATGGCAATGACATTCTATGGCCTCTGGATCCCCACTATCTGATAAATGGCTACAAGCATTATATGTCATATCTGTCTGAAACCGGTCGTGAAGAATTCCGAAAGAAGTATCCGGAACTGGTAAAGATCTGCACCACATTGAAAGAAGATGACAATCCGGTCATACTACGTATCAAAGTAAAAGATTTTTAAAAACGCAGAAGGAAATAGCAGCGCAACGGCAGCCGCTATCTCAAAATATCAGTAAGATTTCTGTGCTTTCCAAAGAAAAACTTATTTGCTTGTATATCAATAGATACTATTAACCCGTTGGCGGAATTAAATTCAACTAATAGATATGTGTGTTAAGAATCATGCTTACCCCTGAAGAAGCTGTTATTTTCAAATCTTATTCATAACTCGTTTCATATTTTCTACGGAAGAATTTTTGTACAAGTCAGGAAGAATCTTTCTCATCATGCAACCACAAACAAAAAAATGTAAGGCCCCTCAATTAAGTAATATAAAGAAGCGGATATCAGTTGTTTGAAGTTGATGATACGGAGTCTGAAAAATGACTCTCTTCTATTGTCATTATATATCCGGTGTTTATAACTGCTTTTATTTTTATATTTGGAAAAGTATGCAAAGATTTTTTCAAACAACTGACCAAGGTGAATATGAAATTTTTGTCATATATAGATACGTCATCAGTTACGACATGTTTCATCACATTTACAGCAATAGTCTTATACGTTACCGGCATGAATTATGGAAAAATTCTTATTATTTTCTTAGAAATGGGTATATAACATACTAATTATAATTTAATTAACATATTTAATTCATGCAAAACAGATCTGAGGAAATGAATGTATTGGTATATTTTTGTATTTTTGATGCTATGGTGTATCAAAGACATACTCTCCTGATACAGGACATTATTTCCAACCAAGATAAAATACAATTTAAATAATACAAATATGAAATATTTCATTTTAGTTTTCCTTTTATGTTTTACCTCCTGCATGACAGAAACAGAATCATTGTCTAGTAATGCCCTAAGTGCGGATTATAACCATGCAAAACAAAGTGGCGTTATAAATTCGGATGTAAAATATATTCCGCTGGAAACGACTCCATCGTCACTTATTGCTTCCATTGACAAGTTCTTGTACAATGATAATACCGGATTACTCTATATCCTTGACAAGGAGCAAGGTTGTATTTTAGTATTTAACAAAGAGGGTAAATTTGTATCATCAATAAAAAAGTCCGGTGAAGGTCCCGGTGAATATGTTAAACTTATAGATATGGATGTTGATAAAAATGGAAATATTTATGTGGCCGATAATGAGAGGATGCAAATTATTATGTATGAAAAAGGAAATGTGGAACATTATAAAATGATACAAATGAATGAACATTTTGAAGAATTTTGTTGCCTCAATGATCATTTGTTCGTATTAAGAGATGTATATGGACCTAAAAGAAGAAAAATGAAGTTAGCTCTTTTTGATAGCAATAATATGAAGATAAAGCCCCTATTAACAGATACACAAAAGGAAATTGATGAACTGTCTATTCTCAAATGTTCTAAAAACTATTTGTACCGTTCTAATAATCATATCTATTATAATGATCGTTACACTCCAATGATATATTCAATAGATAAAAATGGATCTTTGCATGAAGCTATGCAAATTGTATCCGACAAATATATTCCATATTCAGAACTAAAAAAAATGGAAAATAATGTTCCTAATTTTATACAAGACAATAAACACATAAAAGATTTGATATCTATTTATGAAACGGACAGCCTGTTTATGTGCATGCCTTATATAACGCCATCAGACGAATATATGTTCATCCCCAAATCAGATGCAAGCAAATCCTTCAGGGCTAGATTGACATCACAACCCAAGTTGAGTGGAATTTCATTACCTGTAATAGGTGTTATTAATAATTATTTTGTTGCCTTAATGAATAGTTCGGAAGCGAATAAGAAATTGACCGCAAAGGTAGATGATAATCCAATTCTAGTCCTTTTTACTGTAACCGGAAAAGAAAAAGTGACTATAAAATAGTTGTCTCACAAAGAAAATGAGTCATGAAACTAAAAAGAATAGGAATAAAGGAGAACTCAACAGTGAAATATCGAATTTACTTATTTATTACGATAATTGTTTTATCGGCGTGCAGCCACAAAAAGGATGTACAAGTGGAACGAATTGCCAATGTGAAATATATTTCTGTTACAGATAGTGTATATGCCTCTTTACCAGGCAGATTTTTTTATCAAAACAAGAAAATATATTGGGAGGATGCTACGGGTTCCGAGAACTTTATGCACATGATAGATGCAACAACGGGAAAGGGATTGTATTGCTTTGCTAATAAAGGTGGCGGACCGGGAGAATTCACGAATCCAGTACCTTCGTTATTGCCACAAGGAGGAATATGTATTAAAAATTTAGAGAACCATTTAGCTGTTCTATATAAACCATCGGCTGATACTCTCAAAGAAACAATCACTGCTTTCTGGGGAGGTGGAAGGTGGAGCAATGCCGTTGCAATCGACGATACAACTATCACCTATTTATATCCCGGTAAAGGCATGCCTTTTCAATTCCAGCGCAAGAGCCATATTATTCATTTTGGACATGCTCCGATTGGAAAAACATGTACTAATGGCTATGATAGATTTCAGGGACCGGTGAAGTATAATGACGAGAGAAAAATATTGGTGTATTGCACCTTCGATTTCCCATACATGGCCATATACAATATGTCAAATGAAAAGTTTAAACTGATTAAAGAGATGAATGAACCATTTGAATATTCAGTAAACAATGCAAATATTCATCTTAATGACGACACTCCTTTTGGGACTTTTGATATGGATATGACAAAGGACTATATCGTAGCCCTTCGTTGTGATAAAACATATGAGAATATAATAACAAGACGATCCTATCTTGAAAATCCGCTAAAAAGACCTCAATCAGTATTTGTATATAATTACAATTTACAATTAGTAAAGATATACAATTTTCCGTTTGGATTATTGCGAATAGCCGGGGATCTCAAATCAAACGATGTCTATCTGATAGCGATGAAACCGGAATACGAGATTATTAAATTCAAAATACAGTAAATCAATATAAATATAAAAATATTTAATTTACAGCGACTAAAAGAAAAGCATGCGCCATTTAGATGCTTGTTCTTTTTATATTTACTTTTGATAAAAATCAGTATTATGAAAACAAAATATTATTTATTCATATTGATTGCTTTATGTCTGTTCTCCTGTGGAGGAAAGAGCCATCAAAGCAACAAACTTGAAACGATATCTATCAATGGAAATATCAGGCAAGCACTTAACTTCTCTTCATTTGTCGATACCATTGAATTCATTCCTCTGGAAACGAATGATGAGAATCTGATAGGAGACGTAGAACGTATTATCTACAGAAATGGAAAATATTACATCCGAACCACTCAAGGCATGTTACATGGTAAATTATCTGTATTTGATAAAACCGGAAAGTATTTATGGGGACTTAATAGAATCGGAAATGGTCCGGGTGAATATCCGGAACTGAAGGAGTTTGCTATAACTGAAAATGGAAATATAACGGCTTCTTCATATCGCAAAATTATTAATTATGATTCGACCGGCGTTTTTCTATCTGAAAATAAAACAGACTTTTTAGGGTTTGAATTTGTATATACGGGCAATAACAATTATTTCTTTTTGAACCGTTATACTATTGAATATGGCAATAAGTTATTTAGTGTTATGGATAATAGAGGTATAATTAAAAAGAGATTATTTAAAATGTCAAAATTAGAAGCCAACAAGAGTGCTTTGGTTCATGATTGGAGAGATTTATCCCTTTTTAAATCTACTTTATACTTTATGTACCCGTATGGTGATACCATATATGCTATTGATAATAAAAACAATATAAAGAGATTATATTCCATCGACTTCGGTGACAAAAGAATTCCAGCAGACTTGTTTGATGAAAAAGGAGATGAATTGGCATTAGAAAAACGAGCATCTAAATTGGAAGATTACATGCATGCAACAGCTATCGGTTATGCAGATAAGTACATTTATATCGGCTCTTACAATAAAGTCTTTCAGGGATTCATTACGTTGTATTCAAAAATGAATAAGCACACATTGACTGCCCATAAAATAATAGATGATATGTTTCTAAAAGGGAACGTAATTGCGTTGAAAGAAAAACGCCTGCCTCATAATATGGATGGAAATGATATTCTATGGCCATTGGATCCCGAATATCTGATAAATGGCTACAAACATTATATGTCATATCTGTCTGAAGCCGGTCGTGAGGAATTCCGAAAGAAGTATCCGGAACTGGTAAAGATCTGTACTACATTAAAAGAAGATGATAATCCCGTCATACTACGTATCAAAGTAAAAGATTTCTGAGAAGACGGTGAATTAAAAAATCAGTATTATGAAAACAAAGTATTATTTATTCATTTTGATTGCTCTATGCTTGTTCTCCTGTGGAAGAAAAAGTCATCAAGACAGTAAGCTTGAAACGATATCCATTAATGGAAATATCAGGCAAGCACTCAATCTCTCCTCGTTTGTCGATACCATTGAATTCATTCCTCTGGAAACGAATGATGAGAATCTGATAGGAGACGTAGAACGTATCATCTACAGAAATGGAAAATATTACATCCGAACCACTCAAGGCATGTTACATGGCAAATTGTCTGTATTTGATAAAACCGGAAAATATTTATGGGGACTTAACAGAATCGGAAATGGTCCGGGTGAATATCCGGAACTAAAAGAATTTGCTATAACTGAAAATGGAAATATAACGGCTTCTTCATATCGCAAAATTATTAATTATGATTCGACCGGCGTTTTTCTATCTGAAAATAAAACAGACTTTTTAGGAACTGAATTTATTTATACAGGCCATAACCATTACACTTATTTTGATTGTAATGCCATTCAACATGGTAACAAACTTTTGAGTGTCATAGATAATAATGGGACTATAAAGAGAAAACTATTTATGGTGTCAAAATTAGAAGCTCACAAAAGTGGTTTAACTATTGACTGGAGAAGTTTATCATTCTTTAAATCTACTTTATACTTTATGTACCCGTATGGTGATACCATATATGCTATTGATAATAAAGAAAATATAAAGCAATTATATTTCATTAATTTTGGTGATAAAAAAATTCCTGCAGACTTATTTGACGTAAATGATGATGTTTTATCATCTAAAAAAAAATTATCTAAATTGGAAGATTACATGCATGCAACAGCTATCGGTTATGCAGATAAGTACATTTATATCGGCTCTTACAATAAAGTCTTTCAGGGATTCATTACGTTGTATTCAAAAATGAATAAGCACACATTGACTGCCCATAAAATAATAGATGATATGTTTCTAAAAGGGAACGTAATTGCGTTGAAAGAAAAACGCCTGCCTCATAATATGGATGGAAATGATATTCTATGGCCATTGGATCCCGAATATCTGATAAATGGCTACAAACATTATATATCATATCTGTCTGAAGCCGGTCGTGAGGAATTCCGAAAGAAGCATCCTGGACTGGTAAAGATCTGTAATACATTAAAAGAAGATGACAATCCGGTCATATTACGTATTAAAGTAAAAGATTTCTGAGAAGACGGTGAATTGATAAAAATCAGTATTATGAAAACAAAATATTATTTATTCATTTTGATTGCTCTATGCTTGTTCTCCTGTGGAGGGAAGAACCATCAAAGTAACAAACTTGAAACGATATCCATCAATGGAAATATCAGGCAAACACTTAACTTCTCTTCATTTGTCGATACCATTGAATTTATACCGCTGGAAACAAACGAGGAAAATCTAGTAGGAGAGGTAACCAGAATTATTTATAGAAACAGGAAATATTATCTCAGGACTACCCATGGTATGCAAAATGGAAAATTATCTGTATTTGATAAAGTAGGGAAATATTTGTGGGGACTTAACAAAAGAGGAGACGGTCCAGGCGAATATAACGAATTGAATGATTTTTCAATAACAGACAGAGGAAATATTCTTATTCCATGTTATGAAAAAATAATAAAATACGATTCAATAGGTACATTTTTGTCTGAACATAGAACAGACTTATTTTTTAAAGAATTTCAAAATATCGGAAATAATAATTTTATCATCTTAAACTTTGCTGCCAATCATTATGATAATAAATTATTTACTATCATAGATAACGAAGGAATCACAAAGAAAACCCTGTTTAATCAGTCAAAGACAGAAGCTAAAAAGAGTGGATTCTTGATCCCGTGGAGAAGTATATCAGTGTCTAAATCCACTATATATTTTATGTATCCTTATTGTGACACCATATATTCTATAGATAGCAAAGAAAGTGTAAAACCTTTATATTATGTAAACTACGGGGAAAAGAAAATTCCTTTAGATCTGATAAATACAAATGACGATGTATCTACATGGGGAAAGAAATTATCTCGATTAGAAGATTATATACATATAGCTGCCATTGGCTTTGCAGACAACTATATTTATATTGGTTCGACCAATAAAACCAGTCAAGGATTTTTTACTCTTTATTCAAAAAGAAATAAGCACATACTGACTGGTCATAAACTTATAGATGACATGTTTTTAAAAGGCAATGAACTCGTCGTAACTGCAAAGAATATTGCTCACGACATGGATAACAATGATATATTATGGGCTATAGATCCCGAATATCTGATAAATGGTTACAAGCATTATATGTCATATCTGTCTGAAACCGATCGTAAAGAATTCCGAAAGAAATATCCGGAACTGGTAAGGATCTGCACTACATTGAAAGAAGATGATAATCCGGTCATATTACGTATCAAAGTAAAAGATTTCTGAGAAGACGGTGAATTAAAAAATCAGCATTATGAAAAAAAAGTATTACATATTAATATTGATTGCTTTAGGCTTATTCTCCTGTGGAGGGAAGAAGCATCAAAGTAACAAACTTGAAACGATATCCATCAATGGAAATATCAGGCAAACACTTAACTTCTCTTCATTTGTCGATATCATTGAATTTATACCGCTGGAAACAAACAATGAGAATCTGATAGGAGAAGTCGATAGAATTATTTATAGAAACGGGAAATATTATCTTAGGACTACCCATGGTATGCAAAATGGAAAATTATCTGTTTTCGATAAAACCGGAAAATATTTGTGGGGACTTAACAAAAGAGGAGACGGTCCAGGCGAATATTCCGATTTTGAAGATTTTATAATAACAAATAATGGAGATATTTCAATTTTAGCATATCCAAAAATTATCAATTATGATTCAACTGGTACTTTTCTATCTGAAAATAAGCTGAATCTGTTTTTAAAAGAATTCATGCTATTTAGAAATAATGATTTTATAGGTCCTGTTTTTAAGGCTATAGATAATAAACTTCTTAGCATTATAAAAAATAAAGGAGATAAACGAGAATTTCTATTTAAACGAACAAGATTGGAAGCTAAAAAAAGTACTTTTATGGATAACTATAGAAGCATCACTTTTTTCAAATCAACTATATTCTTCATGTATCCCTATTCTGATACAATCTATTCTATTAATTATAAAGATAAAATAAAGCCTTTATATTATATAAATTATGGCAATAAGAAAATTCCAGTTGGCATATTAAATATACAAGATGACGTATTAACTTGGGAAAAGAAAATACATAAATTAGAAGATTACATGCTCCTATCGGCTATTGGAGTTACAGAAAATTACATTTACATAGGTTCAATCAATAAATCTTTTCAGGCATTCTTTACTTTATATTTGAAAAAGGACAAGCATATCTTAACGGCTCATAAACTAGTAGATGATATGTTTCTAAAAGGAAATGAGATAATGATAACCGCCAAAAATATGCCTCATGAGATAGATGGAAATGATATTCTATGGCCATTGGATCCCGAATATCTGATAAATGGCTACAAACATTATATGTCATATCTGTCTGAAGCCGGTCGTGAGGAATTCCGAAAGAAGCATCCTGGACTGGTAAAGATCTGCACTACATTAAAAGAAGATGACAATCCGGTCATATTACGTATTAAAGTAAAAGATTTTTAATGATGTGTTCAATTTAAGAAAGACCTCTATATTTTGGAGTATATGCTATTTAGCGTTCCAAATAAGTCTGTCTGCAAATTTCACCAGACAGACTTTGAGCAAATAATCATTTTATATTAGCACCATGAATAGAAAAATATTTTTTATCTTTTCTTTATTATCATTATTCATTATTGGAAACGGAGTCCCAACAAAGATAAATAATAGAGTCGCCCGGATAGATATGAATAACTATCAAAGGATCAGTTTTGATAGTCTGGTTGATAATATCTCCTGTATAAAACTGGAAAAACCTGTTTTCGAGTATTGCATTAATATGATATCATACAAAAACTATATTTATATTATGGGCTCTACGATTGCAGGAAGGAGTGTTGCTATATATGACAAATCGGGTTGTTTTGTAAAAGAAATTACATTCCCGGATGCTATTCTTGTCAACTCGATGTGCATTGTTCCGAATCTGGAAGAGTTATGGGTTGTCAGTCGATTCAAAGTCATCAATAAATTTAAACTGGACGGAACGCCAATAAGGAAAGTGTCTTTGCCCTTTTCATATTCGGCTATTATACCTATGGATAAACAAGACTTTCTGATATACTCAGGCGGAGCAAATTCGGAGCGAGGCAGTATTCAGGGACACTTTATGGCGTTAACGGATTTTAAGTCCATTCACAAACTGTTCTTGCCTAAATGGGGTAAAAAAGAGTTGCCATCCGCTTCGTATAATCTATGCACTACTGATATTGACCGCTGTTACATTTTTCCTGAAAATATCGATACAATTTATAGTTGCAGCTTTCTAAAGAAGGAAGTAAAACCTCTCTATTGGTTAAATTTCCATGGCGACTTCCTGACGAAAGACCGATATCCCGGAGGAGATCATGAAATGGGCGAAATTATTGAAAAAAGAATGTATATTTATGCACACTATAGTTTCTATCAGGCCTCAGGAAAACTCTTTTTCAAACTGGCAGGAAAGCGGGAAGATTTTTGTATGATCCGCATTAAAAACAATGTCTTGTATTCTTTTGACCGTCTGTTTGACAATTTTAAACCGAATTATATAAATCCTTTTGTCGGAAATGATAATAATAATCTCTATCTCCTTACCCGCAAAAAAGAACTTATTGAACATTATCAGAATATCAAATGCACTTATCCGGCTATCCGAAAAATTTTATCAAGTCCATCAGTCTATGAAGATGCATGGATTCTAGTCAAGATCAAAATCAAAGTATAAAAATTAAAACTATCGCTTTATGAAATACAATATTATTCTTTTATCCGCCCTTCTATTTATATTATTTATAGGTTGTGTCAATAATAAGGAAAAGCCTGTTCTGCTAAACCATTTTTCTATTAAAGAAACACATCCTGAATTGACCCGCTTATTCACCGACAAGTATCAACTTACGCCACTTGAGACAAAAGCTGAATGTTTAGTCGGACAGATTGATAAAATTCGGAAATTTGAAGGTCAATACTATATCTCTTCGACAAACGGACATTCTCTTCTGCATTTTGATGACCGGGGGAAATTTGTCGTTTCCTTAAATAAACAGGGACAAGGTCCAGAAGAGTATTCTCGCATTGAAGATTTTGATATATACAGAATTGATAAGGAAACGGAAGTCTGGATTTCCGACAACAAAAATATCAAAGTATATGATGCCACTGATTTTTCATTTAAATACAAGATCTCCTTTCCATTTGTTATTCACAAGTTTAAGCGAATGGACAATTCACATATCTTATTGGTTACCGGACAGAGCAAAAACATCCTGACATTAACGGATAAAAAGGGGAAAGTCCTTTCAGAGTCCCTGAAAAAAGAAATTCCATACATCATGTTTCGCCCTGTGCAATTTGTTAAATACGCCTCCGAATATCTATACCAAATAGGGATTGCAAATGCTTATATAGCTTTCGATCCTCAAACGGAGACATTCCATCAGGGACGTTTTATTAATAATAAAGCCTATCTCTCAAAAGAACAACTCTTAAATTTGTTCACCGATAAAGGAATGAATTTTATCACGGAAGCCAACAAAGAAGTTTATATAAGCAATATCATTTCATTAGGAGACATCTTCTGGATGCAAACCTGCAAAAACGGAAAAAACTACCTGACGAAAATACAGGACAAACAATGTGTTTCTACCGAATTTGATTATGGTTCTGTTATTTCGACTGTTTTTGTCGGAGAAAGCGATAACAGCATATTGCTGTATATAAATCCGGAACAACTTGCCGATTATGGAAAAAATGTTCTTGACAAATTTGGGAATAAGATAGTCAGTAAAATGGATGATAATCCATATATTCTGGAATTTGTAAAACAGTAACAAACAAAAAAATGTAAGGTCCCTCAATTAAGTAATACAAAAGAAGCGGATATCAGTTGTTTGAAGTTGATGATACGGAGTCTGAAAAATGACTCTCTTCTATTGTCATTATATATCCGGTGTTTATAACTGCCTTTATTTTTATATTTGGAAGAACATGCAAAGATTTTTTCAAGCAACTGACCAAGGTGAATATGGAATTTTTGTCATATATAGATACGTCATCAGTTACGACATGTTTCATCACATTTACAGCAATAGTCTTATATGTTACCGTATGATTCAAATTATCCAAAAGCAAAGAAAACAGTTTCAATGAATTATTTTTTAATGTAACTATCTTATTGCCATCTTTTAAAACACCATTTTCTTTACAAAAAGAAATTTCATCGGATAAATCTATCCAACGGGTTTCTTTTTTATCTTTAAATGGAATATGCTTATTCAGCATTTCTTTTTCTTGACGTTCCAGTTCTAATTCTTTCTGACGCTTTTGCGCTTGTTCCCTCTTTTGTCTCCACTTTTGCAAGAATAGAGATAAACCAATGACTACAGCTATAGAGGACAGCCATAGACAAATCATTATGTAAAGGAAGTGTCCTTGTTTTAATATTGTAAAAGGTGAAAGTTGCACATATCCTTGCAAAACTATTTGTTTTTCATGCGTTGGATCAAAGCGGTACACAACCGGTTTTAAAACTGTTGCATTACAATAAAATGCAGTGTCCCGACAGCTGTATTGTATCTTATTTCCCAATTTATAAGATATGGCAGAAGAACATTGTAATTTGTTTTCTATAAGTAATTTATGGAAAAGAGAATCAAGATACAATCGGCTGGAGTCATGTGATGTAATATAATCCTGAATAATAAAATTCAGTTTCTCTTCAACCGGCACATTGTCAGATGACTTATGAGGTTCATATTTAATATAGACAGGCACTCCTTTCATTTTTGTAGAATTTTCTTTTACTATAGCCTCTTTAAATATAGAAGAAGCCGAAGAAACCACATCATCCCGCTTCAATGTATAATCATTATATATAATGTGTGCAAAGATGTAAGTTACAGCGATACAGGCTGTAATTGCCATACCTATTTGTTGAATACGCTTCATGATATAACTACGAATGCCTAATAAGATCCAGAACAAAGATATAAAAAATAAGCATTGAACACAAAATGTACTTTGATAATTCCTCAACTCATGGGAAGATTCTTATTTTTTCCTTAGAAATTGCATATATAATATTTTAATTATAAGATAGTTAATGCGATTGATATATTGAGAACAGATTGGAAAAATAAATGTATTAGTATATCTTTGAATTGTAAATACTAATAATAAAACAAAAATGAAAAAGACAATAAAAGCAGTGACAATTCTTATTTGTTTAGCAGGTTGTTACTATCTCAGTAGAACATGCAAAACAGCGATCAGCAGCGTGGCGCTTGATAATATTGAGGCCTTGGCACAAGGCGAAAATAGTGACAACTATATTTGTGTCGGTTCAGGTAATATCGATTGCAACGGCATCAAAGTAGAAAAAATTTGGCGATGGTACAAATAAATTAATCCATGCAACGCTGCGTCTACATATTATTACTAGTGAGCGGTCTGATAGCTTGTAGCCATTCGTCCCAAACTCAGCAGCATGCTACAGTTTCTAAAGCGAATATGTTGCGTGGCGAAGCTATTTCTACGGAACCTGTTTTCATTCGTTATCCATTTAGGGTAGCGGTGAAAGACAGCATTGCCGTAGTCATGGATCTTCATTGCGACAGCTGCTATTTCCAAGCATTTGCATATCCATCCTGGAAACCGATAGCTGCTTTTGGCAAACATGGAGAAGCACCCGACGAGATGCTGTCGGCAGACAAGTTTCAGTTCGATTCGTTGGATTCCATTTGGACTTTGGATGCCAACCGGATGGAAATACGCAGATGGGCGATCATACCCAAAAAGAAATCGGTTGTCTTGAAAGAAACGATAACTCTGGATAAAAACCTGGTGCGTACATTAGACTTTTATCGGACAGATTCATGTTTTCTCGTTCCCGGATACATGGGCGACTGTCGATTTTTAAAGGTTGCCTGCAACGGAAGACCTATTAAATGCATTGGCAAGATACCTTGTACCAGTACACACAAAAATGTCAATCAACCCGCATTGGCACAGGCTTGGCGCAGCTTTACCGATTATAATCCGAGAAACGGCATCTATGCGATGGTTACACAGTTAGGCGAAGTACTGGAGATCTATAATCTGAAAACAAACTTCCATGTCACCCTTTTCGGTCCGAATGGTGAACCGCAATTTAGTACATCGGGCAATCATGCCATCCCTGACGGCATCATGGGATTCCTTGACGTGAAAGTGACCGATCACTACATTTACACTGTATTTCAAGGCACATCGTTTAAAGATATTGACCGTACACTTCAGGAAGGCAGACATTCGGAACAGGGCGGGCGGAATCTTTATGTTTTCAGTCTCAACGGCAAACCGGTGCGCCAGTATATTCTGGATCGCCCCATATGTGGAATTGATGTGAACGAAAAAACACATATCATAATTGCCACTTGCGTCGAAAGTAATCAACCGATTGTAAAATACATAATATAAATATGAAACATAGAATAGCACAACAATAAAGGGGAACGTTCAGCAATGAACAAAATAGGGGAGTTCGCTTGACAAGTCTACAAAACAGCATCAGCAAACTCCCCGTGACCCCCAGAAAGGAGGAATCAAAGATACGTAAAAAATTCAATTGAACAACAAGTTCAATTGCTTTGCCGAAGGAAGTAGGTAAAAGCATTGTTTTCACTAAAAATGATTTATCAACTTATTAAGTTTCATACGATGAAAAAGAAATTATTTATTGCAACACTAACGATGGCAATGGCTGTTGCCATAGGGTGGAACATTGAACAGAAAAAAGAGGCATCCAGCAATATGTCTAGTCTTACTTTGGCTAATATTGAAGCTTTAGCAGATGGAGAAACTTGTCAAATTTGTTATGGGTTTGTATTAGTAGACGTTGGACAATGTAAAGTTTGTGAGCCTGGAAGTTTTGGCCCATGTAATATACATGATCAAGTTCCTTGTTGATTTTTTAAGGGAGGTATGCATCATTTTGATGCATACTTTTCTCTAAATTGCATATAAAAACAAAAATTATTATTATGAACACGAAATATTGCATATTCACTTTGATTGCTTTATGTCTGTTCTCCTGTGGAGGAAAGAGTCACCAAAGCAAAAAACTTGAAACGATATCCATCAATGGGAATATCAGACAAGCACTCAATCTCTCTTCATTTGTCGATACCATTGAATTCATACCGCTGGAAACGAATGATGAGAATCTGATAGGAATAATAAATCGCATTGTTTATAAGAATGGTAAATATTATATTCGTTCCACTCAGAGTATGTTGCATGGTAAATTATCCGTATTCGATAATGCCGGGAAATATCTATGGGGGCTTAACAAAATTGGGAACGGTCCTGGTGAGTATCCGGAACTTAAAGATTTTGCCATAGCTGAAAATGGAAATATCATTGTCTTATCATATCGCAAAATCATTAAATATGATTCGACCGGCGTTTTTTTGTCTGAAAATAAAATGGATTTCCTAGGATTTGAATTTGTATGTATGAAAGATAACAATTTTACGATTTTAAATTTTGAAGCCAATCTTAATAATAATAGACAATTTAGCGTGATTGACGAAAAAGGAAATATCAAAAGACAATTCTTTAAAGAGTCTAATTTAGAATCTAAAAAAAGTCGTTTTATGGTTGAGTGGAGAAGCCTATCCCCATTTAAGTCTAATATATATTTTATGTATCCATATTGTGACACATTATATGTTATTGAAAAGAACAAATACATAAAACGTCTATACTACATAGATTATGGAAATAATAAAATTCCAGCAAACATATTGAAAACAAATGATGATTTATATTCATGGGACAAAAAATTATTAAACTTAGGCGATTATATGCATACAACAGCTATGGGTTGTACCGACGATTATATTTATATCAGTTCTGTCAATAAAGCATATCAAGGTTTTTTTACTCTTTATTCGAAAAAAAATAAACACACGCTAACTGCCCATACATTGATTGATGACATGTTTCTAAAGGGGAATACAATTTCTATAAAGGGGTCAAAAAATGCTCATGATATGGATAACAATGATATATTATGGGCTATAGATCCCGAATATCTGATAAATGGCTACAAGCATTATATGTCATATATGTCTGATGCCGGTCGTGAAGAATTCCGAAAGAAATATCCGGAACTGGTAAGGATCTGTACTACATTGAAAGAAGATGATAATCCGGTCATATTGCGTATTAAAGTAAAAGATTTTTAATGATATGTTCAATTTAAGAAAGACACTGAATATTTTGGAGTATATACTATTTATTATAGTATGTGCATACCTGATTTTTTTAGTAATTGATGAAAATAATACTATAAAAAAGAATGATATAGAGATCAAGGCATTGCAAGCGCAAAGAGGTGACGGTCAATATATGATTGAAAATCTAACAATCATATCCAAGCTGCAATATATGGCTGAAGGACGGAAAATCAGCGATCTCATTTTATATGAAGTAAACAGGGACAGCACAAACTTGAACAGCCTTCTTTCTCAAAAGGGAAAACTCGTATTCTTTTTTTCAGAACAAAGCTGTTCAATCTGCTTCCTCCCCTTTTTAAAGAAACTGGAAAAATTATCTAATATCATTGGTGAAGATAATATAATTGTAATGGGTAAATTTTCAAATAACAGAAGCTTCAAAACTTTTCTGATAGACAATAACATCAAACAGAAAATATATAGGGTCAATCGTGATTTGGATATTTTCCATGAATACAATGATTATGCAATGGCCTTTATCTTATCAAAAGATATGGTTATAGATAAATTTATTATCATAGATAAAACGAATGTATCATTATCGGATAATTATATAGAAATAATCAAAAAACGATTTGCAAAATGAAGCATACAATTATACTGGTTATAGGATGGATATTATTCATGAACATTTGCTTTGCGTGCAAAAGAGACTCAGACAGTGTATCTATCATTGTAAAAGAATGGAACGGGAAGAAAATTAAAATACCGGAACTTAAATATTTTACAGTATATGCTACCGACACAATTAGTTATCCTTATAAAAATAAGGCCTATAAGACATTTATATATGTGGATTCAATAGGTTGCCTGAGTTGCAAACTTCAATTAGACAAATGGAAAGAGTTGATTCCTCAATTTGACTCTATAACAAAAAAAAATATGGCTTTTTTGTTTATATTGGATACTAAGAATGTGAATCGTATGGAGGAGATTTTTCGAGAAAAAGACTTCAAATACCCTGTTTATATTGATATGAAAGGGGAATTAAACCGATTGAATCATTTTTCTTCGGATGACAGATTTCAAACATTTTTACTAGATGCAGATAATCGTGTTGTTATCATTGGCAATCCGGTTCATAATTCAGCAATTAAAGATTTGTACCTAAAACAAGTTACAGGAAAAGAATACCCTGTAGCTAAGAAAATTCAAACAACTGCAGAAGCTGTAAACAGCGAAATAAACTTTGGCTCTTTACATAAGAAAGAAGCTAAAACAGAAATTGTTAAAATCAGGAACACCGGCAATAGCCCACTTATCATCGTAGATGTAAACACTTCATGCGGCTGCACAACCGCCAGATACGACAAAACGCCTGCACAACCGGGTGATATTCTTAAAATAGAAATTAAGATGACGCCGGAGGAAAGCGGATTTTTCAATAAAACGGTAACTGTCAGGTGTAATACAAACAAACCGATAATAATAACCATAAAGGGAAATGTTCAGCAATGAACAAAATAGGGGAGTTCGCTTGATAATTCTACAAAAACAGCATCAGCAAACTCCCCACAACCTCAGAAAGGAGGAGTCAAAGATACGTAAAGATTTTTATTGAACTCTATGTTCAACTGTTTTTGCTGATAGGCGAAAACAAAGCAATATTAAAATAGATAATTAACAAATATAGATTTAATTCAAAATGAAAAAGAAAATATTATTCGCCGTTGTTACTGTAGTAATGACAGCCGCTGTAGGTTGGAATTTTCAGCAGAAAAAAGAAAAGACAAATAACATTTCCAATCTTGCTATAGCTAATATCGAAGCATTAGCAGATGGAGAAGGTAACGGATACGGCACTCTATATGGGAGTACAGATGGTTCTCGATTTTGTTGTTGTAGCGGCTCGGAAAGGACATGTTCTGCGGCCTCGTGTCCAAGTTCTTTATGTAATTAAATAATTGAATAATATGAGACAATTTAAAATTGTCTCATATTATTCTAAATAATTTTCAAAGAAAATGAAAAATATATACTTTTCCCTATTACTAATTATTTGTATGGCATGTAATACAAGTAACAATACATCAATAAAGATATTATCGATTAAAAATAATTCTGATAATAGCAATATAGCTTTATCAAAAATTGTATCTTCAACTAAGATGATTCCACTAGAAACTAATGATAGTATTTTGATTGGTGAAATAAATAAAATATTATACAAAAACAACTATATATACGTTAGTGATGGCAGAACATTATTTAAATTTGATAATAATGGACATTTTGTTAGTAAGATTAATAAAGTTGGAGCAGGTCCAAATGAATATACAAGCATCACGGATTTTCAAATATGTTCAAACGATAAAGTATGGATACTTAGCAGAAAAGATAAACGCCTATGTAATTACTCATGGAATGGAATTTTAGAAAATCGAATAAGATTAAATTTTTGGATTAATAATATATGTTTATTAACGGATAATTCAATGTTACTATTTACAGGTAATGAGACTGAAGGTGGAAATAAGTACCAGCTAAAAAAAATAGATTTATCGACAAAAAATATAGTTGACAACTATATAAAAATAGATAATGAAAGATCAAAATATTTGTTTGTAAAATCTACAAATCATTTTAATTATGAAAATAATAGTAAAAATGGATTTTTCTTTGATATTTTTAATGATACTATATATGGAATATATTCTAACAAAATAAGAGCAAAATATTATATTGATATTAATAAAAAGAATATACCAAATTCCTTTTTTAAAAAAAACTATGATAATGTGATGATATTTTTCCAGACATTATTTAAAAATGAATACGCCTATGGAACTGTATTATTCGGAGAAACAAATAAAAATTTCATTTGTTCATATTACTATAATAAATTATGCCATATTTCATTAATATCAAAATATAAATATAAAGTTAATGATTTTACTAATATTACAGATGATGTTAATCTGATGAACTATCCGATTACATTAACATCAATCCCCTTATTTATTCAAGATAATGATGAACTTATAATTTCCATTCAGGCTACTGATATTATGGATTATGCAGAAAAAAACTTGAAAGATAAAGATATAAGCAAACTGAAACAATCTATTAGATATACTAATGAAGATCAAAATCCAATAATTATCTTCTCTAAGTTAAAATAGATGATAAACAATTTGAACATAATAATTTATAAATATTAATTGCAATATTAGAATTTGAACATGATATGTCTTTTCTATACATATGTATTATTAATAGTTTAATATTATCATCATGAAATATTGGTCATATTTTATATTTGTGATTTTGATTTTATCAGCATGCAGCCACAAGAAGGAGACAAAAGTGGAAATAATTTCAAATGCAAAATACTATACAGTCACTAACGATATCTATCCAACGCTTCCCGGTAGATTACTCTATCAAAATGGGAGAATATTTTGGGAAGATGCGCTAAATTCATTGCTTTTCATGCATATGTATGACGAAAAGACAGGAAAGGAACTATATAACTTTGCCAATAAAGGCAGCGGTCCGGATGAATTCAATCTTCCGACACCCACATTATTACCGGATGGAGGACTCCTTATAAAAGATCTCAAAAGTCGTTTGGCAATCATATATAAACCTTCGGGAGATACCCTTAAAGGAAAATCAATTGCATTTCTCGGTGGAGGTAACTGGACCCGTATTGCGGCAATCAACGATTCAACGCTAGTTTATCTTTACCCTGGGAAAGAATTTCCTTTCAAACTCCAATGCAAGTATAAAGCCACCTGTTTCGGGCATCGCCCCATCAGTGAATCTTGTACAAACGGATATGAACTTTTCAAAGGAAATATTCATTATAACAGCAAACGAAAAATGTTGGTGTACTGTCCTATTAACTTTTTCTATATGGCCGCCTACGATTTATCAAACCGGAAAATCAAACTCATCAAAGAGACAAAAAACGACATAAAGCATACTAGAGAGGACGGGAAAATTTTTTTATCTAAAAACACGCCTTTTGGCACCCGTGATTTTGACATGACCAAAGACTATATTGTAGCCGTTCAGTCAAATAAAGAATATGAAGAGGCATTGGACAAGAAAATATATTCTGACAAACAGATCTCTTCAACTCATTCTGTGTTCGTCTATGATTACGAGTTGAATCTACTAAAGATTTACAATTTTCCATTCGCGATTATGAGAATTGCAGGCGATAATCTTTCCAATGATGTATATCTACTCATTTCAATTCCTGATTTTAAAATTGTCAGATTTAAAATTTTGTCAGCTTCCCTCTAATTCAGACAGTTTATTATTAGACAAAAATAAATAAATTTGCAATTGGAGGATAAAATCAATGAAAAAGACCAAACACACAGAAAGTGATATGGTAAAAGCTATTCAGAAATTAGAAAGAGGAATAGTTGCCGATATTGTAGCCAGAGAATATGGCGTATCGCGAGCCACCCTTTATAATTGGAAATCCAGATATAGCGTTATGGAAGTGAGTCAGATTACTCGCCTGAAGGAACTGGAGGAGGAGAATCGTCGTTTGAAACAGATGTATGCAGACCTTGCTCTTGACAAGAAGATATTAAAGGATGTCATCGAAAAAAAACTTTAGAGCCCGAGGTAAAAAAAGAAATTATGTCAGCTATTATAGGGGAATATGCGGTCAGCATCACTCGGGCGTGCAGGCTGAAGAGTATCCACCGCTCTTATTTTTATTATGTCCATAGGAAAGATGACAGTGAGATTGAGACTGCTATTAGGAACGCTTCAGCTTTTGGTGAGGGTTTCTGGAAGATCTTTTCCAGGCTGCGGCGTAATGGAGAAACATGGAATCATAAAAGGGTTTATCGTGTCTACAAATTGATGCGCTATAATAAAAGGGTGAAGCTTAAGAAGCGACTTCCCGCAAGGGTCAAGCAACCTCTTGTCACTCCCGATATCCCTAATCATACATGGTCTATAGACTTTGTAAGTGATACTCTTGAATGTGGACGCAAGTTCCGTGTTCTTAATGTATTGGATGATTTTGACCGCTCAGCGGTTGCTCGGGAGATTTCTATGTCTATGCCAAGTGAAAAGGTTATAAAGCTGCTTGAGAAGACAATCCGGGTAAAAGGCAAGCCGGATAATATAAGATGTGATAACGGACCGGAGTTCATATCAAATAAATTTCAAGACTGGTGTAAGGCTAATGATATAATTATAAAATACACCCAACCGGGATGTCCGACTCAAAATAGCTATGTGGAAAGGTTTAACGGAAGTTACAGAAGAGCAATTCTTGATGCGTATATCTTTCGGAATCTGGCAGATGTACGTAAACTGACAGAATTATGGATGGAGGATTATAATGAAAAGCGACCGCACCATTCATTAGGAGACATGTCCCCTAATGAATACAGAAGAAAGTATGAAACAGATAATAAAATTATTAACTTCGCTGTCTAATGTAAGACGTCTTAAAAAAGGGAAGCTGACAATATACATAGATTCAATAGGTTGCCTGAGCTGCAAACTTCAATCAGACAAATGGAAAGAGTTAATTCCTCAATTTGACTCTATAACAAAAAAAAATATGGCTTTTCTGTTTATATTGGATACTAAGAATGTGAATCGTATGGAGGAGATTCTTAGGGAAAAAGACTTCAAATACCCTGTTTATATTGATATGAAAGGGGAATTAAACCGATTGAATCATTTTTCTTCGGATGACAGATTTCAAACATTTCTACTAGACGCAGATAATCGTGTTGTTATCATTGGCAATCCGGTTCATAATTCAGCAATTAAAGACTTGTACCTGAAACAAGTTACAGGAAAAGAATACTCTGTAGCTAAAAAAATTCAAACAACTGCAGAAGCTGTAAACAGCGAAATAAACTTTGGCTCACTACATAAGAAAGAAGCTAAAACAGAAATTGTTAAAATCAGGAACACCGGCAATAGTCCACTTATCATCGTAGATGTAAATACTTCATGCGGCTGTACAACAGCCAGATACGACAAAACGCCTGCACAACCGGGTGATATTCTTAAAATAGAAATTAAGATGACGCCGGAGGAAAGCGGATTTTTCAATAAAACGCTAATTGTCAGGTGTAATACAAACAAACCGATAATAATAACCATAAAGGGAAACGTTCAGTAATGAACAAAATAGGGGAGTTCCCCTGATAAGTTCACAAAACAGCATCAGCAAACGCCCAATAACCTCAGAAAGGAGGAGTCAAAGATACATCAAGATTTTTATTGAACTCTATATTCAACTGTTTTTGCTGATAGGCGAAAACAAAGCAATATTAAAATAGATAATTAACAAATAAAAATTTAATTCAAAATGAAAAAGAAAATAATGTGTATTGCTGTTATTGCTATTGCTTTAACCGCAAGTTGAAATATAAAACAGAGCAAAAGTGAACCAAATAAATGTCTAATCTGGCAATGGCAAATGTAGAAGCATTAGCAACATGTGAAAGGACAGCAGGATCTTGTTGGCTAAAAATTGGATATCAACAAGAACGATGTTGCAATATTGGCGACTGGGGTTGTTCGCCTTGTGATGATTAAATAATAAATTTAACTTGGAGACGGTAAAAAAACGTCTCCATTAAATATATAAAAAATGAAAACAAATATATTTGTATCACAAATTATTGTGATAGTATTTCTGAGTTTAATATCATGCAATAATAATAAAGAGGTTTCTTACAAATTAAGAATTTCAAACCCCATAATTAAATTAAGTCTTGATAAAACAACAAAAATATCAACTCCGCCATCATGTCTTTATAAGGATACGAATGGAACAGAATACATAACATTTCAAAATTCAATCAACAACGAAATAGAATTTTATAATATCAGTTCCCAAAAATTAGAGTTTAAAATTAAACCTGAAGTAGAAGGTCAAAATGGTGTTGGGTTCTTTTCTGGATATTATATTCAAAACTTGGATAGTATATTTATTACAAATGGAGATAACGAGGAAATATCACTCATCGATAGAAATGTGATAGTAAAAAATAAATTTGATTATCATGAAACCAAGGATAAACATCCATTAAAAGAATTTTACTCTACTCCTGCAACTCCTATTTCGATTTTAGGAGACGATTTGTACATAGTACCAAGCTGCAACAGATGGGCAAAAGTTAATCCTGTGGCTGCATATATTAATATAAAAACGGACAAAGTGGTTCTTCGTCAAATTTGGTGCTATCCAGATACTGCAAGAACGACTTTTCTTCTTAGCAATTGGAAACCCGCTCGACCATACATCTCTCTCTTTTTGCTTTTAAGTCTGTTGACTTCCCCTTCAATGAGTCCATTTGTCCAATTATACAATATAGCATTTTTAACGGCATTTATGTCATGATTGATGCCATTGACAAACGATTTTAAACTCTTCAGTTTAGTATTATTATTGTTTTTTAACCAATCTTCCAAATCCTGTATTGAAGAGCCATTGATGACCTGACGAAATGAGACATAGGCTGTTCTGAGTTCTTTCAAAACGGATGAAGATTTCAAAATTTCTTCAGCCAAAATATGTGATTCATTACACTTGCCTGTCTGTTTAGATAGACCCCACCTTGGGTTGGCAACATGTATTGCCA
>Ga0268357_100846_pt1 | contig 29472 bp, 28 predicted proteins | sample BioMet10_FD_192466 | JGI IMG/M metagenome (GOLD analysis project Ga0268357, IMG submission 192466) | Sewage microbial communities from Oakland, California, United States - Biofuel 10 (Illumina Assembly) | ecosystem: Engineered > Wastewater > Sewage > Unclassified | place: USA: California... | reverse complement strand
ATGCCATGGGACCCAGACATGAAGGAACATATCTATCAGAACCAGGAAGCAATCAAAGCAATCACAGCCGTCAGTCAATGACGGTTTTCTTTTGAATCACGACCCACTGGTGATTTACCATTTACGTGTGTTATGGAGGATGCCGCCATGAATGAAGATAGAAAAGTTACCCTGGCCAAAGAAGTCAGCCCTGATATACACGAAGTAACAAATGAGGACCTTGCGAAAGAGTATGCCTATGCTCTTGCGACAAAGTTGATCAAAAGCATGCTGGATGCCGGCATTATTACCCAGGATGAATATGCAAAAATAGACACAAAAAACCGTGAATCTTTTCCTTCATTTTTTGCTCAATTAATGCCCTGAAATCGTTGATAATACTACACTTCAGAGCGAATATGTCACCTGATGAAAGGAGGATGAGACCGTGACAACGATAACCAAAATTGAACCAATGAAGAAAGATACAGAGCAGAAACAGCGTGTTGCTGCATACTGCAGAGTTTCTACAAATAAAGATGATCAGTTGGAAAGCTTGGACGCTCAGAGAGAGCATTACGAGCAGGTGATCAAAGGCAATGATCATTGGACATTTGCTGGAATCTACTACGATGAAGGACTCTCTGCCATGCAGATGAAGACTCGTCCGAAATTGATGAAGATGCTGACTGACTGCAAGCAAGGGAAAATCGATCTTGTTTTGGTAAAGAGTATATCCAGGTTAAGTAGAAATGTAACAGATTACCTTTCCATCATCAGAGATCTGAATTCTCGTGGCATCGGGCTCTACTTTGAAAGGGAGAATATCAATACCTTAAAAGAAGATGATGAGTTTATGTTGTCGGTGCTCAGCAGCCTGGCTGAAAGCGAACTTGTATCAATCTGCGAAAATGAGAAGTGGAGCATTAAGAGGAGATTTATGAACGGAACCTATAAACAAAGCATGGCACCGTACGGATATGTAAAGAAAGATGGAGAACTGGTAATTGATGAAGATACAGCACCGGTGGTCCGGTTCATATTCAATGAAGTCTGTTTGGGAAAAGGAATACGGCAGATCACAAGAGAACTAAATGCAAAGAAGATACCATCCAGGAGAACCGATCACTGGAGTGAAACAACCATAAAAGGAATGTTGCAGAATGAACGGTACATTGGTGAAGCTCTTTACCAGAAAACATTCACGGATGATAACTTCAAACGACATACGAATCGAGGGTACCGTGATCAGTATTTACACAACGATCATCACCCAGCGATTGTTACCAGAGAACAGTTTGATAAAGTACAAGAACTACTTGCACTCCATAGGAAGGAAAAGGGTATTGATGCGGAACACATCAATTATCGAGAGAGATATACTTTTACCGGAAAACTGACATGTGCGGAGTGCGGAGCACATCTAAAGAGAAGAATCATCATTGACCGTAATAGAGAGAAATGTGTTGTCTGGACCTGCGCTACGCATCTAAGTAATACAGAAAAGTGCTCAATGAAAGGTATTCAAGAGGAAGCAATTAGGAGTGCTTTTACAACAGTAGTGAATAAGCTGATCATCAGCAAAAATGACTTGTTGATACCTTTTGTAAAAGCAGAGCGTGAATGTGATGGTGATGAGGCTCAACGGATACTTGAAAGTATTGATCAAAGACTCGATGACAATTCCGGTAGAACACAGAAGCTTGCTTCCCTTGTAGCCGATGGGCTCCTGGAGCCAGTGAAATATCGGCAGGCCGTAAATGACTTGTCTGCGGAACGTAATGAATTGATTGGAAAGAAAGAGATCCTTGTGAATCAGCTCCAAAGTAAGAACCTTGGAATTTCTGAAGGCAGCAAGTTGCTAAACAGAATCCGGCAGAAAGAAGTAAACACGGAGTTTGACGATGAGTTATTCACAGCATGTGTCAAAAACGTGCATATCTACTCTAGAGAGGAGTTTGGCTTTGAATTTACATGTGGGTTGACCTTCAGAGAGGTGGTGAACATGAAATGAGAACAATACCATACGGATATCGCATTGAGAACGGATTAGCAGTGGTTGATGAAAGCGAATCGAAAGCCGTGAAGCAGGCATTTGAATTCTATCTAAACGGTGATTCATTGCAGGGCATTTCAGACAAGCTTGGTATTAATCGCAGCCATAGTGGAATGCTGAATTTGCTGACGGACAAGCGGTATATAGGCACAGATTTCTATCCCTCCCTTATTAACAAGGAACTCTTTGATCAGGTCCAGAAAGCACACCAGGAACGGAAACAACTGCATAACCGGCCACTTTTGCCGGTAAAACCGACAAAAGTTTGTACTGACTTTGAAATGGAACCAATTGTGCAGCATTTGAACGATCCATATGCGCAAGCACAATACGTTTATGCATTGATAAAAGAAAAGGAGTGAGGATTTATGGAAATGAGAAAGAATGTAATGGTCATCCCGGCTGTTAAGAAGTACGGGAACACCGTCACAAAGGATGAAGTGAAAAAACTAAGGGTGGCAGCTTATTGTCGGGTGTCTACTGATACAGATGAACAGGCAACCAGTTATGACACCCAAGTAGCTCATTACAAGGATTATATTTCAAAGAATCCGGCATGGAAATTTGTAGGCATCTATGCAGATGATGGTATCTCGGGTACTGGCACAAAGAAAAGAGAAGAGTTCCTTCGAATGATCGATGATTGTATGGCTGGAAAGATTGACATGGTCATTACTAAGAGTATCAGTCGGTTTGCCAGAAATACGATAGACTGCCTGAAATACATCCGGCAACTTAAAGAAAAGAACATCTCGGTCATCTTCGAGAAGGAAAACATTAATACTTTGGATGCAAAGGGAGAAGTTCTCATTACAATCATGGCTTCCCTTGCACAGCAGGAGAGTGAATCGCTTTCTAAGAACGTAAAGCTGGGGCTTCAGTTCCGCTACCAACAGGGTAAAGTGCAGGTTAACACAAAGTGGTTTCTGGGGTACACAAAAGATGAAAAAGGGAATCTGATCATAGATCCCGATCAGGCAAAGGTTGTAAAAAGAATCTACAGAGAATACCTGGAAGGTAAAAGTTACGCTGTGATTGCAAAAGGACTGGAAAATGACGGAATCCTAAATGGTTCAGGTAAAAAGAGATGGTGGGATTCGAATATCCACCAGATTCTTACGAATGAAAAATACATGGGTGATGCTTTGCTACAGAAAACATATTCAACCGATGTTTTGTCAAAAAAACGGATAAAAAATGATGGGGCAGTTCCACAGTACTATGTGGAAAATAACCATGAAGCAATCATTTCAAAGGAAATCTACCATGAAGTCCAGGCGGAAATTCAAAGACGAAACAATATTGTCGATGAACAAAATAATCATTATGGCTACTGCTGCAAATATGCACTAACTAGTTTGATGTTCTGCAGTGAATGTGGTGCACCATATCGAAGAATAACTTGGAATTCAGCAAAAGGTAAAGAACCAGTATGGAGATGCCGAAACCGGTTAAAAAAAGGTGGTAATTACTGTCTTTCACCAACAATTCATGAAAAAGATCTTCATGCTGTCATCGTTAGAGCAATCAAAGAGGCATTTGGCTCGGACGACAAAATTATGGAAACCATTAAGCAGAATGTTAATGATGTCATTGGTGACGAACTAGAAGCTAACCCGGAAGCGTGTGAAGAAAAGCTGAAGGATTTACAAGACCAACTAGTCAAGTGTGTTAATACAGGTGAAGATTATGGAGAAATAGCTGAGCAAATTAAAAGAGTCAAAACCATAATGGACAAGGCGCTTGAAAACAAGGGTGACCAGGATGAACATGCAACACAGAACCAAACAACACAACAATATATCCAGAAGCATATAAATGATCTCCTTGAGTATGATGACTCCCTGGTCCGGAAGCTAATAAGCCGGATAGAAGTCAATAGCCATAGCATAGTGGTGGAGTTCAAATCAGGAACCAGAATAGAAAAATACCTATAAAATCTGTATGCTTCTTTACTACCTGCACTAAAATGTGCAGGTTTTTTATTTCGTGAACTCTGAGAAAATGGTTATAATGTAAAAAGTAAGTTGATGGAGAAATTCCAAATTATGACTATATCATGGAAAAAGACCAATTTAGCTTTGATTGTTGTTGCTATGGAACCATATTGTTTTCTGGTTCATGTACAGTGGTAGGAAATATGGTAATAAGAACATCGTGCTTATTATCCAAGGAACAGCGTACATCATTAACGGATAAAATCATTAGGAAATTCACCTCCGTTGAAAATTAGAATCTGCTATAAAAAGAGAGATACTCAGCAAGATTAAAGGGTAAAAATATGGTTGCAGATAGACTTCTATTGAAAGTGAAAATTTGGCAAATAACTCTCAACGTGGAAATTCACGTTGAGACCGTGGTTCTGATGGAGTTACATAAATAAAAAGCTTCAAAATAGCGCTTAACAAAGGGATTTCTGCAATTTGCTGTCTGATGAGAATCGGGACAGTGGGGGCGGAAATCTCTTCTTTTTTTGTTCTCCGAAGGCAGTGAGACGATAAGAATGTTGATTTTAATGTTGAAACTATAGAACTACTGTTTGGAAAGTCTCAACTCAGTTATGTAATACGAAGACGTAATTCTACAGATTTGCATATTCATGCATTCCTTCATAAAAACAGATCCACAAGCATGGGATCTGTTTTGGATTATCTATTCTTTCTCTGCAATAACCATACCTGCGGCAAAAGAAGCAACAGAAGGGATTTTAGCCTCTGCCAGGCACTCTACAGGCATCCCCGTAACAGCATCTGTCCGATAGATCTGTACGCAGTCAGTATCCATCATTGCAATAATCAACTTATCTTTATCCAGCAGCTGGAAGCCCCGCGGATCTTTGCCAGGCAACGGAAATACACCATTTCTCTGCAACAGTCCATCTGGAAGAATTCTATATACTGCAATACTCCCACTGCCACTAAAACAGCGGTTGGATACATATAAGAAACGATTGTCTTTCCAAACATGAATGTCTGCCGGCATTGCAGCACCAGGATCTGCAAAACCGCAGGTATTCTGTTCATCTGCATCTGCGTGCGGCTTTGAGAACTTCGGCAGCGGACGATCTTGATAGTAAGACATCTCCATAGTCGGTAAGAGCTGCTCTTCCTTGAGATTTCCCTGCGAATCGAAGGCAATAACGGATACACTTGGATAGTTCTCATTGCAGACATAAAGTATATTCTTTTCCCGATTGAGATCCAGATGTCTTGGCGCATATCCATACCTTGTCTGGTATGATGCAAGTACCTTCAGCTGTCCGTTGCTTTGATCCAGTTTCATAACTTCGATACGGTCAGCACCACGGTTGCATGCAAAGACAAGATCTTTACATACACGTACTGTATGAAGGTGACTGGTAGACTGCCCACCGCCATGGCACCAATACCCGCATCCTTCGAACACTTTCAGATCGGACAACTGGCCAATCCTGCCATCGTCCTCAATGGAAAAGACAGCAATCGATGCATCATCAAATTTTCTTCTCAGGATCCATTGCCCGAGATCATTTTTTACATAGCTGCACACTGATGCAGAATGGGAACCATGATTGGCAACCAGCAGATATCTGCCATCCTCTGTCACGTCTAGATTTGCCGGACGGGAACCATAGGAAAGAGATTCGTTGAGCTTTTTAAGATATCCGGTTGTTTCATCCACATGAAACGCCGTGACACCGCCGCCAGAAGCAGGCAGACCACCGAAATCTCTTGTTTCATTTGCAGCATAAACGGTCTTTCCATCGGGTGAAAGAGTGATGATACCGGTATTTTCTGCAAGCGCTGTCTCTTTGTGTGTCAATTTACGGATACCATCATAGACTAGCGTATAGACTCCCTCTCCTCTTCCTGTAACTGATGCTTTTTCCTTCTTTTGATTGAGACTCTGTGGAATTCCTACTGAACCTGCATATATGATTTTTTCCATTGGCGTGCCCATTTCCCGTGCCATCATTATAACTCCTAGATAGCTTCAAGAAGTAGATAAAGAAATCAAGCTCTGCAGACCTTGTCAACTTATTTCAGGTCTTATCGCAGGTCTTTCTTGTTTGAGAGCAAAGCTGCTGTTTTCTGATACCACAGGAGCAGATGACGAGAATCAGCTCATTGGAGTAGGAAATCTCTTCTTTTAATGTTTATTGGAAGCAGTGAGACTATGAGAATGCTGGTTTTGATCAAAACGCAGGTTGGGACTAGATGATTGCTAATTATTGATTGAAGATTATCAACTTCCCAAAAATGAAAAAATATTGATTTTGGGAAATATCATCAATATACTATTCATAGTAGAAACGCAGGTGAGTAAATGAAAACATTGACAAGAACGGAGTATCTCAATCAATTGAAAAGTGTGAATGGCACGCATGATATCAAGGTGATAACAGGTGTCAGAAGAAGTGGAAAATCTGTTCTGATGCATTCTTACATTGAATGGATCAAACGGAATGTAAAGAATGCAAATATCATATTTGTTGATTTTACCTCATTAAAATATGAGCCTTTGAAAGAATATCATGCGCTGAATAACTATGTGGAGTCAAATTATATTGAACATAAAATGAACTATGTTTTCATAGATGAAGTGCAGATGTGCCCGAAATTTGAACTGACGATCAATAGTCTTCATTCATCAGGCAATTATGACATTTATATAACAGGTTCTAATGCATTTTTGTTGAGCAGCGATCTAGCTACTTTGTTTACGGGAAGAACGTTTGAAATTGAAGTTTTCCCATTCTCATTTAAGGAATATTCTGAGTACAGACATATTGATGATGTCCAATCTGCTTTTGATCAATATATGAAAGATGGTGGCATGGCAGGGTCGTATGACTATTTGAATCAAGAGGATAAGTATAAATATCTCAATGATGTATTCACTACGCTGATTGTTAGAGACATCCGGCAGAAATACAGTATTAAGAACACATTGCTCATGGAACGTATGATTGACTTTCTGATGGATAATGTTTCAAACCTTACAACTGCCAGAAAGATTGCTGAAACATTGACCTGCAACAAGGATCTCATCAATCATAAAACGGTAGGTAAATATCTGGAATATCTTTGCAATGCATTTGCCTTTTATAAAGTCAGAAGATACGATATCCAAGGCAGGAAATATCTTGCATCAAGTGATAAGTATTATCTGAGTGACCATGCTTTTCGATATGCCCGGCTCGGAATAAAGAATCTCGATCAAGGACGTATGCTTGAAAATGTTATTGCAATCGAGTTGATGCGAAGAGGTTATGAAATATATGCAGGTGTTTTGTATAAGAAAGAGATTGATTTCGTTGCTGTAAAGCACAGTGAGAAAATATACATACAAGTATCGGATGATATAACATCGGATGAAACATTTATCAGAGAAGTATCTCCGCTGTTAAAAATAAAAGATGCCTATCCGAAAATACTAATTTCAAGAACAAGGCATGAAGAATATCAGTATGAAGGTGTCCGAATCATTGATGCGGCAAATTGGCTGCTCAATTTGCAGTGATTATTTTTCATGCAGCTTACAATGATGAAACCGGGATTTACAGATTTTCCAATCTCCATGAACGTGGTTCTGATATGTTTCCTCAAACAGAGGACATCGCTCTAACGAAAGAAATTCATGTCGAGACTGTGGTATTGATGACACAATCAAACAAGTAAATGAACTGATTGCATCTTTAGTAAAATATAAAAGATTTTTGCTGCACATAAAGAATAAGTAGTATATTTTGGAATTCCAGTTTTTCATTCACCAAGACCTGAATGAATTCTGACTGAAATTCCATTTTTACTTATGGATTAGGATTGGCTCCAGATTACATCGAGATTGAGATAAATAATTTTTGTTATTAATCAATAATTTCTTTTGTTGAAAATCATAAACGTATTACCGAAAAGCGTACTTCATCCTCCTTGAAAGGCACAAAACGGTTGAGTAAATTATATGTGCTATTTAAAAAAGCAAAGCAATTAAAGAACTAGGTAATTTATTGATCTTTTTAGGCTCGAAAACTTTTTTATCCGAAACAGAAAATTTTACACTTAAAAAAACGCAATAATATACCAATATTAACGGAGAATTTGCATTTTTCAGCATCACATTGTAATGATGAAAAAAGTGGTAATAATATATTTGAAATGAATAATCGAAAAAATTTGTGGTTTAGCACGAAAAAAATATGTATTATAAAAAACTGATTATACTAATAAATACAAATGTTATAAAATACGGTAATTTCCTTTCTCTTTTTTTATTTTCGACTATATTAATGGCAACAAGAATGAAAGGGGTTAACAAATGAATAAATTAATTAACAAAATTGCACTTGCTGCCACAAGCTGCATCATGATGGTTTCTCTCACAGCGGTAAGCGCAGAAACAAATGATCCAGCATCTCCTTCTACACCAACTACTTATCCGGTTGTTAATAATCTAAATAGCCATAATCATGTCATAAGTGCCTCAGGCGCAAGAATAAATGGAAATTATGCATATTGTATTGAATATGCAAATATTTGGCCTTCTAATGATGTGCCATATTATGCAACCTCTGATTTGAACGGCTTATCTGAAGAACTGCAACAGAAATTAAAGCGTGTGTTATATGCAGGTTATCCCAATGATGGCTTAGGTCTATCAAAGCAAACCAATGGAGATTCTATACAATTAGGCATAGCCACTCAGATTATTATATGGAATATATTAGGTGAGCAAGGCGTTTATGTTAACCTGGACGAAAATTATAATTCATATGCACAGCTGCTGTATAAATATGCAGTAGATGGAACAATCGAAGGAAAAACATTGAATGATTCAGTGATCTCAGTAAATACAGTTGTTGATAAATTAATTGCAAATAGTGATGGAACACAGAGTGGAACAGTACATTTTGAATCATCAAAAGGAACAAGTATTACTGTTGAAGAAATTCCTGAAGGAATAGCAATTTCGAATAATGGAAAAAATGTAGCAACTGGAAGTATAGTACTATCAACAGATACATTAACTATTACAACAAGCAAGTTGTTCAGTAATGGACAGATTCGTTTCTCATATGTAAACAATGAAATTGCAAATGAGAAATTAGTAGTGTATAAAACTGATGCTGCCTCCAACGACGGCAATAAAAAGCCTTATCAGAAAATGTTGTCATACTCATTTGAGCCTAGTACCACAGAGGTGTCTGCAGTAATCAAAGTGACTCCAATAACAATAGAAAAGACACCAGAAGTATCTCCAGCACCAACACCAGTGGAAACGCCTGTGATTGAAACTCCGATTACGACAGAGACACCAGTTGCAACACCAGCATCAACAGAGACAGAAAGACTTACTACGCCTACTACAAATGAAAAGACGGAAACAACTGCTGTCACTGAAACAGATTCTTCCAGAAATGAAAGACCATCTACACCTAATACAGGAGATCAGACAAATGTTGCATTAGCAGCAGGAATCATGACAATTGCAGTATTAGTTATAGGAGTTACACTTTTCTTCAGAAAAAGACTTTCTGAATAATGCATAAGGGAAAGAAATAGATAAAAGACCGGCTGAAAGAAACAAATTCTGGATGTCTGGTCTTTTATCTTTTTCTGAGCATATGAGTCTGCAGCTTTCCGGATATCTGATACTATGATGAAGGAAAGCAGAGTTAGTTAAAAAAAGCTTTCGGCAGAAATTCAGACAGGAGGAAATATGAGCAGTAAAGATATATTGATTGTAGGTGCAGGTACGGCTGGATTGACAGCAGCTATCTATGTACAGCGTGCGGGTAAACATGCGGTTGTTTTTGAAAAGAGTGCACCTGGCGGACAGATTGTGACCGCAAATGAAATTGAGAATTTTCCAGGATTTGCGTCCGTGAACGGTGCTGATTTTGCATATAAGCTCTATCAGCAGGCAGTGGATCTTGGAGCTGAATACATATCATCAGAAGTGATGGAGATCATTCCTTTAAAGGATGCAGTTACTGTTAAAACCAAAACAAAGGAATACACAGGCAGGGCATTGATCTATGCAGCAGGTGCAGCACACCGGAGACTAGGACTGCCAAACGAGGAGAAGCTGATTGGCAAGGGTATTTCATTCTGTGCCAACTGCGATGGAGCGTTCTATAAAGGAAAAGTAGTTGCTGTCAACGGTGGCGGAAATATTGCGCTGGATGATGCAATTTATCTGTCTCAATTAGCAGAAAAGGTGTACTTGATCCACCGCAGAGAACAATACAGAGCTGAGAGAGTCATTCAGGAACGTCTCGCAGGCATTCCGAATATTGAACCAATTCTTAACACGATTATTGTCGGTCTGGAAGAGGAAGGCGGTCATTTGAACGGCCTGACGATTCAGAACGTCAAGACCAAAGAAGAAAGAGGTTTGAAAGTGGATGGATTGTTCACTGCTATTGGAATGAATCCGGAAACTGAACTTTTGAGAGGTATTATCAGTTTGGATGAAACAGGGTATATTCTTGCCGGAGAAGATACAAGAACAAATGTAGATAATATCTTTGCGGCAGGAGATGTCCGCTATAAGCTGGTACGTCAGCTGACGACAGCAGCCGCTGACGGAACAACAGCCGCTGTAAATGCAGTTGCATTATAAGAATAGATCAGTTGAGCTCATCTTAGGATGAGCTTTTTTCGTGGTTATAACAAATTATTATAAATAAGAAATGCAACTGCTAGAATAATAAAAGAAAATTAAGTGAGGTAACAATGAAGAAAAAATATGTTTTTAGCTCCCTGCTTGCCATTGCGTTGATGGCAGGATGTGCACCCAGTACACCAGTCAATTCAGCATCGACATCAGGTACGATGGAAAGTGCAGAAGCCTTAGAAGAAAACAGTTATGAGACTGTGACATCTCTGATGTCTTCACAGATTACCACCAGGGTATTTACTAGTCAGTCAATTAGTGACGATGATGAAAAGAAGATACTGACTTCTGCGTTTTATGGAGCTGCTTCCGGCGGTCAGCAGGCAAGAGAGATCATTGCTGTAGATGATAGAAGCATCATGAAGCAGATCCAGGCTGTGCATCCATGGGCGCAGTCATTGGATACTGCACCGTTGGTGATTGTTATTGCAGGCAATCAAGGAAAATCTGTGTATCCGGAAAATCTTGTTCAGGATACGAGCATTGCTGCCCAGAATATCGTCCTGACCGCATCCTCACTTGGCATCAGTACAAATATAATGAGCATTTATCCCCAGAAAAAGCGCGTTGCTGGGATTCAGAGCGTACTGCATCTTCCATCTTCGGTGGTTCCATATATCATGGTATCAATGGGATATGCCCAGGAAGATACTTCTTCTTCCAGTTCGGCGGAGAAAGATGATATTGATGCAATGATCCACTTCAATACCTGGGGTGAGAACTAAATGTCATTTTGAACGCCGCAGCAGGCATCTTGATGAGAATTATTTCTAATAAGTCTTTCCTTTGAGCATTATCGTTGACGGTATCATATCAGATAAATATGCTGGAATCAGTAACAGAGATCTTTCCTTCAAAGTGAAAGAGTAAAAGTCTGCAGAAAGGCAGAAGAGGAAAACAATATGAAAAAGGTTGATGCAGTAATCATCGGTTTCGGCAAGGGCGGCAAGACATTGGCTGGTGCTCTGGCAAAGAACGGCAGAAAAGTAGTAATGATTGAGCAGTCAGAAAAGATGTACGGAGGTACATGCATTAACGTAGCGTGCATTCCGACAAAGTCTTTAGTGCACAGTGCTGATATCTCTGCATTGAAAGGCGGAGATTTTGAAGACAAGGCTGCCCGCTTTACGGCGGCTATTGCGCAGAAGGATATGCTCACTGCCAAGCTGCGGGACAAGAACTATCATAAACTGGCAGATAATGAGAACATTGAAGTAATCACTGGAAAGGGCTCATTTGTGGATGCACATCATGTTGCGGTCAATGATGATGTCATTGAAGCAGAACAGATCTTCATCAACACTGGTGCCCGTCCGTTCATTCCTCCAATTGAGGGGCTGAAAGAAAGCAGATATGCATATGTCAGTGAACAGCTGCTGGATCTGAAGGAACTGCCGAAGAGATTTGTCATTATCGGCGGCGGCTATATCGGCATGGAGTTTGCTTCGATGTATGCAAACTTCGGCTCAGAAGTAACTGTGATCCAGGATGGTGCGGTATTCCTGCCAAGAGAAGACAGTGAGATTGCAACTGCAGTATTGGAGAGCCTGGAGAAGCGCGGCGTCAAGGTCATCCGCTCCGCAAAGATTGTGAAGACGGAAGATAGGGACGGCTATGCAGTTGTTACAATTGAAACAGAGAACGGCAGAGAAGAACTACCGGCGGAAGCGGTCTTGATTGCAACTGGACGCAGACCAAACGTAGAAGGACTGAATCTGGATCGAGCTGGGGTTGAATTGACTGAAAGAGGTGCTGTAAAAGTCAACGAGCACCTTCAAACAACCGCAGAGAATATCTATGCGATGGGTGATGTTGTCGGCGGACTGCAGTTCACATATATTTCTCTGGATGACTATCGGATTGTCAGCTCGGCTGTCTTAGGCGACGGTACAAGGACAACCGCATCCCGCGGTGCAGTTCCATACAGCGTCTTCCTTGATCCTGCGTTCTCACGCATCGGCATGAGTGAAGAAGAAGCGCGTTCAAAGGGATACAATGTCAAGGTTGCCAAGCTCCCGGCAATGGCAATTCCAAAGGCAAATGTACTGCAGAAGTCAACCGGCCTGTTGAAGGCAGTTGTGGATGCAGATACAGGCTTGATCCTCGGCGCACATTTATTCTGTGAGGAAAGCTATGAGATGATCAATCTCTTTAAGATTGTTATGGATGCGAAGCTCCCATATACAGTCTTAAGAGACAACATCTATACACATCCAACAATGAGTGAATCACTGAATGATCTCTTTGCTGGCATATAAACAATAAAAATGCCCGTGTCATGAATGAATCATGATGCGGGCTTTTAATTTGCTATGCGCTGATGGGCATGATAACTGCCAGGAGAAAGTGCCTGGAAGGAATAGCCGTTCTCCAGTCCCCAGATGATGATCGATTCAACAGCATTTACAGAGAATCCTTTGATGTCATGCTGGAGGACAACTGACGGCAGGCCGGCTCTGGTATTGGCTGAGACCTGGCTGATTACATTCTGATATACATCATTGGTGTTTGTTGTTTCGCCGGCATCTCCGCTGGAAACATTCCAGTCAAAGTAGGTATATCCCATCGAACCTGCCTGGGAGGTGAGGGCTGTCATGATCCCACTGCAGTAGTTGCGGCTGACTGTATTGGAACTGCCGCCTGGGAAACGGAACATCGTACTGTAGCTTCCGGTCTTCTGTGCCACGACTGCATTCTGTGCATTGAAGTCTGCCCAGTATGCATCTGTGCTGGCATAAACACTTGCATAGTTATGGGTATACGTATGAACTGCAACAGTATGGCCGTGGGCTGCCTCCTGGCCGATCATATCGGCATAGGCTGGTCTTGAGGATGTAGTGAAGAAGGTTGCCTTGACTTGATATTTGTCCAGAATATCCAGCAGCTGAGCAGTATATGGTCCAGGTCCGTCGTCATACGTCAGATAGATTGTTTTGCTGTTCTCATTAGTAATGACATTGACTGGTCTGACTTTAACGGTCACTGTACGCTGGGCAGTCGATTGATTGCCATGAGAATCTGATACAGTATAAGTAATTGTGTAGATGCCGACAGTGTTGGTATCCACGGTTCCCGATACAGCGATTTTTGCGGTGACATCGCCATCGCAGTCATCAACGGCACTGTAGGAATCTGCATAGCTGTCGCCGACATATACGGTAACATCACCGCCGCCCAGATTGATGGCAGGACCGACACGGTCATCGTATTTGATTTTTCTTGAAGCAGTGGCTATGTTGCCGCTGCTGTCCGTGACTGTGTAATTGACGGTCCCGTCTTTTTCTTCGCTTTTGACTTTGGCGGTCAGGTCACCGTCACATGCATCAACTGCCTGATATCCTTCTTCAGTGTACGGATGATTGTAGGGCGTATAGGAATCGGCATTTGTGACCAGTGTGATCACCGGCGGCGTCGTGTCATGAATAATGACTGTGCGGTCTTTTGTTTCTTCAATATTCTGATACACAGCAGTATAGGTGACAGTATATGTGCCCAGCTTCTTATCATTGATATTGCTGGAAACTGATACATCTACAGCAGGATGAAGAAAGAATAATGTGGAATTCTTGACATGTGCCACCGCACCTTTTTCCTGATATGTCTGACCGTATTCAATATCCTCTGTCTCATCGCCGTTCAGATCAATGACAACAGTCTGACGATTCAGCAGAAAGCAGATAAAAAATATACACGTTAAAGAAAGCAGTACAATAACTGAAATAAGCAGTACGCTTGTCTTGCAATCCTGCTGCTTTTTGACACGTTCTTTCATGGTACTTTCCATCGTAGCATACTTGCTGATTGACAAATCAGAAAAATACAAATTTCTTGAATGCATGTCAGGAATATTCATGGTTCTGGTTCTTCTGCGTGAAAAAGAATGATATTCTAAAGATGCAGGCAGGAAGATATACAGATCCAGCGGTGCTGAAATGTATGTTTTCTGAAGCTGATTGATACATAAGAAGAGAGGATGCATTTATGAAGCATACATTTCCAAAGGGTTTCTTATGGGGCGGTGCCACCGCAGATTTCCAATATGAAGGCGGCTTTGGTGAAGGCGGCAGGGGAATCAGTTCACAGGATTTTGTCACTGACGGCAGTGTATCAAAAAAACGACAGATTACATTAAAGCTTGCGGATGGAACACGCGGAACTGTCAATTCACTGGAATCATTTCCGGATGGGGCAGAAGCAGAAATGTATGATGACCAATATTATCCTAGTCATCAGGCAGTGGACTTCTATCATCACTATCAGGAAGATATTGCTTTCATGGCAGAACTCGGCTTTAATGTGTTCCGCTTCTCAATCTGCTGGTCGAGGATCTATCCACATGGTGACGATGACGAACCGAACAAGGAAGGCTTGAAGTTCTACCGTCAGGTCATTGATGAATGCCATAAATATCATATTGAACCGCTGATCAACATCTGCCACGATGAGATGCCGGATCTTTTAGCACGTAAGTATGACGGATGGTCCAGCCGCCATGTCATCGATATGTATGTTAAATATGCCCGCACATTGTTTGAAAATTATCCAGAGGTCAAGTACTGGCTGACCTTCAATGAGCTGAATGCCATTCACGGGTATGCAAAGATCGGTGTGCACCACATGGACTGTCAGACGTATTATCAGGCGCAGCATCATATGTTCGTAGCTTCTTCGAAGGTCATCGGCATCGGTCATCAGATGATGCCGGATGCGGTCTTCGGGGCAATGTATGCCTTGAGTGAAATGTATCCTGAGACCTGTCATCCAGAAGATGTCTTTGCGGCCTATGAGCACCGGCGGGAATCCCTCTTTTTTGCGGATGTCATGGCAAGAGGCAAGTATCCTAACTATGCCCATGAGATCTTTGAACGCAAGAAGGTGACAATTCAAATGGCGCCGGGAGATGTGGAACTGCTGGCAGCGTTCCCATTGGATTTTGTGTCCTTCAGCTATTACCGCAGTACAGTTGTCTCTGCACAGCGTCCATTTACGACCATGGATCCAATCGGCGTCATGGGCGGTGACTCGAATCCGTATCTGGAAAAAACAAAATGGGGATGGAGCGTTGACCCGCTGGGTCTGCGCTATTGTCTGAATGAACTTTATGACCGCTACCAGAAACCGCTCTTTGTGATAGAAAACGGCATGGGTGAAGTGGATCAGAAGGAAGCTGACGGATCTGTACATGATACCTACCGCATCCAGTATCTGAAGGACCATTTCAAGCAGATCCGCGATGCCATTAATATTGACCATGTACCATGCTTCGGCTATACAATGTGGGGACCAATCGACCTGGTGTCTTTAGGCACAGGAGAAATGAAAAAGAGATACGGCTTTGTCTACGTCGATATGGATGATAAGGGAAATGGGTCTTTGGCAAGGTACAAAAAAGACTCTTTTGCATGGATGCAGAAGGTGATTGCGACCAACGGACGCAGTCTGGATGAATGAGGAGAAAATGTTCAGAAAAATGAGGAGGATCAAGCAGCAGGTCAGCGATGAAACATGCCGCAAGATCCTGGCAGATGGGATGAGAGGAATACTGGCCGTCAATGGTGATGACGGCTATCCATACGCTTTCCCTATTGACTATGTTTATGATCCGGATACAGCTGAGCTCTGTTTTCACTGTGCCAAGGAAGGGCATAAGCTGGATGCCGTCAGGAAGTCTGACAAAGTGTCTTTCTGCGTCTATGACAATGGCAGGAAGGAAGAAGGAGACTGGGCACTGTATATCACCAGCGTCATTGTCTTCGGACGCATCCGAATCGTTGAAGATCCTGCTGAGGCAAAGAAGAAACTGCAGTCTGTCGCAAAGAAGTATATGCCGGCTGAAGAAGAAGCAGAACTGGACTATGACAGACAGCTCAGCCGGCTGTATATGCTGGTCTTAACGCCGGAATCCATGACCGGAAAGCTTGTTCACGAAAAGTAATACCAATAATAAAGTTTCATGCATGGTAGACAATGCCATGCATTTTTTTGTAGGGAAATATTGCTTCAGAGAATCGCCAAAAGAACAATGTGCGTGGTATAATCAAAAAAGAACGAAAACCAGATGGTGTGCATTAAAATGAACATCGCGCGCAAATTACACATCGTTAGGGAAAGAACATATGAACAAGGATGAACTGGCCAGAATTGGAATCAATTATGATGAAGGTTTAAAAAGATTTTCCGGCAATGCAGAGATCTATCAGAAATTTCTTCTTCAGTTCATTGATGATCATCTGTTTGACGAACTTGATCAGGCAATGAAGGATCAGGATTTCGGCACTGCATTTACGGCAGCACATACAATGAAGGGCATTACCGGCAATCTGAGCATGAATGAACTTTATGATAAACTAGTCTTATTTGTTGAAATGCTGCGAGGCGGCTCTGATATTCAGGAAGCAGTTGAATACTATCCGCAGGTGTTTCAGTCATATAAAAAAATGATCAGCGGTCTGCAGAATATCAGGCAGACGCTGGACAGATAGGGATTCTTCAATATCGGGAGGAACTTCATGGGAAAGAAGACAGTACTGATTACAGATGATGTGGAAGTAAACCGTGTCATTCTGCGGGAAATATTAAAAGATGAATATAATCTGCTGGAAGCTGCGGACGGATTGGAGACCATGGAGCTGGTCCATCAGAACAGTGACAGTATTTCAGCTGTGCTGCTGGATGTTATCATGCCGAATATGGATGGCTTTGCGGTATTGGAGAATATGGCAGAAGAAAAGCTGTTGGACCGCATCCCAGTCCTTCTGATCTCAGCTGACCGTTCTGTTGAATTTGAACGCGATGGGTATCAAAAAGGTGCTTTCGATTTCATTCATAAACCATTTGACGGACTGATTGTCAAAGCACGTTTGAAGAGAGCAGTCGAACTCTATGAAAACAAGAATCATCTGAAGGAGGTCGTCGGAAAAAAGACAGAGCTTCTTCAGAAGCAGATTGTGCAGCTGAAGACACAGGAAAAGCAGCTGCGCAAAATGAACAGCAATATTATTGATGTGATGAGCTCAGTGGTTGAATTCCGCAATCTTGAGTCTGGCCTTCACGTTAAACGGATCAGAAAGTACTCTCTTGTCTTGGCAAATACTGTGATGGCAAATAATCCGGAGTATCATCTGACAAATGCAAAAGTAGAAATGATAGCTTCAGCTTCAGCACTTCATGATGTCGGTAAAATTGGGATCCCAGACAGTGTTCTTTTAAAACCGGGAAAACTGACACCGGAAGAATTTGAGGTCATGAAGACACATACGATCAAGGGTGCTGCAATCATTGATGAACTGGAATGGATCCAGGATGAAGAAATTCATCAGGTCAGCACGGACATCTGCATGTATCACCATGAAAAGTGGGATGGCAGAGGATATCCAAAAGGCCTGAAGGGTGATGAAATTCCGATTTCAGCGCAGATTGTTTCGATTGCGGACTGTTTTGATGCCTTGACCAGCGTACGCTGCTATAAGCCGCCATATACTGCGGAGGAAGCGTACAACATGATCCAGGAGGGACAGTGCGGTGCCTTCTCACCGCAGATGCTCAAATGTCTGACTTTATGCATGCCTGAATTCAAACGCATTCATGATCAGTACGCAGACGACTGAGCAGGATTAAGAAATTGCTGACGAAAGATTAGATTGGGGGCTGTTTTTCATGTGGCATGTTGAAACGGATGTATTTGCACTGGCTGTCTTTATTGTCTTGCTGGTGAGAAATCATAAACTAAGAACGGAACATACCCAGCAGGACCGCATATACAATGCAATTCTGTGGGTCAGTATTTTATCTGTCATCAGTGACATTGTCTCTTCAGAGGCGATGAATGGATGGGGAGGCTGGTGGTTCTATCAGATCTCATTAACGGCATACTTCTGTCTTCTGCCTGCATTGGCAGTCATGTGGATGTGCTATGCCTTTTCCATTATCAGCAGTGATGATCAGGCAAAGTTCCATCGTGAGATCCTTGCAGCCGTGGTGCCATATGCTGTTTATTTAGGTATCACTATTTCAAATCCAGTTACGAACAACATTTTTTCTTTATCATCGGATATGGTATATGCGAGAGGGCCGCTGTTTTTGATTATATGCGTCTGCTTTTCTTTACTGTATCCACTGGCAGGTATCGTTGTTGTCCTTGTGAATCATAAAAAGATCCAGCCAAAGTCGAACATCTGCCTGCTGACTAGCTTCTATGCAGCAGCTATCATCGCTTTTTGGATTCAGTACTATACAGGTCTTCTGATTATCTGTGCGGCATATGCCATCGTCTATCTGACTTGTGATCTGACCATTGAGCAGGAACGGCGCAATCAGCTGTATGAAAAGCTGGAAAAGCAGAATCAGTCTCTGGCACAGGCAACTGCGATGAAATCACAGTTCTTTGCCAGAGTATCTCATGATATGCGTACGCCGATGAATGGAATTCTCGGTCTGACTCAGCTCTCTTTGGATGAAACTGATCCAGCTGTACTGAAAGATAATATTCAAAAGATCCAGGGAGCCGGTAAGTACATGCTCGGTCTGATCAATGACACGCTGGATTATCAGCGGATTGAAGGCGGCAGCTATCATCTGGATCCGAAAGTCGTCAGCTGGCGGCTGATCCTGGACAGTGTCATTTCGATGATCAAGGAGACGGCTTCTCAGAAGGATGTCGGCTTCAGTGTCGAAATGATCAATACCGATCAAAGTGAATACATCTTTGTCGATCCAATGCGGATCAAGCAGGTGCTGATCAATCTGCTGTCTAATGCTGTGAAGTTCACACCTGCCGGCGGCAGTGTAGATATGATCATTGATCAGACAGGGAAAGAAGGAAATATATCCCACAACTGCTTTACCATTCAGGATACAGGTATCGGCATCAGCGAGAAATTCATTCAGGAACAGCTGTATACACCGTTTGCTCAGGAAAGCAATGAGTTCTCCGGTCAGTATGCAGGATCTGGTCTTGGCTTATCTATCACCAAATCTATTGTGGAAAGAATGGGCGGCCGCATTGAAGTTGAAAGTAAATTAGGAAAAGGTACTACATTCCGCGTCTATTTAGATCTAGAATGCAGAAGTGAGGAAGATAAGCAGCAAGTACATGCAGATGTACCGTGGAATGTACCTCACGATAAGTTGAAAGATAAGAAGATCCTGCTGTGTGAAGACAATGTCTTGAATGCAGAGATTGCAAAGAGGCTGTTGGAAAAAGCAGGATGTATTGTTGATATTGCTTGTGACGGTGCGCAGGGAGTTGACCTTTACCGTCAGGCAGATAATCGATATGCTGCTGTAGTTATGGATATCAGAATGCCGGTAATGGACGGGCTGGAAGCGTGCCGTCAGATTCGAAAGCTGGACAATATCAGCAGGCATGTCCCAATCATTGCCATGACGGCAAATGATTATGAAGAAGATGTCAGGGCTTGTTTGGAAGCAGGAATGGATGCGCATCTTGCAAAGCCGATTGATACAAAGCTGATGTATCAGACATTAGCTGATCTGGTCTGAGCAGTCGGACAGATTGGAAAGGGGCAGTTATGAAGTGCCGCGAAATTAAAACTGGTCTTGAAGTGAAGCACCAGGGAGAAACGTTGAGGATTGAAGCATGGGGCAGTGATGCATTGAGAGTGCGTGCCAGCATGTATCCAGCCTTTACTGATCATAACTGGGCACTTACGGAAAAAATCAGTCATATCCGCCCAGCTGTTCAGATTGATGCTGAACATGCATGCATCAGAAATGGGCATCTCAGAGCTGAAGTCAATGAAGCAGGCATCATCACGTTTTATCGCGATGATCAGATGATCCTGCGTGAATATTATCGGAATTATGACGGCACCATTTCAGAAGAAAGCAGATGCCTGCGTGCACTCAACCGTGAATACAAGCCTTATGTCAGCGGTGACTATCAGATCATCCAGAAGTTTGAAAGCAATCCAGACGAGAAGATCTTTGGCTGCGGACAGTATCAGCAGGAAAATACAGATCTGAAAGGATGCATTTTAGACATGGAGCAGCGGAACTCTCAAGTGAGCGTACCTTTTGCCTTATCCAGTCTGAACTACGGTTTTCTGTGGAATAATCCTGCTGTTGGCAGAGTATCGTTTGGCAAGAACATCACGGAATGGCATGCTTTTGCGGCCAAAGAATTAGACTATTGGATCACCGTCGGTGCTTCACCAAAGGAGATCCTGTATAAATATACAGAAGTAACTGGGCGTTCCCCAATGATGCCGGATGATCTGCTTGGCTTATGGCAGTGCAAGCTGCGCTATCGGACACAGGAGGAAGTTCTTTCAGTTGCCAGAGCGTGCGCACAGCACAATGTGCCGATTGATGTAATCGTGATTGACTTCTTCCACTGGACCTATCAAGGGGACTGGAAGTTTGATCCAAAGTACTGGCCGGATCCTAAACAGATGATCGATGAGCTTCATGCCATGGGCATCAAGGTCGTAGTCTCTGTCTGGCCTTCTGTCGACAAAAAGAGCGAGAACTTCAGTTATATGAGTGAGAACGGCATGCTGATCAGGACGGAAAGAGGTTCCGCGCAGACCTATGATTATCAAGGCGACTGTGTTGAATATGATGCGACCAATCCGGAAGCCAGGGACTATGTGTGGAACGTATGCCGGAAGAATTATTATGATCTGGGCATTGACGGCTTCTGGCTGGATAACAGCGAACCTGATTACGTGAAATACGATTTTGATCATTACCGGTATTACCTTGGACCTGCATTGGAATGCAGCAATATCTACCCGCAGTGGTTCAGCCGTACTTTCTATGATCATCAGACTGAACTTGGAAAAAAACCGGTCAATCTGCTCCGCTCAGGATGGGCAGGCAGTCAGAAATATGGCAATGTCATCTGGTCCGGTGATGTACCAAGCACTTTTGCGTCCCTGCGTGATCAATTGTCAGCAGGCATTAATATGGGCTTGGCAGGCATTGCGTGGTGGACGACGGATATCGGCGGCTTTATGACCAAAGACTGCAGTGATCCTGATTTCCAGCAGCTCTTGATCCGCTGGTTCGAGTTTGCGGTATATACAGCAGTTCTGCGCATGCATGGTGAAAGAGGACCGCTGAATATCCCACCGCTGGATGAACGTGATTTCGGCGGAGGATACCTGCATACAGGACATGAAAATGAACTGTGGTCCTATGGCGAGGACAATTTCAGGATCATGAAGAAATACCTGGACATCCGCCTGGCAATGAAGCCGTATATTCAGCAGCTTTATGAAGAGGCACATCAAAACGGATCACCGCTTCTTCGGGCAATGTTCTATGAATATCCTGATGATGAAAAATGCTGGAATCTGTATGACCAGTATATGTTTGGACCGGAATATCTTGTTGCGCCAATCCTGGCTCTGAATACATTTGAAAGATCTGTTTATCTGCCGCAGGGCAGGTGGCAGGATACCAGAGATGATCAGGTCTATGAAGGCGGTCAAATGATCGCTGCTTCAGCACCAATTGATTCCATTCCAGTCTATAAAAAGATATAATCTACCTAGGAAATGCTGTAACTAAATTAAGGGATAATTCATATGCGCAAGGAAAAAAAGAAAAGAAAAACATGGCAGTCAGTACTGATCTGGCTTGCCAGGATCGTGGGTGTCATTGTTGTTTGTTTTGCACTGCTGCTGGCTTTCTTGACAGTATCAGAATACCGTCCGGCAGCTCAGGAAACACTGGATATCAAGTCTGGTGATACAAAGACAGTACTAAAGGAAGGTTCCTCTCTTTCTGTGATGACTTGGAATGTCGGCTATGGTGCCTTAGGAGATAATGCTGATTTCTTTATGGATGGCGGCAAGTCAGTGCAGACAGCGGATACCGCAAGAGTCAATCAGAACCTGACCGGCATTGCGGATGAAATCAAATCAGTCAGCCCCGATATTGTTTTCCTGCAGGAAGTTGATATCAATTCATCACGATCCCATGATATCGATGAAGCTGAAACAATTGAAACACAGCTGCAGGCAGCGAATGCCGCAAAGCTTTCCAATTCTACATTTGCATACAACTTCAAAGTTGCTTTCATTCCATATCCAATTCCACCAATTGGCAAAGTCAATGGCGGCATTCTCACGCTGTCGAATTATTCAATTGAATCTTCAGTGCGCTATGCGCTGCCAACACCTTTCAAATGGCCGGTGAGATTAGGAAATCTCAAACGCTGCCTGATGGTCGACAAGATCCCAGTAAGCAACGCGGACGGCAGTGCATCAGGCAAGTATCTGGTCATGGTGAACCTACATCTGGAAGCGTACGATGACGGTGAGGGCAAGAAAGCACAGACTGAGATGCTGAAGGAGGTCCTGCAGGAAGAAGCAGACAAAGGCAATTACGTCATTGCCGGCGGAGATTTCAACCAGACATTCTCCGGAACAGATGACAGCATGTATCCAGAATATGAAGGAAAATGGCACTGCGGTGAAGTGGACCAAAGCGAATTCTCATCTGACTGGCAGTTCGAGATGGATAACAGTGTACCAACATGCAGATCATTGGATCAGGCATATGCCGGTGCGGATCAGACAAATTTCCAATATTATATGATTGATGGATTTATTGTCTCGAAGAATGTGAGCGTCAGCAGTGTAAAGACACAGAGCAAGTCATTTGCCAACTCTGATCATAATCCTGTTGTTATGCAGGTGAAGCTGAACGCTGACTGAATAATCAAGAATAATACAGCAAATCCCGTTGATACTTTGCCGGGTTCTGCTAAAATTGAAAATAGACATTACCATAGGAGGAAAATTAAAATGACAGAATTAAAAGGTTCTAAAACTGCAGCTAATCTGCAGACTGCATTTGCAGGCGAATCTATGGCCCGCAACAAGTACAACTGGTATGCAAGTCAGGCTCGCAAGGAAGGCCTGGAACAGATTGCTGCTATCTTTGATGAGACAGCAGGCAATGAAAAGGAACATGCAAAACTCTGGTTCAAGTATCTGAACGATGGTATTGGAAACACATCTGCTAACCTGGCGGATGCTGCTGCCGGTGAGAACTATGAGTGGTCTGATATGTATGCAGGATTTGCGGTAACAGCTGATGAAGAAGGATTTAAGGAAATTGCTGCAAAGTTCCGTATGGTAGCAGGCATTGAAAAAACACACGAAGAGCGCTATAAGAAGCTGCTGGATAATCTGGAGAATGGAAAAGTATTTACAAAGGATGGACAGCAGGTCTGGATGTGCCGCAACTGCGGTTATATCTATGTTGGTGAAAAGGCTCCGGAAGTATGCCCATGCTGCAATCATCCACAGGCATTCTTTGAAGTCAAAGCTTACAATTATTGAGATAAGAGAAGACCTTGTTGAAGAAACAAGGTTTTTTTATGGGATGGAGTTGTAACTGTCTGGAACAGCGTTTTACAATAAGCAAAGAGGGACAATGAAAATGACAGATCAAGAAAAAATACTTCATGTGCTGGCTCTGGCTGCCCATGAATTGAATGAGCAGAAGATCACGTGGGCTGTTGGCGCATCCATGCTGCTGTATTTTCACGGCATTACAAATATGTTCCATGATATTGATTTGATGACAACATCGCAGGATGCAGAGAAGGTAAAGAATATTTTATTAAACCTTGGTGCAGTGCAGGAGAATTCTGCCGCCAATAGAATGTATAAGACAGAACGCTTTTATGAATTCAATCTGCAGGGCGTTGAAATTGATGTCATTGCAGGAATGATCATTGTATGCAGCGGCAGGGACGAAAACTGTTCACTGAAGAAAGAAAAAATTGAAGGATATGCATCCTTGGAGAATGAGAGGATTCCTCTGTATTCCTTGCAGGAATGGCGGCATTTCTATGCCTTAATGGGCAGAAAAAACAAAGTGGAAATGATTGACAAAAATATTGGTGAAAATATTTTTTGATTGATGATTGATAAGAAGAAATTTGTGCTAAAATATTCTTTTCCCCCGTGATGTCGGCTGTATGGAATGTGGATGATATACATTTCGATGCAGCAATAAAAATAATAATATGGAGAATGGTATGGAAAATACAATTTGTGTCATTGGCGGCGCAAACATAGATATCTGCGGCTCTTCTTTGGAACCGCTGAAGAACTATGATTCCAACCCGGGCACCATTGCGGTCTTGTACGGCGGTGTCGGCAGGAATATTGCGCAGATCTGTGCTCTGCTGAAACAGAAGACAAAGTTCATCACTGTTTTTTCCAGTGATGAATATGGTCAGATGATGCGGAAAGACTGCGAAACATTAGGCATGGATACGAGTGACTGTGCGGTGGATAATGATCTGCCTAGCTCCATGTATATTGCCATTCTTGACAACAATCGGGACATGAAGATTGCGATGAGCGATATGCGCATCCTGCGCAGCATGACGGTTGAAATGCTGGAGCCGATCCTGAAGCGACTGTCAAAAGATGACATCATCATTATTGATTCCAATCTGGATATGCAGTGTATTGACTACATTCTCCAGAATGCACCATGCCGGGTGGCTGCTGATCCAGTATCAACTGCAAAGGCCGTGCGTTTGAATGACTCTCTTGGTTCCTTATCGATTTTCAAGCCGAATCAGTATGAAGCAAAAGAGCTGACAGGTATCTGGATCCGCGATGATAAAAGTGCAAGAGAAAGCTTGGACTGGTTCCTGGACAAGGGTGTTGATGAGATTATCATCTCTATGGCAGACCGCGGCATTCTGCTTGGTACAAAGGAAAAGAAAGTATGGCTGACGCATCGGACGATATCATTGGAGAACGCGACCGGCGGCGGTGATTCCCTGCTTGGCGCATATGTATCCAGAAGAGCGATGCAGGAAGAACCCCTGCAGGCGATACGGTTCGGCATCAGCACTGCTGTGACAGCAATTGAGCAGGACGCTGTCAGACGCCGGAGCTTAGACAGTCAGAAGATCCTTGACAGGATTGAAGATATGAACATAAAGGAGAGAGAATTATGAATGTCAGAGTAAACCCAGAAGTAGAAAAAGCATTGAAAGAGCACAAGCCGGTGATTGCCTTGGAAAGTACAATCATTTCACACGGCATGCCATATCCACAGAATGTGGAAACAGCAATGAAGGTTGAAAGCATCATCCGCGAACACGGCGGTGTGCCGGCAACTGTCGGACTCGTTGACGGCGAAGGCGTCGTCGGTCTGACTCCGGAAGAAATTGAAGAGATGGGCAAGCGGGGAATGTCGATTCCGAAAGTATCACGCAGAGATTTGCCGATGATCATTGCCGAAAAGAGCTGGGGAGCAACAACCGTTGCAACAACAATGATCCTGGCTTCTATGGCAGGAGTTGAGTTCTTTGTGACCGGCGGTATCGGAGGTGTCCATAGAGGCGCTGAATCAACCTTTGATATCTCTGCTGATCTAGAAGAACTTGGAAGAACAAACGTAACTGTGATCTGTGCTGGTGCTAAGGCAATCCTCGATCTGCCGAAAACATTGGAAGTTCTGGAGACAAAAGGCGTGCCAGTTCTTGGCTACCAGACATCAGAACTGCCTGCTTTCTATACACGTACAAGCGGCTTGAAAGTCGACTATGCCATCAAAGATGCAAAAGATGCTGCAAATATTGTAAAAGCAAAGAGAAATCTTGGCCTGAATGGTGGTATCCTGATTACGAACCCTATTCCTGAACAGTATTCCATGGATCCGGAAGTAATCAATAAAGTCATCGATGAAGCAATCAAGGAAATGGATGAAAAGGGAATCAAGGGAAAGCAGTGCACACCGTTCCTGCTGGCAAAGATTGCTGAAATTACAGAAGGAAAGTCCCTGGCTGCAAATATTCAGCTGGTCTTCAACAATGCAGCAGTCGGAACTGAGATTGCAAAGGAGTATAGTAAACTATAATGTCTGAGAAGAAAGAAATTGTACAGAACCCTGTAACGAAAGATCAGCTGAAGGCAGCGCTTGTTAAGCTCGGCGTAAAAAAAGGTCAAATTATTGAAGTTCATACAAAGCTTTCTTCTTTTAATTGGATCATCGGCGGTGCGGAAACAATTGTTGATGCATTGCTGGAACTGGAAGCAGAAGGTGGAACAATTCTGATGCCTGTGCAGTCCAGCGGCAATAGTGAGCCAAGTGACTGGATCAATCCGCCGGTCGCACCAGAACTTTATAAAGAGGTCCGTAGAGCAATGCCTCCATTCAACCCAGAGCATTCAGATATCTGCGGGATGGGAGAGGTTGTCGAGAACTTCCGCCACAGAGAAGGTGTTGTAATTTCTCATCATCCAAATTGTGCTTATGCGGCATGGGGAAGATATGCAAGACTGTTATGCAACCGCCAATCACTGCATTTTGCCTTGGCAGAAGAATCACCAACTGCCCGATTATATGAATTAAAAGGATATGTTCTTCTGATTGGCGCTGATTTTGACTCTACAACATGCATGCATCTGGCAGAGTACCGCACCGACTGCAGGCCAATCAAGATCATGGGTGCCTGTGTGGATGACGGCAAGGGTGCAGAGTGGAAGAAATATCTGGATTTGGATATCAACAGCGATGTCTTCATTAAGATATGCACACAGATGGCAAGAAAAAACATGATCCGTGAGATCATGCTTGGCGGCAGTCATATTCAGTTCTTCTCAGCGCCGGCTGCGATTGATGAAGCAACTTCATATTTTGAAAAAACTTCGGTCTACGAATTATATCGTTAGAATGTCCAATGATGCTGGAGGTAAGCACGCGCAATGTCGTCTGCTGCTTCCAGCATTTCTTTTTCCATTTCTTCCGTAAAGCGGTTAGTTTCCGGCGAATCCAGATCAATCTCACCGATGACCTGACCATTTATAAGGATTGGCACACAGAGTTCAGAACGGCTGGCACTGTCACAGGCTATGTGACCGGCGAAGGCAAGTACATCGTCGATCCGCTGCGCTTCTTTTGTTGTGCAGCATCTGCCGCAGACCCCTTTATCAAACGGGATATGCACGCATGCTACCTTTCCCTGGAATGGACCAAGGACCAATTCGTTTCCGCGTACAATATAGAACCCTGCCCAGTTCAAACGGTCATAATTCTCTTTGATGCATGCACTGATATTTGCTAATGCGGCAATGCCGTCAGTTTCGTCGCAGAATAATTTGATCTGCTGATTGATTACGTTTTCCATGGATGTATCGTATCACGGAAGCCGCCTAAATTGAAAGTTGAATCTTGTATATCATCGTGCTACTATATAAACCGTGAACAGGGGTGCTCGCAAGAGCTGAGAAAATGACCCTTATCACCTGATCTAGGTAAGACTAGCGTAGGGAGTTCCGTTATTTCCTGCGCCTGCCAACAAAACATTGGGAGGTGTTTTTTATGAAACAAGATCCGATTCGCAACATGGCCTACATGGCCTTCTACGCAGCATTGTACGTGGTTCTCTGGTATGTCAGTAAATTTATTCCATTCCTGGTCATGCCGGACGGCGGTTCAATTGAACTGCAGTACATTGCTCTGTTTATCGCTTCGTATCATCTAGGATGGCAGAAAGGACTGGGCGTCGGTGCGCTGAGCTGGGTGCTGGTCTTCATCTTCGGCGGTGAAAAATTCTTTGTTGCACCAATTCAGTACTGCCTTGATTACTTCATCCCATTAGTCGTTATCGCCATTGCCTGCATATTTGCGGGACACAGCAAGTATAACTATGCAGTCGGCGTCGTAGTTTCAATTGTATTTAAGTGGCTCAGCAATGTTATCTCTGGTGTATTCTTCTATTTCCCTGAAGGCTCTGCTGCTGGTTCACTGCCGGCATGGAGCTATTCTGTTGCTTACAACACCTGGTATAACCTGGCTACAATGATTGTATGCATCATCATTGTTCCTGCCCTGGTCGCTGCTTTGAAAAAGACAAATACTAAATTTTCGGTATAAGCACTGAATCTTTCCTGAAACGGCAGGAAAGATTTTTTATTTGCATGATGCGCATATGATAGTAAAATGGTAAAGCTCAGGAAAAGAGGAATTATGTATCCAAAAAAAGGCACCTATATCTATATACAGAGCTTTAAGCATGACGGCAGTCTGCACCGCACCTGGTGCAAGGCTTTTGTGCTGGAAGCAGATGAAGACCATACGGTAGCTGTAACCGACCGCGCCTGGGTGATTGAAGCCGACGGCAGAAAATGGGTGACCAGAGAACCGGCGGTATGTTTCCTGTACCGGAAGAAATGGTTCAATGTCATTTCCATGATCCGTCATACCGGTGTGTATTATTACTGCAATCTGGCTTCTCCTTCTATATATGACGGCGAAGCAGTGAAGAATATTGACTACGATCTGGATGTAAAGCTTTATCCAGACGGCGGTTATCAGATCCTTGATGAGAACGAGTATGCGCAGCATGCAAAAGAGATGAAGTATTCTCCGGAAATCATGAAGATTGTTGAAACGCAGATGGATCAGCTGATCACCATGATGAAAGAGGGAGAAGACCCGTTCAATCAGGATTGTATTGACCGCTATTACGGCATGTATTTGGATATGGCAAGGGACGAAGAGTAAATTTTCGTGAAATTTTGAAAAAAGTCCTTTACAGAAACAAATAACCATGGTATCTTCATTCCTGCACCCACTAAAAACATCAACCAATTCGAATTAAAAGTTTCTAAAAAATTTCGTTGACATTATAAAGACTGGGTGATAAGATTTATCAGCACGCTTCGAGAAGGAGCGATGTGAGAAGCTCTTTGAAAACTGAACAGGAATTAGACAAGAATAGACACACATTAACAAACGAACGTCAACATTTTATGTAAGAAATCTCAGAC
>Ga0268357_100836_pt1 | contig 29765 bp, 30 predicted proteins | sample BioMet10_FD_192466 | JGI IMG/M metagenome (GOLD analysis project Ga0268357, IMG submission 192466) | Sewage microbial communities from Oakland, California, United States - Biofuel 10 (Illumina Assembly) | ecosystem: Engineered > Wastewater > Sewage > Unclassified | place: USA: California... | reverse complement strand
CCTCTTGCATAACGTGACCGTCCTTTATATATCTCAAGCCTTCAGAATCCTTAACCCAGCCTTCCTGCATCAAGTGACCGTCCTTTATGTATCTCAAGCCTTCAGAGTCTTTAGCCCAACCCTCCTGCATTATACTGCCGTCCTTTATGTATACCCAGCCCTGAGTATCTTTAGCCCAGCCTTCCTGCATCAAGTAACCATCCCTTATATATCTCAAGCCTTCAGAATCCTTAACCCAGCCCTCCTGCATCAAGTTACCGTCCTTTATATATCTCAAGCCTTCAGAGTCCTTAACCCAACCTTCCTGCATCAATCGACCGTCCTTTATATATTTCAAGCCTTCAGAGTCTTTAGCCCAACCTTCCTGCATTATACTGCCGTTCTTTATGTATACCCAGCCCTGGGTATCTTGGGCCCAGCCTTCCTGCATCAAGTTACCATCCTTTATATAAACCCAGCCCTGGGCATCCTTAACCCAACCTTCCTGTAACAAGCATCCACCTTGTATATATACCCAGCCTTTGGTATCCTTAACCCAGCCTTCCTGAAACTGGATACCATTCTGGTAATAATACCAATTGTTATTTGAGTAAACCCAACCATCGGATTCTGCATTTACCGTTGAATTAGAAAATACAATACTGCCAAATAATATTAAAACAGCCAACAATGTAATAGATATTTTTTTCTTAAACACCCATATTCCCCCTGCCATATTTTATGTATATATATCTTATTCTTCAATGTAATTCAATTCCCTTTTTTTTGTTTAAATTTTATCAATATTCTTCTGTAATTGGGGTTTGGAGTGACAGCTATTTTGGGATATGCAGATAGTTCAAATTTAGTTCATTATGAAACGCTTTTGGCTTTCTTATCTAAACACAAAATGTCGATTGAAAAGAAAATTACAGAGTTGGAATACTCCAGCAGGGTTATTACTGAGACAATAGACAACTTAAAAAATACAACCAACAGTATTTATGGACATGCAAATATACGAGCAATATCTATTGCCTCGTTGTGTTGCAGTTAAAAATATAAACGTTTCCATTTGTGATATTGATTTATATTGTAGAAGAAATGAAGACTTATTTCAAAATGACACTTCAATTGAAGGAAATACAATGTGTTATATTTACAAAAATAAGTACTTTCAGCCTCAGACACATGATTTATTTGTATCTCAGGTTGGGCATTTTACCGATAAACGTCTTAAAAATATGGAGTATCTTAATCTACCTGAAGGCCGTTATTTATGTTGTAAATTCCGGTATTCTGAAAAACTTTCCTGTCAGGTTATATCTGAACTTATTAAATTTGCAGATAATAAAGGAATAAATTTATCTGATACAGCTATACAGCTTTTCGAATGTTTTGATTTAAGAGCAAAAAATAAATATGAATATGCAATGGAAATACAAATATTAGAGGTTGAAATTGACTCGGTATCGCTTTGATAATTCTATATGTATAAAAGATTGCGCGGATAGTAGTTACCAGCCCAGGCTGTAATCCGAAGCCCGGCTGCTCTTAAGCATTTTTCGGATTTCCTCTGATATTATACAAACTCCGGTGTCAATCTGATCTGGATGTGCAGAGGACACGCTTATGCGCAGGGAATTGCCCTTAAAACCTGGAAGGAACATTTCTTCACAGTGAGTGGTTAAAACATTTCTTAATTGGAGTGCCGAAACAAGTGTTTTGGCCTTTACTTTTTCCGGAAGCTCCATATAAACAAAGAAACCGGAAGCTGGAACATATGCAGGAATATCAGCTATGCCGTATTTTCTGTACGCTTCCCTGAACAGGTCCATTTTGCTCTCATAAATTGCTTTCATTTTCTTCTGGTATTTACGGAACATGCCGCTGCTTAGAAATATCTCCAGGGCTCCCTGGGATATTACAGAGGTGCTTTTATCACAAAGATTTTTATATTCCAGGAACACATAAGAAAGTGCCTTAGGCACAATGGCTGCTGCCACTCTAAGTCCAGGCAGCAGAGTTTTTGAATATGTCTTAATGTATATCACCTTTTCGCACTGGTCAAAGCAGTACAAAGGATCCTCCTTTTGATCCATGGACAGCTCTCCAAGATAATCATCCTCCACTATATAAACATCATATTTTTCTGCAAGCTTTGCAATTTCCCTTTTATCATTGGAATTATAGGAAAACCCAGTAGGATTCTGAAACCTGGGCATGGTATAAAAGAATTTAATATTTCCATATTTGAAAGCTGCCTCCAGACGGTTAAAATCCAGTCCATGCTTTGTTCTTTTAATACCTAGTACATTTACTCCGTTAAGCTTCAAACAGCTGAGCATTCCTGCATAGGTTGGCTGCTCCACCAGCACATTGCGTTTTCCGTTTGGGAAGGGCATCCTTGAAAAGATATCCAGCGCTTGCTGTACTCCTGAGGTTATGTAAATGTAATCTTTCAAGGCAAATATCTGGCTGTTTTCAAGGTGTTTAGCCAGTACTTTCCGTAAGCTTTCAATTCCCTTTGGAGAGACTGCATATGTGAACATGGCTTCCTTATAGGTATCTATAGCCTGATTAATGCAATGCTTAAGCTCAGTATAAAGAATTACATCATTATCCGGCGTAGGGCATAAAAAATCTATTGCTTTGCTTCGGTCAAATTCATCCTTAAGATTTTTGGATTTTACAATGTAATAACCGCTCTTAGGCACTGAATATAATATATGGCTGCACTCCAGCTCCCTATAGGCACGGATAACAGTTGAGGTGCTCACCCCAAGTTTTAAGGATATATCCCTTATTGAAGGAACCTTTTTTCCAGGTTTTAAATTTCCATGTTCCACTTGCTCTTTTATGTATGATACTACTGCCTCATATCTGTAATTCACTTAAATCCCCCCAGTCTGTATGCATACAGATCAGAATAAATTCCGTTGCAGACTGTTTTTCACACTGCTATACTAATTTAAAATATATCACATTTTGGGGAGGTTAACTATGACAGAGGAAGAAAAAATATTTGCTGGGAAGCTGTTTGATGCCCGTACAAAAGAGCTTGTAGCTATTAAACACAAAACACATACACTATGCCAAAAGTTTAATCAGCTTGATGAGTTTGATAAAGAACGGCTCCCAATAATAAAGGAGTTCATCGGTAAAATCGGAAAAAAGTATTACTTACAGGGACCTATCCAATTTAATTACGGCTGCCACACATTCATTGGCGAAAATTTCGGAGCCAACTTCAATACCACCATAATGGATGATGCCAGAATCTATATCGGCAATAACGTGATGCTTGGCCCAAATGTTTCCCTGATGGCAACTACTCACCCTCTTATTGCTAAGGAAAGAACCGCCATGAAATATCCTGACGGCCATGTTTCGGTGTCCGAATATGCAAAAGAAATCCATATAGGAGACAATGTGTGGATTGCCTGCAACGTGGTAGTGTGCGGAGGTGTCCATATAGGCAGCAACGCAGTAATAGGCGCCGGCAGTGTTGTTACAAAGGATATTCCAGCTAACTATCTTGCTTACGGCAACCCATGCAAACCCATAAGAATGATTACGGAAAAAGATTCAAAGCTGGATTTGCTGTAAATGAATTACTTTCACCATGAGCAATAAACAAGCATGCATTATCTCTGTGCATGCTTGTTTATTTCCTTCACTTAAATGATAGATTTTCCAAGCCCAAAGGCATCAATGAGTACTTGGGAATTTTCAATATCATCAGGGTTTTCAAAGCCCTTGGCAGAGATAATTCCAAGATTCTTAAAGCCAATATAATCACATAATTGCTGATAGGAATTACTCATACAATCTGAAACAAATGGGTCTTTTTTCCCTGCAACAGATAAGAGAACTGCACTTTGAATCTTTCTTCCTATTGCACTTTCAGCATAGGTACGGTCAATAACAGTCTTGAGCTGTGCACTGAAGCCTAAGTAATACACCGGTGAACAAAGCACAAGGATATCATTATTTTGCAAAGCATCAATAATTTCCTGCATGTCATCCTTGATAGAACATTTCCCTTTATGATCCTGGCAGTAGTTGCAATTGCAGCATGGAGCAATTTTCTTATCAATTAATTGTGCCTTCTTGTAATACTGTATACTGTATGTTTCCAGATTTAACTGCTCAATGTAAGTATTGTTCTTCTGGGGGTTATCTGATTTGCCTGTGCCTAAAGGCCGTTAATACTTGTTTCATATGAATATATCCTTTCAACAATATTATTATTTTTGTGTTTATTTAAGATGCTTTGTATAACTTTGTATTATTTTATAAATTGAAGATAAAAAAAGTACCTTTATGGAAACTTCTCAAAAATATTAAGTTAACCCTAATAACTACTAAAAGGGTTAACTTTAATATATAATTTAGAAATATTTTAAGTCGTTAAAATGGAACAACCAAGAATGCAATTACTCCTACAATCATTGCATAAATAAATATAATAAACGTATATGGTAGTATATCCTGAAATCTTAATTTCAATGAAGCTAAGAACGGTAATGCCCAAAACGGTTGTATTAAATTAGCCATTTGACCTCCTGTGCTATAAGCATTGACTACATGGGCAGCTGGAATACCTAATTTTAGCCCTGCAGGGATAATATACGGTGCTTCAATGACAAATTTTGAACCTCCTGAAGGTACTAAATAATCCATTATTGTCGTATAAATCATGACAACAGCTGCATAAGAATGGGATGATGAAAATGTAATAAACCAATCAGTAATGACAGCTGACATACCAGAGTAACTAATAATTCCAAAAATACCGGCATATAAAGGAAACTGTATAATTACGCCATATGTTGACATAACACCTTGTTTAACAGCATTAGTAAAATTTTTAGGAGTTCCTTGCAGTATCAAACCTAAGCCCATAAAAGTAAAATTGATAACGTTTAGATCTACACTTACCAATCCATTATTAAAAATGAACCGAGCAACCCATATTAAGATTATAATACCAAGCAAAGTTGGAAATACTCTTGAACGTTCCCATTTTTCTGCAGGCCTTACTATACTTACTTTAGTTTCTTCAGGTTCAACAAATGAAAATTCTTTATAAGTAGCATCATCTAATTCAACTGCCTTTTCCTTTTTAGGCAATAACAATATAAACAGTATTGGAATAGTTATGAATTCGAAGAAAACTACAGTTAACAAAAACGGTGACAGAGCGGTTTGTGTTAAAGGAATTAAAGGTATAATTTTTTCCAAGAAATTACCACTTGTGGCTACAACTAATGGTGCAGATTGTGATGGTCCGTTTGCCATTATGAGAAACATACTGTACCCAGCTGCAGCTAATAATGGATAATGGATTCCAATTCCACGTTTTCTAACCCCAATTTCTCTCCCCATAACTACGGCAAACATTAATCCTATACCCCAATGAAGCCATGAAATTATACCTACACAGAAACAATACAATAACATGGTTGCTTTTGGACCTTTAGGTATGTCTACCAATTTAATAATTCCTCTTTTTACGAATTTTGAATCTGCAACTATAAACCCGGTTATCATCATTATTGATAATTGCATTGCAAAAGTTAATAATACCCAAAATCCTTTTGCATAATCATCCAAAAGTTGGAAAGGACCATGTTTGGTAAAAATTAAGGCCAATATAAATACTATAAAAGTTAATGCTAATACGAAAACCATTGAATCGGGCACCCAATTTAAGCTCCATTCAGTAAACTTATCTACTATACTTTTTCTACTTTTATCATCAATATTTATTTCATTACTCTTTTCGCTCATAATAATAAACCCTTCCTCTCTATAATAAATTAAAACTCTCTTAGTATCTCTCTCCATTCTTAAAATACCATAGTTGTAAAAAAAATTATTTAGATACATCTGGTATTAATTCAATTATGTACATATAAATAGAGTTATACGTTATTTACAAAATTATGGTTACACTGAATATGCACAATAACTCTGGTAACTCACCCTTCCAAGTCTCACAGCTCTATTGAAACCTACAGCAATTTAACTTCCTTTTTCCATGTCGCAACCATCTTCTGTACGCCCGTTAATAAAATTTTTCAGGTGTAGAAAACTCCTGTAATCAAATGCTGTCGCATATTGAACTTCATTTGCAATACAATTATTACAAATGATAACTAAGGTTGTACATAAAACCATAGTTATCATTTGTTGTATGATTTTTGTTGCACCTTAGGAACTATTCCACATACCAGTTCCTGAGAAATAATATTATTAAATCCCTTTGAAACCATCCATGTTATTGCAATAATATATACCCATCCTCATGTAACACCATATTTACTTGAATGGCTCAAAATATACAAAACTATATAAACACCAGTAGCTAGTCCTATCCAAGTACATCAATTAAACAAAAACCTCTTTGACAAATAAATCCCTCTTAGTTTTAAACTCCCAAAATTTTTCTTGCATCATCTGGTGTTGCTACTTCATTACCAGATAAACGTATAAGGTCAGCTGCTCGCTTTACAAACTGTGCATTTGATTTTGCAAGTTCACCTGGTCCAAAGTATACGTTATCCTCCATTCCAACACGGATATGACCTCCAAGGGCTATAGCAGCAAGCATTATAGGAACATGGCCCTTTCCTATTCCTAAAGCTGACCATGTAGAACCTCCTGGAATCAAACCTTTTAGATACACTAAGTTTTCTACAGTAGCAGCGGTTCCTCCTGCAGCTCCTAATACAAATTGATAATGTAAAGGAGCTTTTAATACACCCTTTTTAAGGTAATAAAGCGAATTATATACCATACCAGCATCAAAAATCTCAACTTCAGGCTTTGTCCCAACTTCTTGCATTGTTTTACCAAGCTGTTCCAGGAAGTGGGGTGGATTTAAAAACAATGAATTATGCTGCCAGTTCATAGAACCACAATCATAGGATGCTAGCTCTGGTCTAAGTTCCCTTAAATGCAGCTGACGTGTCTCTTCTGTTGCATTCAAATCACCAGAAGTAGTAAGATTTATGATGATGTCACAATCTTTATGCTCTTTTATCAGCTTAACAGTTTCTTTAAATTTTTCTACATCCATAGTTCCATTGCCATTATTATCTCTCATATGCAAATGGCAGACTGCTGCGCCGGCCTTCCAGCACTCATATACATCATCTGCTATTTCTTTTGGTGTCATCGGTACATTAGGATTGTTTTCTTTTTTTGGCCATGCACCTGTTGTTGCCACTGTAATAATTGTTTTTGTCATAACATTACCTCCATCAATTATGCTAATTTTTATTATCTGTCAAAACATTGCGTAGAACTCCAAATTGCGCTAGGGCAGACATACCAGCATTAACATTTTTACTTGCTTCCTCAGTTTTAACAATGGCTATAACCATATCATTATATGGTGTCTTTATACCTGCTTCCCGTCCCTTTTTACTAACATAGCCATTTATAAAATCTATTTCCGACTTACGCTGTTTTTCAAGATCTTGCAGCATACTTGCTTTTAACAAACTATGCTGATCCCATACATCATGATAAAACTGTAGTTTATTTTTTATGTCTCCCTCAGAATCCAGTTCTAATTGTGTAAAATCCTTGCCTTGCATTTCAGCCATTTGAATCCCGCATGCCCTGGCTACTTTGATTGTTTCATCGGCTATATGTGCAATATACACAATTCCTTCTTCATTATTAAGAACATCACCAAATGTACAGCCTAAAGCTGCTGACATTCCACTAAAAGTTGCATTCATTAATACTTTTGCCCAACGTACTCCCATTAAATTGTCCAACACGGTAGTACACCCTACGCTAGAAAGGACCTTTTGAACCATTTTAATCCTAGGAGTGATTGAACCATCTATCTCTCCTATATCAAATGCAAAATTATCCATTACTCTCTTAGTAGATGTTAATTTAGACACTCCAGGTCCAAGCCAGGTTGCCCCAAATCCAACTGCTCCTCCAACTGTCCTTTTAGCTCCAACAATATTTGCGACAGAGTCTTCCGGAACTCCATTCTGTAAGGTACAAACTGTACTATTTTCATTTATAAATGGTAAAAGATTAGTAAGAACTTCATTATTAACAGTTTGTTTTGTAGTTAAAATAACTAAGTCATAAATTCCTGTCATTTGTTCAGGTGTGATCGCCTTCACAGGAACAGATAAATCAATAGTACCGGTTATAGTTGCTCCTTTTTCATTAAGAACCTTTACATTCTCAACGTATGAATCAATAAATTCAATATCACCTCCATTCTTTGCTATTAGGGCACCTACAATTGTTCCTATTGAACCTGCGCCAATTACTGCAATTCTCATAATAATCCTCCGTTCAATATGTCGTCTCAAGATAATTTCTTAAGCACTATTATATATAGCAATAAGCATGCCAAAGTTTTTTTTGATTAAACGGCTTGTTTAGGTGCTTTAAAAAATTAATTTTGTCTCATAAACGCAAATGTCTCATATATACAACAAATAATTGTTGTATATATGAGACAAATCAAAAACTATTCTTTTAATTAAACTGTTGAGAGTCTTCTATATATATGTGATCTATGAATTCCTAGTATCTCTGCAGCTTTAGCCTTATTTCCGTCACATGATTCTAAAACCTCTTCAATATACTTCAGCTCCATTTCATCTCGAAATTCTTTCAAGGTCTTTTGCTGTTTAACATAATAATCTAAAGGAGATACTTTTGAAGAACTGGAACTTTCAAAATTATAATGATGAATTAATATATCATCTGGTTTAAGTTCATCTCCTTCTGCAACCACATAAGCACGGCTAATAACATTACGTAACTCACGTGTATTTCCTGGCCAAGCATATGCCTTCATAGCTTCTTTTAAATTATCTGATAAATGCTTACTTGTTCCATATTTTTCATTGTATTCTTTTAAAAAATATTCTGCTAATGGTATAATATCATTTACTCGACAACGTAATGGATCAACATTCAATGAAAATTCATTCAATCTATAAAACAAGTCACCTCTAAACTTTCCATCATCCACTAATTTTTTTAAATCTTTATTAGTTGCACATATAAAACGTGAAGTTATTTTTATATTTTCAGTTCCACCAACCCTTCTAAATACTTTGTTTTCTAGTACCCTTAGAAGTTTTGCCTGTAAGAACATTGATAATTCCCCTATTTCATCTAAGAAAACAGTTCCATCTTTAGCAACATCTAGTAACCCCATCTTTCCATTTGAATTCGCCCCAGTAAAAGCTCCCTTCTCATATCCGAATAATTCTGCTTCAAACAAGTTATCCGGTATAGCTGCACAATTAATATCGATAAATGGATAGTTAGCACGTTTACTTTTAGAATGCATATAGTTTGCTACAACATCTTTTCCTGCACCTGATTCTCCAGAAATTATAACAGTATTGTCCGTCCTAGATGCTGCTAATGCTTCTTTTAATGAAAACTTTATTGAATCACTTTCAGCAATTATTTTTTTTTCTTTTTGTAACCTTAAATATTCTATTTCACGTTTATAAAGTTCTTTTCCTTTTTTTTCACGTTCTAAAATTTTATATAAGTTAATTAAACTTTTTTCTCCACTACTATTTGTTACAATCAGCTCAATATTGCCATTATCATCAATAACTGGTACACTTGTTGATATATTCTTAGACCCGGTAATACAATTTATAGGTGAAATAGCAGTAGCTTTTGTTGAAATTGCCTTTAAAACCGATGAATTACTCCAATATCCCTTTTCAATTAATTCTTTAACGTAATGCCCCAACATGTCTTCTGCTGAAACCCCTAACAATTTAGTGGCTAAAGGATTAACAAGAATTACCTTTCCATCACCATCAGTTACAAAAACCGATTCTTCTAAATTGTTAATAATCGTAATCAATGTATTTTTATCTAACGTCATATTTTTTCTATACAACTTGTACTCCCCCTCAAAATGTCCACACCAAACATAAATATTTTATATTGATTGTAATATAATTGTATTAATTATTCAAACATTTTGTAAGCTTCCATAAACTGTGTGTTTAGCCTTCAATATAAGGAAACTATCGTATATTGATAATGTTCTGAATATCATAAGTTCTTTACTAAAAGTGCCTTATCCAGTTTGAATATGCATGAGATTGCAGTAACTGGAGCACTATAATATTTATGTTGGACGATATAACCGTACCCGGTCATATACAATTTCCGTTATGGGCATATTCAATAAAATCTTTTCCATTTTCGGAAACCTCGACACTTTCAATACCTCTTAGCCATTTGTTATTATTATTGTCAGTAACTACATTCCAAATAGACTTAACATCAGAGGTAAAATATGTTGTTATTTGAATTTAATTACATTACTGTTGGTTATTCTCACAATCTTTCCAACATATTATGGTATCTCCATCCTGAATATAATTATCAATTTTGTATTCTTTCCAGGTTTCCGGCCTATCAGGTTTTGTGGGATGTTCTACCCAGTAAATATCATCTGCTTTAGAAAGATAGGTTTTAACATGATATTTTTCAACAAGCCATTGTCCACAGCTGTATGATCAATATGTCCATGAGTTAAAACCAATTTTTTTATCGTTTCAGGATTCCAGCCTACAGCTTCAATGGCACCAACAATAGCTTCAAAAGCTTCTTTTGCGGGCCATATAGCATCTATTATTATCAAACCCTCACTTGTTTTTAATGCAAAACAATTTGTTTGTTTTTGTGCAACAACCAGCAAATCATCAAAAATCTTAGCATGGACAAAAAAACTCATATCCTCCATGGTTTTAATCATTTCTTTGGATGCATACGTAAAAATATCTTCATGACTTCACCTACATTATAAATTAAATTGTATATTCTATTTCTTAACCATTGAATACAATTTCATATCAAGAACAACTCCATTTTTTATTGCATTTTTCCTTAAAGTACCTTCATACAAAAATCCTGCTTTTTCAAGTATACGACATGACGCAAAGTTATAATCAAAAGGTTCCGCAAAAAGTCTGATTATATCGGTATTTTCAAAAATATATTTACATACTTATTTAACAGCACTTGTTCCAATTCCTTTTCCCCAATATTCTTCAGCAATATAGTAACCCATTTCCGCAGTTTTGCAATGAATATTATCCTTGCGAAAAACGCCAATACTTCCTATTACACAATCATCAATAGTTATTGCAAAAGCATATGTGGTATTCTTATCAGCATCAAGTATTGCTAAAATAAACTTTCTTGCATCTTCTATTCTCCAGGAACGTATTATACATTCCATTTTCAACCCTCCTAACAAATTACTATTTAATTCATTAGTTTATATTAATTTTTTTATTACAGTTTATGAACAAGACGTATCATTTATCTGACTAACAATAGCTTCCACTATGCATTCCCATGTTCCCTTAGGCATATCATGTCCCATTCCCTCGATCAAAAGTAATTTAGCATTAGGTATTGTGCGTGCTGTATCTTTTCCTGCTTCAACAGGAAACAGTGGATCTGATGTTCCATGAATTACTAGTGTTGGGATTATTAATAATGAAAGGGGTTGTCTCCTATCCCCATTAGCAACCAGCGCTGCATTCTGGCGCACAGCTCCTTGTGGGTAATAGGAACGATTATAGCTTTCTTCACAATACCGCCTTGCACGTTCTTCTTCAAAAGGGAATCCCTTACTCCAAAGATTTTTCCACATACTGTATGTATAATCAATATATGCATCCCGTCCAGCTGGAGGCGTTGCTGTAACAATGGCCAATGTTTCCGGTGATATTTGCGGATTATTCGGATTACCTGTAGATGACATAATAGAAATTAAACTATATATACGGGAAGGATGCCTATAGGCAAAAACTTGAGCAATGGTGCCTCCCATAGAAGCACCACAGATGTGAGCCTTATTTATATCCAATGCATCCAGCAAACCAGCCACATCATCAGCCATATCTTCCAACGTATATGCTGTGTTAATTGGTTTTCCCTGTTGTGCTGCCTGGTATATCATTTGCATATCGGGAATACCAGCAGCATCGAATTTTGTAGACAATCCCGCATCACGGTTATCAAAGCGTATAACTTGTAATTTATTCTTTGAAAGCATTTCACAAAAACCTGGTTCCCAAAAATTTAGTTGAGCACCATTTCCTGCAATAAGCACTATTGCAGGGTCTGTGTTCTTTCCAAAAATTTCATATTCAATTTGTATGCCATTTGCCTTTACCTTTGCCATAACATATATCCCCCTTAGAATTTATAATATTCAGCCTTAAATTTGATAGTAGCATCAATGCAATAATCTGTCTGAAGCCCTGCTTTTAATAATCCTCCAGACTCTTAGCTGAACTGTAACATATCTCTCCATTTATCATATGAATTATACGATTTTTCTTATCTATTTCTGAAATATTATTCTTATTGACTAAATAGGCTCTATGAAATCTTACAAAACGTTCATCTAAAGTTTCTTCTATATCTTTCATTTTACCATAAAACTCAACTTGTCTATTAATTGCATGTAATAGTATCTTATGAATTGTATCAGAGGTTTCAAAGAAAAGAATATCCTTATACTTTATATTTATAACTTTATCTTCTTTTCTTATAGTAAAAATTTCACCCTCATCTTCATCACTGTTTAAATATCTCTTTTTAGCTTCTAAAATACATTGCTTTATTCTAGCCGCCATATTTGAATAATCATCTTTAATAATATAATCCATGGCTTCAACCTTGTAGGTGAAAGTCAAATAACTCATTTCCCCATGAGTAGTTATAAATACTATAAATCCAGTTTCGTCAAATTCTCGAATTTTGCTAGCAAGGGCTATGCCATTAATATTAGATTTTAAATCTACATCTAAAAAGTACAAGGAGATGTCTTTATCATTTTCTTTTGCTTTATTTAATATCTCCATTGGATTTGGAGATGCGACCTCAATTGTCATATCTAATTTTTCTTCTAATATAATATCTTTAACTAACCCTCTTATCCTATTCCTTTGCTCTTCAATATCTTCACAAATATATATTTTAATCATAAACTTATTCTCCTGCTTATAATTTCAATGTTTTGAATAAATAAATTGTCTTCTATACTTGTATCAAGAATAGTATTGTAGTAATTACTAAGTATACTTTTTAAATTAGCAAGTCCTATTCCCCGACCAGTTCCCTTTGTTGAAAATCCTCTTATGTATATTTCGTGTAGTTTAGGCGTTTCTCCTGCAAATGAGTTAATCACTATAAAGCTAATAGACTTTTGTTTTTTAATAACTCCTAGCTTTAAAACTGGATTAGCACATAAAACCGCCGCTTCAATAGCATTATCTAGTAGAATACCTAAAACTCTGCACAAATCAATAGTATCCATCTTTATATCTTCAATAGGTTCCGCGATATCTATAAATATATCTATCCCCGCTGACTTTGCTTTTAAAACTTTTGAAGAAATAAGTCCTTTTAGCTCTGGAGTTTTTATATTTGAAAGTAAATGTAGTTTTAAAGAATCCTTATTTAAGTTATCATTAATTGGTAATATTTTATTAAAGAAAAACTTTTTTAATTCACTAAAGTTATCTGTATCCAAATATCCTCTTATACAAGATAGTATATTTACAAAGTCATGCTTAAAGGCTCTGATATCTTGATCTAAAACCTCTATGTTATTTGTATATTCTGTAAGTTTTTCAATTTCTAATTGTCTAAATAATATTTCCTCATGCCTTTTGCTTAAATATATGAAAGCTAAAATTATTCCAAAGAAAACAACAATGGTCATTTCATTTAAAATTAATAATGCATCAAAAATACTTTTGTTAAAAGCTATAATTGAAATGGTATATGTTGTAAATCTATCAATTATTAAAGTAAAACAAAATAAAGATATTATGCTGTAGTATAAAAAACTATTTTTAAATATATCTTTAATATTATAATTATTGAGTTTACTATATTTTTTTATTAAGAATATCATAACTATTGTGTATAGATAACTTACAAAGGTTGATACAGGCCTAAAATAAATACTGTAAATTAGCTTGTCATAATTAAAAACACTGATGAAAATTATTTTAACTAAATTTACTGCAAAGCTGTCAACTATAAATATTATAAATACCGAAAAAAATGCTTTTTCTATATATTTCATTTTATCTTTATAATAAGCTAAAGAAAAGGCTACAATTAAACTTACACTCAAAACTAACTTTGTATCTAAAATGTAGTTAATATAATATAATTTATCCTCAAATATTAGAAATAAAACCATAAAACTAAGAACACCTATGCTTATGGTTAGACATTTTTTAACTTGAAATTTAAATAATCCAAGATAGTAAACAAAATATATACTTGCTAAGCAAGTGCATATATCTAATATATAAATCATTCCAGCATCAACTCCATATAAAATAACTTTAAGTCAAACTTATTATACATAAAATCACAGTTAATTTGTATATAATAAGTCTAATCAACTGTGATTTTAGTGTTATTAGATACTTATTCTATGGTTTTAATTCTTTTTATTTTAAGATATAGGCTAGTATAGCCTATTGTCAAAAATGAATCAATAACAGATGATATAATTATATTCACTCCTGATGATATGGATGAATTAAGGAAATGGTTTAATAATCTAACCAATGCTTCATCATTAATTAAAGTTAAAATTATAGTAATTATAACCATTTTAAAAATAAAGTTTCTAAAACCCTTACTAAAACTCAAACTATTTTCTATAGAAGCTCGTATTCCTATATTCTCAAGTGTAAAGACCTGAAAATAAAATGCTGAATATATAGCGAATAGTACTCCTGGTATAATTACTGCTACTAACCCAATAAGGGTTAAAATAGTCACTATTATATATAAACATAAAGCGCTAAAGCTTCTTGGAATTAATTCCTTAATAATATTTTTTAAATCAACTTCTTCTTTTTTATATTTTTTGTACACTATTTTAATTATTATCATCTCTCCAATTAAAAGTATAAACTGACTAGGAAGATAAATAATAAGCATTTTAATTGTAAAAGTATCAAAGGGATTGTAAATTGTAGTCATAGCTGTTCCTAATAATACAAAGGTCATAGTTGCAATTAAAATTTCTTTGTTTTTGAGATTTCTAAGTGACTCTTTTAGAATTTGTAAAATTGATATTTCTTCTTTATTAAGCTCCATTTTGGCACCCTCCATATTTAGAATACATATTTAATAAACTTCACAACTTTATTCTAAATACAAATAACCTGTATTTCATTAAAAATGTAATGAAATACAGGTTATTTGTAATGAAATGTTAAACTCATTATAAAATAGAGGCTAAAAATAATGTTCCATCAAACGATTTACCCATTCAGGTACAACCGCATCTTCCTTACAATCTTCCGCATAAAATCTAAATCCATTTTGGAAATTACTTCTATAAGGTCTCTTTTTGTATAGTCTTTAGTTATAATATTTTTGCGTACTAAGATAAAGACGCAAAAAAACACCCAATAGGTTTTATCAGGTGTTATTTATGCATACTTTGTCAATATATTAGAAAAAGGAGTGTCAACTTACTGTAGAAAGTTTATAATCTTTATGTTATCTTTTATGGAGTTGTATGGTATTTCAAACTCTGCATGATCTCCAGTTACATGTGCTACACTTATGCTTACAACAATTCCCTCTTTTGTTAAATAGCAGTAAACAGAATATGGATTTCCAGATACCTCTGTTTTATCTGATTGTTCAAAGGCAGTTTTCAAACCACTATCATTATAATCACTCATAGCAGTAGATATGGCAGCATTTAACTGCTTTATGTCATCACCAGAAATTTCAAACCATGGAATATAAGTTCCTTTCCTGAAAGCATTTACAAAAGCTTGATCTATTCTAACAATATCAGGTAATTTCAAAATATTTTCATTACTTATATCAATATTCGTAGTATATAATTCATTGTAAGGATGTGCAGCATTCTTAACATATGCTTCTCCCAAATACTTAATACTTAATATATTTGTATTTTGTAATTCAATAGTATAAGTAACATCCATTGTCAAATTCTCCACAGGCTCATCATAAATAGGTATAAATCCAGTTTTGATCATTTCAGTAATACCATAATCATCAAAAACAGCAGCCTTAATTAAATTATTTATTCTTGTTTGCTTGTCATTATCAGCTAAGTTACTAATTTGAGGGTAACTAACTGTTATGTTAGCATTCTTATAGGTATTTGTAGTTATCTGATATGAGTTATTGCTATCACTAATATGGATATTGGGAATATACACTCCGCTTGAATTCACATAATATCCATCAGGTGTAGTAGTATTTGCCAGCATAGCACCATCAGCACCGAGGTAATACCACTTAGTTCCATCAAGAACCCAGCCAGTTGCCATTGTTCCATTAGAATTAAAATAATACCACTTCCCATTCCAGGAAAGCCAACTAACTGCATAAGTGCCATTCTGCTCATATCTCCAATTAGAACCGTCACTAACCCAGGCTGCATTTGAAGCCTGCACACTTACAAACGGTGATATTAAGGTTATAGATAAAACCAACATAGCAAGAAGTTTATTTTTTAAATTTTTATACACAATAATTTTCCTCCCCTCTATAATAACTGCCTTAATTATATCACAGAGGAAAGGAATAACTATATTCTTAGCAATGATTTATTTCATTTTAATGAAATGTAAATATCAATGTCAGCATTCTCCCAATCACTATTTAGATATTCTTCAAAATCCCCGGTAAAGCTTCTGTTTAAGTCCATTTTCCAGATTTCGCCCCAAGCCTTTTCAACTGCTTTTTCCATATGTCCATGTACAGAAAACTTCGCATATTTTCCTGCAGGAATAATTTTTACAGTCAGTTCATCATTTTTTGGTTTTGAAACCTCATTGCCGGCAGTAACGCAATATTGGTCATTTGAGTAGTCAGAATAAAGTCCGATGGCATACTCGTTAATCTTGTTTTTAATTGCAGCATTTATTCCACCTTGATATAGCTTTTCCCAAAGTCCACCAATAACTTCACCCATTTTAGGATCAGCATTGCTGGTAATTGCACTAACACCTACAACTATTTTTTGCTCTAAATTTACGATTTCATAATTCATTTAAATAACCTCCATATATTTGATAAGGCTATTATACTTTACCTAATACGACAACTGTGTGTCATATTAAAGATAATGTTTCAAGGTGTTCTGCAGTTCCGCTTTCACATCATTTCTCACGCTCTCCGGTTCTAAAACTTCACAATGGCTGCCGAAAGTTGTGATGTAATAAAATATCCATTCACCCTTTGGATAATTAATTTCTGCAATAAAACTTCCGTCCTCTTGCTGCTCATAGCTATCGAATTCATCATATACCCTGTAAGCAACCTCCGCAGAAAGCTTTAGTTTTAATTTAACATATTCTTCCTGAAATACATTCTCGTAAGAAAAAATTTGATTGGGAGATTTCCGCTCAAAATTTTGCTCTGATACACAAAGTTCCCTGATCCGCCTTAATTTAAAGAAACGGAAATCACATCGTGACTTACAATATCCATATAAGTACCATGCACCACTTTTAAAGCAAAGTTTTAAAGGCTCTGTTTCACGTGCTGTCTGCTGTCCTTTTGCACTAGCATAGGAAAAAGAAATGACTCTCTTGCCTAATATTGCAGACTTAATTGTATTAAATGTTTCAGTTTCGTTCTGCGCGTTAGCCCAGGAAGAAAAATCCACTTCAATCCAATCTGTGTTTGATTCGCCAAACAAGGTGCTGAGCTTTTTAAGTGCGGCATCTGTTTTGCCGAGATTAACAGCATTTACAGCTTTTAGCGAAGATAAAATATCTTCTTTTTCTTCATCCGTTATAACAGCTTTATTCAGCACAAAATCAGGTAATAGTGAAATTCCACCGCCTTTACCTTTTCTCATATAAATAGGAATACCTGCAGATGATAGCGTTTCAATATCACGATAAATAGTTCTTGATGAAACCTCAAATCGCTCTGCAAGCTCCTTAGATGTCACTGATTTTTTATCAAGAAGAATATATACAATTCCAAATAATCGGTTAATTTGCATTTTATCGCCCTGTTTCAGTATATTCCTATAATATGACGCTATCAAGTCATATTATAGGAATATAACTCAGTGTGAAAAGTTGCCTTCCAAACACCTCAATCCCCACTAATGCTGGCTGTTTTGTTTTCAATAACCCTGTTTATGAAATCTTCATATACTTCTTCGTGGTTTTTGTAATTGACTTTAATCAAAACTATTTCTCTTCATAAAAGTATAGATTAGGACTATCGCTGAATAAACAGCATTCCCTATAAATGTCTGACTATTAGGTCTTTTGATTTGCATTAAGAACACCCCCTTTGTTCAAATATCAACAAGTAATTCAATTTTTTATTGATATTAACATAATTATTCAGGGTGTAAATATTACACCCCTTTCCTGCAATTTCTTTTTTGTTTTTTTGAACTTGTTGTAGTTTCCAATACCTACAAGAGCTTCATTAAATAAAATCTTATATTGTTTATTTGCACCGTCAATGGCTGAGGCACCTACGCAATAATTACCATCCACTCCCACCAGCTCAAGTTCACTTGCATTTATCTTTTGCAAATACTCCAAAAACTTATTATTTGAGAAACAGCTTGCTTTTCTTTTTTCAAATATATTATCAGATATGATGGAAAGTCCATTAACCAGCTTTTTGGGTTTATTACCAAATTCCCAAAAGAATCTATTTACAATATAAATCACAGCATCTTTAGAATATTCCGAGATTCTATCATTAATAGAGTGTATCAGTTTTTCAGTTTTATAGGGGTATATTTTAACATTTCGAGAATTCCCAACATAATCTTCCTGCATATCTATTACCAGTAAACATTTCATTAAATCAACCTCCTCAAATTACTGTTAGCTATTTATCTTTCTCCTTATGCAAATAATAAAGGCTAAAAATAATGCTCCATCAATCGATTTACCCATTCAGGCACAACTGCATCTTCCTTACAATCAAAATCAGGATAATATGGTTTAATATCTAAAATAGGAGTACCATTAATGGCATCTAATCCTTTTACTACTAATACGTCATCAGCAACAGAGATTAATTGTACTGATGTTATACCTATTTGATTTGGCCTGCTCTTACCCCTCTGTGAAAATATTCCAACCAATGGCATATCATCTCTATTTTGTGGTCTGCGCTGAAGATGTTTATCAATATAAAATTTTGCCTTATCTAAATAGTATATAATTATTGCATGTGAGAAATCATTCAAACCAGTCAACCCACCAAAATATTCTTTTTCTAAAATGATTTTAGAAATATCACTACCCCATGATTCATCTTTTTTAGCTTCAACTTCATTGTCTACATGTCCAATAGGATTTAAAGTTATTTGCATTTAATTTCCCCCTTTGATATTAGTTGACTAATCTAAAATTATTAATCAATATGCTTTCGCAGCCAACGCTTGAACATATCCAGCAGTTCTTCTGTATGAGATATATTACATTGCATTTTCATTACTTGATTAATTCTATTTTTATCAGTAAAATCCTGCAAATCTTCTTAAACAGGGCATAATTAAAACCATACTAAAAAATAGTACGGTTTTAAATTTGATTGTTATATAAATTCAACTAATCTAGAATTCCTAGCTTGCATTTTCAATATAAAAAGAACTACAAGCAGATTAATTTTAAAAAATCCACTTATAGTTCTTCCAATAGAGCACATAATAATCTAAGTTACACCACTATAGATAACCTATATTACCTCACTATAATGTTCCCACCATAATAAAGCAATTCATTACCCATAATAATGATTTCTTCGACCATATAAAATATCTACACAGCCATATATAATCTTGCAACTATATATGAACATATCAACATTCCATATAATCTTAGCCTAATTGTTACATACCCTATGCTATTATAATAACCTTTTTGCATTGAATTTATTCTGGTAATTTACTCCTTTCACTAGGTGAAAACTCAATTATTTCGTATTCTGCAATTTCATTAATATAAAATACTTATAATTTTGAAGTGCTTCCTCCAAGAGGTTTTAAATATTTTCCCAATTTGTGGAAGTTAACCTATTAATAATATTTAATGATGAAAAAGACGAATGCCTGTAAAAGCCATGGCTATATCATATTTGTCACATACCTCTATCACATTGTCATCTCTTATAGAACCCCCTGCTTGAGCTATATACTTAACTCCGCTTCTTCTTGCACGTTCTATATTGTCACCAAAGGGGAAAAATGCATCTGAACCTAAAGCCACATCTGTTAATTTCTTTAGCCATTGATTTTTTTCTTCTTTTGTTAATGGATCCGGCCTTTCAGTAAAAATATGTTCCCACTCACCATCTGATAATATATCCATATAATCGTCTGAAATATAAACATCTATAGCGTTATCCCTTTCAGGCCGTTTCAGTTCTTCTTTAAAAGGAAGATTCATAACTTTAGGATTTTGTCTTAAGAACCATACATCAGCTTTATTTCCGGCTAATCTAGTACAATGAACTCTGGATTGCTGCCCTGCACCTATTCCAATGGCCTGTCCATCCTTCACATAGCACACGGAATTTGATTGAGTATACTTCAATGTAATTAAGGATATAATCAGATCCCTTTTAGCACTATCAGGAAATTCTTTATTTTTTGTGGGTATATTATTAAATATGTTTTCAGTTATTTTAACATCATTGCGTTTTTGTTCAAAGGTTATTCCATAAACCTGTTTTATTTCCATTTCTTCAGGAATATAGTTTATATCCATTTGAATAACCAAATAATTGCCTTTTCTTTTCTTTTTCAATATTTCCAGGGCTGCCTGGCTGTAGGATGGTGCAATTATTCCATCTGAAACTTCATGTAACAGGAATTTTGCTGTTTGCTCGTCACATTCATCAGATAAAGCTGCAAAATCACCATAGGATGACATTCTATCTGCACCTCTTGCTCTTATATATGCTGTTGCAATATCAGACAAAGCTTCGTCTTCAACAAAATACAGCTTTTTTAAGGTCTCTGTTAATGGAACGGCTACAGCTGCCCCTGCAGGGCTCACATGTTTAAAGGAAGCTGCTGCTGCAAGCCCAGTGGCTTCTTTTAATTCCTTTACAAGCTGCCAGCCATTAAATGCATCCAGCAAATTAATATAACCCGGGTTTCCATTAAGAACTTTTATAGGCAGTTCATTATCCTTCATAAAAATTCTAGCCGGTTTTTGATTTGAATTACATCCATACTTTAATTTTAATTCTTTCATTTAATCTTCACCCTCCATACTCATTCAATAAAAAAGAACCCACAATCCGGACTTTTTTGCCCAGACGGTCGGCTCATTGCTGTTATACTTCATGTGGTTTATTCCACTTCCGTCAGTTGTATAACCTATATATACATAAAATATCATTACTATACATGTTTGTCAAATTATTATTAATAATATTCAGTCAGCTAATTCTTTTATAAATACTTCTATTTCCATATTAACCTGCAGGGGGTTGTCCCCATTTGAAAAATGTGCCGTATCTTTATAACTGAACAATTTTCCTGAAAATATTCAACCTGTTTTTCAAACATGGAATGATCTGCCGTTAATCCATGGGTTAAAACTATGCATTTTGCAGCTTTATTCGTATTCCTCATAATCCAATAATGAGTAATACCGTTATCAGATTGTATTTGCTTATGTTCAGTTCGCATATAATCACCACCAATATAAATTCTAAAAAAGAAAGCCGGCTTATAATGCGCGACTGTTGTTTAAAATGAAATTCAGATAATATAATTGAATTAATGAATTTTTCTATCCTGAGCTAATTTCTTCTCATCAATATCAGCTGCTTTGGATAGTGCCAGCATAATTACTGTATCCACTAAAACCAGTAGTTTGAGGATCATTCTTTTTTTCATAAATACACCTGCCTTACTAACCTATTTAATAGTTTATATGCCAATAATACATTTTATTGATTATCTGATTCCACAGTGCTTCTCAAAAACCATTTGTCGATGGAATCTCTTCAGTTTTAAAAAAACTTGTAAGGATAGTATATCCAAAAAGCATTTGCATAAAATTAACGAATATAAACAGTTTATGTGTTTTATTAATTATGAATTACCTACATCATCCGATAGATATAGTTATCTGGAAATAACCGTTGAAGACTTCCAAAAGTTAGCTTATACTCATAACACACTACTCCTTTTACTTTACGACCTCAGAGGTACTAACACAAACTGGAATTTTATATTTGCCACCACTTAAACAGACTTTAATTTCTTAATAGCACCATTTATCATTAAACGCACTTTCTTCACTTCAACTACTTCCCATTTTGTTAAAAATCTTATAAACCCAATATTCTTACTTCCTCCAATTCTTAGTAATAGCAGCTTTACTACTTCTCTATTAGTTTGCTTCAACTGTTCTATAAGGTCATTACATATAGTTTCATTCACATTGAGAATAAGATTATATAACTCATTGACATAAAATGGTTTATATACTTCCCAACCTTTTTCTGAAAATATTACCATAGGAAGCCTTCCATTATAATCAATATCCAAATAGTTATGTACAATCATCCAGTCTATTATTTTCGTTATTTCTTCAATTGACCTTTGGTTATAGAAACCATAGCTAGGACAATGATCGAGTTCTTTTTCTAATAATTTCTTATCTTTTGAGCCCTTAAGTATTTTTGCCAACATTGTTCTCCCTGCTGCAAAAATAATTTCATCTGCTGCTCGAAGGATATTTCTAATATCTTCTTCAGAAGGAGCAGCTTGTCCTCGTAAATCACTTAGTTGATATTGTACTTTCACTTTTCTACTCATTGACACCAGCCTTTCTCAAATAAACTTATCTAGTCTTATTCGTACCTAACTTAAATTACTACCAATCTGGATACTGCTGTGGTGATTTTCCTTTGCTCTCAATAACTTGAGGCAAATCTGTTTCTTCATTTTCTATAAAATCCATTACTTGTATTTTAAATTCCCACATATCACCAAAGTCAAATAAATATACAAACTGCTGACCTTTATAAATTTCAGCATCCTCTATGGTTAAATCTTCATGTTCGTCACTTTCACCTAATGGATTAGGTGAATAAAATTCTTTTCCATTTCTATAACTTGTACCAGTACAAAAAGCATACATATGATCATTATCAAAATCAAAAGCTCGTTGAATTAATAAATGCAATTCATGAAATGTATTATTGTGCGATAGCTTAAGCATTCTCCAAAGATTCTTATCTAATGAAACTTTTAAAATATAGGTTCCTTTTTTATTTATTTCAATATTGCCATTTACAGTTTTATTAATTAATTTAGGTTCAAAAACCGTTGATATAAGTTCAATAAAAGTTTTATCAACTTCACTATTCTTAACATTCAATCTATCTTTAAGAGTGTCTATGATATAATCTTCAGTATTTATATAATCTAAAGCTGTTGTTAATGCTTTACTTATTTCTCTACCAAAATCTGTTGGTATAACACTTTTTATGGAGTCATCATATTTACTTTTAACACTATCTATAAACTCTAATTCACATATTCCTAGTATTCTTAATATCTTTGTAATTTTAGAATAATATGAAAATAAACCTCCATAATGAGTATCACTTTTAAGTATTTTACTGCGACCATTAATTCCGCTAATTACATTTAAAAGCTCGATAAATTCGAAAATATTATCATTTAATTCTTCCTCAAAATTATATGTAATCCAAAAAACCTCAAGTAGAAATACATATTTTTCATAAATATTTAAGTTTAAGAATTCCTCTAAACAAGCTGTTTTTACTAATTTAAACTTATTTTTACTATTAATCTGAATGAAAAACAATCTACTTTCAACTGCTATTGTAAAAAATAAATCTATAGCTATGTATTGATCTTGAGTATAACTTGCTTTAATTGCATCCTTTTGAAAATGTAACTGCGAATTTAATTCAAAACAGTGGTTTTTACCTAGAACCTGAGTTCTATTTGATAAGTCTGGATCTTTTTCTAAAATAAAATTTATAAAAACATCAAAATCCTTTATAAATGGTAATATATCTTTTTCATATTTAGATTTCATTATTAATATACCTCATTAGCACAATAACTCCTTATTTATTGATTATACTGATATTTGACCGTATCACTAATCCTAAAAGGATTTTCTTTTTTAATAAGTTTTTCTATATATGATAGGAATGTATCATAGCACTCCATCTCTATTTTTCCTGCCAAGAAAAATACTATCAATTCATATTCTATCGTTAACTTATTTCCCCATTTTCCACAATATATATGGTTATAAATGCTATTATATTGGAAGTTCTGATACCTTTTCGCCTTTGCAAATTCTATTACATCCTCAGATTTGTTTAAATCATTCAACTTAATAATAATTTCTCCCGCCTCATCCCCCTCATCGTTAAATAATTTATATTGACTCATTAAGAATTCAGGTAATTCCCCCGGTTAAAACTAACACATTCATGTTATTTCCCCTAAATATATAATTCTATTTTTATCAATAAAATCCTGCAAATCTTCTTAAACCGGGCATAATTAAAACCGTACTAAAAATAGTACGGTTTTAAATTTGATTGTTATACAAATGCAACTAAACCACTTAACCAAAATATTTCTCTAAATCCTCAACCTTTTGCATTTCAAAAATATCCTGGCCAATAACCTCTATTGTTTCTTCGGGTAGTTCCTTAATCTTTATTCTATATTTTTCCGGAACTGATTTAAATTTCCTTATCAATTGTTTTATTAGCAATTCCGTTTTTCCTTCAGCCTTTCCTTCAGCCTTTCCTTCGGCTTTTCCTTCTCTTATTCCATCTTCCCTAATCATTCTTCCTATCTCAGTCACACCGAACACCTCCTTGAATTTTATTCTCGATATTTTATCCCCAAATTTTTCAAACAAAGCATATAATAAAGTTAAGCACTGTATTTTCTCATTACTCTCAGGTATAGAATCCGCTAATTCAATACTTTCAAGCGTTCTCTTACCTCTACTTTCTTTACTACTCATTAGTGGTATAAAACTTAATGTCAAAATATCACCACCAGTAAGATGTTCTTTTCTTCCAATCTTATCTCTTAATGTTTCCAGTTTTTCATCTCCATTTAAATCTTTCATATAAAAAGCTTCTACTTCATATTTTATAGTTCCCGCATCAATATGAGTTTCTACATCTTCTATATCCGCAGAGTATATAACTACAGTTCTTATTTTCCTTTTTTCTTTATAAAATAGTGATGCATCATAGTATAGAAATCTTTTCACCTGACTAACTTGGCGTAAGTCTCCCACACACTCTGTGTAAGCCAATATCACAAAATCATAGATTTTGGATACCTGCTTTTCTTCAAGTGGGAGTTCAACGCCAAATAAGTCATGCATTCGCAGTTCTAAAATTCAGATGGGGCAAAAGAATCCCCATCTGAATTAAGAACTTGCTTCAATATCATCTTTCTTGTCTGTAGTTTGAAATTCAAAATGAAGATAGTTACCATCGTCAGTATAAAATAAATAATCCATATAATTTGTCTTTATATCTATATTTTTTATTTCTGTTTCAGCTGGTGCTATTATTTTTGTATTGATGTTAAAGAAGTTTACTGCACTCTGTTGAAATATTCGCATTGCTGCCTTTAATACTGTGTCCTCTATTTTATTATAATCCATGGAATCATCCCTTTCTATAGGAAAAATAAATAACTATAGATTTCTTCTACTACTATTATTTCCATGAATTAAACTTATATGCATTTTTGCGAACATTTGTTCTTGTGACATGTATTAATATATCAATAGTTGACTTTACCTAAAACGCCTTTTCCGCCTTAACTTCCACCGTTGATGGCAGGGGCTCATGAAGCTTCCATATTATATTTACTGGATAAGCACCATAATGCTTTACATAATCTGCTGTCCCTAAATATGTAAAAGGACTTGTAAAGCCATTTAAGGTTTTATTTTCCCTTACAAATAATAGTATCTTATGATCATCTTTTTTATGATTTACATATCTATTAAGGGTAGGAGTATCAGGTCCTACTTTACTTTGAGTTTGCCAATGAAATAGCTCACTGTTAATGGCATAATCATTATACATGGTTGAAGGTGAATAATGCTTTTCTACTTTATTTAACGTGATAAAGAAAGCATCTAAATTCTTTTCTTTAACCTGCAATACTCCTTCTTGAAAACTATATTTCTTTTCTTTTTCATGCTTACCTAAAGCCACCAAAATTTGATCTGTGGAGTAGTTGCAGTGTACTTCTAAAGCTGAATTTTCCATTGACGTATCCGCTTTAGAAACAATAGAAATATTGTCATAATTATGTTTTAAAATCTCAATAATCTCATAGAACATTTCCTTATTTTCTTTAAGCCTTAGTATGCTGTCATATACAGTACTCATCTGCAAATCCTTTAAAGAGTTCCCCCAAAGTGTATAATGAAACATCAATAATATCTTCTCTTCTTGTTCATTAAATACATAATCCTTATAACTATCAATGTTATCCAGTATGCCAATTAAAAGACTGAGCATCTTTATTGAATTTATAAAGGTTATCCTCCCTAAAGCTTTAGATAGTTGTCCTTCATCCCTGCAGTTAAAATCATCCTTTATTCTAGCCTCAACACAAAGTCTTCTAAAACTTCTATTAACGCTTTTTCCGTTCAATGAGCCCTTTATTTTATATATTTCTAACAGATCCACATCATAGGTTGAAATAAAATCATTTAATGAAATTTCATTCCCTTCAGTATAGGCTAATTCCTTAATCTTATTAAGAATTCCTCTCTTATCATTTATATAGCAGCCTATATTCTTAAGTATATACTCTCTAGCTACCTTTTCCATGTGAAGATAACATCCTTTTGGTAGAAGAACGTTATTTTCTTCTATGCTTTCCTTTAGTTCTTTACCTTTTTTCCTGCTTAAAGCTGCAAATTTTTCATAATAGTTATACTGTTTATTAGCCTGTCCTACGTAGTCCAATACAGTTACACATTCCTTGCCATCAGCTATTCTTAAGCCTCTTCCGAGTTGCTGTATAAATACTGTTAAGCTCTCCGTAGGTCTTAAAAATAATAATGTATTAACCTCTGGAATATCAATTCCCTCATTAAATAAATCAACTGTAAAAATAAACTTTATTTTACCACTTTTAAGATTGGATATCTCTTCTTCTCTCACATCATCGTTACTTTCACCAAACAAAAAAACTGAAGGTATATTTTTATTATTAAAATAATCTGCCATAAATTTAGCATGATTAATAGATGTGCAAAAACCTAAGCCAATAGTTGAATCCAAATCTGTTAAATACTCATACATACTCTTTATCACTAAGTCTGCCCTTTGAGTGTCTCCAGAAATCAATTTATCTAACTGATCTTTGTCATATCCTCCTTTAACCCAGTTAACCTTTGAATAATCCAAAGAGTCTGTTACACAAAAATATTGAAAAGGTGATAAAAGTTTATTATCTATAGCCTCACCCAATCTTAATTCAGCGGCTATTCTGCCATCAAAATACTCTAATACATTCTTGCCATCCATTCTTTCTGGGGTAGCTGTTAACCCTAATAAAACTTTAGGTTTATAATAAGCTAATAATTTCCGATAAGAATCTGCTGCTGCATGATGGAATTCATCCACAATAATAAAATCATAATAATCTTTAGAAGTCTTTTCATACAGCTTTTGTGAATTAAATGTTTGAATTGTTACAAATAAATATTCTAAAGACTCTGGTATTTTTCCTCCATAGAAAAGTTCTCCAAAATTCCGTTCCTTTAAAACCACTCTAAAGGTTCCTAAGCTTTGTTTCAGTATTTCGTGTTTATGTGCAACATATAATAGTCTTATCTTTCGTCCTTTATTCTCTCTAATAAACCTTTTATAATCAAAGGCTGATATAACCGTTTTACCAACACCTGTAGCTGCAACAACTAAATTTTTATGTTTGTTATATACTTCTCTCTCTACCTTTAGCTTTTCAAGTATCTCCTTTTGAAAAAAGTTTGGTGTTATATTAAAATCATATATTGCGTCGTCTTCTGATTTAAATTTTTCCTTATTAAGAGCCTTTAATAAAACATCCTTTTGAGATTCATCAAAAGAAACAAATTCTTCGTCATGCCAATAGGATTCAAAGGTAGCTCCAAATTTGTTTAAAATATCTATCGAATCCTTTTCCGTAACTTTAATATTCCATTCTAAGCCTTCTTCTATAGCTGACTTTGATATGTTAGAAGACCCTATATATGCAGTTGAAAATCCGGTTTCCCTTCTAAACATGTAAGCTTTAGCGTGATGCTTAGTCCTTTGAGTATCATAGGATATCTTGACCTCTGTATTGGGCAGCTTTGATAAAAATTCAATAGCCTTATAATCTGACGCACCTAAATATGAGGTAGTTATAACCCTAAGTTTTCTCTCCTTAGTAAACTCCTCAAAAGCTTCCTTTAAACATCTAATTCCCGACCATTTAATAAAAGAAACTAATATATCTACTGAATCAGAACTTAGAATTTCAAGACTCAGTTCATTAGCCAAATTCGGCTCATTTTTAGCATTTGTAAATAAGCTGCTTTGTGAAAGTGGAGTTATAGGCCTACTAATCTTTGTTTTTCTATTTATTGATTTTACACTATTCTCCTTAGGTGTAATGGAATATAACATTTTGCCTTCATCCCAAATTAAATCCTTTAAAAAATTTTCTTTTCTATTTTCACAAATAGTTTTGATTATGTTATTGCTAAAATTGATCTGATTTACTAATCCTAACTTCTCATCCTCTCCAGCCTCTTCATTTATCTGCTTTAGAGCGATTTCTAATATTTCTTTAACATGCTTTGAAAGTATTATATTTGCTTCTTCACTCTCTATGGCTTTATCCCAATCAATTTCTTTCGATTCTTTAACACTATCTATGTATTCCTTTAAATTATTAGTTATTATTTGTTCATATAACCCATCTTTATATTCCATAGTCACCCTCCTGTAACATTCTAACAAGCGGTATGTCTGCTGGTGCTAATTTGAATTTGCATATATTCTCTAAAGTTACCCACTCATATTCATCATGATCGTTTAAAATTATATCCCCATTTTCTATAGAGGCTAGATAGCCTAGAAGACAAATAACTATATCGCCATAATCGTAAATGCTTTCTCCAACATACTTTTCTACTTTTATTGAAATATCCATTTCTTCTTTTAATTCTCTAACAAGGCTTTCTTCTGGTGTCTCCCCTGGATCTATTTTTCCGCCCGGGAATTCCCAAAATCCACCCATGCTTTTATTCTCTTTACGTTTAGCAATCATAATCTTATTATCTTTATGTATTATTGCTGCTACTACTTTTATCATAATGTTACCTCTTGATGTTTTCTATTCTTTTCCTGCGATAACTATACTTAAAGTTACATTTTTTGTAAGGTACCTGACCCATTTCAAAATTTGGAAGTGTAACGCGCAACTTTCGTTTTACTTCCAACACCTAGACAACTTCTTATGATTTGACAAAAAACGAGGAGTGCCAGTCACCATAGGGGGTGTGAAGCAACCAATGTCAATAAGTTAAGTAAAATGTTCATGTGATAATCCGAAATCAAAAATAGTTAATAATAGTTTTCTTCTATAATTGACTATTTTTTTGCATGCCAATAAAACAGATAGTATATCTGCT
>Ga0268357_100821_pt1 | contig 30371 bp, 28 predicted proteins | sample BioMet10_FD_192466 | JGI IMG/M metagenome (GOLD analysis project Ga0268357, IMG submission 192466) | Sewage microbial communities from Oakland, California, United States - Biofuel 10 (Illumina Assembly) | ecosystem: Engineered > Wastewater > Sewage > Unclassified | place: USA: California... | reverse complement strand
TGGTGCGTCTTAAGAGATTCGAACTCCTGGCCCACGCCTTAGAAGGGCGTTGCTCTATCCAGCTGAGCTAAAAACGCATATTGGAGCGGGTGAAGGGAATCGAACCCTCGTAACCAGCTTGGAAGGCTGGCACTCTACCATTGAGTTACACCCGCAGATTTTATCCTCACCAGTTTTATTGATGAGGATATCTTTTGGAGCGGAAGACGAGATTCGAACTCGCGACGTTCACCTTGGCAAGGTGACGCTCTACCACTGAGCCACTCCCGCAAATTATATGGTGCAGGCGAAGGGACTTGAACCCCCATGCCGTTGGCGCTAGATCCTAAGTCTAGTGCGTCTGCCAATTCCGCCACGCCTGCACATTTTGATTTTAGTGGTGGCTCACCGGGGAATCGAACCCCGGACAACATGATTAAAAGTCATGTGCTCTACCAACTGAGCTAGTGAACCATAATAATATGGGGTGGATAAAGGGACTCGAACCCTTGACAACCAGAACCACAATCTGGCGCTCTACCAACTGAACTATACCCACCATAATGGTGCGCCATCGGGGACTCGAACCCCGGACACCCTGATTAAGAGTCAGGTGCTCTACCAACTGAGCTAATAGCGCATAAGTGGTGCGTCTTAAGAGATTCGAACTCCTGGCCCACGCCTTAGAAGGGCGTTGCTCTATCCAGCTGAGCTAAAAACGCATATTGGAGCGGGTGAAGGGAATCGAACCCTCGTAACCAGCTTGGAAGGCTGGCACTCTACCATTGAGTTACACCCGCAAGTATGGTGCAGGCGAAGGGACTTGAACCCCCATGCCGTTGGCGCTAGATCCTAAGTCTAGTGCGTCTGCCAATTCCGCCACGCCTGCACATTATGAGTAAGTGGTGGCTCACCGGGGAATCGAACCCCGGACAACATGATTAAAAGTCATGTGCTCTACCAACTGAGCTAGTGAACCATATGGCTGGGATGGCAGGATTCGAACCTACGAATACAGGAGTCAAAGTCCTGTGCCTTACCGCTTGGCGACATCCCAAAGTGGGGTGGATAAAGGGACTCGAACCCTTGACAACCAGAACCACAATCTGGCGCTCTACCAACTGAACTATACCCACCATAATGGTGCGTCTTAAGAGATTCGAACTCCTGGCCCACGCCTTAGAAGGGCGTTGCTCTATCCAGCTGAGCTAAAAACGCATATTGGAGCGGGTGAAGGGAATCGAACCCTCGTAACCAGCTTGGAAGGCTGGCACTCTACCATTGAGTTACACCCGCATAGATATAAAACATCAAAATCTTTGATTTTGCTATGTTTTAATCCTTCTCAACTTGTTGAGAAGTTCAACTTTAATACTAAAATCTTTGATTTTGTAATGTTTTAATCCTTCTCAATTTATTGAGAAGTACATTTAAATGGTCGGGGTGACAGGGATTGAACCTGCGACCTCATGGTCCCAAACCACGCGCGCTCCCAGCTGCGCTACACCCCGAAATACGCCTAAAACATCAAAATTTTTGATTTAATATTGTTTTAGTTCTTCTCAACTTGTTGAGAAGTTTTCTTTACATGAAAATTATTATTTAATTTTAATCCTCATAAGTATAACTAATTAGTTATACTTAAATGGTCGGGGTGACAGGGATTGAACCTGCGACCTCATGGTCCCAAACCACGCGCGCTCCCAGCTGCGCTACACCCCGGAATATCTAAATAAAACCAATCCCCGAACTCTCGGCGACATAAATTATTCTACACGATATATTCTGATTCGTCAATAGTTAAATTCATTTTTTATATTTGTCCATCTGTCAAACAGCTTTAATACTTGCATTTACCACATTATTATTTATACTTATTGTTGCTACACTAAAGAAGCCATCTCTAGGTACCGCAGGACTTCCCGGGTTTATAAACCAAATCCCATCCTGAAAGGTTATTTTCGAAATGTGAGTATGTCCATAAACAACAATATCCGCACCTACTTCTAAAGCTTTATATCTAAGCCTTGATATATCATACTTTACATCATACCTGTGCCCATGAGTAATAAAAATTTTTTTATTTTCAATTATTTCAATTTTTTCGCTAGGTATATCCACTGCAAAATCACAGTTACCTTTCACATTGATGATTTTGCCTTTAAAATATTTTTGAATTTCTTTTATATCCTGGACATTGTCTCCTAAATGGATAAGTAATTCTATTCCCTCTAATTTTTTTATCGCATTCTCAATAACCCAATTGTATCTATGGGTATCACTAATTACACCAATTAGCAATACTATCACTCCCTTAAAAGTCTTTTAATTTCCTGCTGCAGTTTTTTTAAAGCTTTGGCTCTGTGACTTATCTTATTTTTTGTGTTTGCCTCCATCTCACCAAATGTATGATTATACTCTTCTAAATAAAACACAGGGTCATATCCAAACCCATTAGTTCCTCTTTCTTCGTCAATTATGATGCCATCAATATTTTCCTCAACTTCAAAAACGTCTCCATTTTCTGTGATCAAAACCAAGGCACATATAAAACTTGCATGTCGCTGACATATATCTTTTCCCTTAAGTAAATTTAATAGCTTTTCATTATTTTTTTTACTGTTTCCATGTTCGCCAGAAAATCTTGCAGAATAAATTCCTGGAGCTCCTCCCAAAAAATCAACTGAAAGCCCCGAATCATCAGCTAGAATCATAGCTCCTTCTGCCAAATTAAATATTGCCGATGCCTTAATATATGCATTTTGCAAAAAAGTTTTACCGTTTTCATCTATTTCTATGCTGATTCCCGCTTCACTAAGAGAGAGAATTTCCACAGGTAAAGATTTTAATATATCCTTAATTTCCTCGATTTTATTAGGATTATTGCTTGCAACAATTAATCTCCTCATTTAGAAGACCCCGTTCCTATCCATAAGGAATCCATCTTTAAAGTATCTTTCTGAACTTGAATAACCTGTTTTATACCCTTTTCACCCAAAGCAAGCAGTTCATTTAGATCATTCCTGCTAAAAGGACTTTCTTCACCAGTACCTTGAATTTCTACGAATTCACCAATATCAGTCATTATAATATTCATGTCAACCTTTGCTTTAGAATCCTCCTCATAACATAAATCAAGCATTTTAACACCATTTACCACTCCAACACTTATAGCACTTACAAACTCTCTTATAGGGTATACCTTAAAAGGAGTTTGTTTGTGAAGTTTATTAACTGCATCTACAAGTGCCACAAAAGCACCTGTAATTGATGATGTTCTTGTGCCCCCATCTGCCTGTATAACATCACAATCAATCCAAATGGTCTTTTCCCCTATTGACTTTAGATCAACAACTGACCTTAGTGCTCTCCCTATAAGCCTTTGTATTTCCATAGTCCTGCCGTCTATCTTACCCCTAGTTATATCCCTAGGCTTTCTCGCATGAGTAGCCCTGGGTATCATGTTATATTCACAGGTAATCCAGCCCTCTCCTTTTCCTTTAAGAAATATAGGAACCTTATCTTCTATCGATGCAGTGCATATAACTTTTGTATCACCAGATTCGATTAGTACCGAACCCTCAGCAAACTTAGTATAATTTCTTGTGATTTTTATTGGTCTCATTTGGTCATTTTTTCTTCCATCTATTCTCATTGTTCCCTCCTGTATCCATCAAATGTTCCATTTATTTTTTCAGTAAGCACAAATAATTCATCTCTTTCAGGTGGAGATACCTCTATTTTTTCAGAACCATCCACTAGATATCCTCCATGACTAATAATTTCCCCAATAATACTGGCTTTGATACCATTTTCATTTAGTAATGATACAAGTTTATTCCCATTTTTAGATGTAATCAGCATACTTCCTGAGGATATAAGCCTTAACGGATCTATATCAAAATTTCTGCATATCTTTTTTGTAATTTGGGTTAGAGGCATCTTTTCCTTATATACAATAAACCCTTTACCACTTGCATTTGCCACTTCCCACAGTGCTCCTAGTACCCCTCCTTCTGTTATGTCATGCATAGAGTGAACTCCAAACTGTCCAGCTATCATCCCTTCCTTTACCACACTTATGCTGTCCAAATATGATTTTGCTTCTTCAATTTCTTCATTACTTAATACCTTAGCTAAATATTCCTTAAAATCATTGACTGCAATGCAAGTTCCCTCAAGGCAAAGATCTTTAGTAACAATAATATCATCCCCTTGGACTGCTCCTGAGGTTGGTACAGCACTGTCTCTTTTACCTTTTCCTATTACAGTACAGGATAGTACCATCTTATTTACTGCTTTAGTTATTTCAGTATGTCCCCCAAGCACCTCTACATTCAACTTTTTAGCTTCCTCATCTACCTCTTTCATTACTCTTTTAATATCATCCATACTCGAATCTTCTGGTGCCAGAATAGTAACCAAAATACCTATAGGTTCCACTCCTGTGGATGCTATATCATTACAGTTTATATGTACTGCCAGTCTTCCTGAATTTTCATCAGCACCTGTTATAGGATCAGTGGAGATTGCACATTCATAATCTCCAAAATTTATAACACAGCAATCCTCGCCAATACCGCTTTTTATTCTAACTTCATCTCTGCTCTTGCCTCTGCTGCTATCAATTAATTCCTTTAATTCATCCCAATTTAATTTCCCGATTTTCATAAAAAACTTCCCTTCCAAAAAGTAAACAAGCACTTTTTTATATAATGCTACATATAATTTATATAAGGATTATTTTAGAGTAGGTGTATGATGTTGAAATATATTGGACCATTTTTAAGAATTAACAAATTAAAAAAAGAAACCATAAGAAGTCAACTGTTTTATTTATCAAAAGAATCTTTAAAACACATAGTGTTGTATTCCGGCTGCGGAATAAAAACTTCTGTTAAGGAACTTAAAATTAAAAATATTCCTAGTTCTGATATTAACATATTTTCGTCAGTTTCTCCACTTTTATGTATTTATAAAAAAGCCAGTCCAAAACTTGAAACCATGGGCTATTCATCAGGTTGGAATATTGATAAATTCAAAAAAGAAATTAATATTGACAGCAACGCTCTCATGACATTGTCACTACTTGAGCTCAGCAGCTACTATGACCGCTTTAAGGATACAGATTTGAAAAAGTTTTTTATTGGAGAAACATATAAGGTTTTATGTAAAAAACAATTGGAATTTTATGCTTCATATTTTAGAAATGAAGAAGGAGTTTTTGTAGATAAAATAGATGCTTCTGACTTTGAATCAGATAATTTTATATTTAACGAAAAAAATAAGAAATTCAAGTATTCCTCCCAAGCCCTAATTATGGCAGCATTTTATAAATGTTCTTGCACTCTTGAAAATAAAGAAAGAGAAAGCTACAAAAATTTCTCTCTAGAGATTCTTAAGATGTTGTTACAGTACAGAGAAGAATTATATAAAGTTTCATTTGATGAACTTTCAAAATTGTGTTTGGGCTTGAACATATTTTATAAGTACTCAAAAAATGAAGATTGTAAAATTTTGCTTTTGGATATATGTGAGCTTTTAAATGAACAAAGTTTAAATGATACCAACTATTGCATGACATATATCAATTCCATGCTATTTTACAAGAGTTCAGGAATAATTTTATTCAAAGAAATTTGCGATAGCATATTCTCGAAGCTTATAGAATTATATGACAGTGAAAAAGGTATTTTTATTTGGGATAATGAAAATAAAGAAATTGAATATGAAAGTTCAGATATAGTTCTGTATCTTTTGTGCCTGCTTATGGGTGACTGTACTAATGATATATTGACAATGGATATTTTTAAAAGACAGCTCGTGGATTCCGGAATTATATTAAGCTGGCCTGAAGCACCAGATATAAGCGACATGGAAAGGTATCGTAATTTTTCGCTAAAAACAGAGGATCTTTTGGATGATCAGGATTTTAGAATGCCTTCTGTCCCATCGCCGGATAGCAGTGAATTTGCTCCAGTTTTTACGAAAAATATAACTTACAACAGAAAGAAGGAAATATTTATACAACCTAAACCATCCTTTGACAGCTACAAGAATATGCTGATTTTCTTTTTAATATTAATAATATGTAATTCTGAAGATATAGGTAGTGTATAAGCACACTACCTATATTATTTATTTAACTTATCAAATTTTACACAACCGCTAAAAGTAACATACATACCTGATATGTCTGCATCCTTGCATACAATAATATTATTAAAATAAAGTGGAATATAGGGCATATCATCTAAAAATAATTTTTCACTTTCAGATAATAGATTAATTCGTTTTTTATCATCAGATTCTATTCTACTTTTAATGATAAGGCTGTCATATTGAGAATTTTTATAACCATATATATTCAAGCACGATGCAGACATCCATTTTTCTAGCAGAGATACAGGAGAATTATAATCCTCTCTTTGTTTAATAAGTGCCATATCATATTTCCCATTTTTTATGTTTTTGTTAAACTCTGCTTCACCCATTCCTTCACATTGGATATTTACATTTAAATACTCTTTTACACTTTTTGAAATAAAATCCAACACTTTTTTATTTTCTACTGAATTTATATATATAAGTTTTAAATTATTATTTGAATTGTTTATCTTAATACTTTTTATCATATTTATTGCATTTTCCTTATTTGCTCCTGAATTAAGGTAATTCCCCATATTTTGCTGCGGTATAAATGAATTAGCCATTCTTACGGAATTACTCATTATCTCTTTTGTTATTTTATTCCTATCAATTGCAAGTGATAGTGCTTTTCTAAAGTCCTTATCTTTAACCAAGCTAGAGCTTTTAATATTAAAGGCAATCCCTTCTTCTTCCATAAGATTGAGTTGAATAGCCTTATTTTCACTTATCAAACTATCCAGTTCTATGATAGGAGGATTTAAAAAAATATCAATTTTGCCATTTTTAAAATTGGCTAAAGAACTTTCTGGGCTTTCACTTTTAATTATTTCTATCTTATAATCATTCACCTTAGCTCTATCGTAATAATTTTTGTTCTTTGATAGAATTATATTACCATCAGCATTAATATTTGAAATAACATATGCCCCAGAATAATTTATATTATTGTAACTGCTTTTATAATTTTTTAAATTACTGTCCATTTTTCTTATACCATATACGGGCTCTGACAGTATATTTAGTAGATAACTACACTCATTATTTAACCTTATCTCAAGGCTATTATCACTCATTGCCTTTATTCCAACCTCATCAAAATTCGCAACACCCTCTCTGTATTTATCAAGATTAATTATACAATTTAAACCTGATGTATATATATTATCTATATCCTTATTAAAAACTTCAGAGAAAAAAACCGCAAAATCATTTGCAGTTATTTTGCTACCGTCACTCCAAGCAGCATCGTCTCTTATTTTAAATTTATAACAAAGTCCTTTATCTTCTTTGGACCAGCTCTCTGCAATTCCAGGTAATATATTCCCCTTTTCATCTGTTTTAACCAGTCCCTCAAACACATTTGCTATTATATCCTGGTCTCTTGGTACATCATTATTTAACAAAGAAAGGTCTTGAGGAATCTTTTCTGAACTATAAACAATAGTATCTTTTGTTTTTACCTGTGTATTTGCCTGAATACTTTTTTCCACACATCCGGAAAATAAAACAACAGTAACAGCCAGTATGAGACAGAATAACCTTTTCATGCTTTCTCTCCTAATCAATCTAGAGTTTTCCAAATTTAATCTATTAATTTTATTATTAGCATTTCTTCAGTTTTTATCCAAAATATATTAAAATTGAATCCCTTTTATGTTATACTATTTACATATTTTATTAGTTGTATTATTTTTGGAGGTACTAATATGATTTTAGTAATTGAAATACTAGGCATACTTTCCATGTGCACTTTAATGTTTGTTTTAATATGGGGATTTATATTACTTAATCAGATTTTAAATCAACTAAGGTACAAGAACTATCTTATGGAAAAGTTAACACAACATATATATTCGCTGGCAAATAAAAAAACTGACATATAAAAAAAAGACGCTGATGCGTCTTCCTCTTACATCTTATTCATTTCACAGTTTACTAAAGTATTTACTATCTGCGGATTGGCCTTACCTTTTGTTTCCTTCATAACCAGTCCTACTATAAAGCCTATGGCCCTTTTCTTTCCGTTTTTATAATCCTCTACTGATTTAGGGTTATCATTTATAACTTTCTTAACCATATCTAATATTTCTGATTCATTATTGTTTTGTAACAGTCCTTTTTCTTCTACAATAGTCTTAGGAGCTTTTCCTGATTCAAACATTTCTTCAACTACTTTTTTTCCTATACTGTTTGATATAGTGCCTTCATTAATAAGCTTTATCAACTCCGCTAATTTTTTCGGCTCAAACTTCAAATTTTCAACATTGATAAGCTTCTCATTCATAAGTCTGGAAATATCACCCATCAACCAATTTGATGCAGCTTTAGCATCACTACTTATTTTTGCAGTTTCATCAAAGAACTCAGCCATTTCCATGGAAAGCGTCAATACTCCAGCATCATATTTAGGTATGCCGTATTCAAGTACAAATCTTTCTGCCTTTTCATGAGGAAGTTCAGGAATTGTACTCTTTATCTCATCTATCCATTTATCTGAAATATTTAAAGTTACTAAGTCACCTTCAGGGAAATATCTATAGTCATTTGCCGCCTCTTTACTTCTCATACTTATAGTTACATTGTTGTTTTCATCCCATCTTCTTGTTTCCTGTGTTAGTACATCTCCATCTTCTATTGCTTTTATATGCCTTACAATTTCATATTCAAATGCCTTTTCCAGCGATTTAAATGAGTTTAGATTCTTTATCTCTGCTCTCACTCCAAATTCACTGCTGCCCTTTTCCATGACAGATATGTTCCCGTCACATCTTAAGGAGCCCTGCTCCATTTTACAGTCTGAAACACCTATAGAAAATAAAATGCTTTTTAACTTTTGAAGATACAGAGTTGCTTCCTCTGGGCTTCTCATGTCAGGCTTCGAAACTATTTCAATAAGAGGTACACCGGATCTATTAAAATCGACTAAGGTCCCTGCTGCGGTATGAAGAAGTTTTCCTGCATCCTCTTCCATATGTATTCTTTCTATACCTATTCTTTTCTTTGTACCATCCTGAAGCTCTATATCTATATATCCATCCCTGCATATAGGAAGTTCGTCCTGAGTAATTTGATAATCCTTAGGACAGTCAGGATAAAAATAATTCTTTCTGTCCATTCTTCCAACCTTAGTAATGCTGCAATTCAGTGCTAATCCTGCCTTTATTCCATATTCTACAACCTTTTTATTTAATGTAGGAAGAGAACCCGGAAGCCCTAAGCATACAGGGCATACATGAGAGTTTGGCTGTCCGCCAAATTCAGTACTACATCCACAATATATTTTAGTTTTAGTCGAAAGTTCTGCATGAACCTCCAGACCTATTACTGATTCAAACTCCATCTGTGCTTTCACTCCTTTATTAAATATTAGGCTTCATTTTATGCCAGCTAGTAGATTTCTCAAAGCTGTAAGCCATATTAAACAATACATCTTCTCTGTAATAATCACCTATAATCTGAAGCCCTACAGGTAAATTGTTCACAAAGCCGCAAGGTATTGATATTCCCGGAAGTCCTGAAACATTCACAGGAACGGTGTATATATCAGATAAATACATAGATAGTACATCTCCCGACTTTTCTCCAATTTTAAAGGCTGTAGTTGGAGATGTAGGACATACAATGGCATCAAATTCCTTTAACACCCTGCTAAAATCTTGTTTAATTAAATTTCTTACCTTTAATGCCTTTTTATAATAGGCATCATAATATCCTGCGGATAATACATATGTACCAAGCATAATTCTTCTTTTTACTTCAGCACCAAAACCTTCACTTCTTGACCTATAATATAAATCTATTGCATCATTAAATTCAGTTGATCTATGTCCATATCTTATTCCATCGAATCTTGCAAGATTTGAGGATGCTTCTGCGCTGCTTATTATATAATAAGCTGCAAGTGAATAGTCGGATAACGGAAGAGAACATTCTTTAACCAAAGCTCCATTTTCCTCAAATACCTTTAATGCTTCAAATATAGCCTTTCTTACCCCTTCATCAAGTCCTTCAGCAAAGTATTCCTTAGGAACTCCTATCTTTTTCCCTTTTAAATTCTTATTAAGACTATTTTTATAATTTGGAACTTCAATATCCGCTGTTGTAGAATCTCTTGAGTCTAATCCTGATATATATTGATTAAGCAGTGCACAGTCCTCTACATCCCTGGCAAAAGTACCTATCTGATCTAAAGTAGATCCAAATGCCACCGCACCGTATCTGGAAACCCTTCCATAAGTAGGCTTTAGCCCAACAATACCGCAGAGTGAAGCAGGCTGTCTTACTGAACCCCCTGTGTCTGTTCCAAGAGATAAAGGTGACTCAAATGAAGAAACACAAACAGCAGACCCCCCGGAAGAACCGCCGGGAACTCTCTCTATATCCCAAGGATTCCTTGTTACCTTACATGAACTGTTTTCTGTGGAAGATCCCATGGCAAATTCATCCATATTTACCTTTCCAAGGACTATTCCATCTTCACCCTTTATTTTTTCAATAACGTGAGCATCATAAGGGGATATATATCCTTTAAGTATCTTTGAAGCACAGGAATTCTGCATACCTTTTACACTTATGTTATCTTTAATTGAAACAGGTATACCCGCCAAATTTCCTACTTTAACACCAAGGCTTATCTTTTTATCTATTTCCTTTGCCTTATTAATGGCTTCTGATCCTGCCAAATATAAATAAGCTCCTACTTTTGAATCAACTTCTTCTATTCTTTTAAAATGAGAGTTTACGATTTCTTCTGCTTTAACTTCTTTATTTTTTATCAAATCCAAAAGCTCATGAGCTGTAAATAAGTTCAAATTCATTCTTTGTCTCCTCCCAATATATTAATCAATTACTTTAGGTACAACAATATATCCTTCTAAGCTTTGAGGCGCATTGCTAATAACATCTTCAACCTTCATTGACAGTTGAATCTGGTCCTCTCTAAACTTATTTTCAATGTAATAAGGATTTACAATTATATCTTCATTTTCAGTATCGAGTTCATTTAATTTCTCTATATATCCCAATACTTTATTTAAATCACTTATCAAAGAATCCTTTTCCATTTCGTTAAACTCAAGTCTCGCAAGTTTTGCAACATGCTCCACATCCTTCTTTGAAACTGACATAGTATCCCTCTCTTTCAAATATTAATAATATTATTCATCTTTAAATTAACATTTATATTTTACCACATAATATACAAAAAAGTAGGATTTACATAGTAAATCCTACAAATAATTATTTTAATATACCTTCATATATATGAAAAATATAGTTCCTGCAGCCAAGATCATACAAAATAATGAATACATTATATTTTTAAATTTATACTTAAAATCAAACATGCTTATTCCGAAAAACAGCATAGTAAAAAATATGCTCCACTCTAAAGTATAGTAGCTGTCAAAATATTTAATGTACGTAAACTGGTAAGTAGTAAGTAATGTTAAAATCAAAGCGAGAACAGTAAAAAGAACTGCTATCCATACTAATAAGTTTATAGCTTTTTTCATAATTCTTCACCTACTAATTTATAGTTTTGTTCAATATAAGCAATATGTATTTATAATACAGCTTAATATTAAGTTTGTAAACACTTATGAAAGTCCGAGATTATTTAATTCCTCTTCCTTTATAATTTTAACCCCTAGTTCCAAGGCCTTTTCATATTTTGAACCCGGTTCAGTACCTACTATTACAAAATCTGTTTTTTTACTAACACTGCCTGAGATTTTCGCTCCTAAAGCCTCTAGTTTCTGCTTTATGTCATTTCTTGTGAATTTTTCCAAAGAACCTGTAACTACAATTGTTTTTCCTTTAAACATATTTTCTTCCACATCTTCTTTGATTTCATGGTATGGATTTATACCTAAAATAAATAGCTCATTTATGCTTTCAATTATTTTTTCCTGTTTAAAAAATTCTATTACATTATTTGCAACTATTTCTCCTATATCTTCGATTAATATCAATTCCTCCATAGTTGCTGATTTTAAGGCATCTAAGTTTTTAAATCTGTCTGCAAGGTCTTTTGCTGTTTTTTTACCTACATTTGGTATGCCTAGTGCATATATAAACGAAGATAATTCACAGTTTTTGCTGTTTTCAATAGAATTTAATAAATTTTGAGCCTTTTTTTCTCCAAATCTATCTAAGTTGATAAGCTGTTCCTTTTTTAACCTGTATAACTCAGCTATGGACTTTATATTCAAATCTTCAAATAACTGTTCTGCTGTTTTTTCGCTAAAACCTTCAATATTCATTGCCTCTCTGCTTCCAAAATGTACAATGCTTTTTACCATTTGCGGTTTGCAGGATAAGGTATTTTCGCAAAAATAGTGTACCCCTTCCTGAATCAATTCGCTTCCACAATAAGGGCATTTCTCAGGAGGATTTATTTCTGAACCTTCATTTAAATCCTCTTCAGTCACTCCCATTATTTCGGGGATTACATCATTTGATCTCCTTATAAATACTTTACTTCCTACTCTAATTGATTTTCTTTTTATATCGTCCATATTATTAAGTGTAGCTCTTTTTACTGTTACTCCTGCTAATTCCACTGGCTCCAACAATGCTGTAGGCGTAACTCTTCCACTTCTTCCTACGTTCCACTCTATAGCTAGCAATTTAGTTGTGGCCTCCTGGGCTTCAAATTTATAAGCTATAGCCCATTTAGGAAATTTTATTGTATTCCCTAAGATATTTCTGGTTCTTATATCGTTTATTACAATTACAACACCGTCTATATCATAATCTAAGCTGTCTCTTATTTTGTTCATATAATTGCATTCTTTTTCAACACTCTCCATATCACTACATTCTTTTATATAGTCATCCACTGGAAAGCCATTAGTTTTTATGAAATCCATCATTTCAATATAAGTTTTAAATTCTTCGCCTTCATTATAACCCACATCATAGAAAAAGGCTGAGAGACCCCTTTTAACGGTTTCTGATACATTTAAATTTCTTAATGCGCCTGCTGCTCCATTTCTCATATTTTTAAGAGGCACATCTGAAATTTGATTATATTTCAAAAAAGCTTTTTTGGTCATCAAGGCTTCTCCGTGAATCTCAATAATATTTTTATTTTCAATTTTTAAAGGAACTGTTTTTATGGTCTTTACCTGAGAAGTAATTTCTTCCCCAATTGTTCCGGTTCCTCTTGTGGCTGCCTTTACCAAAATTCCATTTTCATCAAATGTACAATTTATTGTAAGGCCATCAAATTTCTTTGTCAGTACATAAGTAATACTGGGAAGCTTATCATCATGGCTCATATTATATTCATCCACTGCTTTTCTATTTCTTTTATCCCAATCCCTAATATCATTAAAATTCTGAGCCTTATCCAAACTCCAGAGTCTACCTTTATGAGTATACTTTTTAAATTCAGACAATATTACATCTCCTACCCTTTGAGTCGGAGAGTAAGGCAGGATATATCCTGTTTCTTTTTCTAGATTTAATAACTCATCATATAGAACATCATACTCTTTATCAGAAATTTTAGGACTATCTAATACATAATATTCATAGGAGTACTTATTAAGTTCCTTGATCATGTTTTCCATAATACCAATTTTTTGTCTTGAAATATCCATTAAAATATCCCCCTTATACTGCTTCCAGTGGAGCAACTCCAAGCATCAATATTTTAACTCCCATTTTATCAAAAGCTATGGTAAGCTTCACATCATCCCCTGATTTTGCCACGCTCACAATGGTTCCTATACCAAATTTAATATGTTTTACCTTCATGCCCACATTCACAACATCTACAGAAATATTATTCTTAGAACCCACTGTATCATTTTTTCTTTCAGGACTTACATAAGAACGTTTTGAATTAAATGCCCCTTCTTTTAATTCTCTTGATATTTCATCTAAAAAATCAGATTGAGCATATGCTACGCTTCTACCAAAAACCCTTCGAGTTTCTGCGGAGGTCATATAAAGTTTTTCTCTGGCTCTTGTAATTCCCACATAACACAGCCTTCTGGATTCTTCCATCTCGTTCACATCATTTAGCGATTGAGAGCCTGGAAAAATCCCATTTTCCATTCCTACCATAAAAACCACAGGAAATTCAAGTCCTTTTGCACTGTGAACTGTCATCATAACTACCGAATTCGTATCTTCATCAAAATTATCTATATCAGATACTAAGGTGACTTTTTCTAAAAATGCCGAAAGTGATTTATCCTCAGAAGAGTTTTCAAATTCCACTGCTGCTGAAACAAGTTCCTTTAAGTTTTCCAATCTGCTAATATCATCAATATCATTTGAATTTTTAAGTTCATTTATATATCCAGTTGTTTGAAGTATTTCCTCTATTAGTTTAGATACCTTCACATCATCTTTTGATCTTACAAAACTGTTAATTAAACTAACAAATTTCTTAATGGAAGCAATAGTTCTTTGAGACAAATTCATTATCTGACTTATTTCAAGAAGTATGCTATACATACATTCATCCATAGAGGATGCAAAATCCTGTATTTTCGAAACAGTTGTATCACCTATATTCCTTTTAGGTACGTTTATTATTCTCCTTAAACTTATATCATCTAGTGGATTGTTAATAAATTTAAGATAAGCCATGATGTCCTTTATTTCTTTTCTGTCATAGAATTTAAGTCCGCCTATAATCCTATAGGGAATGTTTTCTCTTATAAAGGAATCTTCAAAAATTCTTGATTGAGCGTTTGTCCTGTATAAAATTGCAAAATCCTTAAACTTTCGGTCTTCATCCCTAATAAGCTTTTTTATTTCCATTGCTGTGTATCTGCCCTCTTCTATATCTGAAAAAGCCCTGTACACTTTGATTTTTTCTCCTGGTTCGCTTTCTGTCCTTAACAGCTTATCCTTTCTTCTTGAGTTGTTCTTTATAACATTATTTGCTGCTTGTAGTATATTTGCCTTGGATCTGTAATTCTGTTCCAGTTTAATAATTTTAGCCGCAGGGTAGTCCTTTTCAAATTCCAGTATATTTCTGATATCGGCACCCCTCCATGCATAAATGCATTGATCATCATCACCTACCACACAAATATTTTTGTGTGATGCAGCAAGAAGCCTTACAAATTCATATTGAGATTTATTTGTATCCTGATATTCGTCCACCATGATGTATTTAAATTTTCTCTGATAAAAATCTAATACATCTTTATTTTTTTTAAAAAGCTCTACTGTTTTAAATATAAGATCGTCAAAGTCCAGAGCATTGTTGCTTTTTAGCTTCTTCTGATAAAGAAGATACAAATCTGCAATTTTGTTTAACCTAAAATTATGCTCCGAGTTTTTTTTAAATTCCTGAGTAGTTATTAAATTATCTTTCTGCTCACCTATTTTATTTATTATTTCTCTGTCAGTTATGTCTTTCTCATTTATGTTAAGTTCCTGCATGCATTGCTTTATAAGAACCTTTTGGTCATAACTGTCGTAAATAGCAAAATTTTTATTATATCCTAATTTATCTATTTCACGTCTAAGAATTCTAACACAGCTTGAATGAAAAGTAGATACCCACATATTGTCAGCATCATTTCCAATAATATTTTTCACCCTTTCTTTCATTTCGCCTGCTGCTTTATTTGTAAAGGTTATTGCTAAAATTTGAGAAGGATATATATTTAATTCTTTTATCATATGAGCAATTCTGTAAGTTAAAACCCTGGTTTTTCCTGATCCTGCACCGGCTAATATAAGCAATGGTCCTTCTACTGTTATTGCCGCCTCATATTGCTCTTTATTTAAAAGCTTTGACAAATCCAAAATTATCACTCCTATATTTTTTTCTATTTTATATTATAACATTATACTTTATCTTTAATCACTTTTGTTCTTTTTTTGCTACAAATTTAAAAGTGCTGACATATATCAGCACTTTTAAATTTTATTCTGTTTTTTCTTCTAGTCTGCTTAATATTATTTTATACCCATCGCTTCCATAATTAAGGCATCTGTTTACCCTGCTTATAGTAGCAGTGCTGGCTCCTGTATCTGCTGCAATCTCATGATAAGTTTTTTTGTCTTTTAACATTTTAGCTACAATAAGTCTTTGTTCTAATGCTTTTACTTCGTTAATTGTACAGATATCATCAAAAAATCTATAGCATTCCTCTCTGGTCTCTAAACATAAGAAAGCATCACACAAAAAATCCACTTCTTTACCTTCTAACTTGGATTGATATTGTATCATATGTTCATCTCCTCAAAATATCCGATTTTATAAATCACTTTAACAGTTTAATCAATTAAATTGTATCATCAATTTTAATATTTATCTATATTTTACAGAAAAAATTATAAGTTATTACATGAAAAAACAGCCCATTGGGGAATAGGCTGTTTTTATAAATAAAAAGGGGGATATATATCTTTTTATTTATCCTTGCAAGATAATTATATTAAAGTGATATCAAAAACACAATAGTAAAATGCAAAATAAATTGTAAATATTGTATTAAGATGCTAGAATATAATTCATATTTTATACATTATTCAATATTTTTATAAGAAAAAAAATTTAATTAAATATTTTTTAAAACTTCTTCTTCTGAATCTGTTAACTCCCTATACTGACCTTCTGGCAGGCTTTCATCTAATTTTATAGGTCCAAAACTTACCCTTTTTAAATATACAACTTCCTTGTCCAAACTTTTGAACATTCTTTTAACTTGATGAAATTTTCCCTCTTGAATTGTAACCATTACTTTAGATCCGTTGCAGTCTGCCTTTAGTATATCCAGGGTTCCACTCATACATTTATATCCATCCTCCAAAACAATTCCATCTTTGAAAGCTTTTATGTCATTTTCATTTACCAATTTATCAATTTCCGCATAATATACCTTATCTACATGCCACTTAGGAGATATAAGTCTGTGATTTAACTCTCCATCATTTGTTAAAAGCAATAATCCTACAGTATCCTTGTCTAACCTGCCTACAGGGAAAGGACTGAAAATTTTAAATTCCGGTTCTAAAATGTCAACTACAGTTTCATCGTAATTATCAAATGTGGCTGATACTACGCCACTCGGCTTGTTCATCATTATATATATAAACTTTTTGTAATTAACTTCTTCACCTGAAACCCTGATAATAGATTTATCCGGTTCTATTTGAATACCACTATCCTTAACCACTTTTCCATCTACCATTACTTCCCCACACTTAACCAAAGCTTTTACTTCTTTTCTGGAACCAAAGCCTAAATTAGACAATACTTTATCCAATCTTTCCAAATTTACCGCTCCTTTTACATTATTCATCAGTTGAAAAACAAAAGACAGAAACGCCTGTCTTTTATCAATTTATTATATATTATTTTCCGTAATATTTCATCACTTTCTGCACATAATTTCTTGTTTCACTAGGCAACTTAGATATTTCGGATACCTCATCCACTCCTGTTTTTTTTAGAGTGCCGAATCCTGCATTATATGCAGCTAGCGCCAGTTCCTTAGAATTGCCATACATCTCAAGAAGACCTTTTAAATACTTTGTCCCACCATCCACATTTTGATTTATATCATAGGAATTTGTAACCCCAAGCTCCCGGGCGGTACCCGGCATGAGCTGCATTAGGCCTTGAGCCCCCACTGATGATTTTGCAGATGGATCAAAATTTGACTCCTGCTTTATTACAGCCTTTATAAGGTCACTGTCTATTCCATACTTTTTTGAAGCATTATTTATAGCTTGGTCAATGCTTGCATTCCCACTTTTAATATTATTTGCTACTTCATTTTTTATTGTGTTCAAATTTCCTACATTACTTAAATTAAGTCCTTTTCCATCTGACATAGCTTTTGTAAGACTCTCCAAAATCAACTGAAAAGAATCCGAATCACCCGCCATCTGCTCTAAAATTTTAGTCATCATTTGAGTTTGTAGAACTGACTCAACAGACTGATTATTATCAACTTTCATAATTTCACCTACTTATTTTATTCTATATTAAAAGTAAAAATATCATAATCCTCATAAGAAAATTTATTTTTTTGACTTTTTAAAAGTGCCAATATCTTATAAACTCCTTTATTAAAAGGTATAAACATATAATAATTCTTTTTACTGTAATTTTGTATCGGTTTCCACTCCCCTCCTTCCATAATATAAAATTCGCACATAACATCTTCTCCACCTTCATAAGCAACAGAAAAAGTTAAAGATTCATTAGCTTTAAAGATATCCTTATCACATAATATTTTAGCATTTGTAATTGGGTATGAATCATAAATTCTAACCCTCATTTCCTTTTTACTATCATAAGGTAAATCACTGTGAATATTTTTAACTAAAATTTCCACAGAATACATTCCACTGCATTTAGGGGTAAATTTATATTTTTTTCCCTCCACATAGTCTGTCTGTTCAATAATATGGTTGTTGATTTTCAAAATATACTTTACCAGCACATTATTTGTATTTTGTACTATAGTTTCTAATGTAACTATATCAGAAACTATATAATATTGTCTTGGAGGAATAATTACATAGTCTATTTTAGCATGAAGGAAATCAAATACATTAATTAAAATAAATTCTCGACTATCAAACTCACTCTCAGAATACTTATCCTTAATCCTTATTTCCAGTTCAAATTCTCCAGCCATCTCCGGTGTAAAATTAACCCAGCTACAGGAACCGTATTTAATTTCTTCCAATTCATTTCCATCTTTCCTTACTATAAAACTATATCTTATATCGTGGCTTCCAGAAGCCATAACTTTGATATGAATAGTCTCATTTTTAATAAAACATCTGTTTTTTTCCATGATCACTTCATCTATAAAGACCGGTCCAAGAGGCATATCTTTTTCAGCTTTTTTCAGTTTTTTTTCTATTGTATATTCTTCTTTTGAAACATAGTCAAAAGATTTTGTACTATGTTTTTTTCTTATTTGTGCCATTATAGTATGAATTCCTTCTTCTAGAGGAATCCATTTAACATTTTTGTTTTCAGTAAAATTGCTGATTGTATTCCATTTCCCATCAAAACCTATTAAAAATTTATATAAAAATTCACCTTCCGCATACGTATCTATAGATATTTCTATTTCAGTATTTTTCTCTTGAGGGCTGTCTATATTAAATACAATATTAAACTCATTCACTGTATCCATCCCCTGCCTATAAAGTAAATTTTTTTCTCAATTCCATTTTATATTATGAACGTCATTAAAGACAAATATTTTTTATATTTTTTTTTATTTTGGTAAAAATACTCCTAAGGAGAGTGATAATATGAAAAAAAATAACGACCTATATAATGCAGAATATACTTATGATAACAGCCACCTGCTTATAGAAAAGTTCAAATATGAATACCCAATAATTGAAAGATCAAATAATGGTCTTCTCTTTCCTGAAGGTCCCAAAAACAATGTGGACATGAATGATATTGAAGACTAAATAAAATTCAGGATGCATCTAAATGCATAGAACTCAAAATTCTATGCATTTAAACTATTTTCAATAATTTTAATTAAATTCCTTTTTAACCTTTCATCATCATCACTGTTTCTCTTTTTATGATTAGTGGTCTTGCCACCGCCTCTTCTCACTTTACTGGAAAGATGTCTTTCAAATAATAACCTGTCAATATTTTCATTATCATAAATATTCCCTTTAGGGTTTATTGCATATGCTTTTTTGCCTAGAGCCATGGCAGCCACTCCAAAATCCTGAGTTACTACAATATCTCCTGGTTTTGTTTCATTTGCAACTGCAATATCTACACTTTGAAATCCGCTATCCATATACTTTATAGTGCTGTATGCACTATTTAATATATGATTTATATCGCAGTACATTATTACTTCGATTTTATATACTTTTGCTGTGTTCTCTATTATTTCTTTTCCCGGACAAGCGTCCGCGTCCACTAAAATCCTCATTAAATCTTATCCTTAAGTTTAGAATGTAATTCCTCACAACCTGGTTTATTGAGGAGTGCAAACATATTCTTTTTATATGCCTCTACTCCTGGTTGGTCAAAAGGATTAACTCCCATTAAATATCCGCTCATTGCACAGGATAATTCAAAAAAATAAACTATATATCCATAATGATATGCTGAAAGCTCAGGAAGATTTATTACTATAGCGGGTACATTTCCTTCATTATGTGCAAGTACTGTACCTTTAAAGGCCTGCTTGCTTACGAAATCTATGGACTTTCCCTCTAAAAAATTCAACCCATCCAGGTTATCTTCACTGTTTCCAATTATAAGTTCTTTTCTTGGATTTTCTATATTAATAAATGTTTCAAATATTTCTCTTCTGCCTTCTTGAATATACTGTCCCATAGAATGGAGATCTGTAGAAAAATCTACTGCTGCAGGAAAAATCCCCTTACCATCCTTGCCTTCACTTTCTCCAAATAGTTGTTTGCACCATTCTCCAAAGTAATGAAGAGAAGGTTCAAAATTAGCTATTATTTCGATGTTTTTACCTTTTCTATATAGTATATTCCTGATTACTGCATATTTATAAGCATAATTTATAGACAAATCAGGTGTTTGAAAATTATTTCTTGCATCTAATGCTCCATTTAATATTTCATCAATATCTATCCCCGCTGCAGCAATAGGTAAAAGTCCTACAGATGTAAGAACTGAATATCTTCCCCCTATATCATCCGGTATTACAAAGCTCTCATAACCCTCAGAATCAGATAATGTTTTAAGAGCACCTTTTGATTTGTCAGTGGTAGAAAATATTCTTTCCCTGGCACCATCCCTGCCATATTTCTTTTCAAGCAGCTCTTTAAAAATTCTAAATGCTATAGCAGGTTCAGTAGTTGTTCCGGATTTTGATATTACATTTACACATATGTCCAAATCCTTAACCACTTCCAAAAGATCACTTATGTATGTGGAGCTTATGTTATTTCCTACATAAAAAACCCTTGGACTTTTTCTTTTACCTTTATCTAAAATATTATAAAAGTTATGAGACAGCATCTCTATTGCAGACCTGGCTCCAAGATATGAACCTCCTATCCCAATAACTATAAGTACATCACAGCTTTTTCTTATTTTTTCTGATGCAGTTTTTATTCTATTTAACTCGTCCCTGTCATAATTCAGAGGCAAATCAATCCATCCTAAAAAATCACTTCCAGAGCCATTTCTTTCTTTTAACATATTATGTGCCAAATTAACAAAAGGCTGCATTTTATTAATTTCATCTTTATCAACAAACATTTCTATATTAGTTAAATCCAATTCTAGCTTTTTCAAAACGATTCCTCCTAATAATATACAATTTATATAATATCAGTTAATTATAACACATTACACAATATAAATACATTATAACAAAAAAACCGTTCAAATTGATTTATTTAATCAATTTGAACGGTTAATTAACAATGAATTAAAATATTTTATTCCCACTCAATAGTAGCAGGTGGTTTGCTGGTTACGTCGTAAACAATACGATTAACACCCTTAACTTCATTGACTATCCTTCTTGAAACCTTATCAAGCACTTCATAAGGTACTCTAGCCCAATCTGAAGTCATTCCATCTGACGAAGTAACAGCCCTTAGTGCTATTGTATGGCAATATGTTCTTTCATCTCCCATAACTCCAACGGATTGAATGTTTGGAAGGCATGCAAAGTACTGCCATATCTCTCCTTCAAGTCCTGCATTTGCTACCTCTTCTCTGAATATAGCATCTGCTTCTCTTGTTATAAATAGTTTTTCATCAGTTATCTCTCCAAGTACTCTTATAGCAAGACCTGGACCAGGGAAAGGCTGTCTCCACACAATATCGTGCGGAATCCCAAGCTCTTCTCCAACTTCTCTCACTTCATCTTTAAATAACTCTCTTAAAGGTTCTATAAGTTTAAAATCCATGTCTTCAGGAAGTCCGCCCACATTATGATGACTCTTAATAGTAGCAGAGGTGTTAGTTCCACTTTCTACTACATCCGGATAGATTGTTCCCTGAACCAAAAAGCTTATATCTCCAAGTTTTTTTGCTTCCTCTTCAAATACTCTTATAAATTCTTCGCCTATAATTTTTCTCTTTCTTTCAGGATCACTTACACCTTTAAGTTTTCCTAAAAATCTATCAGAAGCATTAACTCTTATCAAGTTCATTTCAAACTCATTTTTAAATACCTTCTCTACCTGATCTCCCTCATCTTTTCTAAGGAGACCATGATCCACAAAAATACAGGTTAATTGTTTACCTATAGCTTTATGTACAAGCACTGCTGCTACAGAAGAATCAACTCCTCCTGACATGGCACATATAACTTTTTTATCCCCAACAATATTTTTAACTTCTTTTATTTTCTCTTTTGCAAAAGATGCCATAGACCAATCGCCTTTTAAATTACATATGTTGAATAGGAAATTTGAAAGCATTTTCTTTCCGAAAGGAGTGTGGTTTACTTCAGGATGAAACTGAACACCGTATATCTTCTTTGATACATTTGCCATAGCTGCTACAGGACACTGTTTTGTGGTTCCAAAAATTTCAAACCCAGCAGGAGCTTCTGCCACAAAATCCGTATGACTCATCCAGCAGGTTTCTTTTTCATCTATTCCGTCAAAAAGCTTGCAAGCATTAGATAACTCTACTTCTGTTTTTCCATATTCACGAATTTCAGGGCTTAATACCTTGCCACCCAAGGTGTATGCTATAAGCTGCTCTCCATAACATATGCCAAGAATAGGAACGCTTAATTCAAAAATTTCCTTGTCAATCCTCGGAGCCCCTTCTCCATAAACACTGTTAGGACCCCCTGTAAAAATAATCCCTTTTGGATTTTTTTCTTTTATCTTTTTAATTGAATATGTGTAAGGTATAATTTCACAATAAACATTGTGCTCTCTTACCCTTCTTGCAATAAGCTGGTTATACTGTCCTCCAAAATCAACAACAAGAACTAACTCTCTTTCCATAATACCCTCCTAGAAAAATTCATTACTTAAACTATACCAAATTAACTACTGCTGATTCAAGCTGTAGTTTGGTGCTTCTTTTGTAATTGAAATATCATGAGGATGACTCTCTTTTAATCCTGCAGAAGTTTGTATTACAAAGTTTGCATTTTCATTTAGCTCTTTCAAGTTTTTTGCACCAAGGTAACCCATTCCTGAACGTATACCACCAACTAATTGATATATTGTTTCGAAAACGTAGCCTTTAAACGGAACTCGACCTTCCACACCTTCAGGCACAAGCTTTTTGCCATCTTCCTGAAAATACCTGTCTTTACTACCACATGCCATTGCAGAAAGTGAACCCATTCCCCTATATACCTTGTAGCTTCTTCCTTGATAAATTTCTGTCTCTCCTGGAGCTTCATCACAACCTGCAAATAATGAACCCATCATTACAACATTAGCACCTGCAGCCAATGCCTTTACTATATCGCCTGAATATTTTATTCCTCCATCTGCAATTATTGGAACTCCATATTTTCTAGCTTCCTCTGCACAGTCAAAAACTGCAGTAAACTGTGGTACCCCAACCCCTGCCACTACTCTTGTAGTGCATATAGATCCTGGACCTATGCCAATTTTTATACAGTCAGCTCCTGCAAGAATTAAATCTCTTGTTGCTTCAGCTGTTGCAACATTTCCTGCAATTATTTGAAGATCAGGGTACTTTTCTTTTATTGTTTTAACTGCATCCAGTACACCCCTAGAGTGCCCATGTGCAGTATCAAGTGTAATAACATCTACCTGTGCTTTATAAAGAGCATCCACTCTGTCCATCATGTCTTTAGTAACCCCTACAGCTGCTCCGCAAAGCAATCTTCCTCTTTCGTCCTTTGCACCATATGGGAACTTTTTAACCTTTTCTATGTCCTTTATGGTAATAAGCCCTCTTAAATTATTTTCAGAATCCACTAAAGGAAGTTTTTCTATCTTGCTCTTCTTTAATATCTCCTTAGCTTCCTCTATTGTTGTATTTTCAGATGCAGTAATAAGGTTATCCTTAGTCATTACCTCTGAAATTTTCTTTGAAAAGTTAGTTTCAAAAATTATATCTCTGTTTGTAATTATGCCCACAAGTTTACCGCCCACAGTTATCGGAACCCCTGATATTCTGTACTTGCTCATTAAATTCAAAGAATCCTGAATAGTATTATCTGGTGATAAAAAAAACGGATCTGTAATTACGCCATTTTCCTGTCTTTTTACTCTATCAACCTCTACTGCCTGCTGTTCTATAGTCATATTCTTATGAATTATTCCTATGCCGCCCTCTCTTGCAATAGCTATTGCCATTTTAGACTCAGTAACTGTATCCATCCCTGCACTCATAAGTGGAATATTAAGTTTTATGCTTTTTGTCAAATTTGTGTCAAGTACAGCATCTTTGGGCAAAATTTCAGATTTATGAGGGACTAATAATACGTCATCAAAGGTATAAGCTTGTTTCACTATTTTTGCCATTTTCTATCAACTCCTTTTAAAATTATAAATAAAAAAACATACCTTTCCGTAAACAGTGAAATTGGTATGCTAATACACATAAAAATCCCACTCATAGTCGAAAATTTATGGTTTCCGGTAGAAACTCCCTGCCACATCCAAGGTATATACGAGTAAATAATTATTTATTATTAATTGTTCATCTTTTTACATTATTTTATTCAAGTTTTATGCATTTGTCAATTGTTATATTTCATTTAGTGATATTTTTTGACATATTTTTTTGCATTTTTAAATTAAAAAAGCTCTCTAATATAGAGAGCCTTTTTATTAATACATTCCGTCCATTCCCATTCCAGGGCCACCAGGCATTGGTGCCGCATTCTTTTCAGGAATGTCAACTACAGAAGCTTCAGTTGTGAGGAATATAGATGCCACTGATGCAGCATTTTGAAGAGCTGATCTCGTAACCTTTGTAGGGTCAACTATTCCTGCTTTTATCATATTTACATATTCTTCACGAAGTGCATCAAAACCAACTCCTGGTTCACTGTGTTTAATCTTTTCGATTATTACAGAGCCTTCAAGACCAGCATTAAATGCTATCTGTCTTACTGGTTCTTCTAAAGATTTTCTTATTATATCAATACCAACTTTAATATCTAAATCTGGTGAATCAAGTTTTGCTATTTCAGGTATTATATTTATATATGCTGTACCGCCGCCAGGCACTATACCTTCTTCTACTGCAGCCTTGGTTGCAGCTAAAGCATCTTCGATTCTAAGCTTTCTCTCTTTTAATTCAGTTTCAGTTGCAGCTCCAACTTTAATAACTGCTACTCCACCTGCCAATTTAGCAAGTCTTTCCTGAAGCTTTTCACGATCAAATTCTGAAGTAGTATCATCAATTTGTCTCTTTATCTGACCAACCCTATCGTGAATTTCAAGTTTGTTTCCTTTTCCATTAACAATTGTAGTATTTTCTTTTGATATTTTAACTGATTCAGCTCTTCCAAGCATTTCGATAGTAGTTTCTTTTAGCTCTCTTCCTAGGTCTTCTGAAATTACTTCTCCGCCTGTTAAAATAGCTATATCCTGAAGCATCTCTTTTCTTCTGTCTCCAAAGCCTGGTGCTTTTACAGCAACGCAAGTAAATGTACCTCTCAGCTTATTAACAAGTAATGTAGCCAGTGCTTCACCTTCAATATCTTCTGATATAATAAGGAATTTTTTGCCTTGCTGAACTATCTGTTCAAGTACCGGTAATATATCTTGGATATTTGTAATTTTTTTATCAGTTATCAAAATATATGGATCATCTAAATTTGCTTCCATCTTTTCTGCATCTGTAACCATATATGGACTAACATAACCTCTGTCGAACTGCATTCCTTCAACTACATCCAGCTCAGTTCCCATGGTTTTTGATTCTTCAACAGTTATTACGCCTTCATTGCCTACCTTTTCCATAGCATCAGCTATAAGCTTTCCTATTTCTTCTTCTCCTGCGGATATAGCTGCAACTCTTGCTATATCTTCTTTTCCATCTATCTGCTTTGAAATTTTCTTTATTTCTTCTACAGATTTATCCACTGCAATTTTTATGCCTTGTCTAATGAGCATTGGATTAGCTCCTGCAGTAACATTCTTTAAGCCTTCTCTTATTATAGCCTGAGCAAGCAATGTAGCTGTAGTAGTTCCATCTCCAGCAACATCATTAGTCTTTGTAGCTACTTCTTTTACAAGTTGAGCCCCCATATTTTCATATGGATCCTCAAGTTCTATTTCTCTTGCTATTGTCACTCCATCATTAGTAATTAGTGGTGAACCGAATTTTTTATCTAATACAACATTTCTTCCCTTTGGTCCTAAAGTTACCTTTACAGTATTAGCAAGTTTGTCAACGCCAGCCTGCATACTTCTTCTTGCTTCTTCACCAAACACTATGTTCTTTGCCATTAAAAATACCTCCTATTTTACATTAACTAAAATTTGCACTATTCTACTACAGCTAGAATGTCATCTTGCTTTAGAATAGTATATTCAATTCCGTCTATCTTTACTTCTGTTCCGGAATATTTAGAGAAAAGTACTTTATCTCCTACCTTAAGTTCCATTCTAACTTCTTTACCATCAACAAATCCGCCAGGTCCAACTGCAACTATCTCTGCCTGTTGTGGCTTTTCCTTAGCGCTTCCAGGTAAAAGTATTCCGCTTTTGGTAGTTTCCTCTGCCTCTAATCTTTTTATTACTACTCTGTCTCCAAGTGGTCTAATATTCATTTAAACCCCTCCTTAATGTATTTTAATTATTATTAACTTATTTTAAAACTTGTTAGCACTCAACTCATATGAGTGCTAACACTATTATTATGATAAATAATAAAATTAGGAATATCAAATTTAGCATTATCCATAATTCAGTCATTTTTAGTTGTTACAATTAATTATATTGAATTATATCCATATTTCGCTTATTTAATCTATTTTTTATTTTATTACCATAAATGAAAATTTTTATAGATATATCCAATGTTAAGAAGTATAATATTTTTATTGAATATCTTTTAATAAGAGGTGGCTTATGAGCAAAATTTCTGCAATTGCAATTTCACTGGCAATTATAATTCTATCTGTAAAATTCACTTTAAACTTTAAACCACTATATTATTATGACATAAACCACTTAAAAATTTATAATTATACAAATTTAAACAAAAATGAAATAAAGTCCAGTTATGATTATCTGATTTATTTTATAAACAGCAATCAAAAAATAGACTTCAAAATTCCATTGCTCCCTTCTTCTAAAGAAGGATCGATTCATTTTCAAGAAGTTAAAAATATTTTTATTAAATTAAATTATCTTTTATATTTTTTACTTATTATTATTGCTTTCGGAATATATAATGCTATTAAAAATAGGATCTATTCATTATTTAAATGGTCATCTAATTTAATATTAATTTTTAGTTTAATCATATTCATTCCATTTAGTATAAATTTCGATGAATCTTTCAATTTATTTCATAGAATTTTTTTCTCTAATAATTACTGGCTTTTCGATCCAAATTTAGACCCGGTGATAAACATTCTTCCCGAGGAGTTCTTTCTTCACTCAGCATTATTAATAATATTACTAATATTACTTTCTTCGATTTTTTTAAAATTTTTACATTATAAGCTAAAAAAATAATTTATTTATCTTTTTTTACTAATTTTTTTATTATTTTATCACCTTTAAATACTCCAAAAATAAAAAGTATTGTCATAATAACCGCAATAAATGATAATTCTCCTATCTTACCTGTATCAATTTTAGCCCCAAAATATGCAGAAACAATAATAGCGGGAATCCTCCCTAAGGTGGAATAAAAAAGGAAATCTCTGAAAGTAATCCCTGTTATACCACATATGTATCCCAGTACATCCTTAGGTATACCAGGAATTAAATATAAAAGAAATACAATATAATTGACACTTCCTAATTTTAAAATCTTTTCAAAAAAATTCAAATGTTTATCGGATATAATCTTTTTTATAAGTGGTCTTCCAAACAAACTTGAAACAACGTAAATAATTGCACTTCCAACTGTAATTCCCGTAAGTGAAAGTACGCTTCCCCAAAATGTTCCATAAATATACCCTCCGGCAATTTGAATAATTTCACCAGGTATAAAAAATGCCACCACCTGTATTATCTGCAGTAATAAGAATGCAAAAACACTGTATTTTCCATAGGACATTATTGCACTTCTTATTTTTTTTGGATCATTAAACATATAAAAATACTGGTTGAAATAGAGATAAGCAGCTATAGCAAAAAATATTAAAACAAAAGCTATAGCAATATATGATTTCCTTGGAGATACTTTTGATTTTGTATCATTAATAAATTTGTCTAACATTTTTACCTCTAATTTTACAAATTATTTATTAATATATTATTTACATTTTTATATTTTTATATTATTTTCTCTAGCATAATAAAAAAGGTACTGTTGAGCAAAACCAGATAATTCTCCAAATTTATCAATACCAAACTCTCTTATTTTTTTTAATGATACCTCCGGAGCAAGATAAAAATGCTGCATTGCTCTTTTTACCCAAACATCTACAGGAAAAGCGGCGTGTTTCTCCATGGAGAACAGCATAATACAGTCAGCAACTTTAGGCCCTACACCGGTAAACTTTTGAAGTTCTCCATGACAAATCTCGGTTTCCTGCCCTGCAATCCAATCTATATCATATTTTTTATTGTAGATATCATATACTGTCTGCTTAATATACTTTGCTCTAAACCCCAATCCACAAGAAGACAATTCGTCAATTGTGACATCTTTTATCTGCTCAAGTTTGGGAAATGAATAGTATGCTTTTCCCTTATATATAATTTTTTTACCCCATTTTTCACTTATGTTTTTAATTCCGCGCTTAATCATTGGTATTCTATTATTTGAAGAAATAATAAATGATAGAATCAATTCAAAGGGTTCCTGATTTAAGATTCTTATTCCACAGCCAAATTCTACAGCTTTTTTTAAGAGTGGATCTTTACCTAAAATCTCTTTTATAGTTCCATAATCCCTAAAAAGATCAAAATATTTTAACCAAGTTTCTCTAAATTCATCTTCATTTACATTATACAAAACAACATCTTCATCTCGCTTTTTAATTTCTAACACTTTCCCATAGGCCACACCTATATAATTACCATTTTCCTGTTTGTCCCATCTAAAACACTGCCCACAGTCAAATATGTGCGTAAGTTCAAAATTCCTTACACCTTTTATAATTACCCCATCTTTAAAGCCTTCCACATAATTAAAATCCATTTTCGACCTCCATATACATTTTGAAGCAAGCTAGTCAGGTGAAAAATGCTGTATTAGCTTTTTCTAATACAGCATTTTTTATTATTTGCTTAACATTTCGTCAATAGCCTTAGCAGCTTTCTTTCCTGCTCCCATAGCAAGTATTACTGTAGCAGCTCCTGTTACAGCGTCTCCACCTGCATACACCTTTTCCTTAGTAGTAAGTCCTGTCTCTTCCTCTGCAATAAGGCACTTTCTTTTATTTATTTCAAGCCCCTTTGTAGTGGATGATATTAATGGATTTGGTGAGGTTCCAAGTGACATTATAACTGTATCCACTTCTAGCACAAATTCTGAGCCTGGTATCTCAACAGGTCTTCTTCTTCCTGAGGCGTCCGGCTCTCCAAGTTCCATCTTTATGCACTTCATGCCATTAACCCATCCCTTTTCATCTCCCAGTATCTCTACAGGATTTGTCAAAAGATTGAATATTATTCCCTCTTCTTTAGCATGATGCACTTCCTCTACTCTTGCAGGAAGCTCTTCTTCAGATCTTCTGTAAACTATATATACTTCTGATCCTAGTCTTAATGCTGTTCTTGCAGCGTCCATAGCAACGTTTCCGCCCCCAACTACTGCAACCTTCTGTCCTACCTTTATTGGAGTGTCATATTCATTCTTAAATGCTTTCATTAGGTTATTTCTTGTTAAGAACTCATTTGCTGAGAATACTCCGTTTAAGTTTTCTCCTGGTATTCCCATAAACTTAGGAAGTCCTGCTCCTGAACCTACAAATATTGCTTCAAAGCCTTCCTCTTCTATAAGTTCATCTATGGTTACTGTCTTTCCTATTATTACATTCGTCTCTATTTTTACCCCAAGCTTTTTGAGGTTTTCTATTTCATGCTTTACTACAGTTTCCTTTGGAAGCCTGAATTCAGGTATACCATATACAAGAACTCCGCCTGGTTCATGCAGTGCTTCAAATATTGTTATGTCATAACCTTTT
>Ga0268357_100812_pt1 | contig 30623 bp, 23 predicted proteins | sample BioMet10_FD_192466 | JGI IMG/M metagenome (GOLD analysis project Ga0268357, IMG submission 192466) | Sewage microbial communities from Oakland, California, United States - Biofuel 10 (Illumina Assembly) | ecosystem: Engineered > Wastewater > Sewage > Unclassified | place: USA: California... | reverse complement strand
ACCAGAATCGTTATTACGACCTCACATTTTGTGAAGCTGGTCGCCGACCAGCTTCTACGTCTGCAAATATTTTTCATGCTTTTCTGCTGTGGAGTATTGTATACTTTACCAAAGTATATGTTTTTTTTGCTATTATAAAAGGTAAATGCATTTAAGGTGTCGTAGAATCGGGGCGTTGACCCGATTCACAACAAGCGTGCTTTAGATGAGCAGAATAAACAAACACATGCAAAACTCCGAGGTGGTTAACAACCCGTTTCATAAATCATGTACCAGAATCGTTATTACGACCTCACATTTTGTGAAGCTGGTCGCCGACCAGCTTCTACGTCTGCAAATATTTTTCATGCTTTTCTGCTGTGGAGTATTGTATACTTTACCAAAGTATATGTTTTTTTGCTATTATAAAAGGTAAATGCATTTAAGGTATCGTAGAATCGGGGCGTTGACCCGATTCACAACAAGCGCGCTATAGATAAGCAGAATAAATAAACACATGCAAAACTCCGAAGTGGTCACCGACCGACTTCTACGTCTGTAAATAATTCCTAAAGTTGATGACACTGGCCACTGAAGCTGTTTTGAAAGAATTAAAATTATGGTTGTTTATCCGCATCATCATCTTCAACAGCCGGAAGAATAATAACCGCTTTTTCGTGTTCTTCAGGTTTGGGTTTTTCCTTATACCCGAACCTGTTTGTCATAACCAGCTTATATACGCCGAAATGAAAATCTCTCGATTTCGGTTTAAGCCCTTTTTTCTCCCAAAACTGCTCGCACTTTACTTCAGCAATTTCTTTGGCTTCGGCAAACTCCTTGTGCTTTTTAAGCCAGTCATATACCGTACTTTTACTAACCTGAATTTCTGCGGCAAAAGTACTCCATGTAAAACCCCTGGAGCAATAATCAATCAACGCTTCGCAATACCCGGATTTATATTTAGAATTTCCCTTTTTCATTTGGCAACCGTTTTTTTAACTTGCAAATTAGTTTTTTTATCAAAAATGGCAACGACGTAATGAGTCGTTTTTTCATTTCATAAGTGCCTGTAACTTATTATCTTTACGAGTTAAAATTTAAACGGGATTATGAATTAGAAATGAGTATTGTAGAAAGTATAAAAAAAATAAAAAGCATAATAGTTGGAGGCGCCAGAGATCCGCAGGATAAAAGGGTGTTCCATCAGTTATCGCTGATAGCATTTCTCGCATGGGTTGGTTTGGGTTCCGATGGTTTGTCCTCGTCCTGCTATGGTCCTGAAGAGGCGTTCCTTGCGTTACACGGACACACATATCTTGGTATATTTGTAGCCCTTGGCTCGGCAATTACAATTTTTATAGTATCGCAAAGTTATAACCAGATTATTGAACTGTTCCCTACCGGCGGAGGCGGTTACCTTGTAGGCAGCAAGCTTCTTTCTCCACGGACAGGTATGGTTTCCGGATGCGCGCTGCTTATTGATTATGTTATGACAATAACCCTTTCGGTAGCCAGCGGCGCGGACGCGATCTTCAGTTTTCTCCCCATACATTTAATTCAATATAAGTTACCTTTTGCAATAGTCGGAGTTATTTTTCTGACTATTATGAATATGCGAGGTATAAAAGAAGCGGTCATTCCGCTTGTTCCGGTCTTTCTTATTTTTATCATCACACATGTTTTTGCAATTGGATATACTCTTATTTCGCACTCAATGAACTTTGGAGCCGTATATCAGGCAACCGGAACCGAAATTACGCGTTCATACAACGAACTCGGTTTATTCGGTATGCTTATTATCATACTTAAAGCTTACAGCATGGGCGCAGGCACCTTTACCGGTATTGAAGCTGTTAGTAACGGTTTGCCAATTTTAAGAGACCCCAAAGTTAAAACGGCTCACAAAACCATGAGGTATATCTCCATTTCTCTTGCAGTTATGGTTATGGGTATTATTCTTGCCTATCTGCTTTTTAATGTAAAGCCGATAGAAGGCAAGACTCTTAACGCTGTATTTCTTGAAAAAATGGCTGTTAACTGGGGCAGTTTCGGAACGGGTTTTGTTCTGCTTACTCTGGTTTCCGAAGCAATACTTTTGTTTATTGCGGCACAGACAGGTTTTCTTGATGGTCCCCGTGTTTTATCGAATATGGCTTTGGACAAGTGGTTTCCCACTCGTTTTGCTACTTTAAGCGACAGGCTTGTTACGCAAAACGGTATTCTGCTTATGGGCGCTTCCGCATTAATTATGATGGTTATTGCGAAAGGTTCCGTTAAGTTTCTTGTTGTGCTTTATAGTATAAACGTATTTGTTACCTTTACACTTTCTCAATTAGGTATGGTTCGCCACTGGTGGCTTGAACGTAAAACCGAGGCGCATTGGTTAAAAAAACTGATTATAAACGGAGTTGGTTTAATTTGTACCGCCTTTATACTTGTATCTGTTGTTGTTATTAAATTTGGCGAGGGGGGCTGGATTACAATATTTATTACCGGTTCGCTTGTTGTTGTAGCGCTATATATAAAAAACCATTACAACAAAACCTACGCGTTATTAAAACGTCTTGATGTTATTGTAGACTCCGTAGAAGCGTCTATCTACAACATTTCACTGAATACGCCCGAAACAAGAGTAGAACCCGTATTCGATCCTCAGGGGAAAACAGCCGCTATTCTTGTTAACGGATTTAATGCTTTGGGCCTGCACACATTAATGAGCATTTTAAGAATATTCAGCGGCACATACAAGAATTTTGTTTTTATTTCAGTTGGAAATCTGGACGCCGGTAATTTTAAAGGGCTCGCGGAAGTTGAAAACCTTACAAACCATGTCAAAGAGGAAGCGAACCGTTATGTTTCTTATATGAAAGCTCACGGATTTTACGCCGAAGCCTATACTTCCATTGGAATTGACGTTGTTGAAGAAATAATGAAACTGACGCCGGAAATTGAAGATAGGTTTGCCAATGTTGTTTATTTTGGCGGGCAGCTGGTATTCCCCGAAGAAACATTTATTACAAGGTTTTTCCACAACTATATAGTATTTACAGCCCAAAGAAGATTTTATGCGCAGGGGCTTCCATTTGTTATTTTACCTATTAGGGTGTAGCTATTTTTTCGGAAGAAACATACAGATATATGTACGCCGCTTTACAGGAAGCCGAAAAAGCGCTTGAAGAAGGCGAAGTTCCTGTAGGCGCGGTTGTTGTTCGTAACAACCGTATAATAGGCAGAGGCTATAATCAGGTTGAAAGGTTGAAAGACTCAACCGCTCACGCGGAAATGATTGCTATTACTTCGGCCGCCAACAATATAAGCGATTGGCGGCTGACAAACTGCTCCATCTATGTAACGCTTGAACCTTGCCTTATGTGTACGGGAGCAATTATATCCGCGAGAATTCCTGAATTATATTTCGCGGCTTTCGATCCCAAATTTGGCGCGTGCGGCTCGTTATATAATATTGCCGAAGAAGGCAAGTACAACCATAAGGTAAAAGTGTTTTCGGGTATTATGAGTGAAGAGAGCAAAACTTTATTAAAGGAGTTTTTTGAAACCCAAAGGAAGAAGAATTCATTAAAAAGCTAAATTCCGTTTGTTCGTTTTTTTGATTTTACCAGGTGAAAAAGCTTTCGCCTGAGTTTTTGTTATAGGATTTTTTAATTGCCCGCCAAAACTGCGCGTACTGTTTTTGAGTTACAAAGCCCACGGGTCCCTGATAAATTCCCCCATCCCTGTATACATCCAAAACACGCACGGCAATAACATTTTCCTTATTAAATTTTATAAGCCCGTCCGGCACATAATACCCCCTTAATTGTTTATATGAATAATTGTCCGTTTTAGCTCGCGGATCATCCACCTTCCCCGTTGAGCCAATTTTTACTCCATTAATAAATACTTCATCAAAATCATCAATTTTACCGACCATCAAAACAAGCTTGTTATCTTTTAAAGCATCGGAGGGAACAAACTTTTTTCTGTACCAGGCGTAACCATCATAATCGGGGTAGCCCTGTTTTTCCCAGCAGCAAGGAACCATAATAGCGTCCCATTTGGAGTCATTAAAGCCGGGTTCCTTCCATTCAGCATTATCTCCTGTATTGAATTTCCACTCGCTTTCAAGACTCATAAGTGGATACAGGAAATACTCCTGCGCAAAAATTGAAACCTCCCCTTCCACAATACCGCCAGCAAGTTCGCCGTCAAAAACCCTTATGGCAATTGTGTTCCAGGCATTAAATTTCACAATTGTGTTTGGAATTCTGTATTCCCGGTATTCGCTGTACGCGCTTTTATAAACAGGTAATAAAGCGCCGGTTTTAGCAATCATTTTGCCATTAATATAAACTTCGTCAACGTCATCAATTCTGCCTATTTTAAAAACCAAGTATCTTGATGCGAACTGGGATGATATATAAACTTTTTTTCTGTACCATGCGTAGCCATCGTAACCGTGATAACCTTGCTCCTCCCAGGCGCCAGGTACGCCAATTTCATCCCAGTTTGCATCATCGTAATTTGGCTGAGACCATTTTTTTTCATCTCCTATAGAAAATTTCCACATGCCCCGCAGATCCGCCACTTTAACAGTTCTTTGAGGATATATGTTTACCTGCACAAGTATAAGAATTACTAAAAAACAAATTATGTCAAATATCTTTCTTTTCATTTTATAAACAGTTAAGTATTCCTATTCATAAATCATTAAATTTTCCGCGTCAAACTGTTCTATAATGGTATTGCAAGTCGAACGCGTTTTGGGATCGTTTTCATTCTGCACAATTTTTCTCATTTCGGTCAGACTTTTTACATCGCCAATTTTATAAAGACTAAAAGCCGCCAGTATTTTTATGGAATTGTTTTTTTCTGTCTTAAAAACTTTCATTAACGCAGGAACTGTTTCCTGAATTTTGTACTTGCCTGCCAGATAAATTGAGCTGCTTTTCAATCCTTCGTTATCGCTCATTATGCCGGCAACAAGATTTTTCTTTGCCAATGGCGTCCAACCGCTGTTTTTTTGTGCTATTACAGTACCAATTATTGCAAGGCTTAATACCGCTGCTAAAACCAATTTGTATGATGTATTCGACATTTCAAGACTCCTTTATGTTATTGTTTGAAAGGATAATTATTTTATCCTGATCCAAACTTACAATTGTCAATTGTAACAGGAGTCAGAGCCAGGTAAACAAATGTAAAAAATTGTAACGGCTTAATCCTCTGCAATTAGTTTATAACCAATGCCATGCACAGTCAATATCACTTGTGGATGATCGGCATCCTTTTCCACTTTCTGGCGCAGTTTAACAATAAAATTATCCACAGTTCTTGTTGTGGGGCTTTCGTCATATCCCCATATTTCAGTTAATAAATCGTCTCTGCTTACAGCGCTGTTTTTATGTTCCCATAAATACGAAAGTATTTCAAATTCCTTATGAGACATCTGAACAGGTTTGTTTTTTACCGTTGCCGTATACGCGTGAAAATTGACTGTCATACAGCCAATTATTACCGTTTCTTTTTTTACAGTATCAGCAGAACTGGTTTCCTGGCTTCGTCTTAAAACAGCCTTAATACGCGCAAGAAGCTCGCGAAGACTGAACGGCTTTGTTATATAATCGTCCGCGCCCATTTCAAGCCCGCGAACTTTGTCAAGTTCTTCTCCTTTGGCAGTAAGTAAAATAACCGGAGTCAAATTTCCGTCCCTGCGAATAGTCTTACATACATCAAAACCGGAAAGCTTGGGCATCATAACGTCAAGGAGTATAAGATTATACGAACCGTTTTTAATTTTTTCAAGGCCTTCTTCACCATCTTCGGCACATTCTATTTCATAACCTTCAAACTCAAGGTTATCCTGCAATCCCACCCTCATATTTGGTTCATCTTCAATAATAAGTATTTTGTGCATAAAAAATTCCTTATGGTTTTATTTCCGGCTTATTAAAATTCAGAACAAAGCGGCTGCCTTCATCTTTTTTACTGAATAAATCTACCCTGCCCTTATGAGCATCCATAATATGTTTTACAATTGCCAGACCAAGACCTGTTCCTTTGGTGTTGTGTATAAGTCCCGAGCTTACTCTGAAAAACTTCTCAAAAACCCTCTTTTGGTCTTCATCGGGAATCCCGATCCCTTTATCGGCAACTTCCACAAAAACGAATTTTTCGTTACTTCCTGTTCTTATGTTTATCTCTTTCGTATCGCCGCTATACTTTACGGAATTATCAACAAGATTGATTATTGCCTCGGCAACAGCTTCAGGATCGCATTCCACATCAAGAATATCCGCGGCAAATTCGCCTTTAAATTTAAACCCTTTATTCTGCAAATGATACTGATAACTGTTAAAAACTTTTTCAGTTATTTCGTTCAAATCGGCCTGCTTAAAGTTGTATTTGCGCTTACCCGCTTCGCTTTGCGAAAAATTAAGTATTTTATTTACAATGTTGCTTAACCGTGTGGCTTCCTGGCTTATTATTTTGTAATATTCTTCTTTTTTCTCCTCAGTTTTTAATCTGCCCATGCTTAATGTTTCGGCAAACATGTTGATTAAGGCTAAAGGAGTGCGTAACTCGTGAGAAACATTTGAAACAAATTCCGATTTTATTTCCGCCAGCTTCATTTCTTTTTTTATGTTTCTGAAAATTACAATTCCCCCCGCAATTAACAATAATATCAACGCGGCAACCAACAATAGATTTTCATTTATTCTTTTCTGCGCAATTTCTTCAATGGTAACCCCTTTAAGCTTAATAGCTATTTCATAACTCGGGAGAATCCATATTGTTTTTTTAGGACTGTAAACGGCATTATTTTCAATATCGTTTGAGTACACTTTTGCGCCGTCATTTTTCTTAAAAACGGACACTATAAACATATTGTTTGCAGAAGCTTTAATTTTAGGCCCAAGGTTTTCGTTTATAAACTTTTTGGAGTCAATCCCCAGGCAAACAACCACAGGTTCATCTGTAAATTCGGAAATAAAGAGAATATATGTAATGTCAGGGTTTTCGGGTCCCGCTACAGGTTCAAATTTTCGGTAGCCTTCCTTATTATACTGCACAAGTCTGTTAATTCCTTGTTTGTTAAAGACAAGCACATATTCGAATGTTTTTTTATCTTCAGAATTGCAGGATTCACCATCCATATACAAGTCACCCGATTTCAGATTTTTAACAGGCGCGAACCCGGCAAAGCGTATAGTTTTGTTTTGTTTAAGAAAAGCTTTTATTTTGGCTTCGGCAAGGTTCTTATCTTTTCCCTGCTCCCAGTAATAAGATGATAGTTTATTTCCCCATGTGGATACCATATCTTCGGAAGCGGAATTAAGGGAAAATATAATCATTCCAAGCTGGTTTTCATAGATCTGCCGGATTATTTTTTCGTTATTACTGGAAGAATTGAACTCATATATGGCAAAAAATACGGCAGGCAGTACAATTATTAAAATTAAAGCGGAAACAATAATTTTTATTTGCCTGTTCATTTTACTTATCCCGATTTAAAACAATTGGCAAATAAACTAAAATTTAGATTAGAATCAAAATAAAGCAGGCTTTCAGGGTCTCAACGCTTCAGCTCAAATCATAGTATCAAATATTCAAATATTCACCGGTTTCATTACAGATCCTGAAAGCCCCAGGAGTAAAACTTGGTTCATATTAATTAAAGCAACTCGAATATTAAAAAAATAGTTCCCTGTCTTTAGTATTTTTATCCGATAAATGAAAATCTCTTTTACAAACCACATAACTATTTGAGGTTTTATTTCATTTAAGAGCGCCAGTCAAGGATGTTTTTCTCCATTTGTATAAAATATCCGGTTTATTCATCAGAAAATTCATAATTACAGAAGTTAAAAATAAGCTGTAAATGTATTTACCGTATTTTAGACTTTTTCAATAAGCTATTATTTTTTTATATTAAGTGTTTAATTTATTATAATAAAAAAAATGAATTCAAAATACGAAGCTGTGATAGGGCTTGAAGTACATGCCCAATTATTGACAGAAACAAAAATATTTTGTGGTTGTTCATCTAAATTCGGCAACCCGGCCAACTCCAATATTTGTCCCGTTTGCCTTGGGCATCCGGGAGTGCTGCCCGTATTAAACCAAAAAGTGGTTGAATATACAGTTCGCACAGGTATTGCTACAAATTGCACAATAAATGAGCAGTCAATATTTGCAAGAAAGAACTATTTTTACCCCGATTTACCTAAAGGCTACCAGATTTCTCAGTATGAAGAGCCCATTTGCGAGTTCGGGCACCTGGATATTGAGCTGAAAGACGGAACACAAAAAAGGCTCGGCATTACCAGAATACACATGGAAGAAGATGCGGGCAAATCGATACACGACATTGGATTTGAAACCTGCGTGGATGTTAACCGTTGTGGTATACCCTTGATGGAAATTGTGAGCGAGCCCGATATGCGCAGCGCAGAAGAAGCCGTACTTTACCTTACAAAACTAAGGCAAATTGTGCAGTATATAGGCGTTTGCGATGGAAATATGGACGAAGGCTCCTTCCGTTGCGATGCCAACGTTTCCGTAAGGCTTAAGGGCGCCGAAAAGTTTGGGACGCGTACTGAAATTAAGAATATGAATTCGTTTAAAAATGTTGAAAAAGCAATACAATACGAAATTGAAAGACAGATAGAGCTTGTTGAAGACGGCGGCCAGGTTGTACAGGAAACCCTACTTTGGGATACAGATATGAATGAAGCCTTTTCGATGAGAGATAAGGAAGAAGCCCACGATTACAGGTATTTTCCGGATCCCGACCTTGTGCCTGTTGTTGTAAGCGCCAAATGGAAAGATGAAATTGAGAAAACACTTCCGGAACTCCCCAATAAACGGAAAGAGAGATTTGTTACCGAGCTTTTATTACCCCGTTACGATGCGGAAATTTTAACGCAATCGAAACCGGTTGCCGATTACTTTGAAGAAGTAATAAAAACAGCTAAAGATTATAAAGCCGCCAGCAACTGGGTGATGGGAGATGTTTTAAAAACCCTTAACGAACAGAAAATTGAAATTTCCGAGTTCTCAATTACTCCCCAAAACCTTGGCAAGCTGATAAATCTGATAAGCGATGGCACTATCAGCGGTAAAATTGCAAAGGAAGTTTTCCCGGAAATGCTGGAGGGAAATAAAAACCCGGAAGTTATAATAAAAGAGAAAAATCTTGTGCAGATTTCGGACACCTCCGAAATAGAAAAAATAATAGACAAAATACTTGCCGGACATTCGAAAGAAATTAACGAGTTCCTTGAAGGGAAAGACAAAGTGATAGGGTTTTTTGTAGGGCAGGCGATGCGCGAAACCAAAGGCAAAGCAAATCCGAAACTTGTAAACGATATTCTGAAAGAAAAATTAGACCGGTTAAAACAGGAACAACATTAATTATTTATCATATAAAAACCGTAAAGCATATTACAGGAAAAGCCCAAATACCGGTTGTGGAGTATGGATTAAAAGGAGCAGGATTTGTCTTTTAAAGTAGGATTCAAGAGATTCATTGGAATAAAATTAGATGAAGAAGAAGCAGAAGAGAAGAACGGGTTTGACAAGTTAAAGGAATTTATGGAGTCGCTTTTTTTTGCGGCTATAGCTGCGGCATTTATAATTACATTCTTTGTACAAAACACAAGAATCCCCACGGGCTCGATGGAAGGCACTATTTTAGTTGGAGATTTTGTTCTGGTCAACAAGTTTATCTACGGTTCTTCTTCGCCCCGATATATTCCATTTACAGAAATTCAGTTACCCTATTTTCAGCTGCCCGCGTTTAGGAATCCGAGGCCCAAAGACATAGTTGTTTTTGAATACCCCGGAGACCAGGACGAGTTATACGCGGGCGAAAGTAAAAGACCCGGTTCAATAGAAAGAGGAACAAACTACGTAAAAAGACTTATTGGAATGCCTGGCGATAAGGTTGAAATCAAAAATAAAGTTGTTTTTGTTAACGGTAAAGAGTTTTTCCGTCCGCCACACATTCAGTATCTCTCCCCCGTTCCCGAAAAGGAGGGGTATGGAGATCCGAGGGTATTCCCTTCGGATAGACAATGGAACGCGGATAATTACGGCCCGATACGGATTCCCAAAAAGGGAGACGTAATTACGCTTAACGCATCTAATATTAACGAATGGGCCATGATTATTGACCGTGAATATGGAAAGCGCGTTGTTGAAGTAAGGGACTCCGTTATAACAATTGAAGGCAGGCCGGTAAAGAACTATACTCTGCAAAAAGACTACTATTTTATGATGGGCGATAACAGAGACGACAGTATGGACAGCCGTTACTGGGGTTTTGTACCGCGCGATAACATAGTAGGCGAAGCTTTTATTACTCTTTTTTCGTGGGATAGAGATATTCCTTTTACAGAATTTTTCAAGTTAATCGGGTCAATCCGTTTAGAACGCGTATTAAAATTGTTAAATTAATTAATAATGGGAGTACCATTTTGCCTTTTAATGAAAAATTCAAAAAATTCCTTGGTATAAAAACAAAGGAAGAATTAGAAGAAACAAAAACGCCCAAAGAAAAATTTATAGAATTTATTAAATCTCTGTTATGGGCCGCAGTTGCCGCTTTTTTTATTATTACATTCATAGCGCAGAACACAAGAATACCAACAGGCTCAATGGAGAGCACAATTTTAGTGGGCGATTTTGTAATTGTAAATAAATTTATTTTTGGCTCAACTTCGCCCCGTTATATTCCGTTTACGGAAATCAAACTGCCTTATTTCAGGCTGCCTGCAATACGCAAGCCTCGGCCCAAAGATGTTGTGGTTTTCGAATATCCCGGCGACCAGGATGAATTGTACCCCGGCGAAAGCCAAAGACCCGGTTCCATACCACGAGGAACAAACTATGTAAAGAGACTTGTTGGAATGCCCGGAGACATTATTTTTATTAAGGATAAAGTCTTGTTCGTAAACGGCAAAGAGTTTTTCAGGCCTCCATGTGTTCAATACCTCTCCCCTGTTCCACAACCGGTGGGAATGGTGGAGCCGGATATGTTTCCTCCCGGCAAACAATGGAACAGAGATAACTACGGGCCTTTAAGAGTACCTCGCAAAGGAGATATGATAAGGCTGACTGTTGATAATATTAAGGAATGGGAAATTATCATAGACAGGGAATATGGCAAACGGGTTGTGGACATTAAAAACTCAACCGTCACAATAGAAGGCCAGCCGGTTGCTTCCTATACTCTGAAAAAGAATTATTACTTTATGATGGGCGATAACAGGGATGTAAGCGCGGACAGCAGATTCTGGGGCTTTGTTCCTGACGATATGATTGTGGGAACAGGATTTATAACGCTTTTTTCGTGGGATAGAGATATTCCATTTTCCGAATTCGGCAAACTCATTGGTTCTATAAGGCCCGAAAGAACGCTTAAACTTATTCACTAACAAAACTCTAAAAACGGAGCAAAAATTGTCTTTTAAGGAACTATTAAAAAAACTTGCGGGAATAAAAAACCAGGAAGAAATTGAAAAAGAGAAAACACCCAAAGAGAAGTTTAAGGAATTCATAAAATCTCTGTTATGGGCCGCTGTTGCCGCCTTTTTCATTATCACATTTATTGTGCAAAACACAAGAATTCCTACTCCTTCAATGGAAGGGACTATACTTGTTGGAGATTTTGTCTTGGTGAATAAATTCATATACGGTTCAACCTCGCCCCGTTATATTCCGTTTACCGAAGTGCAGCTACCGTATTTTCAGCTTCCGGCTATAAGGGATCCACGCCCCAAAGATGTTGTTGTTTTTGAATACCCTGGCGATCAGGACGAGTTATACTCAGGCGAAAGCGGACGCCCCAACTCAATGCCGCGGGGTACTAATTACGTTAAACGGCTTGTAGGTATGCCAGGAGATGTTATTCAAGTTAAAGACAAGGTTGTTTTTGTAAACGGCAAAGAGTTTTTCAGACCGCCGTGTATTCAGTATCTCTCCCCCGTTCCACAACCGGCCGCTATTGTAGAGCCCGATATATTCCCCGCAGGAAAACAATGGAACAGAGATAATTACGGCCCAATTAAAGTGCCTAAAAAAGGAGACGTAATTAACCTTACTTTGGAAAACATTAAGGAATGGGAAATTATTATTGACAGGGAATACGGCAAACGCGTTGTGGATATTAAGAACTCAGCCATTACAATTGAAGGCAAACCGGTAACATCATATACAATTAAGAAAAATTATTATTTTATGATGGGCGATAACAGGGATGAAAGCGCGGACAGCAGATTCTGGGGCTTTGTTCCAAGAGACATGGTTGTAGGTCAGGCTTTTATAACATTATTTTCGTGGGATAGAGAGATTCCTTTTTCGGAAATATTTAATTTAATTGGCTCCATTAGACCCGACAGAGTATTAAAACTCATCCACTAACAAGTATTATCCGCTTTTAAAAAGCGCAGCAGCAATTAAAAATGTAAATGCCCCCTTTCAATGGGGGTATTTTTTTATAAACATCCTTTGCGTTAACACTTAATTATTCCACACAACCGGGCGGCGTTATTCCTTCGGTTCAAATTCCTTAATTGCCCTTATCATTATTTGAGCGCATGCTTCGGTATCAGAACCGGCTTCGTGATGGTTAAGAGGAATATTGAAGTGCTTGCAAACCAGATTCAGTTTTGTCGGATATATATTCCACAGTTTTCTTGCAATTTTAACAGTGCATTGAAATCTGTAGCCCGGATACTCGATGCCGTAATACTGGCAACAGGCTTTAAGTACTCCTTCATCAAAGGAAGAATTATGCGCCACTAAAAAATCCGCTCCGTCAAACATCGGTTTAATTTTCGGCCATAATTCGCCAAACGTTGGCGAGTTTTTCACATCATCGTAAGTTATTCCATGCAGATCGGAAAAAACGAAGTAGCTGTTTGGCGGCTTAATCAGGTGTGTTTGTTTTTCAACAATAACATTGTCTTTAACTCTAACAAGCCCAACCGCGCACGCGCTTGTCCGCTCATAATTTGCTGTTTCAAAATCTATTGCAAGAAAAATCATATACCAAATAATTAAATCAGTTTAATTCTTTCGGCAAAGTAAAAATAAAACTTGTACCGGTACCTTCAACGCTTTCGGCCCTAATAGTACCGCCATGTTTTTCAATCAGTTCCTTACACAAAATAAGTCCGAGCCCTGTTCCCTTTTCTTTGGCTGTACCTTGGGTAGTATGCTGAACATCTATTCTGAAAAGTTTCCAAATATCCGATTCTTTTATTCCTATTCCGTTATCGGCAACTGTAACTTCTATAAAATTGTCCGTATCTTTGGATAATATTTTAACTTCTCCGCCAACACGGGTAAATTTAAGCGCATTTGAGACAAGATTTTGCATAACCGAATGAATCATGTTATTATCGGCACATACAAATGTTCCTTTTGGCACTTCGCTGTGAAGGTTGATTTCCTTGTTTTTCGAATTATTATGTAAAAGTTCAATTGTATAATTTACCTCTTCAAACAAATCCATTTTCACAGGGCAATATTCCATTCTGCCCGTCTGAATTCTTGACCACTCAAGAAGATTTTCAATTAGAGAGTAAACATTTTTTGCGCTCTGGTAAATATTGCCAATATATCCTCTAAGCATTTCAGGAGGAAGTTCATCAAAATCGTCTACAAGTATTTTTGTAAACCCAAGAAGTCCGTTAAACGGGCTTTTTAAATCGTGAGCCACAATTGAAAAGAATTTATCTTTACTCGCGTTTGTTTCTTTTAGAACATTTTCGGATTCGGTAAGGTATTTATTTAGCGTATCAAGCTCAATAGTCCTTTCTTCAAGCAATATTTTATTTTCCTGGAGTTTTTTATTATACTGCTTTAATTCTTCTTCGGTGCGTTTTTTTTCTATTGCAAGGGCTATTTGTTCTGAAACATACGCAAGTATATCCTTTTCCCTTTGACCGTAAGTTTTTTCATTTTCATAATCCTGAACAACCAAAACGCCAATGGACTTGTTATCAATTTTTAAAGGAACGCCCAGCCATACTTTGGCGGGTTCTCCTACAAGCGCCACCTCTCCTTTGGCAACAAGTTCCTCGTCAAATTTTTCATCAGCCAGAATTGCGGTTCCTTTCCGCAAAACATACTCGGTAAGGCTGCGCCCCAGTTGCTGAGGCTGCGGAGGACTGTCATACTGGTCTACAAAATACGGAAACTCCAGGAGGTTTAATTCTTCGTTAAGAATTGCTATAAAGAAGTTTTCGGCCGGCATTAACTGCATAACAATATTATGTATCTTAAGATATAATACCTGTATGTTATCCGAAGCCGTTATAGCTTCGGAAATCTGATAAAGGCATTTTTGCAGATTTTCATTTTGTACTCTTTCGGTAATATCGTGCGATATGCCTACCAAACCGACAGCGTTATTGTTCGCATCGTACATAGGCGCTTTGGTTGCAGTAATCCACCTCTGTTGGCCATCAACTCCTTCTATGAGTTCCAGTTTGTCTATTATAGGCACTCCGGTTTTAAACATGTTTTGCTCGTCATCGTAAGCGGCAAGGGCCTGAAAGTGAGGATAAAAATCAAAATCCGTCTTTCCAATAACCTCATCGGGAGAGCTTAAGCCTAATTTTTTTGCCTTTGTTTCATTGATTCGGGTAAACCGGCTGCCTGTATCTTTAAAATAAATTGTATCGGGTATGTACTTCATCAGATTATGAAGCAATTCCCTTTCGTAAGTAATTGTTTCTTCAGCTTTTTTACGTTCTGTAATATCTTTTATTACACAAAGTATAAGAATTTTATTATTTACGTCATTTAATTTGGCCTGAATTTCGACAGGAACTATTACTCCGTTTTTTTGACGATGCCGCGATTCAAAAACAATTTCGCCGGAATCAAATAGCTGCTGCATGTTTTCTTCAAGAGCCGGAATGTTTTCAGCAATGGTAATCTGGTTTAGTTTAAGTTTCAGAAATTCATTTCTCTTGAAGCCATAATTTTTAAGCGCCGAATTATTCGCATATAAAATGCTGCCATCCAGATCGAGCACAAGAATGGAATCTGAGGCTGCGTCAAGCAGTTGAGCGCGCAAAGTAAGTGATTCTTCAATTAACTTTCTTGCCGAAATATCGGATATAATCACAAGTATTGCGGTTTCGCCTTCGAACTTTATTTGCTTGCCTCTTACGGATATATATATCCTATCGCCATTGTTTTTATGGGCCTGCAATTCATAAGGTAAAATCTTTTCACCGGCCATTCTTTTCTTTATATTTTCGAGCACATCGGCTACGGATTCCTGATAAACCAGTTCAGTTACATTTTTCCCTATCATTTCCTCTTTTGTAAATCCAAAAACATCATAGGAAGCATCGTTGCAAAATTTTATTATACCATCTTTATGAATTAAAATTACATCCGGTATTAAAGTAACCAGGTATCTGTACTTTTCTTCATTATCTTTAAGGGCTTCTTCGTACCTTATCCTTTCTGTAATATCACGGCTGCTTAATATTTCGCCAATAAGTCCCCCTTTTTCGTTGTAAAGAAGGCTGCCGTAGGATTCAAGCGTAATGTACTGTCCATTCTTACATCTAAATGAACAAATGCCTTTTGAAGGTTTACGGCTTTCAACAGCGGTTCTGAAAGTTTCAATTGTACTTTCAATACATTCGGGATCAAGAAATTCGTACACAGAGTGCCCCACCAAATCTTCGGTTTCATACCCCATTATGTTATAATGCGAAGGACTCGCATATTGAAATACGAATTGTTTATCGAGCAGACAAACCAAATCCAGCATGTGGTCTGTAATTGTTCTGAGTTTATACTCGCTTTCTTTTAAGGCATTTTGCGCTTCTTCAAGCTCCCTTTCCGTATTCAATTGCCGGCATATTTTTTTTATAACAGGAGGAATTAAATTGAGGAAATTAGAATCTTTCCAGATAAAATCTCTTGCGCCAAGCTGCATCATTTTAACAGCTATTTTTTCATCCGCGTGCCCCGAAATTACGAGGAAAGGTTCCTTTATTTCGGCCGCGTTTAACCTGGATATTATCTCTTCACCGGTTATTTCGTTAAGAGAATAATCCAGAATCAAGAGAGAATCCGGATTTTCCCTGATAAAACTTATCAATTCCTTATAGGAACGTACTATACATACCTCAAAACCTTCCGGTTCAAGTTTCTTTTGGATGAGTAATGCCAAACCTTCGTCATCTTCAAGAACAACAATTTTTTTATTTCCGATTTTTGTCAATTTTTTTTGCCGATTTATTTCAAATTATGAAATAGTCAAAATTTAATTTCATAAAGAAGGAGCCTGGATAATTTTCAAAAAAACGCCAAGCTGATTAATTGCAAAGACAAACTTTTCATAATCAATTGGCTTTGATATATAACTATTACAACCTAATTCGTGGCAGTTTTCAATTTCCCTGGGATCATCTGTTGTTGTTACCACAATAATAGGAAGCTTTTTTAATTCAGTATTACCCTTAAGCTCTTTCAGCACCTGTATGCCATCAACTTTTGGCATTCTGATATCCAGAAGGAGGATATAAGTTTTTCCTGACACTCTATGAGGACCGCCCCCGCGTTTTAATAAAAAGTCAAGAACTTCTTCGCCATTAAGAAAATGAATAATCTCATTTGACAGTCCCGCTTTCCGTAAATTCCTCTTTATTAGCGTAGCATGTCCGTCATCGTCTTCTGCTATCAAAATAATCGCGTCCGTATCCATTATAAATACCTGTTTATTTTTTTATGTTCGGAATTGAGAAATAAAAGCAACATCCCTCATCCACATCAGATTCTATCCAAACCGCTCCATTATGTTTTTCTATTATTTTTCTTACAATTGCCAAACCAAGTCCATCTCCTTTTACTTGTGGATTTAGACTCCTGAAAAGCTCAAAAACCTGCGCTTGATATCCCTTTGGAATACCGATACCGTTATCTTTCACACAATATACGCAGTCTTCATTTACTATCTCCCCCGAAATAATAATTTTTCCTTTTCGCGCGGGAGATTTATACTTGAGGGAATTATCTATTAAATTGCTCATTAGTTGGCTTAGCATGGAATAATCGCCATAACAATCCGGTATATCTTTAACTGAGACTTCACACTCTTCCTTTTCTATCCGGAAATTGAAAGTTTTTATAACATCCTTAACCAAGTCGTTCATATTAATTTGTGAAATTTCGGATCGATTTCTTCCAAGCCGTGAGATTTTCAGTAAACCCGAAATCAGCGTATCCATCTTTTTTGTACTTTTAATCACAAATTCAAAAGATTCGCTAACTGAGCCGCTAATAATGGAAAGGGCCTCATTTTTCGTCTTATCGTTAAAGCTTTCCGAATCTATAAGTTTTTTAATCTCGGAAATGTTTTCTTTCAGTTCATTGCTAAAGCCCTGTACATTTACCAATGGAGATCTAAGATCGTGCGAAGTGACATAAATAATTTGTTCAAGCTCTTTATTACGGCTTGCCAGTTCAGCATTAAGATTTTTAATTTTTTGTTCGGTTTTTTCTTTTTCGGCCAGTATTCTGGCTTGCTGAAAATTATTCAGCGCCAGATCCGATAATTGCCTTGCAATAAGGAAGAGCGTTTCGCAAACTTTCACAAACCTTTGCTTTGGCATTCTGTAAACATGTTTCAATTCCTCGGCAAAAACTTCAGGATCCGCGCCAATTTCCAAGGCATAAGATTGCATTTTGGAAAGATCGGCGTTTTCTTCCAATACCTGACCAACGAGCCAGTTTGCAATATGTTTGTTACCAACAGTAATACTCGCACCGCCATCATATAACCCGCCGCTTAGGCATTGTTGAACGTTGGGACCCGAAGAACTGCTTTTACCTATAATTATATCGGAACGGGTACAGTTAGCCAACCCTTTGGGAGTGCTTCTAATTACGTTGGTACAAAGGTTGCAAAAATTACTTGGTTTTGTAATAGGAACTCCGTTTGGCTCGGTAATAACGGAACCTACGCCGGTTGCATCCGCAAACGTATCCTGTATTTTCTGTATTTCATCAATATCAAACAAATCCGTAAACTTGATATTCTCAATATCGCCTATAGGCTGCATTATGGAAATTATTCTTTCGCGTAAAACATTTTCCATATTTTTTTTATGCGATATATCTTCAAGGACAGAAACAAATTTTCCTTTTTCAAAAGAATAGGCGGATATTTTCAAATATTTGTTAATCGGCGTATAAAAATCCTCAAAAGAGGTCGCTATGCCCGTAGCCGCTACTTTCGAAAATACTTCGGTAAAAGGAGCTGAATAAGCGCCAAACAGTGAAGACGCGGTGCGTCCGATAATATCCGTTCGGCTTAAACCTGTTATTTCTTCAAAGGCAGGGTTAATGTCATAGATAACATAATCTGTTGCAACCCCATCATTGTACACAACTTCGTTAAAGGCAATACCTTCTTTAACAGCATTAAAAAGCATTGCATACATGTTGCCATAACGTAAGTTATCGTTTAAGCCCGCGCTTGCATCAGACGAACTTTTATTCTTGTTTTCAGAATTATTCAAAGCCAACATACAAAAATGGTTTAGTTGCTATATAAATAATCAAATTCTTTTTAAAAAGAAAGCTTTGATTTAGAAAGCGTAAAAGTAAATTTTGTTCCTCTTCCTTCACCAGGTTCGTTTTGACTATCGCACCAGATCTTGCCGCCGTGCATTTGCACAAAATCTTTGCACAATATTAATCCCAACCCGCTTCCTTTTTCGTCTGAAGTACCCGGAGTGGATTTGTAATTACCCAGGTCAAAAATCCCACTTAGTTTTTCCTGCGGAATACCTATTCCATTATCCAGTACAGAAATTTCAACAAAATTAGTCAGATTCTTAAAACTAATTTTAACCTTTCCACCCGGTTCGGTAAATTTAATTGCGTTTGAAACAAGGTTTTGCAAAACGGATCTCAGCATATTGGCATCCGCAAAAACCTGTATCGGTTTTGTTATGCCATTATTCAGTTCAATTTCTTTTTTTATCGCGTTGCTTTTCATCAGGTTAACAATATCGGCAACAACTTCCGAAGCGTCAATAATACGCGGTTGAAACTGCATGGAACCTATCTGCAGCCTTGACCAATCGAGCAGGTTATTAAGTAGTTTAAATAGGTTATTAGCAGCCAGATTTATCTCGCCGGCGAATTTTTTTATTTCCTTTTTTCCAAGTCCTTCAATTTCGTTAGCCAGAAAATCCGAAAAGCCAATTAACCCGTTAAAGGGGCTGCGTAAATCGTGCGCAATGATGGAGAAAAACTTATCTTTGCTTTGGTTCAAAGCTTTTAGTTTTGTTTCCGATTCCACAAGCTGATCATTTAGCGCGTCAAGCTGAATAATCTTCTCTTCAAGAATTTCCTTATTGTTTTGAAGTTCCTGATTAAACCTTTGAAGCTCCACTTCGTTTGATTTTCTTTCAGTAATATCCCGTATATAAGCAATTAAAAATTTTTCATCGGAACCGGAAAATATTTTAGTATTTATTTCTGTTGGAAACAAGGTTCCGTCTTTCTTTTTATTAACCCGTTCCGGGTGCATGTTTTCGCCGGCAAATTCTTCGGGTAAGAATTGCAAAAGAGAATATCTGTCTCCGTGCGGCACTAAATCGTTCAGTTTAAGGTTCAGTAATTGTTTTTGCGAATAGCCAAATATTTTACATGCGGCGGCATTACAGCCTGTAATGGTTCCATCCAGCGAAGCGGTTATTATGGCGTCAGCGGAAAGCTCCACAACTCCTTTAAATTTCTCTTCACTTTCCGTTACATTTTTTTCTACTACATTTTTTTTACTTAGTTTTTTGCGTAATAGTTCTTTTTCTTTTTTTAATTTGGCAATTTCTTTTAGTAAATCCGGTTTGTTTTGTATTGGCTCGTTCATTTAGGAATAAATATATTTGTGTATTAATATAAAATAGTAAAATTCTTAATATTTTAGCACATTTTTTATTTTATTATGAATAAAAAAATTTGTAATATAATATCAGTAATACATTTCTCTGTATTAGACCGGTAAATCCGGCTATTGTGTCATTAGAAAAAAAAACAGGTAAATATATGTTACCCCCAATTAATAATACGTTATTTGGCGGCGAAGGCGGATTTATCGCCCTTTTAATGGATAAGCTTCCATATTCTGTTTTTATCAAGGACACCGATTTAAACTACGCCTTCTGCAACGAAAACTTTGCCTCCGGTCTTAATATTAAACCCGCCGAAATTGCAGGTAAAACGGACTTTGACTTTTTCCCCCGCGAGCTTGCGGAAGCGTTCAGGAAAAATGACAAAAAGGTACTGTTAAGCGGTATCCCGGAGGAAATTGAAGAAAAGATATTATTAGCCGAGCAGATTAAATATGTCAATACTTCAAAAATACCAATTATGGACGCGGATAAAAATATCAAAGGCTTGCTTTGCATCTTAAGAGATATTACAGATAAAAAAGACCAAGAATTGAGAATAGTAAGACTTAACAGGTTTTATAAATACATCAGCGAAATAAATAAGGCAATTGTTAAAGCCGAAAATAATAAAATTCTTTTTGATGAAGTCTGCCGAATTTCAGTTACGTTTGGTAATTTTAAGTTCGCGTGGATTGGCTTGGTTGATGAGGAAACTCACAGAATTAAACCAATTGCTCATTTTGGCAACGGAGAGAATTACCTTGAGTTTATTCAGCAGCAGCATACCGGCAATGAAAACTTCAACCGCATATCAAAGGAATTAACCGCGAAAAAGTACTTTATTTGCAACGATGTAAGAAAAGAACTGGGCAATTATACATGGGCGAATAAAGCGCTTGAAAGAAATTATCTTTCGCTTGCTGTCTTTTCCATAAATATGGGAAACAAAATAATAGGCCAGTTTAATTTATACTCTTCGGATATTAACTTTTTTAATGTGGAAGAAGTGAATCTTTTGCTTGACGTAACAACGGAAATCTCCCATAACATATTAATAATTGTAAACCGCAACAGGCAAAAGTCCGCCGAAGAAATTATCAGAAAGTCCGAAGAACAGTTCAGAGCTGTTTGGGATAAGTCGTTTGACGCAATGAACCTAGTAGATAAAGACGGTAAAATTCTGATGGTCAATAACGCATTTTGCGAGTTGTTCAAAAAAGACAAGCAGGAACTTGAAGGCGAATATGTACATACCTTGTACTGGAAAAAAGACAAGGAAATATTAACATCGTTTAGAGATGATTTTAACAACCGTACAATAGAACCGGGAGTAGAGGAAGAAATAACTATATGGAACCGGGAAAAGATATGGGTGGACATATCGCAAACATTCATAGACCTTGAAAACGAAACCATGCTGTTCAGTATTTACAGAAATATAAGCGAAAGGAAAAAAGCCGAAGAAGAACTGCTTGTTGCCAAAGAGTTAGCCGAAGAATCGAGCCGTTTAAAAAGTTCACTGCTGGGCAATATGAGTCACGAACTGCGTACTCCGTTAAACGGCATACTTGGTTTTACACAAATTTTACTGGATGAAATTAGCGAACCTTTCCATTTTGCAATGATAAACAAGATAAAGGTTTCCGGACAGAGACTTATGGCAACCCTAAATTCGGTTTTAAGCCTTTCCGAACTTGAAAGCGGGATGGCCGAGCTTTCCGTATCCGAGATTAAAATCAACACAACTATCAGGTATCTTTCGCAGGCATACATACAGATGGCAGCCGAAAAAGGATTATCGTTTATAATAAAGGATTGGAAGGATGAGTTATCCGTACTTGCAGACGATAAATTATTTGAACAAATATTTGCTAATGTTGTGGATAACGCTATAAAATATACCGAAAAAGGAGGAATAACAATTGAGATAAGGCCCGATATGAATGACCGGGGAGATTTTTTTGCGCTTGTTAAAATTACCGATACGGGCATTGGAATAGCCAAAGACCAGATAGAATACATCTTTGATGAATTTCGTCAGGCAAGCGAAGGATTTAACCGCAACTTTGAAGGAAACGGCCTGGGACTTACTCTTGCGAGAAAAATGGCTCGACTAATGGGAGGAGATATTGAAATTGAAAAATCGTCCGATACGGGTTCCGCGTTTGTTATTAAATTTCCTTTATACCAGGGAGAACCGCTTGAAGATATTATAAAAATGGAAGTTGTTCACTCTTCAAAAAAACCATTCATCAGTTCCGTTAAAATAAAAAAGAGCAAACCCACAGTACTTGTTGTAGAAGATAATCTAATAAACATCGAAGTAATGGAGATGTTTCTTGATAATATTTGCAAAGTTGATAATGCCAAAGACGGCAACACAGCGTTGACAAAAGCCACGCAGAAAAAATATGACGCAGTTATTATGGATATTAATTTAGGAACCGGTATAAACGGCGTTGAAACCACCAAAGCCATAAGAAAAATACGAGGCTACAATAAAGTGCCTTTTGTGGCAATAACCGGTTACGCTTCGGTTATAGACAGGGAAAAGATTTTGACTGAAGGCATTGATCATTATCTTGTTAAACCAATTGATAAAGAAGAACTTTTGGACTTGATGAAAAAAATCCTGAAAATCAAACAATCCTGATATGTTTAACCAATGAGCGCTTCATAAGTAAAAATATTTTCAAGAAAGAATAAATAATAATTTCAAGAAACTTTCATACAACATCCTTTTCCGTCCTTTTATTTTTACAACGTAAAACAGACAAAATAAAAAGGAATGGGAAAGATACCAACATCAATATGGAAGCCGCAAGCGGGGCCCCAGACCCTGTTTTTAAAAACAAACGCCTATGAGGCTTTATTCGGCGGAGCAAAAGGAGGAGGAAAAAGCGAAGCGCTTTTATTCGCTTCTCTCAGATACGCGGATTCCGCAAACTACAAGGCGTTAATTTTAAGGCGCACATTCCCCAAACTGCTTGAACTGATTGAACGAAGCAAATGCTTTGTAAAGCTCGGGGCAGAATACTCAGTACAAAACAAATTGTGGCGCTTCCCAAATGGAGGTATAATCCGTTTTGGGCATTGCGAAAACCCCGGTGACGAAATTAATTACCAGGGACAGGAATACCAGTATATAGGTTTTGATCAGCTTGAGGAATTTACCGAAACCATGTACGATATTATTAAGGCCCAAGGCAGGTCGGGCGCGGGAATACCCGTATACATACGCGCTACAGCCAACCCCGGCGGCATAGGTTCTCTATTTATAAAACAGCGCTTTATTGATGGGAAAGCGCCCAATAAAAAATATTACAAAATTTATAACGCAGAAACCGGACAAATAAAGTTAAGCCGAATATTCATTCCTTCCACAATTTATGACAACAAAATTCTTTTAGAACACGACCCGACTTACATTGCAAAGCTTATGGATTTGCCGGAAAAGTACAGACGCATGTATTTAAATGGAGACTGGAACATTGATAACGACCCCGATCAGTTAATTACTTATGATTTTATAAAAGAAATAACCGGCAACTTATACAATTTTATTCCAACTGAAATTTTCTTACGGAATAAATTCGCGGGGGTTGATATAGCCAGATATGGCAACGATAAAACATGTATTGCCATAATTGATAACGGCAGGCTTTCCGAAATCTCTTCCTACGAAGGAATAGACCTTGTTACCTCGGCAAACATTATTAAAAAACTGATAGAAGAAAACGGAATACCGCCAGGCAATATTGCAATAGATACAGACGGCATTGGCGCAGGCGTTTATGATAATCTTAAATCCTGCGGATATAATACAAACGCGGTTACCGGAGGGAGTAAACCGGTTGAACAACAAAACCAGTCATACGGTTTTAGAAATTTGCGGAGCCAGATATACTGGAACATGCGCGAAATCATACGCCGGAAAGAGATATGCTTTGCAAAACATGAAGAACTTATTAACGAACTTCTTGCGATAAAATATAAGATTTCGCAGGACAGAATGATTCAGATAGAATCGAAAGACGAAATAAAAAAACGGATAAGCAAGAGTCCCGATTTCGCGGACGCCTTCTGTTACGCGCTTTCCGTACCCATTTTAAAAAGCAGTCAAAAAGTATCAGTAACAATTTTTTAGGAGCAAAGATGGAACCAACAGCAACAGCCAATGTAGAGATAATTAAATCGTCAGGTGCATTTTCGGAGCGGAAAGCCGATAGCGAAGTATTAACCGTTTTTTCGGCAGCCGGTTTTAAGGGAATTATTGAGCCGCCTTACGCCCCGGGCGATCTTTCCAGCTATTACCAAATGAATTCTTATCATCAAAGATGTGTTCAGACAAAAGCGCTTGTAACAGCCGGACTCGGATTTGATATAGTCTGCAATACTCATACAGAAGAAAACGCCCAAAACGAGCCGAAACCTGCAACAAGCGAAAGCGATTTGATTCTTGAATTTATAAAAAACAACGAAATGAATACCGGTCAGACCTTTATTGAAATGCTGATAAATTTTCAAACCGATTTTGAAGTTTTCGGATATTCTTTTCTTGAAACTGTAAGAGACAGTAAAGGAGCGTTAAAACTCTTGTGCCATATTCCTGCCAAAAATTCCGCGCTTGTACAGAACCCGGAAACAATGCTAATTGAACTATTGCAAACTGTAAACAACAAGACACAGAAATTTTCTCCGGATGAATTTCTTATGATCAAGAACTATAATCCCGATAACAGATACTATGGTTTGCCTGAATACATCTCCGCCCTGCCGGCCATTTTACTTGACAGGGAAATGATGGAGTACAACATTTCGCGGCTGCAAAATAATGCCATACCCGATTTAATTGTTTCGGTTTCAGGAACACAGCTTACACAGGAACAGAAAGACACTATGAAAGACTTCTGGAACAATAGCTTTAAGGGAGCTGGCAATTCAGGTAAAACCCTATTAATTGAAACAATCGCGAAGGATTCGCAAATTCAGGTTACCGAAATAAAATCAACTTACAGGGATGGCGCTTTCAGACTTGCAAAAAGAGAGTGCCGGGATGAAATAATTGCAAGCCACGGCGTGCCGCCAATATTATTGGGCATAAAAACAAGCGGAAGTATTGGTTCGGGAAAAGATATAATTGAGCAGGTGCGTACGTTTAAGGAAATTATAATTGAACCACGGCAACGAAGGCTTGAACACGCGCTAAACTCCCTCTTTGCAACTGAATTTGGAATTACAGAGTGTAAGTTCAAATTAAAAAACATAAACTTAACAGAATCGAACCAAGACTGAAAGGAGTAATAACCATGCACATAGATTTAACGCCTGAAAATGAAAACTCAATACGCGAGTTATCCGTAAAGCTTAATCTTTCCGCCGCCTTTATTGTAAATCTGTTTGTAAAGGCTGCCTATCTCGAAATTGAAAACGACACTCTTATTCTTCAATATAAGAGAAGTTCCATCGACCAGGTAAGAAACAATATACATATTGCTGAAAGGAATTGACAAAAGAGCCCCGGAAACATTAACATGTAACCGGGGCATAAAACCGTGGTAAAAAAAGTGCTTTTACCTGTTTTTGTTTATATAATCCAGTAGTTTGTTAAAACCGCTCTTTTCGTTTTGAGCAAGCTCATGCCCCGCAATATCAAAGGTAATTTGAAGCCACTTTGTATTTAAATTTCTTACGGCAATACTCAAATCAGCAGCAAATTTTTCTTCGTCGCTAAACACAGCATCCGCAAAAACGGCAGTTGCCTTAAGGTTAATTATTGGCGGCGTGGAGTTACTGTTACAAAGAGGAATAAGCTCGTCTATATGCTTGGTTTTGTCCGAACAGATTTCAATTGCCCTGAGTCCGGCTTTTTTCATCAGATCTACTTTGCCAAATACTTTCAGTTCCTTATCTGAAGCGATTGCAACAAGCGTTTCCACACTTTCGGATACTTTGGATTGATATTTGGAAGCATTGTCATAAGCCATTTCTATTGCCGTATTAACGGCAGATTCAAGCAAACGCTTTGCTTTATTTATAACATCAGACTCATAATTCACAGAATCCTTAAGGACTTTAATAATCTCGCCATAGTTCCCCTTTTCCGCATTATCTTCAAGGTCTCCAAGGCTTGCTTTTTCTTTTCTCAGCTTCAAACCGCCCGCATCGTCACCCGTCATGTTTGGGCCGCCTAAAGCGCTGGTATTGCCAACCTTGTTCGAATTAATTATTCTAAGCAGTTCCTCGTCTTTAGTCATAATCTGAAGATTTTTTTTTGCAAACAAGGAAACAATTGTCCTCAGCTGGTTTTGAGGGACCTTGTAGCTTATTATTACTTTATCGCTAAGCTGCCCATATCTGGGTGAACCAATTTCCAGATCAGGATTCTGGAATTGAATTGTTTTTACCGCCGAAACAGCAGCCGTACTCCCCTTTTGATCGGTTAATAAACTTATAGTTTCTAAATCCATATTATTATCTTACGTCCTTCTTTACATATATAACTCCGGTTTCCATTAGCTGATATTACCAAAATTATCATAAACCGGAATAATAAAAACAAAATCGCCGTCTAAGGCATGGTTTTCAACTGTAATCAATAAATACTTTCGCTATGTTTTGAAATAACAAAACAGAGAATAATCTAATCAAACTTTATTATTTCGCACTCAAACATCTGAAATTAATACTATCTATATTGAAAAATACAGTTCCGAACCGGTAATTAAATCTTTTTTTGAAAAACTATCAAGCGATGCAGGTAAAAAAATGGTGTTTATTATGTTTATTGAACAAGTATTTGATTAGAAAGCAATAATACCCGATTGCTTAACTGTAAAAAAATTGAAACACTTCAGAAAACAAAGAGTTTTATATCTTAAATTTAAAATATATTAAATTTTCCGGAGAGTAAATGCAAAAACACTTCCGTAGTCAACCTTGCTGTCAACCCAGATCCTTCCTCCGTTTAATTCAACATGTTCTTTGCATAAAAGCAGTCCAAGCCCCGTGCCGACCTCTTTAGAAGTGCCCAAAGTAGAAAAATGGACATCAAGTCTGAAAAGTTTAGAAAGGTTTTCCTCAGAAATGCCGATTCCGTTATCAATAACTTTAATAACTTCATAGTTGCCTTGCGATACTGAGTTTATAGCAATAAACCCTTCGGCGGGAGTAAACTTTATTGAGTTGTTAATTAGTCCCATAAGGATGGATTGTAACATTCTTTGGTCAGCATTCACCATCACTCTTTGATCTATGTTAACAAACGCCTTAATATTCTTGCTCGCCAGATTTTCGCTCAGTATTTTAACTGATTTTTGTACTTCATCGAACAGATTAAGATTTTCAGGAGCAAACTCTATCCTGTTTGTTTGAATTCTTGCCCATTCAAGAAGGTTTTCCACCAAACCATATACATTTTTTGCGCTTTTATGCATATTGGAAAGATACTTTGCCAGATCATCGGGAGTTAATGTTTTATGTTCCTGCAATACAACTTTAGAAAGCCCTAACAAACCGTGGAAGGGGCTTTTCAGATCGTGAGCTACAATTGAGAAGAATTTATCTTTTATCGAAATATTCTCTTTTAGTTCCTTCACCAACACCTGCAGCTGCATCTCGGCATTTTCTCTTTCCGTAATATTGCGTAAAATACAGAAATAGCCGGCTAATTCGCCAGCTTCATTCTTTACCGGAACGCCGTTGCATTCAACTATTATTTCATCAAATCCTTTGTTCAAGATTGAAAATCTTAAAAACGAAAACTTTTGCTTTTCCGGTCCTATCTTATTCCAAATAGCGCTTAGCCTTTCTTTTTCTTTTTCATCCAGAAAATCAGAAACGTTTTTTCCAATTACTTCTTCCACCAAATAGCCGGATACCCGGTAAATCTGGTCGTTTACATATTCTATTTGAAGGTTATTATTAATAAGGACAATTAGATCATCTATAATTTCAAGCGCATTAAGAATGCTAACCGGCAAATACTTAGGCGTATTATTCAATTTTTCACACACTTCCCCTTTTACAATTCCGGATACAGAATCGACCATTCCATCATTTTCAGGAGTATTTTTCTCAGTTAAATTCATCCTATATTTGCGCTGTTATAGAATATTTTGCCCGGTGAAGATTTTACGTTGCAGAGATATGACAATTTAATACTATTATTTTAAAAACACGAATTTTTTTTATTTTTGCGAATCACACTACCAAGATGAGATTTATCAAATCTTATGCCAGCGCATTCCCCTAAAATATAAATAAAAAACATGGTGTGATTCCCGTTTTTGAGAAACTTTGTAAAGTTTTTTTATTTGTGATAAATAATTTAATGGATGTATTAAGGAGTCGGGGTCCATGTATTTGATGGGCGCCAAAAACGGATTGATTTATCGTAACTGCAACTTGCAACTATTTGTCCATCCGGAGAAAAAACTGCCTGCCGAACAATATCCGCATGTCCCTCAAGCACATTTAGCAAACTTCCATCTCCAGTGCGCCATATTCTTACGCTTTTATCGTAACTCCCGCTAATAATTTTTGAACCGTCCGCGCTAAAGCCAATGCTGCTTACAGCAGCTGTGTGGCCCGGCAGATTCATCATATAACCGCCGTTTGAGGCGTTCCACAGGATTATATTACTGTTGGAGTAACCTGCCGCTATATACTGGCTGTTGGGGCTAAAACATATTGTATTTACCGGAGATGAGCTATCGGCACAATTTCTGGCAAATGAAGTATCGGACATCCGCCATATCTTTATCTGGTTTTCTTCCTGTGTTGATGAACTTGCTATCAAATCGCCATCCGGGCTAAAGGAAACCGAGGTTACAGGGGCCGTATGCCCGTTAAGCGTCTTAACAAGCGTCCCATCACCAGCAAGCCATATTTTAACGCTTCTATCCGAAGAACCGCTTACAATATACCTGCCGTCTTTACTGAACGAAATTGAGTTTACGCTTTGGTTGTGACCAAATAGTTTGTGCAATTCATATCCATCGGAAACACGCCATATTTTTACTGTGCCGTCCTGGCTGCAAGCCGCCAATAAAAGTCCATCGGGACTAAAAGTCACCATATTTACATTGCCGCTGAAACCGCCAAGTGTTTTTAATAAATTTCCGCTTTCCGTTTGCCAAATTTTAACAACAGTACCCGTTCCGCCCCCCGCTATCAATGTTCCATCACTGTTATACGCAATTGAGTTAAGGTTATCGTTTACGGCTATGCTCTTAAAAGTCTCATATCCGTTTGCAGACGAGGTAATTTTGGCAAATCCTGAATAATCCGAAGAGTTGATTGAGGTAAGAGCTTTTAATCTATAGGTATAGTAATTTGCCTTATCAAGAAGCGAATCGATAAAATAATTTACACCGTTTGCAATTTTTGCCACTTGTATAAAATCGCCAGTGTTTGTTTTCCTTTCAACCTGTATCCACTTGCTGAAAGCGCAATTATCTTTCCACGAAAGTTTTATTGATGTATTGTTAAGCGAAGCAATCTTGATATCCGAAGGAGAATTAACAACGAACTTAACCGGAACTGTTTCGGAATAAGCGCTTGAGTTATAGCCGGTAACAGCTTTTATACGGAAAAAATAAACTTGCCCCGCATTATAAATGCCGCTTAAACTACCACTTGCAGAATTGCGGCTAAAAGTTTTAACCGGTAGAAAAACATTTCCGTCCTGGCTTTGTTCAAGCTTAAAGCCTGTTTCGGTTGAACTATTATCCTGCCAGCTGAAGGAAAAAAGAGTATCCGAAACAATGGTAACAGAAAACCTATCCGGTTTGGGCAGAGAAAACTTAACGGAATCAATGTTGGAGTACGCGCTTAAACCGGTAGCGGTCACTGCCGCCACTCTGAAACGATACAGGGAATCGGCATAAAACGGGCCGGTTAAAACCGCGGAAGTATCGTTTGCTTTTGCGCTTTTAATTAACGAGAAAGCCGAACCGTTAACGCTTTGTTCTATATTAAAACCTGTTTCGGCCGAGCTGTTATCCTGCCACTTAAGCTGCACAAGTGTATCCGCAGCAAACGTTGCCTTAAAGTTGCCCGGTTGAAGCCTGTATACGGTTACATTTATTACATCAGAAGTGGTTGAATTGCCGTCAGCATCGTAGGCTTTTGCGTAAATTGTATGAATACTGCCATCCGCGCATTGTTTTGTAAGCCAGGTATATTTGTAAGGTTTATTATAACAGGTTCTGAAATCCCCTGAAGCGTTATCTATATAAAACTCAACTTTAACAACTCCCTTATCATCCGTAGCTGTAGCCTCAATGGCAACGCTATCGGCGGCATTGTAGTTGTTTGCCGGCGAGACCAGTGTTACTACGGGTTTGCCTGAAACTGAATCGGCCGGACTTACCGGGTTATCATCCTTACAACCGCTGATGATAAGAGCACAAAGAGCAATATAAAGTAGTTTTTTCATTAACCGGAATTTTGTTGAAAGCTAAAATTTTTGTTCAAAACTAACAAAAATTAAGGCAATCTCAAAGGTATAATTTTTTGTTGAGAAAAATGTGGCTTCGGGAGACTCGCGGCTACGGCATCCATCGGTGGCTTCGGCAAGCTCCATTAGATTTAACTCAAAGAATTTTCTAAGTTTAAATAAATAATTATTCACAATAGAGGTTAAATTAATACCCAATATCCGACTAAGTCTAAGACAAGCTCAAAATAAAATTAATGGCTGAA
>Ga0268357_100807_pt1 | contig 30804 bp, 32 predicted proteins | sample BioMet10_FD_192466 | JGI IMG/M metagenome (GOLD analysis project Ga0268357, IMG submission 192466) | Sewage microbial communities from Oakland, California, United States - Biofuel 10 (Illumina Assembly) | ecosystem: Engineered > Wastewater > Sewage > Unclassified | place: USA: California... | reverse complement strand
GTCTTTAAAAATCTGCTTAATTACTCCATTACACTTTTTCATAATATCTTATTATCTCAAAAATCTCTATTTTTTTCTATTGTTATCCACAGTGCTTGCGCACACTGTTTCCTAAATAATAAAAAAGCCCGGGATATCTCCCGGGTGAAACATTTCTGTATTTATTTTATGATTACACTGCCTTAGATTCAGAATTTTCAATTGTGAAGTTCATTTTGTTTAAACCCGTTGCATAATAGCAAACTACTAGAATCACAAGCCATATCGGTCCAATGATAGCTGCAATTATTGTATCTGGACTCATGCACATTGCTACATATACTAGAGCTAAAAAAGTTAAAGTAATATAGCTTGAATAAGGGAATAAAACCATTTTAAATTTTAAATTCTTGACTTCATTTGCCGAAAGCTTCTTTCTAAAACCCATCTGGCATACTACAATCATACACCAAGCAAATAATCCAGCAAAGGTTCCAACGCTTGTTACATAAGTAAATGCTTTACCTGGAACAAAATAATTTAATAAAACTCCTATAAGTGCAATGCCTACTGAAGCCAATATCGCATTCTTAGGGACATGAGTTCCACTAAGTTTACCAAAAGCTTTTGGTGCTTGTCCTTGATTTGCCAGATTAAAAAGCATACGACCTGTAGTGAAAATTCCACTATTACAAGAAGATGATGCAGCAGTCAACACAACAAAGTTTATAATACCGGCTGCTGCTGATATTCCAAGCTTGCTGAAGGTAAGAACAAATGGACTTCCGCTTGTACCAATACTGTTCCATGGATAAAGTGATAAAATTACAAATAATGAACCAATATAGAATAACAGGACTCTATAGAAAACTTTATTAATTGCAGATGGTATTACTGTCTCTGGATTTTTTGCTTCTCCAGCTGTAACACCAATAAGTTCAACTCCACAGAAAGCAAAGGAAACCATAACTAATGTAGAAATAGGTCCTTTAATACCATTTGGGAAGAAACCACCGTGACTCCATAAATTTGAAACACCTATTGGGGTCCCACCATTTCCAAACCCTAAAAATATCATTAATATTCCAACAACTATCATAACAATAATTGTAACAACCTTTATTAATGCAAACCAAAATTCAATTTCTCCGAAAGCTTTTACCGCAGTTAAATTTACTATAGTAAGTAAGCAGATAGCTACTAAAGCTGAAACCCATCCTGGTACACTTGGGAACCAAAAGTTAATATAAATACCTACTGCTATAACTTCTGCCATACAAGTTACAACCCACATTAACCAGTAAGTCCATCCAGTTAAGAATCCAGCAAGAGGTCCTATGTAATCATTTGCATAGGCGCTAAATGAACCCGAAATAGGACGTTCAACGGCGATTTCACCAAGAGCACGCATAATAAAGAATATAATTATTCCTGCAACTCCATACATTAATAGAATTGCTGGACCTGCGGCCTTTATAGCTGTTCCTGAGCCTAAAAATAACCCAACTCCAATAGCACCACCAATGGCCATCATTTGAATGTGTCTTTCTTCAAGGCCACGTTCGAGATTTTCGCCTGTTTCAATTGTCTTGTTACTCATTTTTCTACCCCTCCAATGTTGACTATAGAATACTCCAATTATGATATAAACGTTTTCTTTTACCCACCTTCTTTTTAATCACTAGTTCCGCAATTGAGAGTATTCAGAATAATGGTATAAATTAAAAGAAATTAATACCGCGAATGTTTGTTAACATCAACGTTATTAATTTTCTAACCAAGTTATTCTATCACAACTTAGAATTTATTACAAAGTTGCTGCTTTTTAGTTTTCGAGAGTTTAAGCTAGATATTAAGTTGATTTTTTTCGATAATAGCTCTTTTTTGCCTCTGGTGCAGACTCATTTATAAATTATATTAATATTTTAAGTATTACTAAACTCACTTTTTTAATGCTTTCACAAAAAAGAAAGGCACCTGACTATCTAGGATAGCAGATGCATTTATTATACCTTAATCTTTTTCGAGCAGTGTTCTCACTGACACATCATCGCAAACAGCACCGTGGGCATTGTAAAATGTTTTTGCGCCTTTGTCCAATAGCATTTTTAAGCTTTTTTTCAATTCATCCTTATCAGTCCATATAAATGGATACTTGGCCGAAACAACTTGTTGTTTATTGATTAATCCAGTTACAATATCGCCTACAACAGCTTCACCATTATCCAGTAATACTGATATTGAGCCCGGTGTGTGTCCTGGTGTGTGAAAAACAGCGCCCTTCACACCATACTTTCTCAAACTCATGCAATCGTTTAAAATCAAATCAGGTTTAAGTCCAGGCTGCTTAGGTTGTACCATAAATTTAGTGATAACCCTTGCTAAAAATATTCTTGCCCTCACAGGAGTAAAATTCCCTCTTTCAAGGTAATGGGCTTCTGTTTTATGAATTAATACTTTTGCACCCGTTAATTCCTTCATTTGATTCACTGACCCAGCATGATCAGAGTGACAATGCGTCAAAATAATCAGAGAAATGTCTTTTGGTTTTATTTCATTTTCCTCTAGGAACTTCTTAATTTTTCCAAAGGATTGACGCATGCCCGTATCTACCAAAATATACCTTTCACCTTTTATCAAAAATGCACCAACCATGCCTGCGCTAACTCGAGTAACTTGATTTTCCATACTTTACCTCCTAATATTTTAATCATTTCTGTTACTTAACTATACTCTGACTTAAAATTTTACCATCTCAATTATATATTATAACATTTTTCTCAATATCAATATATATTTATAAAAGTCATAAAACCCATAGTTAGTATTAGGGCTTTATGACTTACTCTTTCTCCTTTGTTTATGCTCGTACATCAAATGATCTGCGTGTTCAAAAAGTTTACGAATATTATCGCAAGTGCTTGTATAACATGCCATGCCATAGCTGAAGCTTAATCTATATGGTTTTTCCCCTCTTGTATTAAACTCCTCAACATGTTGAGTAAAATTTAGTATATAATCTGCAACCTTTTCCCGCCGCTCTTCTTTTAATAAGATTAAGAACTCATCTCCACCTAAACGTATTAGTTTTCTTTGCCTTAGTGGAAAACTTTCAATGAGTAAATCAGCAAATACCTTAATTGCTTCATCCCCCTCATAATGCCCATATTGGTCATTAATACTCTTAAACTCATCTATATCGATATAAATCATAAAAAGTTTGTTAATCATTTTACAATCTATATTTTCAGCAAAATGCTCATATGACAAACGATTTTCCAATCCTGTCAAGCTATCCCTATATGCCTGATCATTTAGTATGAAAATATATGATATAACAATGATTATTGCAGTGCTATTCCAAGTAGTCAAATAAATATAATATCTCAGCTGAATACAGGTAAATATGGCAGGCACAATATAAAATAAACTGAATATAACAAATTCAGATTTAGTAAACTTCTTGCGATGTTTATAAATAAAATATACGTTGTATCCTAAGTAAAAGAAACTGACACAAGGTAAAACAAAAAATAAAGGTCCCCTTTCATATATATTCTCACTAGTTATACGAAAAAACCAGCCTCCACTATAACTCATCAATGTCCCTGCCCCATTAATGAGTAATGGCAGCAGAAGTATATTATTTGCTTTTATCTTCTCTTTATGATACCTATTAATCCACTCCTTAATAAATATATATCCTAAAAATGGAATAATTGGGGCAACTATAAAGCCAATAATATTGACTAGTTTGTGTATTAACATGAATTGCATTAGATTGGGACTATTTAATAGGATACTAAATATCTCTAATAATAATGTAACCCACGTTAATCCCATAATCCACATAAATAACTTATTGGCTGTTTTTTTTCTATTCATATTAAGATAAGCATGCACAAATAAAATAATTAGTAAAATGGATAGAACAATGTTTATTTGAATTTGCAATAAAATTGTCATTTTTTTCATACTCCATTTTTAATATTTATTTTAATTATATCATAATTATCATACTGTATAAAGTTTTGTTAATAATTGTAAAAAACAAGAAATTTTTAAGGAAGCAAAAGGAGTACGGAAATTTTCTTCCGTACTCCTAGTACATTACTCAGCCAATCTAAATATTACAGTAACCTTTGTTCCATCTTTAGGAAGTACGTCCTTGTTACCATAAAATTTTATTTTTGATGATGCCCCTGTTTCATAGGAGGCGTTGCTTACAATTCCAACTGCACAGCTATCTAAACATAATATACAGCCAGTTTTCTTATCCTTAGCGTTTTGAAGATTTCCACCAAATCGTATATCCATAGGTCTTGGTTCACTTGAAGTAATAATATCATTAAACGGAATTTCTTTTCCAAGCCCGTCCCATGTAACAAATACATTAAGCTTAGCACCTTGAACCTTAACTCCTTTAGTCATATCTGCCATAGTAAGGTTATTTCCTGGCTTTGCTCCTATTTCTATTAATGCGTTATAGAAATCAATTTCGTTAGCATCACCTTTTAAAACAGATTTCTCGTAATTTGATCCACCTACAGCTACCACACCATGCCTTGTTGCTTCAGTAAAATATTTTCCATTTACTGTAGCAGTCATTTTAATCTCTTTTTTGTCTTTGTTAGTAGTTAATACTTTTGAGCCGGTATTTGATGATGAACAGCCCGCTGTTACTCCAATAACAAGAACTAACATTGCAAGAATTAATAATAATTTTTTCATTTAAATTCTCCCCCTCGATAAATTAATAAGTGAATATTTTGCATCTCTTATTAATCCTCATAAACTTTATCCTAGCTAATATTATAATATTATCAGTTGATTTACAAATAAAAAAAAATTATAGATAATTTTTCATCTATAGCAAAATTTAATATTTGTTCGAGTTTTAATACTGTAAACATTAATTGAACAAACAACTTATTGTATGATGACGATGTGTCCAAAAACACCTGCAAATTAAGTATTTCCAACTTTGCAGGTGTTGCACAACTCTAATATATAATTAAAGTATTTTCTAGTATAAACAATATAATAATATTAATAATGTACCCTAACCAACCAAAATTTTATACTTTTATTACTCCACCCGAGATCCCAAGGCACCTGATTTCTATCTGAATTATGACAAGTCACCAAGGAGTATCCCTTTGAATCAGCCCCTGTTACAACAGAAATGTGGTTTATGTCACCCTTCTTCTCATAGGCAATGAAATCTCCTGGCAAAAGTTTAAAACTTGCTTTATATACTTTGTCATAGCTTCCATATGCTATGACGGATGCTCTTCCACTGTTAATCATGTAATTTTTAAAACCACCTGCATTTAGCCAAGCCCCCGTTGCTCCTCTGCCATCATAATTCCAAACAGAATTTTTTTTGAATTTTCCACCCTCAAAAAGAATTTGTGATGCAAAGTTTGCACAATCTCCACCGGCGGGATTATAATCTCTGTACTTCTTATTATACTTAAATCCATTTAATTCACTTGCTGCGCCGCTATATTCATTTGCATATTTTATTGCAGCAATTCTTCTAGCATTTAAACCAGAGAAATCTCTTGAATTTTGAGTTAGAATATATTCTTTTATGGAATCTGCCTTTATGTTATCTAAATTCAAAGAATCGCCAAAGGGGTCTTTATACCATTCTTTAGTAATTACCCATATTCCATCTTTATTAATCATTTGTAAGTTGTGATAAGTTCCAATTCTTGACCTATTTTCTATCTCAGGCTGATTTTCATAAATATACTTATATTCTGTGGAACATAATAAAGTAACTGAAATATTAGTATTACTTCCCCTGATTTTTTTTACAACTACTTTCGGAGTAATTTCAATAACCTTGACTCCTTGTTTTTCTGCCCAATTACGAATATATTTCATTTTCCTAATTTCATATTCATATGCCCAAGTTCCATATTTTGTGTTTAAGTCATAAATTGATTGTATCAATTCTGGATTTTCAGTTAGTATAGCTTTATTCCTACTTTGAAAAATTTGTTCTATAAAAACAGTAGCTTCATCTTTGGAAATATCCGGAGCAGCTAATACTTGTGCAGGTTTACATAAGCATATAAATAATAGGATTAATATAAGTATTTTAAGTTTTATACAAATTTTAGTCATAATACTAATCCTCCTATTATTTTAGTTCTTGATTAATTTTTTCTATCGAATTCTTTATAAAAACATCGTCTAAAGGTACTCCATCATACCATGCTTTTTCTGTATCCTTCTTATTATCTTTAAAATATCGAGTTTTTAAAATAATTTCAGGCCTGTATTCAAAATGCATTATATCAAAGTGTCCCCATTTACCACCCCAAATAAAATTGTTCCTCTCGAAAACTTCTACAATCTCACTAGGATAAGAACTTAGTCTTTTATCACCGTCAGCTTTGGATGACCATTTCCAATAATCCTTCTTATTAACTGCAAGGTCAATTGCAATACCATAGGAATGAGGACTCAATTGATTTGTACCTGCAATTAATCTGTAATTATAAGTACCGCTGGCAGGAAATATACAGTTTCCAATAGAATGATTCTCTTTTGCAATAGGAATTAGTTCTTTCATAACTACTTTAAGACTTTCTGCAGCTTTATTACTACTATTGAACTGATAGTTTGGATAGCCCAAATTTATAAGCTTTGATTCTATATCCTTTCTAGAGGATCCATATACTTCTGAGAGTAATTCATATACTCTAGAACGTCCCGGATCGAAATTTTCCTCCATCACACTCCTTACTGGATAAAGCGGATAAATTGGCTCCAGCATATCCTGTAAATCTGGATTTGATAATTTCTCAGATGAGCTTTTATGCCTCTTATCATCATATAGAAGTTTCTTTCCAGATTTCATGACCAGATATACTTTCCCATCATTCTTACTTTCTACATTTATAATGTATTCAGGATAGGCCATCATTAAGCATAATACATCCTGTTTCATAGTAACATCATATATTCTATCATTTTCATTTGCGGCCATTGCCTTATTCACTGTTGGCATTAATAAACTAAGAAGCGAAATAATAATAACAACTATTCTTTTTATGATTTTCTCACCTCTTTAAGTAACTAATATTTTTTCTTTGGATATGTTTAAAGCTATATAAAAAATCTTATCACTATATATGATTGCCAATGAACGATATTATATGTTGGCATAAATTTGGCAGGGTTTACAGATAATAAGTATTATTTTAAGCAAAATACAACGATGCATTGACTTAAATTATTTATGAAATATAAAAAAGCAAGTCAAACTACTCTACGTCTAACTCGCCAATTTTTATTGAAATTTAGGTAATTTACGTTTTATTTGTTATAATTTTACTTGGATTGCTTTAATGAGCTCTTTAAATCATCCTCTGGAGTACTTATCGGTTTTATATCAAATGTGTCTACTAGATATTGCAATACATTTGGAGATATAAATGCTGGTAAACTTGGTCCTAAATACATTCCCTTTATTCCAAGTGACAATAGTGCTAATAAATCAGCAACAGCCTTTTGCTCATACCAAGAAAGTATAATTGTTAACGGAAGAGAATTCACATCTGTTTCAAAGGCATCTGCCAGTGCAGTGGCTATCCTAACTGCTGAATAGGCATCATTACATTGACCTACATCTAATAATCTTGGTAAACCAGCCACTGTTCCAAAGTCTAATTTATTGAATCTATACTTGCCGCAAGCTAAAGTAAGAATTACACAGTCATCTGGAACCATTTTAGCAAAATCAGTATAATAACTTCTTCCTGGTCTTGCACCATCACAACCTCCTATTAAGAAGAAATGTCTTAACTTTCCTTCTTTAACTGCATTAATTATAGCTTCAGCATGTGATAATGTTGCATGGTGTCCAAAGCCAACTAGTATTTCCTTTTCTTCTTCATCCTCTTTAAATCCGCCTAACTCTAATGCCTTATTTATTATTTCGCTGAAATCCTTAGTTCCATCTTTTGATACTCCTATATGCTTTATTCCGTCCCAACCTACAACACTTGTTGAAAATATTCTATCTTTATATGTTTCTCTTGGTCTCATTAAACAATTAGTAGTCATCAAAATACATCCTGGAATTCCATCGAATTCACTTTGCTGATTTTGCCATGCAGAACCAAAATTTCCTACTAAATGCTTATATTTTTTTAGTTCTGGGTATCCATGTGCTGGCAACATTTCTCCATGAGTATAAATATTAATTCCTTTACCGTCTGTTTGCTGAAGAAGCATTTCTAAATCTCTCAAATCATGTCCAGATATTATAATAAATGGACCTTTTTTAATATTAACATTTACCTTATGAGGTGATGGATTTTTATATTTAGTAGTATTAGCTTCATCTAAAGTCTGCATTACCTGTACGCTCATATCGCCGACTCTCATAGTCATGCGTATCATATCTTCTAATCTTAAGTTATCATTGGTGGTAGATTCTAATCCTAAAAAATAGATATTATCTACTTGGTCATTATTATATCCAAGAAATCTTGCCTGATGCCCATAAGCACTTACACCTTTTAAGCCATATAATATGGTTGATCTTAAAGATCTAATATCAGCATCCAGATTCTGATCATACATAATTCCTGCTTTTACTGAATCCTTTAACATGGCTTCTTTGGTATCACTTAGATTATATGTAGCTGCATATGGGTATTCTCCCACAGGGGCTTGTTTTCTTAATCCTTCTTTTATCTTTTGTGATTCTTTTAATAATTTTACATGGAATTCAGCATCAAAGTTTACATTTGTTAATGTTGTAAATAAACCATTCTCTACAAATTTTACTATTTCTTTGTCAATAATCTTTCCTTTTTCAATTAGAGGCTTTGCATAGCAGGAGATTCCCTTTAACTGATATATTAGCAAATCCTGTAAATTTGCGATTTCTGGTGTTTTTCCGCACACACCGCTCTTTGTGCATCCCTTTCCTCCAGCTGTTTGTTCACACTGATAACAAAACATTGAATTTTCCATTTATATCTCTCCTTGTATCTTAATAATAATTTTATTTCCAAAAATAGTATTACCAAGCTTTAATTAAATTATAATTAAGCTGCAAAAAAACATTGACTTTTAAATTAGTCAATGTTTTTTAATTATTATCCTAAAAACAATTTTAAATCTTCATCCACAGATCCTATGCCTGCTATGCCAAAATTCTCTACTAGAACTTTAGCCACATTTTCTGAAAGGAATGCTGGCAGTGTTGGTCCTAAGTGAATGTTCTTAACTCCAAGGTGCAGTAATGCTAATAATACTATTACAGCTTTCTGCTCATACCAAGCTATATTATAGGATATTGGAAGTTTATTTACATCATCCAACCCGAATACTTCCTGAAGCTTTAATGCAATAACAACTAGTGAATAGGAATCATTACACTGTCCTGCATCAAGTACTCTTGGAATTCCACCGATGTCACCAAGATTCAATTTGTTATATTTGTATTTTGCACATCCTGCAGTTAGTATAACTGTATCCTTTGGAAGCTTTTCTGCAAATTCTGTATAATAGTTTCTTGATTTCGCTCTACCGTCGCAGCCAGCCATTACAAAGAATCTCTTTATAGCACCAGTCTTAACAGCATCTACAACTTTGTCTGCAAGAGCCAGTACTTGATTATGAGCAAATCCGCCCACAATTTCTCCTTTTTCAATTTCAGTTGGAGCCTGACACTTTTTAGCCATGGCAATTAATTCTGAGAAATCCTTATTTCCATTTTCATCTGCTGCAATATGCTTACAACCTGGTACACCAGTTGCTCCTGTTGTAAATAATCTATTCTTGTAGGAATCCTTAGGAGGAACTACACAGTTTGTTGTCATTAGAATAACTCCATTAAACTTTTCAAACTCTTCTCCCTGTTTCCACCATGCATTTCCATAGTTTCCTGCAAAGTGAGTAAACTTCTTAAAGGCTGGGTAATAATGTCCTGCCAGCATTTCACTGTGAGTATAAACATCTACTCCTTTTCCTTCTGTCTGCGTGAGTAACATCTGAAGATCTTTTAAATCGTGACCGGAAATTAATATTCCAGGATTTTTTCTAACTCCAATATTAACCTTTGTAATTTCAGGGTTACCATATGTTTCAGTATTTGCTTTATCAAGCAAAGCCATAGCAGTAACACCGTATTTTCCTGTCTCCAGTGTAAGTGCAACTAAAGCATCTGCGGATAATGAATCATCTAATGTGTCAGCTAGAGCTTTAGCCATAAATCCATGAACTTCTACATCATTATATCCTAAGTTCATAGCATGCTTCATATATGCTGACAAACCTTTTAAACCATAGATTACAAGCTCTCTTAAGCTTCTTACATCTTCATTTTCAGTTGCTAGTACTCCTACTTTCTCAGCCTTTGCATCAAACCCGCTAACATTGTCAGCTGACCATACCGCAGCATCTGGAATAACAATTTCGGTTGATGCCATTCCAAATAGTTTCTTAAAGAAACCACTATTACCTTTAATTTCTCCAATCTGTCCACCTTTTTTTACAACTTTTGTTTTTAATTCTTCTCTTAATTTTAAAGTTTCCTTTACTCTATCTAAAATTGCTTCTCTATCAAAGTTAGCATTAGTAATTGTAGAGAATAAGTTTTCAGTTATATATTTGTCTACATTGGCATCAATTACCCCTACTTTTCTTCCCTCGTTACTTACTATTGCAAGTCCTTTTGTTACATAAACCAATAAATCCTGAGCTTTTGCTACATCATGAGTTTTACCGCACACACCTTTTACAGTACATCCCTTTCCCCCTGCAGCTTCTTGGCATTGAAAACAAAACATGTTTGACATAATCTATATCCTCCTAATTTGTTATTTTAATATTTTGACTTGTTATTTCTATGTGATTATTATATTATATCTATTAGAACAATTCGGTATCTGAGGATACAAAAAGGAAGTATTAACTTGATAGAAACATATATTGGTATAATTCAAGAATCACCATTATTTTATGGCATAAAAAGCGATGAAGTTATGTCAATGCTACAATGCTTAACTCCTAAAATACAAAGTTATAACAAAAATGAATGTATAGTTAATTCAGGTGAAACACTTGATAGATTTGGCATAGTTTTAGAAGGTGAAGCAATTATCGTTAAAGAAAATGCGGATGGAAATAGAGTTATTATATCAGTTGTGAAAAAGGGAGATTTGTTTGGGGAAATGCTGGTATTTTCAAGTCATAAAGTATGGCCGGTAACAGTTAGAGTACAAGCATCTTGTAAGGTTTTATTTCTTACAAACTCGGACCTTATAGCTAGGTGTGGCAAGAATTGTTCCTGGCATATTTCAATGCTCCAGAACTTTATGAAAGTAATATCAGATAAATCCTTAATGCTGAATAAAAAAGTTGAATACCTCTCAATTAAAAGTGTACGTGGTAAAATTTGTACGTATTTATTAGAACATTATCAAAATGCAAAAAACAATACTATAATTTTACCACTAAAGCGCAATGAACTTGCTGATTTCCTAAACGTATCCAGACCATCTATGTCAAGGGAAATGTGCCAAATGAGGGATGAGGGTATAATTGATTTTCACTTATCCACATTCAGAATAAAGGATATTGAAGCATTGAAAAGCTTTTGCAACTAGTATATTGCGAAGTCATTCAATGAATAATTTTCAAAGAAGTTTCATAAAACTGATTTATTTGTTTTTTATTTAATCAAATTATCCTCTCTTTATTTTGTTTGTCCATGTATATGGTTTAGCGCATCGTTTGTAAATACTAAAAAAATCAACAAGTCAATGGCTGCCCATTAGCTTGTTTTCCATTAAAAAATATATGATGATTCTTCTGGTTTACTCATATTGTCATAGACCTCCCTGACAATTTCCAGTCCTTTATTTAGAACATCAATTCCAGGCGGTGAACTAATAGACAACCTGACTGCGTTTACATCAAAGGACTCACTTACACAAAAGCGCTCAGAACCATAAACATTTACTCCTTTTTCCCTGCACATTAGCTCAAAAGTCCTTCCTGTACATCCTTTCGGTAGATACAGCCATTTAAAAAAGGTTGATTTGATATCCCCTGAATGTACCTCAGGAAAATAATGCGAAAATATTTCATTACGCTTAAGACCTGCCTCTTTTTTGCTGTAGGCAATTTCTTGACAGCTTCCACTGAAGATCATTTCCGTAGCTATTTCAACATTCAATGAAGGAGTTTTCATGTTTACGTTATAAACAGCGCTTTCCATCTGCTTACGCATCCTATCGGGGAAACTCATATATGCTACCCTGAGTCCTGCACTTAATGATTTAGACAGGCTGTTTATGTAAACTGACTGCTCCGGAATTTTTTCAGAAATTGGTTGCTGGGTACTGTCAGATAAAAATGCATAAGGATCATCTTCAATAAGTATCAAACCATACTTTTTTATTATTTCTGCTATTTCAGTTCTCCGCTTAGAGCCTATCACTATATTGGTCGGGTTGGCACAAGAAGGCATCAAGTAAATTCCACTAAGTTTGCTGTTCTTGCACGCCTGTTCCAGCGCACACGGGAGCATCCCATTTTCATCACCTTTGAGACCAACAAGCTGAATATTAAGCATGTTTGCAAGGCCGATAAAATTTGGATAAGTAAAGGAATCTGTTGCAATTTTGTCCCCTGAATTAAATAATGAAGTGAGTACCAGTGCCAGGGCATTTTGAGCTCCTGATGCCAGATATATGTTTTCCCTTGGGACATCCATACCAAAATTGGATATCCACCTCCTGGCCGCTTCCTGCTGCCTTGGTGTACCAAGTGGATAGGAATATTCAAATAGAGTATGTGAACTGGGTGCTTTTAATATCTCAAATGCGACCTCGGACACCCTTACGTTATGCTCATAAAACGGAAGCGCCTGACCCATTTCGATCATTTCATCGCTGTCCTTTGGAATCACAGTTTTATTTATCAATCCATTTGCTACAAATGTACCCCTGCCAATTTTTCCATAAAGGAGTCCCTTTTCTTCACAGAGTTTATATGCCTTTGTAACTGTGCTCAAACTGATGTCAAGAAAATCTGCCAGTTCCCTCTGGGGAGGCAGCATAGTGTTTTCCCTCAGTATTCCATGTACAATATCACTTTCAAGGTTCGCGGCGAGTGAAGCATAAAATGGATAGGTCAGTTTTTCTCTATTTGGTTTCCAGGACATAGGATAATTTTCAAAAGAGTTGTATGGCATAATTACCTCCCAAAATATTGTATTCAGTACAATTGTATGCTTGATACAGTATAATTGTTAGCATTATAATTATATTAACAGTACAATTATAATGCTAATTGTATTGTATTACAATGCAAATTTAAAGGGGGTATTTAAGTGAAAAAACTAGGTCTAATTGGTGGATTAGGGCCAGAGTCCACAATTCCATACTATCACGGTATCGTATATGGAGTCCAAAGCAGGCTTCAGGGAAAGCTTTTTCCTAATTTGACTATTGAAAGCTTGAATGTTTTTGATGTACTTAATATGTGTGACAGGAAAGAATATGAAGCACTTACTAATTATTTAATGTCGGCAATCAATAATTTGAAAGCCAGCGGTGCAGACTTTATAGCAATATCCGCTAATACACCACATATTGTTTTTGATGAACTTAAGAAGCGTTCATCTGTACCGCTTGTGAGTATTATTGAGGCTGCTTGTGATGAAACAAAGCGGCGTAATATATCTAAAGTAGGGCTGCTTGGAACTATCTTCACTATGGATGGAGAATTTTTCAAAAAGCCTTTTTTAGATAATCATATAGAAGTGGTTACGCCAACTGATGAAGAAAAGAGGTTTGTTGATCAAAAGATTTCACAGGAGTTGGAATTAGGCATTGTCAAAAAAGAAACTTTAACAGCGTTTTTGAAAATTGTGCAGAGAATGAAAAATGAAAATGGAATACAGGCAATTGTTTTAGGTTGTACTGAATTGCCATTGCTGTTCAAAGGAATTAGAACACCAGTAGAGTGTTTAGATACAATGCAGATACACATTGAAACCCTTGTTAAAATGATTATTGAGGACTAACAGTAAAAATGGTAGCAGCATTCTACCTGCTGCTGCCAGTTTTACATTACTATTTTAGCTTTCATAACTAAACTATTCTCTCCACCAGCGGCGTCAGCCTTCCCACATAATATACATTCAATTTATGAAGCGCTCTTGTACATGCGGTGTAAAGCAACAGTCTCTCCTCTTCAGAGTTGTAATTTTCATTCCCTGCGTTATATACAAGCACTACATCAAACTCTAAACCTTTTGCAAGGTAGGCCGGAATAACTAAAGTGCCGTTTATATACTCATCATCATCTTTAGTTAGAGCCTTAACTTCTGTTTTATCCTTTAAAAGGCTATACACCTTAGTTGTTTCCTTTATGGTTCTTGTTATTATTCCAATGGATTTATAACCTTTTTCCTTATACATTTCTATATCCTTTAGAACTCTTTCATTAACAGAATTCTCACAGTCAAAACCAATAACTGTTGGCTTATCTCCACTTCTTTCCACATATTCAGCATTAACCTCATGGCTCAAAAGACTTCTGGAAAACTCAGTAATCTCCATTGTGGATCTGTAGCTCTTTGTAAGGTTAATTATACAGGTATTATCCTGAGGAAATATATGAGCTATGTTGCTGTAATTACCAACATTCATAAATGGATTTATAGATTGGTTTAAATCCCCAAGCATTGTTATATTAGCGTGGCTAAAGAGCTGATAGAGGATTTCATACTGAAGCGGCGTATAGTCCTGAGCCTCGTCAATTACTACATATTTAATATCTGCGGTTTTAGGAAGGTCTCCAAAGACTCCCTTTAAATAAAGCAGCGGCACCTGGTCTTCATAGTTAAGAAATTTAGAGTCCAGATTTTTCAGAGTATAGTTTTTGATTTCAGGCTCCAGGTTTTCAAAGAGCTTTTTATAAATACCAAGCAAATCAAACTCTGTAATTCTATTGATTTCATTATATATATGCTTAGTTTCTTCATGAGCTTTAGCTGCTGCTATTTCCTTGACTTCATTCTCATCTACAAAAGAGCCTGTATTCCATAACTCATCATAAATTTCATTTATGCGTTCTTTTTCATAAGGCTTTAGTAAAAATAAAATTCTTTCTCTTATCTTATTAAGCCTTCTTTTAAGAGGAAGATTTATATAATCCTTGTAATACAACTCTTCAAGATCCTTTGAGGATACTATTAATTTATCCATGAAAACTATATCCTTGAAGTTTCTGCCTTGCTTTTCAATATTCTCTGCATTTCTCTTTAATATCTCTATAAATTCAAGTGAGGATTTGTATTTTATATTTCTGATTCTTATTTCGTAATCCGAAAACTTCTTTGAGTCAAGGATAAATTCCATCATGTCAGAGTAATCTTCCTTAATAAATCTATCTCCTAAGGCCTTGTGCATATATTCCTTAAAGGTAGTTTGGAGCATATTGTCCTCTCCAAGCTGAGGCAGTACATTTGATATATAATCATTAAAAATCTGGTTTGGTGAAAATATTACTATATTTTGAGGCGTTATTTTTTCGCGATGCTTATATAAAAGATATGCTATTCTGTGAAGAGCAATAGAGGTTTTTCCGCTTCCCGCAGGCCCCTGAACAATAAGATTCTTGTATTCTTCATTACGTATAACCCTGTTTTGTTCCCTTTGAATAGTCGTTACTATAGCCTTCATCCTGCTGTCAGTGCTTTTGCCCAGGATCTCCTGAAGTATTTCATCATCTATATTAATGCTGCTGTCAAACATGTACTCTATTTTGCCATTGCCGATTTTGTACTGTCTCTTTAAGGTCAGTTCTCCTTCAATGGTTCCTTCAGCACATTCGAAGCCTGCTTTTCCTATCTCAAAGTCATAAAACATGCTTGAGGATGGAGCTCTCCAATCGTATATTAAAATGTCATAATTCTCATTTAAAAGATTTGATATGCCAATATAATATTTCTCCGCCTTTTCCTCCCCCTTTTCAAGAAAATCAATTCTTCCAAAGTAGGGCGACTGAAGCATTCGCTCGTATTTTTCCTCAAGCCTTCTTGTAATTTCATGGTTTCTCTTTTGATATTTCATCCTGTCGATGAAGCCCATAAAGCTTACAATCTGCTCAAGCCCATTGATTACAGATACAGAGCCCAGCTCCTCCCACATTTCCTTTTGAGTTTCAAGGGCATCCCTTTTAAATCTTCCCTTATAATCAAGTTTTTCCTCCAGCTGTTTTTGAGCCTCCTTAAGTACAAGTTCAAGCCATTTGTTTTCTACCTTCCATTCAAAGTTGTTAATGTTCATATACATATGCCTCCTTGTTATGGATAAATGTCTTAAAATTCTTTTTAAGTATACTAGCAAAACAGCTCAAATAACAGTCTGTAAATTATTTTTGTGTTATGGTATAATTAAAGTAGAGGATGAGACAACCTTCTTTCCAACAGCAGCAAGATATACTACAAATTCTTCATCTCCATCTAATTCTAAAAGATTATCTACCATCTTTTGATCATATATCCCTATAGCACAAGCTCCTGCTCCTACAGATTCACTAGCTAAATAAAGGTTTTGGCATACATGTCCAATATCTATTAAAATTTTTTTATGAGCAGTAATATCAAATTTCCACTCTGAGCGATATGGAATAGTACTCCATGCAAATATTATTGCAGCTTTTTTAGCAAAATTAGGTACAAAAGGTTGTTCCAAGGTAATTTCATCGATTTTTTTATCTATTTCATTTAATTCAAACATAGATAAAAGTTTGTGCTTCTTCTTTCATTTATACATTCATAGATATTTTGCTTTTTAACAACAGTTCCGCTTACCCTGGGAAGATTAATAATATTAGAAGATAGGGTATATGCTTTAACACTCGATGGTTGTGGTATTCCCTTCATCTTATCGGTTTTTATATTTTTAAATTCATTAAAGCTAGCCTTTAGAAAACCTCTATGTTGTTCATATCTTGTCATAACTTACCCTTCCTTGTTATCAAAACAAATCCTTACATGAGTTATTTATATTTTTGCTCAAATATTTCTAACATTTGAATGTACTTATTTTGTAAACCGACCCTATTCATTTCCTCTTCAAATGTGTCGCACTCCATATTGATTTTATTTAATATTTCTTTACTAAGTTCCCTCTTTGCAAAGGAATACACCACATTGTCCTCTTTATCTATATGCCTATTCAATAAATGTGTATAGGATACAGCATTGGCAATTACATCAAGTTTTGCCTCATCATCACCAGCCTTAGCTTTAGCGAGGGCTTCTTCAAGTTCCATCATATACAGCCTTCCAAAGTCATGCTCAACAAGCATTCCAAACTTAACTAATTTCTCAGCCGCACCTCCAATTTCATCCACCATTTTATTAAATAAAATTTTTTCTTCCTTCCCATGATGATGCTTATCTGCATAATTTCTTACAAAGTCAATCATATCTTCGAAATCTTTAAAATCAATTTCTGTTCCCTTCATGATACCTAAACATGCTTTTCTTATAACCTTTAGCATCCTTTTTATGTTTTTATGCTCTTCTATCATTAAAACAATTCCATCCATAAACTCACACCTTTTTTATTGTATTTATACCATTATCTGTTCTAGTATATTTATATCCAGTACCACTTGCACTTAAAAATCCATTAATCCATGAATCTCTAAAATAATAAAAATCATTAATATCACCTTGGGCCTCTTCCCAGTAATCTTTATGGAGATCTTTTGTTGTTTCCCACACAATCGTAGTTTCACTACTTTCAGTTACTTCATTTACTCGATCACATGGCATTCCTTCAAGCATATAATCAAAAGTTAAATTGAAAAAATCTTGAGGCATGCCTTCATTGATTCCAAGCTCCTTCATTATATTTGCCGCATTTTTATAAAAAATGTCAGCAACATCTTCTTTTTTAACAGCATTATTCTTTAACAACTTAGTTGTAACATAAGCTAATCGACTTTCAACACTTATTATTTTTTGCTGAAGCCAGCCATGAATATTTCTATGATCTACTTCATTTTCTAGTAAACCTGTTACAGGAAATCCATACTTTAAATAACTTTCACTTAACAAGGCCTCACAATTATATCCATTCCTTTCAGCTAATGCTGTCACATTTTCTATTAATTTTTCATGTAATTTAATTTTATCATACAGCCAATAATGGATTTTCCCTAAAAATGCGCTCATATAGTCGGCCTCCCTATTTCACAGCTTCATTCAATGCTTTAATAAGTTGTTCGACATCCATTCCATGGACTTTACATGCCTCTTCTATTGTTTCTGCTTGTGCTGAAGGACAACCTACACAACCCATGCCGAAATCAGAAAGAACTTTTATACACTCTGGATGATTTCTAACAACTTCACCAATGGTCATTTCTTTTAAAATTTTCATAATTCTTTACCTCCATTTTTTTAATAGATTTATATTTTGATTATATGGTTACCTTTTTTTATATTCAGTATCCTATTAGCCTAGCATTGGATATAATTCTTTTTCCTCTCTATCTATTCTATTTGACAAATCCTGAAAGATCTGTTTTGTATCTTCATTAAATCTCTCAATATTGTTTTTAATTTTAGTTATTGTATTATATTTTGTTTTATAATCTTCATATGCTTTAGAAACCTCTTTCATTTCTTCATTGTATTTTTTGCCAAATCTATTCAAGGCTTCATCAGAACTGCCTAAAAGATATGGATACAAATATTTATCTTCATTTATCAAATGAACTTTAAGTTTTCCAGTGATAATATTTATACTTTTAACAATTTCATTTAGGTTTTGATCTACAGTGCAATTTTTAATATTATCCAATATATACTTAGCTAGGTCAATTACTTCACTATGCTGCCTTTTTAAATTTACAATGTCCATTTTTATTCCTCCTCAATTGATCTATTTTTTACTATAGTATCACATGAAAAGTTTAATCTCTGTAGCATATGTTACCAATTTACACTTACTCTACAGCTTTTCATGACATTTAATTTAAACAAGTTCTTATAAAATAAAAAGCACCTCATTAATTGTTTATCATTATCATACAATTAATAAGGTACTGATATAGGGTTTTGTTTCATGCAACCATAAATATCATGATTTTTCTATTAAGTTGTTCCTCTTACTATTAAGTTCGGTTTAAAATATATTTGTTTTTCATCAACCGTTATTCCATTCACAATATTAATAAGCAATTCACATGAGCATTTTCCCATTTCATAAATGGGTTGGCTTACAGTTGTAAGCTCGGGTTCCATAAATTCAGATATCTGAATGTTATCATACCCAATAACGCTTATATCCTTTGGAATTTTATATCCTTTTTTTATTAATACCTTTATTCCGCCAAAAGCCATAATATCGTTGCTGTATATTATAGAATCAACTTTTTCTTCTAATTTAAGAATTTCTTTGGTGGTTTCAATTCCGCCGTTTATAGTAAATTCATTTTCAAAAATAAACTGTTCATTAAACAACCCGTATTTTTTCATAGTTTCAATATATCCCTGAAGCCTTTGAGTGGATATTTCAACCGAATGCGGACCCGTAACAAAGGCAATTTTTTTCTTATCTTTATTAATTAGATATTCAACTGCCTCAGCAATACCCAATTTATTCAAGCAATAAACTCCATAAAAATTTTCGAATCCATCAACATATCTATCTACTAACACAAATGGAACGTTGTTATTGATTAATATTTCTAGATTATGAATACTTTCCCCTCCAGCAATAAAAATGACCCCGTCTACCAACTTGCTAACTAAGAGTTTAACATACTTATTTTCTTTCTTAATTTCATTATCAGAATTGCAAAATATTACATTATATCCCAAATTGCTTGCAACATCCTCAATTGCCCTGGCAATTTCCGAAAAAAATGGATTTGTAATATCCGGAAGCACAATGCCAATAGTTTCAGTTTTTTTTGTATTCAGGCTCCTAGCAAGAGAATTTGGAATATAATTCATGTCCTTGGCAATTTGTAATATCCTATCCCTAGTATCGTTGCTAATATTCTCATCTCTTTTATTTATTACCATTGAAACTGTTGCTTTTGATACACCAGCTTTTTGAGCTATATCTAACATAGTAGTTTTTTTCATAAGTACCTCTCAATATAGGTTTTTATTAATTCTATTATACTAAAATCCAGAGATTAATCTCTGGATTTTAGTGAAATAATATTTATTTTGTTATTAATTTTAAATCTACCGGAATTGATTTTGCAACTGTTTCATTATTCATAATCTTCCCAGCATTATCTATCGCAAGACTACCCATTAAATCTGGCTGCTGAGCAATTGTTGCTGCCATAGTACCATCTTGAACTGCTTTTTGAGCATCTGCTCCGCCATCAATACCAACAACAAGAGCTTTTTTACCTGCTAATGCTTTAACTGCTCCTAGAGCCATTTCATCATTGTGTGCAAACACAGCATCAAATGCAGGTGTTGACTGCATTATATTTTGCATAACTTCAAGACCCTTTGTTCTATCGAAATTTGCTGATTGGCTTGCAACTACTTTAATACCTGCTGCAGTTGCTAGTTGATCCTTGAAACCTTTGCCTCTGTCATTTGTTGCTGAAGCACCCGGTATACCTGAAAGTTCAACTATGTTTCCTTTGGTTCCAAGCTTCTTTATTAAAAAGTCTGCTGCCATTTTCCCAGCCTGTACGTTATCTGATGCAATATGGCATACTACATCACCTTTGTTTGCTGCTCTATCTACTGTAATAACTGGAATTTTCTTGTCGTTTGCAAGTTTAATTGAATTTCCAACTGCATCGCTGTCTGTAGGATTAATGATAAGTGCTGAAATACCCTGTTGAAGTAAATCTTCAACGTTGGATCTTTCTTTTGCTGCATCATTATTTGAGTTTGCTACAATTAAAGTATACCCTTTTGTGTCAGCTTCCTTTTGGGCCCCTTCCTTCATTGAAACAAAGAATGGATTATCTAGTGTAGATAGGATCAATCCAACCTTTTTCTTTGAAGCAGTTTGTGAAGTTGATTTACTTGCACACCCTGTGAATCCGGCAATTAGCATTACGCTTGTAACTGCAAGTGCCATAAATTTGATATAAGATTTTTTCATTTTAAAGTCCTCCCCTTTTATATAAATATTTTTTTAATAACTACTTTTCCTTCTTGTCTAATAAAACAGCAAGAAGTATTACTGCGCCTTTTACTATAGATTGATAGAACGGAGATACATTCATTAAATTTAATCCATTATTTAATACTGCAATTATGAGTGCGCCTATTATAGTTCCGGTTACTTTTCCTTCTCCTCCTGCCAGACTTGTTCCTCCTAGTACAACTGCAGCTATTGCATCAAGTTCAAAACCTGTACCTGCATTAGGTGAAGCAGAACCAATTCTGCTTGTTACTATTATTCCACTAATTGCAGCAGTTACACCTGAAATTACATAAACTAAAGTCTTTATCTTATCGGTATTAATACCTGAAAGTCTTGCCGAATCCTCATTTCCTCCAAGTGCATACACATATCTTCCAAATCTTGTTTGATTTAGAGCATACCAAGCTATAATTAATACTATTGCTATAAAGAAAATCGGGATTGGAATTCCAAATATTGAATTGCTTCCAATAAACGTTAAATTATCGCCAAGCCCTGAAATCGGGTTTCCATCAGTGTAGACGTAGGTTACTCCTCTGAATATTGTCATTGTTGCAAGAGTTACGATAAATGCCTGAACCCTGCCTTTTGATACTAAAAGGCCATTAAGAAGCCCAATTGCAGCTCCAATTAAAATAGCTGCTATAATCCCCGGTAAAATATTCCCTCCACCTTTGGCAAAGGTTGCAACTACTGCACCTGTAATTGCAAGTATTGATCCCACAGATAAATCAATTCCACCTGTCAAAATTACAAATGACATACCCACTGCAAGTATCGCATTTACTGAAACTTGAGTGAGAACATTAAGTATATTTGACACTGTTAAAAACCTAGGTGATATTAATGCAATTATTATGCAAATCAGTAATAATGCAATTATAGAAATATATTTTAACAAAATGCTCTTTACGTTTTTTACCATTTTATATCTCCTTGTCTTTTAATAGCTGTTAGAATTATTTAATTTTGAATTCCCACAGCATATTTCATAATATTTTCCTGGGTTATATCCTCTCTTTTAAGCTCTCCAGTAATCATACCTTCATGCATAACAATAACTCTATCACTGATTCCAACAATTTCGGGCATATCTGAGGATATTAATATTATTGCTTTGCCCATTTTTTTGAGGTTATTTAATACATCATAAATTTCCTTTTTTGCTCCTACATCAATTCCTCTTGTTGGTTCATCCACAATCAACACTTTAGGTGATAGCATAACCCATTTTGCAATAATTACCTTTTGCTGGTTTCCACCGCTTAGATTCTTCACCTTTTGGTTAAGACCTGTTGTTTTAACTGAAAGCTTTTTAATATATTCAGAAACATGGGCATGTTCATCTTTTTTACTTATTCTAAACACAGCTTTTTCATATTTATTTAAATTGCATAAGCTCATATTTTCCCCTACTGTCATTCCAAGTACAAGCCCTTCCTTCTTTCTATCTTCAGAAAGATACGCTATACCATTTTTTATTGCATCCTTTGGGGAGTGAATATCTACTTTTTTACCATCAATAGAGATATTTCCTGAAGCTTTCTTATATTCACCAAAAATCAACTTTGCTGTTTCTGTCCTTCCCGAACCCATAAGTCCTGGAATGCCGAGGATTTCACCACTTTTCACGTCAAATGAAACATTTTTAACTCTATTTTCCCAATTTAAGTTTTCTACTTTCAGAACTACATTCCCTATTTCTGGTTTCTTATAAGGGAATTGTTCTTCCAATTTTCTTCCAACCATCATGGATATTAATTCATCTTTTGTTACATCTGAAACCTTAGCACTTCCTATATATTTACCATCTCTTAGTACTGTAACATCATCACAAATATCGAATATTTCATCAAGTCTATGAGATATATATATAATTGCAATACCTTCAGATTTTAGTTTTCTAATTACTTCAAATAATTTTTGTGTTTCTATATCTGTAAGTGCAGTGGTTGGTTCATCCATTATTATGATCCGAGAATGTTTTGAAACTGCTTTAATTATCTCTATCATTTGCATTTCGCCCACATTAATTTTGCTTACCTTCATTTCAGGTTTAATGCTGCAGCCTATTCTTTTGAGCATTTCAATGCTTTGTTTTTTCATTTCATTTTTATTTAATTTCTTAAAGAACCCGTTTACTTTTTCATTTCCCAAGAAAATATTTTCATATACTGTCAAATTCGGCAGAGTGCTTAATTCTTGATGAATTATTGTTATCCCAAGACTTTCTGCCTCTTTAATTCCATTTATATTTACTTCTTTACCTTCGATAAGAATTTTGCCTTCATCTTTTTTATAGACACCGCTTAAAACCTTCATTAATGTTGACTTACCTGCACCGTTTTCACCAAGTAGTGCAAGAACCCTTCCCCCAAAAGCTTGAATATTAATATTTTGAAGTGCCTTTACTCCGGGGAAAGATTTAGATATATCAACCATCTCTAAAAGAGGCTTATTACCTTCCATTGTTTTCCTCCTAAATAATTGTTAAAACACAACCCCAGACTGCAAAATAATGTTTGCAAATGGAGTTTGTTCTCCCGTTCTAATAACAGCTTTACAGTTTTTGAGTTCTAGTTTCAGTTCTTCATGACTAATTAAGCTTATTTTTACTTCTCCCATCAGCTCAATTATCTCCTTATATAGCTTAGGGCTTTGAAGCTTTGTTTCTTCTGCGATTTTTACTTCTTGAACTTCTAACTCAAGCAAAACAGCCTTTAATGTATCAATAAATGTGGGGATATTCTTTGTTAGCGCAAGATCAATTCTTTTAATTTCCTTTGGCACTGGAAGTCCACAATCTCCTATAGCTATCTCATCTGTATGCCCCATTTTTGATATTTCTTCTGAAATCTGACTATTTAAAAGTCCTGTTTTTTTCATGCTTATTCCTCCCCAAACTCTTTTAAAACTTCTTCCAACCTTGGAAGAGATGCTTGTGCACCAGATTTTTGAACAACCATTGACGAAACCTTATTTGCAAAAATTACAGCTTCCTTTATTTTTTCAAATTCTATTTTTTCACAGCCGCACAGCATACACGCTAATGCTCCAATAAAACTGTCTCCTGCAGCAGTAGTGTCGATTGCATTAACTCTTAAAGCTTTTAAAACCTCATAATCCACCTGTGAAACAAGTGCAGCTCCTCTTTCACCAAGCGTAATTATTACGTACTTAACACCGCTTTCCAAAAACTTTTTTGCTGCAAGTCTGATACTGTTTTCACTGTCTATTTTTACTTTTGTGAGTTCATAAGCTTCAGTTTCATTAGGAACTATAATATCAGTCAACGCTAAAAGTTCATCAGGTATTTCTCTTGCCGGCGCAGGATTTAATATTGTTATAACATTATTTTCCCTTGCTATCTTAAAAGCAGCAATAGTTGCCTCAACTGGTGTTTCAAATTGTGCAACAATCAGTTTGGACATTTTAATTATATCTTTTGATTTTTGAATATCCGAACAATCGGTACTCATGTTTGCTCCAGGAACAACAATAATTGAATTATTTGCAGCTTCATCTACTGTTATAACTGCCATACCAGTTGGATTTACATTATCAATACTTATATATTCTATATCTATATTGTCCTCAATAAGTTTTTTTATCAAAATATCTCCAGTTTCATCATTACCCACTTTACCTATCATATGGACATGAGCTCCAAGCCTGCTTGCTGCAACTGCCTGATTAGCTCCCTTACCTCCAGGATTTTTATAACATCCTTTAGAAAGAATTGTTTCCCCCACTTTACCCATCCTGCTAACTTTGATAACTAAATCCATATTTATACTGCCAATAACGCAGATATTTTCCAAATTTACCACCTCTATATCAAATACATCGAATTAACCGGTTTACTTAACCGGTTAATTCGATTGTATTCGTTTTCATTTGCCGTGTCAATATATTTTTTGATTTTTTAGTAAGGATACAAATAAAGGTACCTCAAAATTTTCTGTTTCAAATTACATTCAAAGCTTCTGCCAACTTGAGCAGTTCAATATAAATTTTTAAGGGGAAGCCATTTCTGACTTCCCCTTAATTAAGTAGTTATAATTTTTGTTCGATTTCAGTAACACATTCGTTTTTGATCTTTCCAACCAGAAATTGCAAGGCATCTATTACATGTGGTCTAATGTCGCCTCCTATCAGTACGTACATTATGTCATCACCAAGCTCTAACTGACCTTCATTAAGCCAGACCCTGACATGGAATATCCCGTCCATCTTATAGGTTTCAGCAATAGCCGCATCAACCTTTACTGCATCATAAGAAAATTCCATACCTTTTACCAAAGAGCCATCATCAAACCCTTGGCGTACCTTAACTTTTGGCGTTTGACGCACAACTCCATTATGGGCTAAAAACATTCCTTCCTGTAAAGCCGCTGGATCAGCCTTTGCTTCTTTGAGCCATTCATCCATGGAAGGTGCTACTTTTTTCTTTTTTTCATTAATCATAAAATTAAACACTCCTCATTTATTAAAGTAAAGTTGATGTTTATAATGGTGAATTTAATATTACAAATTTTAATAATCCTTCAGATATAGAGCCAATGTCAGTATCTGAGATACTTGATAAATCATGCACGCTACTATTTAAAGTAATTAATTCTACTTTAGCGTGTTTTTCAACACATTTATCATAAAGTTCTTTTGAACTTTTATACGGAACAGTTGGATCCAAACTGCTATGTATTATTAATGTATTTGGACTTTTATTACTAACGTAATTTATAGGGTTGAAGTCTTTTATCACAGTATCCTTATCTTTTATTGAATTTAAAATTTTTGATAAATCATAATTTAAATTATTTGTATTTAAAAGACTTAAATCAGTTGGGCCTGCAAAATCAATTAAATATTTAATTTCAGATGGATAATTGCTTAAATCTTTATCATCTATAAACTCATTATTGGAACTATAGCTAGCTAGAAGAGAAAGATGAGCACCTGATGAAATACCAATAACTCCTATTTCATTTGAATCAAGATTGTAATTAGACTTATTTTTATATATCCATCTTATAGTATCCTTAACATCGGCAACCTGTTTATTAAAATTAGCTTTATTCCTCATAAGTTCGTAAGAAGTACTTATAATTGTATAGCCTTCTTCTCTGAAAATATTAAGTATAGGACTTAAAGTGTCAGGAATACTTTTATCACCATAAACCCAGCTTCCACCATGAACATATAAAATAACTGGTGATGGACTAGCACCCTCTTTTAATGGAGAATAAATATCTAATGTTAGTGGAACTGCATTAGTATTTTTATATATAATATTTTTGTAGCTCACAGATTGAGATATTTTCAAATTATCAGATTTTTGAGTTGTCATATCATTATTTCTTAGAGAAATATACTTATCAACTAGTCTATAAGTTAATATGATTCTTTTATGAAAAATAGCAGCAAATATAGCAAGTGCAATAACTAAAATAATCAGCATCCATTTTAAAAATTTTTTCATTAATTCTCCATATCTAATAACAAACTAAACTTAAAGTTTTATTACTAGCCCTTTTAAAAATTACAATATTAACAAACCCGATAAGTCCAGCTTATCTTGACTTCATTATATATATATCACTTTCAATAAAAAAAATCAATGAAGTCCATAAAGCGCAAAAGTTACAAACATAATTTTGAATGTTGATGACAATTTATAAAATATTCCGCTTGTCCTTCAATCACCTTTGCTTAGAAATAATATTGTGTTGATTTAAATATTGTATTATGCTAGAATTCATTTATTAGTTGTAAATTTAAAATTACAGAATAAGTAATACGGGGGGAAAGGATGAGTAATTTAGGCGAGTATTGTACATGTAAAAATATGGATTGCCCTTTGCATCCTAAGAAACACGATAAAGGATGTGCGCCTTGTATAAGCAAAAATCTGAGATTAAAAGAAATGCCAAATTGTTTTTTTAATTTAGTAGATCATGCAGAATTAAGAGAAGGGGATTCCTTTGAGGATTTTGCAAAACTAATATTAAGAGAACAGAGAATAATGGAATAATTTGTTGTTTTTCTTAATATACGTATCAAAGACTTACTGTGTGACAGTAAGTCCTATTTTATATTGTTGTTATTTACTTTTATCAATTACTTTAGATAACCATTCGTTGGGTTTTAAAGCTTCAACAATCTCATCTGAAGTTAAGGGAATTGCAACTGCCTTTTCATCCTTAAATCCCATTACTACCACAAATTTTTCATTAAATTTTGTAAGCATGCCTTCTAATTGACTTCTTGAAACTCCTGCAACAGAATAATCATTTATAAATGAACTATCTCTAACTGCCCTTGATTTTTCAGCAATCTTTTCTGATACATATATTACTGGTAATAATTTATTCTCTAATTTATAAGTTTCAATATTACCAGATAGTTCACCTTTTTTTATTTTAACCATGGTATAAAAAGGCTCTCCCTTTATATAGGGGTTCGGCATATCATTAAAGGAACAGGTGGATTTTGATTCCTTAAAATCTGTTATTTGCCCACTTTTATCCATATCATTAAATATCTGAACAATTCGCAGACAAGCTATTAAATCATTGTCTGATATGTCTTTATACTTGGAATTACTCAAAATAATATTCTTAAAGGATGTATGCTCTTCTATGCATGCTTTATGAACAGGGTGCAGCCTTACATTTTTATTATCATATATTCTACAGGCTATACGGAAATCTTTAAAAAGCGGCTCACCACATATAGTACATTTTATTTCCTTATTTTCTACTAACTTCTTCTTAAATATATCTTCTATATTTAAGATTTTTCTTCTACAAGTATAAGGGTTTCTTCTGTACTCAGCTTTTAATTCAACAAATAAATCCATTTTAACCCCCTTTTAACTATACTTATATTAGGAAAACCCAATATCTTCCTTAATCAGTATGCTTTAAGATATAAATATTCTTTTGTTTATTAATTTATGCCATTAAAAATTAAACTAATAAAAAAGTGAATATCAAATTTTTAATCAGGGTCGTCACTATTGTTCAAATGATATGGATAAGTAGCCACAATAATATTGCTTTTTTTCAAAAGAGTTTCCCTAACAAATAAACTTGTATGATTGTGTAAAATACCGCTCCAAGGTTCACTAGTTACAAATTGTGGTAAAATAACAGTTAACTTTTCTTCATCTGCAATTAATTCTATATTATCTAGTAACGGCGTAACCACAGCCCTATATTGTGAATATTTTGAAATCAAGTGCATATCTGTATTTAATTCACTCCACCTGAGTTTTAATTTTTCCATTGAATCCATATCTGTAGAAATATTCAGTGCAATAACAGTTCCACCTAAACTCTGAGCATATTGTAAAGCACCTATAGCGGCTTTGTTCAAGGTTGCTATAGGAACTACTATTATATGATTATACTTTATTCTAAAATTTACTTTGTCTAAGTTAAGATTGCTGATACTTAAACCAGCGGCGACCTTATCGTAATGAGCTTTAATCTTCATTTGGCCTAGGATTATAATTGGAATAAGTATTACAACTATAAATGCTCCCTCAGTGAATTTTTCTGTTAAAATTATTATAGTTGTTAATAAAGTAACCAATGCCATTAATAGCAACACCTCTTTTCCAATTTACTTCCCTGCCCCTCCTCCAGTGATTTACCATACCAAATTGACCCAAAGTAAATGAAATAAACACACCTATAGCATATAGAGGAATCAGTCTGTGGGTGTCTGCTCTAAATACAATAACAAGGATACATGCAATAAATGATAATGCCATAATTCCTACAGAGAAGCTAAGACGTTTACCCCTGATAGTAAATTGTCTTGGTGCATATCCATCCTTTCCAACTACGTACATAAGCATTGGAAAGCCTGTGAATGCAGTATTACATGCCATAAGTAATATAATAGCTGTACTAAATTGAACCACATAATACATAATTCCTTTATTGAAAACCCCAAAGGCAATTTGCGAAACAACCGTAGGCCTATTTGTTATTGGAACAGCAGTGTAAAATATTGCAAGTACTGTGTACATAGGCTGTGGGTGTATATTTAGTATGAAATACTTAAATAAGCCATAAATTATCATGAAAATCATACTAAAGATAAAAACGAAGGATTTTACTACTATTTTAACTGAAAAAAGGCATAACTCCTTCATTTTCATGTTAGAATCATACCTTTAATCATTTTAATTATTTTAAGTTTTCAATGGTATTTGTTATAGCTACATCATTCTCCAAGAGTAATTTGAAAAACAATAGTTTGATTTTTCTAAGCCATCTTTAAATACTGTAATAAGCCAGGATTTGTAATTTCAAGTGTTGTACCACTATTAGCAAATTGTATATACTTATTTTTGATTTCTAAATTTTTTTCACGAGCACTATAGGCTATATAAGCTGTTTTATTTCTTGCTTTTATTTCCTCACCCACTTTTAATTCTACAACTTCTATGCTTTTAATATTTTTGCAAGAATTACATGTAACCTCACCTATGATTAAAGTTGCTTCTCTTCCATCATTACTGCTTATTTTAAAAGATCTCATTTTCAAGCCCCCCCTAAATAATTATTACTATTTTAACAAAATATATAGCAATTTTCGCGCCAACATGTTTGCAGCTAAATATGAATACGTTTCCAGGCTTTCTCAACACTTATCTGTTTTTTCACTAACTATATAAATGGGCATATATGTCTCATTGTGCCATAAGTGCACAATTAACCATCAATATTTCTAAAATATAAAGTTGCTAAAGTGTAATAATATTAAATTATATGAATATAATAGAATGTAAATTAGAATTATTTTGGAGGATTTGATGAGTAAAGATAAAGAAGTTGACAGAGAAGATTATTCTAAAGAAAATGATCCTGATGAAAGCAGGGAGTATGGGGAAAACATGTGCTGCCCAATGAATATGTATGGATGTCCTTATATGATGCAGGGCATGTATATGCAAACGCCTATGATGGGCCGGGATGAAGAGGATGAAGATATGCGCAATCCTATGCCTGGCCGTCCTTACTATAGACCACATTATCATCCTTACTATCCATATCCTTATCACCCTTATTACCATCCTTACTTTGGCCACCCTTATATGCATAGACCTAGACCATGGATGTATAAATAATTTAATAAATTAATGCAAGTAATACACATAGCCTTTTCTTATTGCTAATCAAATTTAGGTTTGCCGCGTCCACCGCAGCTTTTTTATCGAGAAAAATCACGGAATCGAGAGGGAGGTGAGTAATTATTTTGCTCACCCCCCTCTCAGTCGAGTATCACGATTATATTTTAAACTTTTGAACCATGCTATTTAACCCTTCAGCAAGTTCAGCCTGACTTTGTGCAGATTTTGCAATATCACTAACAGCCAATGTAATCTCATTAACACTGCCTAAAATTTCTTCGGAACCTGCTGAAGATTCTTCAGCAGTTGCGGATACATTTTGAATTGCATCACCCACCTGCTCAATCACTTCTTTCATCTGCCCGGAAGTTGATGAAATTTCTTCAATAATATTTCTAATAAATTCTGCATCTTTTTCATATTGAATACCTGTATCATTAAGTAGATTATATGTTGGTTTAACATTAGATACTATAT
>Ga0268357_100803_pt1 | contig 30992 bp, 28 predicted proteins | sample BioMet10_FD_192466 | JGI IMG/M metagenome (GOLD analysis project Ga0268357, IMG submission 192466) | Sewage microbial communities from Oakland, California, United States - Biofuel 10 (Illumina Assembly) | ecosystem: Engineered > Wastewater > Sewage > Unclassified | place: USA: California... | reverse complement strand
CCCATGACAACGGTGTTAGAAAGAAAATAAATTTACTTATTCTTAGCCTGTGAAAGATGACTGGAGACCGTTACCACAGATGAAATCTAGGATTAGAACAATGAATACAACGACAAAAAGATATGAAGCTGCAGCTAACCTGTTTCATTTCACCAATGGTCATTCGCACCATATCATTTGTTAACTAATGAAAATAATATAATTTGTGAATTATACTTTTGTAATTATTCAATTGTTCCCTTGATTTGACGCTAGCACGTTTCAAAGCAACATGAATATGGGCATTTTAAGTGTCAAAACGGGCACTGATTTACAAGGTAATCACAATATATGAAGAAGAACAAGGCAGAATTATGAGTTAAGCCAGGTCCTCAATCCTTGTTGACATAATTGCACAATTTACATACTACTCATTTAAGCTAAAGTTCCCTGAATTTGACACTAGCACGCTTCAAATTTTCACAAATAATGGCATTTTTAAGTGCCAAAACAGGTTCCGATTTGCAAGTCGATTACAATATACGAAGAAGAATAAAGCATAACTATGAGTAAAGGTTAGTACTCAATCCTTGCTGACACTTATATACGGGAATTTATACGTATGCTAAACTGAAAATAGAGAAAGACCTGTTCCTAAAATAAGACAGGAACGATTCGTTTTTAAAGCCATTACTTATATCAGAGGTTATTCAGGTTGTCAAAACACGTAAAGGAGGCAACCATATGATGCATACAGCGGGAAAGAAAAAGATGATTTTCTGGATAGCGGTCGTACTGATCCTTGGATTATGCTTGGCTGCATTCTGGCCAAGAAAACCGTTTGCCAGTCTGAAACAAGACGATATTTCATCTATTGATGTTTCCTTTGGCTCGTACCCAGAATACCCGCTTACCGACACAGATGAAGCTAAAATCATAGAGTATTTACAGACAATGACTACAATTGGGAAGTCCTATTTTTACAAATCGATTCATCGTACCTTGGACGAGAAAACATATATTGAAACATTCATCGTTCATTTAAATACGAGGGAAGATATTACAATTGAACCGGATTATCCGTTTGTTACCATTGATGGAACTGTATATCATTGCAATGATAAAGAAACATTGAATGGGATGATTGATATATACAATTCGTATATCGATGTCATTCGCAATAACAGTAAACCGATCAGTATGCATTCAATAAAGATGTCTAAAGGAGGCCTAAATATATGAAAAAGAGTGAGATCATTGGCTTGACCATCGTATGTGGAATCTCAGCAGTCGCTGTTTTCCATATGTGTCATTATATGCTGTACTGCAGATATAAAGGAGACCCTGAAAAGAGTCATTGTGCAGTCTGCGGGCATCATAAAATCTGCCAGAAGTATCATCATAGGAACAGCCAATCAAATGGATAGAGAACAGATCGTTCAGCAGTATTTCCATGCATGGCTGAATCAGAACAGAACAGTCTTCGATAGGATCTTTACAGAAGATCTGTATTACAGTGAATGCTATGGACCGGAATATCATGGACTTAAGGAAGTGAAACACTGGTTCGATGACTGGCAGAGGCATGGAAAGGTCCTGCAGTGGAATATCCTGCATTGTTATCAGGATGGCAGTCATCTGATTGTAGAATGGTATTTCCAATGTGACTATGATCAGAAGCAAAATGATTTTAATGGAATTTCAATGATTGAATTTACGGATCAGAATAAGATTTGTTCGATCAAAGAATTTCAGTCAAAAGCAGAGCATTTTGATCCCTATGGTAAGTAAATTCGTGAACATTTGCATTGTTCACGTTTTTTGTTGGTCTCGATTTTCTTTACCAATGAATAATTGAAAAAAATTTATGCTATATTTCGTTTAAGCACTTAAACGAAAAGGAGACTTGATATGGAAATATTAGAAGTAATGAAGGAACGGCATAGTGTCCGTCAGTATAGTGATCAAAAGATTGAAGAAGAAAAAAGAGGAAAGCTGCAGCAGATGGTCGAGGAATGCAATCGGGAGTCTGGATTGCATATACAGATTCTCTTTGATGAGCCAACCTGCTTCAATTCTTTTATGGCGCATTACGGAACATTCTCTGGAGTCGGCAATTATATCGCTCTGGTTGGCAAGAAAGATGCATCCCTGGATGTAAAAGCGGGGTACTATGGAGAAAAGCTTGTACTAGCTGCACAGGAGATGGGTTTAAATACCTGCTGGGTCGCAATGACGCATGGCAAAAGCAAGGCAATCATCGATGTTGGAGAAAAACAGGTGTGTCTGATTGCCCTAGGCTATGGGATGACGCAAGGTGTAGAACATCATATGAAAGAGTTAAAAGAAGTATGCAGCTGCAGTGAAAACATGCCAGGATGGTTCGCAAAAGGCATGGAAGCAGTCATGCTTGCACCAACTGCTACAAACCAGCAGAAGTTCTACTTCACTTTAAATGGGGAGGAAGTATCCGCTGCTGTGAAAGGCTCGGGTTTCTATACCGAGATGGATCTTGGGATTGTGAAATATCACTTTGAGGCAGTAACTGGCAGGAAGGTGAAATAATGAATGCGAAGCAGAAAAAAGAAGTATCCGCATTATCGGATGATTTCATCAAAGCGCAAAAGATCTTGACCGCTCTCGGGGATGAGAATCGTCAGCATCTGATCATCGAAATGATGCAGATGGGCAACTGCTCTGGCGTACGGGTAGGAGATATTACGGAAAAGACGCATTTATCCCGACCGGCAGTATCCCATCATCTGCAGATCTTAAAAGATGCGGGAATTTTAAAAGTGCGGAAAGAAGCAACCAAGAATTACTATTACTTTGATCCGGATACCAAGAGCCTTGACCGGCTGATCCGTATTCTTGAACAGACAAAAGAAATCATGAAGTCTCTTCCGGACCGGAGCGGCGAACATGATTAAAGTCCATGTTTTTCATACTGGTGCCGTCAAAGTAGATCAGGCAATTCCGTTGCATGAAAACAACCCTTTGGCAGTGACAGGTCTGTTCCGTGGCGAAGACAAAAAGATGATCTTACCGGTTTCCTGTTATCTGATTGAACACCCGAAGGGAAACATCCTGATTGATACGGGATGGGATACGAAGTATGCAAGCATCCGCCCAATGGAAAAGATGGGAATGGTCGACAAGATCAGCGGCCCAATTATCGCGAAGGATGAGGGAGTCGATAGCAAGCTGAAGAATTGTGGCTTGCAGGATATCGATATAAAAGCTGTTTATCTGAGTCATATGGACTTTGACCATACCAGCGGTCTGCGCTTGGTGAAACATGCCAAAGGATTCTATGCGGCACGGGAAGAAATGGCAGACGTGAAAAAGCTGAAGCTGCGGTATGTCGATACCTGGACAAACATTGTGATGATTGAGCTGTTTGACTATGTACCAACTGGAATCGGACCTGTAGGCAGATCGTATGATGTGTTTCAGGATGGAAGTGTACTGCTGATCAATACCCCAGGGCACAGTCATGGTCATTTCTCCGTAAAGGTCACGGGAGAAGAAAAATATATGATCCTGGCAGATGATGCTGCATATCTTCAGGCATCCTTTGAAGGAAGAAGAATTCCTGGCTTTACCGTAAACAATGGACTGGCTGAAAAGTCTCTTGTCTGGCTGATTGCCTGCCGGGAAGATCCGAACTGCATCGAAGTATTGGCAAATCATGATCCAAGTATTGCTGAACATACGATTACACTTTAACAACCTTTTAGAATCATTCTGTAGAAGAATGATGCCAATATCAATGTGTGAGGTATGTGTATGAAATATGAGGAAAAACAGTTTCCATTAAAAGATGGATCGATTCTGACAATCCGCAGTGCAGAAAAGAACGATGCTGCATGCATGACAGAATATGTAAAGATTACAGCAGGAGAGACACCATACCTGCTGCGCAATCCGGATGAAATTCATCTGTCACAGGAAGAGGAAGAAGTCTTTGTACAAAGTAATATCAGTGATCCAAACAGTCTGCTTTTGATGAGCTTTGTGGATGGTCATCATGCCGGCAATGCGTCTTTCAGCCCGGTTGGACCTTTCCGCCGTTATCAGCATCGGTGTGATATTGGCATTGCTTTGTATCAAAAGGATACCGGCAGGGGCATTGGCAGAATCTTGTTGACGGAACTTTTACAGAAAACTGCAGAAGCGGGTTATGAGCAGGCAGAACTGTGTGTTGCGGCTGCCAATACAAAAGCCATTCATCTCTATGAATCGGTTGGCTTTCAAGAATACGGCAGACTGGAACACAGTATGAAATATGATGATGGAAGCTATGCTGCCGATATCTTTATGGTCAAAAGACTAAAAGGTCAGGACTGAATCATGACAGATGTATCAGACATTACTGTAAAGATGATCCAGTACTCAAAGGGAAACCTGCATGACATAAATCACTTCATGAAAGTCTTTGCATATGCCAAGACGATTGGCGAAGCAGAAGGATTAGATTCTGATACACAAAAGACATTAGAGATTGCGGCCCTTCTCCATGATATTGCCTGCCCATTATGCCGTATCAAATATGGAAATACCAATGGCAAGTATCAAGAAGCGGAAGGTACGATCTTAGCTGAAGAATTTCTGAAGGACAAATCAATTCCAGAAGAAATGAAGAAACGAGTCATTTATCTTGTGGGACATCATCATACGTATACTAATGTGGATGGAAAAGATTATCAAATATTATTAGAAGCAGATTATCTGGTCAATGCGGATGAAAGTTCATATTCCAAAGAGAATATACAAAATGCAATGGAACAGATCTTTCATACAAAGACAGGAAGAACATTACTAAAAACGATGTATCAAATTTGAGTGATTGCATACGGTATAAAGATAAAAGAAAACGGCCTCGGCAGTTTTCTTTTTTATTTAAACAAACGTTCCTTTGTTTTGATACTGGCACGCTTCAAAATGTCATGAATCAGGTTGTTTTAAGCGTTAAACATGCTCCATTCTACAAGACATTCACAATATACGAAGAAGAATATGCGTATGTTATAAATCAATAAAAGATGGCATCATCATAGTGCTGAAAGGATGTCTTAAAAACTGATTTGCTGAAAACAATTTATTTGAAATTGTCTTCGAAATTTTTTAAATGAATCATGAATGCATGATGTTTCTTTGTACAGGATTTCACACAAAATGAAGGACTGCTGGCATTTGTAATGGAACAGCGGCCATTGCAATTTGTGCAAAATATCTTTATTCTATAGAAGTAATCAAAGCCGAAACCAATCAGTAATAACAGGCACCTCTTAGTTGTTCCGTATAAGAATTCTTTATTCGAAATAAAAAGAGGTGCTTCCATAAAAAAGGCTCATTCTGCTTTGACAGAATGAGTCTGTTATATGTTGCTCAGCGGAAAGGAAAGGTGCAAGTATTATCAGACACACGACATAGTTATTTCTATAAAGTGTATTTTTGTAGTGAAAGGAAAGAGTAAGTTTTTGGCTATTGTATTATGAATAGAACAAAATATAGAGCATAGCATAAAGGAAATACTCAATCGTTTCATAATTCTGGGATTTTGTAATGGATGATTCTACATTGAAATGATTTGATTTCTCTTGACTTCACATGGATCAATAAATTTAGTTTTACCATCCGTTCCTGGTTCAGTTTCAACAATCATTATTGTTGAGTCGATTCCTGATTCTTGCAGATAATGCAGGTCAACAGTGACAACATTTTCTCCAGCTATAACAGAATCACCTTGTTTCTTAAGTATCTTAAATCCTTTGCCATTTAGTGTCACAGTATCAATTCCAATATGGACGAGAATACCGACACCATTCATTCCTCTGACTGCAAAGGCATGTCCTGTTGGATACATAACTTCTAGAGTACCGCTTATTGGAGATACAACTTTTCCATTTTCGGGAATGATTCCAATTGTTTGTCCCATAAGCTCACCAGAGAATACAGCATCTTTGATTTCACATGGTAGAATCATCTTTCCATCTGCTACTGCTCTGATTGCATCATCATCAGGCTCGAAATCTTTTTTTTTGAACAGCTTAAACATTTTATTCTCCGGCATCAATCTTCTCTACAACATCGTATTTGAATAGCAGCATTGTTGCAGTAAAAGAGACGATTAAAGTAATACAGCTGCCAATGAGCATGTGGACTAAATTCATTGGGTTTTCACCAATAAATACTGTTAGTGCAAATGTATTTGCAGCCTGAAGACCATACGCAACAACATGCATGAGTCCAAGGTATACGCCGCCGGCAAATGCTCCAATAACAGCACCAAGCATTGGCGTACGATAGCGAAGCGTGATACCATACATACCCGGCTCACTTATGCCTGGAACAAGATCAGAGAATGCACAGCTCAAAGCAGTAGATTTCATTTTTGCAGACTTTGCCTTGATACCTACAGCAAGACATGCAGCACCTTGAGCAAAATTTGAAATCATAAATGGTGCCATTACAACAGGGTCATAACCAAGAGTAGCAACAGATTGAACACCAACAGTTACAAGTCCTACATGCATACCGGTCATTACAATAAATGGAACAATTGCAGAAATAATGCCAATAGCAAGGAATCCACATGTATCATAGATCCATACAAGAGCAGCAGTCAGACCACCACTCAGCATTGTTCCTAATGGTGCTAGAATAACTAAAGTCAAAGGTATCATAACGAGAAGTGTAATCAATGGCTCAAGGATTGTTCTAAGCATTTTTGGAGAGTGCTTAACAACAAATTTCTCTACATAGCTCATAATCCACACTGATAAAATTGCAGGAATGATTGTGCTTGCATAGGAAGCAGAATAGATTGGAAGTCCAAAGATGGAACCTGGATTCCCTGCAGTTACCATTGCAATAAATGTAGGATGAATCAAGATTCCTCCTAACATTGCACCTAGTGCTTCATTAGCACCAAATTTTTTCGCAGCGAAGAATCCGCAGAATACTGGCAGAAAATAGAATGCTGCATCAGCCGCAAATGACAATGTTGTGATTGTAGGGTTATCTGCTGCTGCAATACCTAACTGTGTGCATATCAATACAATAGACTTTATCAACCCTGATCCAATCAGAATCGGAATTAATGGAACAACGCATCCAACGATGCCATCTAATATAGATAGAAATACTGTCTTTGGTGTTTTTTTGACTTTCGATTCAATAGAATCGATTTTTTCATTTACCACATCGTTTTTTTGTAATCCTGCTGTTTCACAAAATGCATCGTAAACTTCATTGATATCATTTCCAATAATAATTTGCAGCTGTCCACTTGCAATTTGTGCTCCAAGAACGTCAAGTTTCTTAATTTCTGTAACATTTGCAAGACCTAAATCTTTCAAATTGAGGCGAAGACGGGTCATGCAATGCATAGCGGTAGCAATATTCTCTTTTCCTCCCACCAGAGCAATAATCTGTTCAGATAGGGCTTTGTAATCCTTTTTCATCTTATGTTCTCCTTTTGTTTTTATGTCATCTAAGAACATTGGCCACTGCTCTTAAGCTGATATATCATTTATCTTGATCGGTATGACTGTAAAGACGGTTTATATGAATCATGAGATAAAGTATTTCTTCATCAGACAACTTTGTATCATATTTAGAGAAAATATTTTTGGAGATAGAAAGAGCACATTGATATGCTGTGGGATATTTCTCTTTTAAGGAATCAAACATCTTCATATTCACACTTTCAATAGGTGTGTTGTTCCGTATTCTCTGTAAAAGATAATCGACATGGGTAATGAATCTTGAAGAATTGAATGAATTACGATCAATCTTTTTGCAATAGAATTCTTCAATCATCTGAAAGCACTGATCGATTATTTCCCGTGAATTGTCTTTGTTGACAGCATCCGACACATTGCTGTAATTGATAAGATGAAAAGCGATATACGTTGCTTCGTAACGCGGCAATTTTATGCCTAAATTTTGTTGAATCAAATCAAGGGCTTTATATCCCATTTCTAGTTCTTTTGGATGTGTGAGTTTAATGTCTTCTTCAATGGAAAGTCCAAGATAGATGTTCTCCTTTTTTCTCTTGATTGCAAAATTTAAATGATCTGCAAGAGGGAAAACGGAGGCCTGAGGGTAATCCGTATGAAGTAGGAGACATGCTGTATCAACGATTTTGATGGCGATTTGAATGACATCAGCTGGAATCTCTTCAATCGCTTTCAGTGAAATCGAATCGACATCATAGAATGTCCGCTCAATTTGATTGAGTGAAAGATTATGAGGCGGTTTAATAAATCCAACACCTTTTCCAAATACAACAACTTCACGATTTTGACTATCTAAACAAATACATACATTATTATGGATGTTACGTATTACTTTCATGTTTTCTCACCTCCTTCTTGTTCAGTAAACAAGCAATAAAAAACTCCCCAATGCTTACCAAAAAACCTTACGGTATTTAGGACAAGCCTCCGAGGAGTAACTAACCTTTTAACAACTCTTTTATAGCCCAGTTCGTAAGCTTTGTCAATAAAGAAAATAGATTATGAATCACTAAGAGATACTCATTTTTAATTATAAAGCTAGATTTGCACAGTGCGGCACTTTGACCGTACAATATCACTGGCATATGCCGAAAGTAACATGATTTAGGCGGACAGCAGTGGTGTTGCGACATGGGAGTCCTCTCTACTGCTGCCCGCCTAAATGAAGAGGACTCCCAACCTTGAAGAAAAACCAAATACGCACCAGATCAAGGCGTAAAACACCTTGGGATGGAGTTCCAGCTGATGAGCTGGATTCTTTTGAGATGTTTCTCAGAAGAGAGTATCACGATCATTACTCTGTACATCATGTAAGTATCTCAGAAACTGATGAAGCACAGCTCCTCAACTCTTTTGAGATCAGCACCTGCCATCTATGTGCCTCAACAAGGATACGCAAAGATGGTTTTACAAAAAGCAGACTGCAAAGATATTACTGCAATGACTGCAGACAGAATTTCGTTATTACAACAGGAACGATCTTTGACAGCCATAAGCTGCCAATCAGTGAATGGATCGAGTTCTGCATTGATGTCTTTGGATATGGCAGTACATCTCTGACCTCTAAAGCCAATAAGAACAGTATTACCACATCAAATTACTGGCTCAACAATATATAAAGGAGCATTCAATCAGATGATAGAAAGGAGATGAGCAGATGGGAAAGAAAGGGAAACATATCATTGGCTACTGCTGCCGTGAATCGACAGCAATCCAGTACAATGAAGGGTTCAACATCGATGACCAGGAGAAACGGATCCGCACTTATGCCGGACTGTACTTTGATGATAAAGGCGATGAGCTGACCATCATGCGGGATGCGGCATCCGCCAAGTCGCTTGACCGGCCAAAGATGAATATCATCCTGCAGATGATCGAGGCACATGAAGTAGATGTCTTCATTGTCTACAGTCTGGACCGAATGACCAGAAGAGTGAAGGACCTGGCGTATCTCCTGGATAAATTCCAGAAGCATCATGTCCAGCTGCTGAGCATCACTGAGAAGATCGATACAGATTCCCCAATGGGACGTTTCTTCATCTATCTCATTGTCTTGATCGCACAATGGGAGCAGGAGACGATTGGATCAAGATCCGAAAGAGGCATCATTGAATCAGCCATGCAGGGCAACTATGCACTCCCCGGCAGTCCGATCGGCTACATGCGGAATCCGGCAGATACCCATAAGCTGATCATTGAAGAGAATGCAGCAGAGATCGTAAAGAATGTATTCTCGGATGTGGCAGACAATGGACTGACATTGACCACGGTCATGCACAAGCTGAATGCGGATAAAGTGCTCGATAAGAAATGGACCCGGCCAGCATTAGCAAATCTGGTATCCAATAAGATCTATTACGGTACGATGGAACTGAAAGGAAGAGAGTTTCCAAATATTGCACCACCGCTCATCACAAAGGAGACATACAAGCTTGCCCAGATACGGACCAAGGCAGCGACACATGTAAAGAGCCGGCAGTATCTGTTCCGTTCCTTTGTCCGCTGCACTGACTGCAACCGCATCATGGGGATACGTACGATGACGCCTAAGAGCGGGAAGGTCTATAAGTATTATCTGTGCGGGGAATGCCTGCGGCAGATCTCTGAAAGAGTGATCCTTGATCAGGTAGATGCTCCATTCACTCAGCTGATGCGGCAGGAACAGTTCGAGGAAGACCTGAAGGCACTGCAGATGTCCTATCAGGATACGGCTGAGACGATCCAGTCACTTCCGATGTCATTCTTTATCTATGGCCTGGACCGGGAGTATGTCGAAGGACTCATTGAACAGAAGACGGAAGACAAGGAAAAGCTGAAGAAGAATATCGATAAGCTGCAGGCAGGACTGCTCGACATCACCTTCCGGAACCTTCCCTATTCCGAGGTGATTGATTTTGCCCATAAGTATATCCAGACCATCGATGTTGACCTGGATACAGACAAGGTCTCTGTCGTGTACAAAGCCGCGACACCATGTATTCCGGTTGCCAGAATGGAAAATGTTGCGGCAGGAAATGCCAAAATGTTGCGGCATAGCAGATAGCCAAAATGAATAACAAATATTAGCCAAACCGAGTAACAAAATATCGCCAAACTGAGTAACGAAATATTGCCAAACTGAGTAACACGACGTATACTGATGGTAATGAGATTCCTTGTCTCTGGAATTTGGGGCTGACATATGAAGAAATACAAGAAGAGAGTAGCGGATAATATCCTAGCCAAGAGGCTGAATGCAAAGGGTGCTGTTTTAATCGAAGGTGCAAAATGGTGCGGTAAGACTACGACTGCTGAACAGATATCCAAAAGTGTACTTTATTTGCAGGATCCTGAATCACAGAAACAGAACCTGGAACTGGCTGAGATCAATCCTTCCCGTTTATTGAGTGGAGAAACACCTAGACTGATTGATGAGTGGCAGATGGCACCAAAACTATGGGATGCCATCCGGTTTGAAGTTGATAAAAGAGATGAATTTGGCCAATTTGTTTTGACTGGTTCTGCTGTACCAGGAAATCTATCTGAAATATCTCATACAGGAACAGGAAGAATATCAAGAATGACGATGCGGCCAATGTCTCTGTATGAATCATTGGATTCGACTGGCGAGGTGTCTCTCGCTGATCTTTTTGCAGGGAAAAAAGAGATTGATGGAGAGAATAACATTGGTATTGATCAATTGGCATTCCTTATCTGCAGAGGGGGATGGCCAAAGTCATTAGACCAAGATGAAGATGTCGCATTGATGCAGGCAAGAGATTATTATGATGTGGTTGTAAATCAGGATATTGCAAGAGTCAGCGGCATTTCAAGAGATACAGAAAAGGTAAAACGATTCATGCGGTCTTTTGCCAGAAATATTGGATCTCAGACGAAGAAGTCAACTATCATACAAGATATGAGTGCAAATGAAGCTTTTGAGATATCCCCAAAATCAGTCGAAGAATACATGTCTGATCTCAAAAAAATATTTGTGATTGAAGATTCGACGGCATGGAATCCAAATCTCAGATCAAAGACGGTCATACGTACTGCAGATACAAAATATTTTACGGATCCATCCATTGGTGCGGCTGCACTAGGAATTGGTCCACAAGACTTAATCAATGATCTAAATACAATGGGGCTGTTCTTCGAAAATATGTGCATCCGTGATCTGCGGATTTATGCAGATGCATTGGATGGAAATGTATATCACTACCGTGATAAAAATGGTCTTGAATGTGATGCAGTACTGCACTTGAGAAATGGAAGATATGGTCTGATTGAAATAAAACTTGGCGGTGATACTCTGATCAGTGAAGGTGTAAAAACTTTAAATGCGTTAGCAGAGAAGATTGATACAGACAAAATGAAAGCTCCGTCTTTCAAAATGATTCTGACAGGTGTTGGAAAATATGCCTATCAGCAAAAAGATGGCATCTTCATAGTACCGATAGGATGTCTTAAAAACTGATTTGCTGAAGGCCATTTATTTGAATGTGCATTCGAATTTTTGTTAAATGAATCATGAATGCATGATGTTTCTTTGTACAGGATTTCACACAAAATGAAGGACTGCTGGCATTTGTAATGGAACAGCGGCCATTGCAATTTGTGCAAAATATCTTTATTCTATAGAAGTAATCAAAGCCGAAACCAATCAGTAATAACAGGCACCTCTTAGTTGTTCCGGATAAGAATTCTTTATTCGAAATAATAAGAAGTGCCTCCATAGAAAAGGCTCATTCTGATTCGATAGAATGAGTCTTTATTTATTTGAAATGTTTACTGCCACAAATGAACTTGGCAGATCTGATATCAAGTTGTTATTGTGAATTGTATGAAGAATTCTTTCCTGTATAAACTGTAATTATTTTTTGAATAGTCGCTGGATAAATTTGACGAATTGATATTCGCTGTTAGACAGTTTTTCACTGTATTCAAGTCCAAAGGTAAATGAAATATTCGGCATCAAACTACGGATGACGAGATTGTCATCGTTGATTGTTTCTGCCACGGGCTTGGTGTCAATCATGATCCCCATGCCTTCTTTCAACATTCTCAATCCACTGACAGTACTACCCTGATATACAATTTCCGGAACAATACCGTCACGTTCAAAGATGTCGCAGACTCTGACATTGAAGATTGAGCCGCTCTCAGGAAGTATGAGCGGCAGTCCATTAAGACGATGCAGAGGGATGTAATCATAAGATGCAAGGAAATGATGCTTCGGAATGATGGCAATCAGATCAATGACACCAGCCTTAATGAATCCCTGTTTTGGGTAATTGTCGTCAGAAAATGCCATGGTGACAACGTGCAGACGGCCATTATCAAAATCATTCTGCAGACCAGACAGATTCTCTTCAATCATTTCAAGCTGGATCTCTGGATGTTCGTGATGGAACTGCACCATGCAGTCTGTAACAAAATATAGGTCGGCATGACGGGCAATCCCTACTCTAAAAGTAGTACTGTTGTCTTTTGTATAATGCTTGACCGCAGCTTCTGCTTTCTGTTCAGCTTCTGCAATTTTTACAGCATACGGAAGATATATTTTTCCTTGATTCGATAATTCAATTTTACGAGTTGTACGCACAAATAAAGGACCAAGCTCTTTCTCCATCATTTGTATATGACGCGTCAAAGAGGATTGGGAAAGATGGAGCTCCTTAGCGCTCCTGCTGTAGCTCAGTGTTTTTGCTAAACTGATGAATTCAACAATATATCTTGTCTCCATAGATTACCTATTTCTATTATTTATGCAATTTATGCATAAATCAAGACTGATTATGAAATAAAATGCGCAGTTGGGTGATTTTCTATGTTTTTTGAATGTTATAGTTTGGAAAAGAGCAGGTTTCTGCGTAAAAGGAGACTGTATGATTCCTGAAAAATTTAAGAATTACATGTTCAATGACAATGATTTTCTGCCGAAAGACTACAAAGTTGATGATGCCGAGAAACTGACATTGATCAAAAAACTTGTCACCATGATAAGTGATGATGTTTCTTTGACAAAACCAGAGAAAGTGCATATGGATGATCCAGATGTATGGCTTTTGGATCGTCTGCTGACAAAAGATGAGATTAGATTCATGCTCTCATTCAAGAAGAAGAGAGTGGTAAAGCTGACAGCAGAGGAACTGGCGGAACGCAACCAGATGAGTATCGATGATGCGCGAGCAATGGCTGAACACATTGCTGAAATTGGTCTGCTGGAGTATGACCGTGACAATACTGAAAAGGTGAAAAAGTATTTTGTACCGAAATGGGTCGTTGGATCTGGCGAATACATGATGATGAACGGCAAGCTTCTTGAAGAACATCCTGAAGTTGCGACATTCTTTAATTATGCTTCCAGTGTTGCAGTCGGCAAGGTGGCACATATGGTTGCTCCTGGCGGCAGCGGACTTGGCATGCATGTTATTCCGGTTGAAAAAGCAATTTCTTCAAATAATGAAGCAGTTCCTCTGGAAAAGCTATCTTACTGGCTGAAAAAATATAATCATTATGCCATTGATGTATGTTCATGCCGGAGACAGCAGAGAATTCGCGGAGAAGGCGGCGGCGACGTTGAAGACTACTACTGTATTGCTCTTGATGAAATGGCAGATTATTTAGTAGAGACAAAAAAGGATGCGTATTACGCAACCTATGATGAAGTTATGGCTCTGCTGGAACGTGCAGAAAAGAGCGGATTTGTTCATCAGATTACAAATCTTGATGGTGAAAACAAGATTGTTGGCATCTGCAACTGCTCAGCAACGACCTGCAATGCTCTGCGAACTTCACAGTTATTTAATACACCTAATTTATCTGCTTCTGCATATCGCGCTCATGTCGATCATGAAAAATGTGTTGCTTGCGGCAAGTGTGTCGAAGTGTGTCCAGTTGGTGCTGCCAAATTGGGTCAGAAGCTATGCCTGAAGAATGGAAGTGAAGTGGTATATCCAAAGACAGAACTTCCAGATGAAGTGAAGTGGGGACCAGAGAAATGGAATAAGAATTATCGTGAAGATGCAAAGATCAACTGTTATACAACAGGAACATCACCTTGCAAGACTGCCTGTCCAGCGCATTTGGCCGTACAGGGCTATATAAAGATGGCGGCTGATGGCAAGTACCTTGATGCCCTCAAGCTGATCAAACAGGACAACCCACTGCCGGCAGTCTGCGGAGCTATTTGCAACCGCAGATGTGAAGACCGCTGTACAAGAGGAACAATCGACCAGCCGGTTGCAATTGACGAAATCAAAAAGTTCATTGCAGCGAGAGAACTGAATGAGAAAGATAGATATATTCCTGAATGCTGCAATGAACGTGGAAATCAATGGGGCGATGAATACAAGGTGGCAGTGATCGGCGCCGGTCCTGCAGGATTATCAGCGGCATATTATCTGCGCACTAAAGGCTATCCAGTTACCGTCTTTGAAAGAGAACAGGAACCTGGCGGCATGCTGAGATATGGCATTCCTTCATTCCGTCTGGAAAGAAACGTCATCAATGCTGAAATTGATGTCATTCGTACAATGGGAGCAGAATTCCGCTGTGGTGTAGAGGTCGGCAGAGATGTAACTTTAGATGAGCTCAGAGCCAAGGGATATAAAGCATTCTTTGTTGCAATCGGCATGCAGTCTGGCAGAAAGATTGGTGTTCCTAATGAAGAGTATGCTGTTTCCGGTGTTGATTTTCTGCGTCATGCGAATGCTGATCATGGCAGGATCCTGCATGGAAAAACGGTCGTGATCGGCGGCGGCAATGTAGCAGTTGATGTTGCCAGAACAGCATTACGTGCTGGTTCTGATACTGTTGAAATGTACTGTCTGGAAGGTCCTGCAGAAATGCCAGGTTCACTCGAAGAGATCGAAGAAGCGAAGGCAGAGGGAATTATAATCAAGAATTGCTGGGGTCCTAAGGAAATCCTGGTCAAGGATGGGAAAGTGACAGGAATTGTTCTGAAGCAGTGCACTCAGGTATTTGATAAGGATCATAAGTTCAATCCGCTCTATGAGGAAAGCATAACAAATACAGTTGAATGTGAGAATGTTCTGTTGTCAGTTGGCCAGTCGGCTGACTGGGGCAGTCTGCTGGAAGGCTCGAAAGTGGAACTGCGCCGCAATGGAACAGCAACAGCTGATCCTGTTACACTGCAGACAGCAGAGCCAGATATCTTTGTTGGAGGTGATATCAACCACGGTGCAAGATTTGCAATTGATGCAATTGCCGATGGCCGTGAAGGAATGGTTTCCATACACAGATACGTACATCCTGGCCAGGGTGACTTGAAGATTGGCAGAGATCTAAGAGAATTCATTGAACTTGACCGTGATGATATCAAGGTTGAAAGCTATGATACAGCAGTTCGTCAAACTCCTGGTATGAAAGCCGGAGATGCAGCCAAAACATATGATGATCTTCGTCAGCCGTTTACAGAAGAACAGGTCAAGGCAGAAGCTGACCGGTGTCTGAAATGCGGTGCAACGACAGTTGATGTCAACAGATGCATCGGCTGCGGTCTCTGCACAACACGATGTGAGTTTGATGCAATCCATCTGCAGCGAGATATGCCGCAGAATACACGTATGCTGACTGGTGAAGAAGGAAAGCTTAAGGCAATTCTTCCATACGCTGTTAAACGAGAGTTCAAAATTAAATTCAATCATAAAAATTCATAAGGATAGAAACACTTTGGACAGTACAAATTGATGGTTGGATTGGAGAAATGTTCTTATTTTCTTGCGTGGATGATACTACAAAGAACACCAGGTAACGAATGATATAATCCCACCAAAGTAGACATGGTAAATAACCAAAATCTACGGAGGTGGGATTTTATTATGCCCTGCATTTACAACAGAGAAGATATACATGAAACACTTCAATTTGTTGATGCTGCAGTGACAATAACTGTAAATGTGGAATCATCGTCTCAAACGGTCTGGCTTGCCTTTGAACAATTATATCCGCTGTTCGAAGAGGAAGAACGAATACAAATTAGCTCAGTTGCAAAAAATGCAACTGAGCTAAATGTTATTACTGTGATAACTAGATCATTTGTTTTTACTTTTGTTACGATACTGTACGGGTGTTAATCCGGTGTGTTTCTTAAATAATTCACTAAAGTAACTTTGTGATCCAAAGCCTAGCTGATCACAGATCTTTACAATTTTGTAATCACCAGAGATCAATAGATTTTTAGCAGCATCAATTTTTTCTTTGCTATATATTCACTGACAGAAATCCCAATTTCTGTCTTGAATTTTTTTGAAAGATAGTTTGGTGAATAACCATAAAAAACAAACAAAATCAAAAGCAATCATTTAACAGATGCATCAAAATCTGAGTATGAAGGTTTGAACATGAATTATTTTGTTGCTGCAAAAATGCAACAACTGAATGTTGAATGATAAATATTGTTTTGTTGAGGCTTACATAACAAAAATTAAGCTAAGTTTTTGAATATTGCGGAATTCTATTTCTTTGTCATTTGAATGAAAAAGGAATGACAATAAAAATGATGCATTCCCCTATACATTCAATAAGACTTTCTTATTCTGTATTTGCTGGATGACATACAAATTCATTCTGTCCAAGCATTGTAAGTGTTTTTTTGTTAGCTGCCGTATCATCAAAGGAAATGTCGATTTCATTTTCTTTAAAGATCAATTTACCTGATGCACCAAGTTCAGATGAACTGAAGCTTGCGGTCGAATCATCGTTCAAGACTGCAGTAATCAGATCAATACTGCATAAACGATAGAAAGTCAGAGAAAAGGAAATATTGTCTCCTTCAACACTGCTGATCAGCAATTCACCACGCTGATCGTCCATGAGCCAGGAACCGATATCATCAGCAAGTTTTGTATCGTTATTTTTTTCAGTATTCTTCGCAACAGCCTGTGATAATGGCAGATATAGATGCTCTTCTGTGGATGCCGGCTCTTCATTATAGTTATAATTTGTCTGCATATAGCTGTGACCATCATCATAGTATTGTTTTTTCCAATAGCCATCAATAATCATATCGCTGGAATTGGTTGAAAAGCTAGAATATTTATAACTGGTGACCCTGCCTTGATCATCATAGGTATACTCTTCTAATCGTCCGGTCTGCAGCTGATCAACAACGCTCTTCTTGCTGGTGATTCTGCCGGCACTGTCAGCCTCACAGGTGATTGTGACAGTATTGCCATTGCCAAGAGTCTCTTTCACCGGAAGATGGCTGTCATCATACTCATATGTATATGTGGATATGGATTTGACAATTCCATTTTCGTCATATTCTGTGCTGCTTTTCACATCTCCCCAGTCCGTATATTCCGTTTCAATCCAGCTGACAGGCTCCCCTTTGTAGCTGCAGGCAGTATCTTTGATCTTCCGGTTCTGATCATCATATTCAAAGCGGTGCCAGGAGTCCAGTTTGCCTGATTTAGTAATGCGTTTCGAAGTGATACGATCTTGATCATCATATTCATAATCCGTAATGACAAGACTGATTCCTTTTTTGACCGAGACGTCCTTACTGCCCTTCCAATTGTAGATATATTGATCTGTTGTGGTATTGGTCACAGAACCATGATCATCATAAGTCAGATCATATTTTTTGACTTCTTTATAATCATCTGTCTCATCGGTCTCTTCAATTTTTCCACCATGTTCATCATAGGCATAGGTTGTATGATTGAAGGCACCATTTGTATAGTTGATTTCGGTACACACCCATTTTTCTTTCGGCTGTGTTGTTGCAGAAGCATTGGCAGAATCAGATACTTGGCCTGTCGATGCGGAAGAACACGCACTCAGTGCTATAGTCAATAACAGGATTGTTGGTAAATATGTTCTCTTCATAGGATTCCTCCTTTAATGATGACCGAGCTCATGAGGTCAGCTGATTTTAATTCATCATATAGAAAAAGAAGTAACTCTGCCCCACACAATCAGGTAGTTCTTCCTATCAAAGTCTGGCGTACAGAAGAAATGCAATTTCATAAAAATCGATGAAATAAGAAAAAACTACTCAATCGGGTGGGGTACATCCGTTCGATTCCACGTAGAATGAAGTCAACTTAAGGATCATCAATTTCTGAATGAAAACAGCGGGAAATAGAAAAATGTCGATTCTGCCATATGAATCGCCAGCAGGTAATTGATAGGGGAAAGAAAGAGGGGGATTTTATGGATACATTTCTAATTACATTATTTGTGTTTGGACTCATCGGCGTTGCATTGTATTACTACTACACAAAACAAAAGGCACTGCTGGAATCGGGTCAGATGGTCAAAAGAGAGGCGGACTTCTATAAAAACGAAGAGATCTTCACGATGAAGCCGATTTCTTTTGAAGAGATGACCAATGCGATTCAAAACGCAGATTTTTCTGCCATGCGTGTCTCGGCAAATGTAAACAGCGAAAAGAAATATATTGTTTTTACGGGTTCCAGTTTCCATGCTGTACTGCAGGAAAAAGAAAGTACAGAAGAGAATGCAGTTTATGGTTTCTCACTGCATGACTGGCATGGCCGCAATGGTGCAGCTCCGATCATGGATATCAATATACTGATGACGGCAGTTGAAAAAGCCATCCTTGGTCTGGATCCTGAAACAAAGGTCACCTCTGCACCAATCAACTATAAGTCAAAGACGAGTTTATTCTGAGGCACTTCGCATGAAAATATTTGGCTATGATATTGGCGGATGGTTTCCTGAGATTGATGAGCAGAGCGGACCGCTGACAGAACTGATCCCGATTCTGCTGCCATTGGCATTGATCTTGGTGATGCGGTTCCTATTAAGGACTGTTCGGATGTCAGGCACAATCGGTGTAATCATTCTAGTTATTGTGATGATTGTTTACTGGATGTTCAATCGTATGCAGCCGGCACGGATCTGGGTCCCATCAGGAAGCTGGTTCAATTTTGCACTTGCGTACTCCTTCCTGTTATGTGTCGAAAGAATGGCGACCTCTCGATCAAAGGATATGTCCCTGATTACTTTTTTGATAGAAGGAATTTGTGCCTTGGGTGTTATGGCTTATATGTTCTATAAAAAAGATAACAAATATGCGGATGCCGCGATCAGCGGAATCACCTGCGGTATCTCCTGTATCTTTTCATGGACTATCGGCAATCGCTATCACTTTGGCGTATATGCGATGAAGAAGATTGCATTTACCTGGAAATTCATGATCTATGCACCATTCATACTGCTCTTTGCTCTGGCATTGTTGAGGACATGTATGGTAATGAAAGATCACTTTTATGTGAATCAATAAAGGAAGAAGGGAAAAAATATGTCTACAGATGTACTAGCGTTCTTACTGATCATTTTGATGTTCGTCATCATCTATGCATTAAAGTATTTTATCAGAGCGGGTGTTAATAAAGCAGGGGATGCTGTCGATAATGCGATGCGTCAGAAAAAGAGCGAAGAAAAGCCTTCTGAGACACAGAACCTGGCAGACCGTTTCAAGAAATAATTAGAATTCAATGTAAAGGATCATTTGCTGAGATAAGTTAAGAAGCTATTTCTCAGGTGCAAGGTCATCAAGTGAAGCTGGTGGAGATAGGAATCTCATCACTGGCTTTTTCATTTGCTGCACAGACGGGATTGCAGTACTGACTTTCCCTACCTGATTGTGTAGGGAAAAGGGAAATGAATAAAAGTATAATAGAAATAAGAAATGATTTCGTAGGCTGCCTTATGTCAAATAAAGAAGGGCTAAGAAAAATTTTGATCTATCTGATGCTTCTTGTACTGATTTCGTGTTTTCGGAACATCAGTCCTTTCTTTTTGAACAGTACCTTGAGAGAATACCTTGTTTATTTCATGTATCTTTCGATGATCCTGTATTGGGGACATTCGATCCAGACACGCTTTACACAAAAGAGCATGCGCATTTATCTATTGAGCGAAGCAGCTGTTGCGGCTGGGTGGATGACGATACGATTCATACAGAATGCTTTTCTCTCTGAAAACATTGCTGCTCTGCGCTATTCGGGATACTTCATATTTGTTCCCATCGTACTAGTACCTCTTCTAGGTTTCTATGCCTCTTTTGGACTTGGACATGGGGATGATTATCATCTGTCCAGAAAGTGGTATTTGTTGATCATTCCAGCTGCTGCACTGCTTGTGCTGGCATTGAATGATGAACAGAATCATTTTCTCTTTTGGGTGTTTCCAGAAGAAATACAGCCGAATCTTTACTTTCATCCCTATATTGGTCTCTACATTGTTATCAGCTGGAGCCTGCTGCTGATCTGTGCAAGAACTTTGTTGATCTGTCAGCGGAATCACATCGATTCTCATGCGACAGTGCGGCAGTGGATTGCACCTTTTTCAGAGCCAATCCTGCTGCTGGCTTTCTCTACGCCGTATATGCTCTATTCCTTCTGGGTCCAGTGGGAACCCGTTGAATTTTCAGCAGGTGCTTTATTCATTGAAGCATTATCATGGGAGATCTATATCGGTATCGGTCTGATTCCAGTCAATACGCAGTATGAAAAGGTATTTAATCTTTCAACAATCAAGATGCAGATTCTGAATCAAGATGGAACCTTATTGGTCAGATCTCAGCAGGCACCAGAGCTGTCTCAAGATACTTTGAAACAGCTTCAGAAGAACTCTGTGATTGAAATGCCAAATGGTCAGGAACTTCAGATGTTCCATATGAAAGATCATGATCTGGTCTGGATGCGGGATGTCTTTCATCTTCATACTGCCATCAAGGAACTTCAGCAGAATACTGAAGAGCTGAAACAGGAGAGCGACCTGTTGGCTATGGAGCTGGAATTCCGTGCAGAAGAGGCTGCTGCAAAAGAAAAAAATGATGTTTATAATCAGCTTTCTACAGAAGTCAGCCGACAGCTGTCGATGATGACGGAATTTATTACACAGATTGGGCAGACAGATCAGGATGTTGTAATTTTTCAGAAGATCTGTCTCATAGCCACGTATGTCAAGCGCAGATGCAATCTCCGTCTGATTGAACTGCTGGAGGATAACGTCTGTCAGGATGATCTGGTCATCAGTATTCAAGATATGATGGAATGTATTAAAGACCTTGGTATTGAAATAGTATATGATGCGCAGGTTTTACGTGCTATATCTCAATATGGCATCCAGGTATTAGATCTTCTTGAAGCCATTATGGAACAGGAACAGTTCCAGCCAAAGCGGATTGAACTCCATCAGAAGGAAGATGATTGCTTGATTGTATTGACAGATCATCTGTCATCATGCATTGAGGAATGTATTCCGGGCATGTTCAAGGAGACGATTCCTGGTGGATACTGCATCCACCTGCGAAAGGAGATTATTGATGAAAAATCATAAGATACCACAGATCATTCGCGAAGCAGTCAATACCTATCCAGGCGGTCTATGCTTTGCAATGCCGGATGGAAGGCCGATCCTGGTCAATCAAAAAATGAACGAACTGATTTTAGCTTTGACAGGCCATACCATTCTCAATGCGAAAAGTACCTGGCAGGAATTAGAAAATCTTTCAGAAAGCAGCATCTCTGATCAAGAGTCATGGAGCAATCGTATGTTCTATTCAATGGATGACGGTACTGTATGGCGTTTTTATCAGGAATTGCTGCAGGATGATCAGCAGTCTTACCTGCAGATCGAAGCTTCCGATGTCACGCAGCTATACCGTCTAGGTGAAGAACTGCACGATACAAACCGCCGTCTAACCAAGATGTATCAGAGACAGCAGAAGCTGCTGGACAATATTGTTCAAATGAATCAGGAAAAAGAACTTGTATCTGTAAAGATGAGAATTCATGATGAACTTGGGCAATGCCTGATTGCCACTAGAAATGCGATTGCAAAAAATACTATTGAGAAAAATGCTTCTTCACTTGCCGAAGAATGGAATGATGCCATCTACAGTCTGCGGAACATTCCAAATGAGAAAAAGGTATCGATGGATCCTGATGCAGAACTTCTGAAAGTTGCTGCCATGATAGGCTGTCAGATCGATTTCGATGGGCAGCGTCCTGCTGGTCACCGTGAGCGTTATCTGATTGACGCTGCTATTCGGGAAGCTGTTACCAATGCTGTCCGTCATGCACATGCAGACCATCTTTATGTCAACATATCAGAGACTAATCTGGGTTATCATGTCCGCATTACGGATAACGGGAAGATCCAGCCTGATACAATACAGGAAGGCAGCGGTCTGCGAGCTCTAAGGGACAAGCTGGAGAGGGAAGGTGCTCAGCTGCAGATCGAATGTCATGATGGAGTAGCATTGATGATAGATATCCCTTGTCATCATAAGAACGATAAGAAGGAGGAAGCACATGATCAACGTACTGTTAGTTGAAGATTCTCGAATCACACGCGAGCTGATAGAAAACCGTATTGCATCTTCCGATAACTATGTTGTGACAGCATCGATTGAAAATGCAGCGAATGCAGAAATTGCCTGCATGAATGGAAATATCGACTTGATATTAATGGATATATGTACTGCCGAGGATGAATCCGGTCTCACCGCTGCCGCCAGTATCAAGAAACGGTACCCGTCGATCAAGATTGTAATGATGACCTCCATGCCGGAACACTCCTTTCTCCAAAAGGCATCTGAAGCCGGCTGTGATGGTTTCTGGTATAAGGAATATGGAGATATGGATCTGATTGATGTCTGTACCAGAGTCATGCATGATGAAAAAATCTGGCCGCATCAGATACCAGATCCTTCGATTGGGCTAATCAACAGCAGTGATCTGACGGAACGTGAATTTGCAGTACTTCGTGAACTGGTGCTTGGACACAAATATGAAGAAATTGCTAAAAATCTTGATATTTCTGAAAATACAGTAAAATATCATATCAAGAATCTGCTTCAGAAGACGGGTTACCGCAGCACTCTTCAACTGGTGGTTGATGTGGTCGATAAAAAATTAGTTCTGCCAAAATTTTGATATCTGATTGAAGCATCCCAACAGCTATCATTGAGCGGGGTGCTTTTGTATACTTTGCAGGATCTGTACGGAACAAATGGCATCTGGTACTGCATCTTTGTATGAACCGAAAAAGAAGACCACATTGATGGTCTTCTTTCTGGAAACAGCTAATTATTTTTTTGCTTGAGATAATCACTGAGCATCATCCATTCATATAATGTATGATCATTCGTTGTGCCGGTCTCTACACCGTTTTTAATATTTGTAGTTGTAATATCGAGGCGGCTGAGATTGCCATTATCGTCAAAGGCGCGAGTATAAGTTCTCTTCATGATATAGACAGTACCATCTGTCATATTGTCTGTTTCTGTTTTTGTTTTGATTCTGTTGTCATCACCATATGTATAACTAAAGTGTACATTCCCATCTACTAAACTTTTTGATGTAAGACCTGGTTCCACGGTGACATTGCCGTGGTCATCATATTCTAAATCCTGTTCATGAACAGTGCCGCTGTCACCTATTGTTTTTCGATGAATCTCCTGTCCCTGATCATTGTAGGTATGTTCGACAGTGTAAGTATAGTCTACATCACCGGTGCCGGTGTAGTGTGTTACAGATTCGGTGGCAAGTTTGTCATCTTCGTACGTGTCAATTGTGAGGAAACGCACCTGTTTCTTTTCATATTCTGTTTTGGTCACTTTCTTCACTTTACCAAACAAGTTGAATTCGCGCTCCCATGTCGTATATGAACCGTCTTCACCGCCGTCTTTGCCTGCTTCATAGATCCTGCGTCCATCCTTATCATAAAGATATGTGTGGATGAAGGTATTAATTAATGTACCGGAAATGTCGACTTTTTTGATTATGTTGCCATGTCCATCATATTCATATTCTTCTGTTCCAATGATGCTGCCATTATCATCAGGATAAGTCTCTTTCGTCTTGACCCAGCGGTCATCGACCTGTAAGGTACCGTCATCTGTCTGACCGATATCTTCGACATACTCTTGCATGGATAGATACAGACCATTGTTGTCAGATGCATCTGTGGCATCGGTCAGATCAATGGTCAGTATCGGCGTTTTGTCATCCGAGATCTGATAAGTGCCAGTGCGGGAATAGCCGTTTTTACCATAGAGCCACATGGTCGTATCGTCTGCATCGTAGCGAAGATAGTATGTATGTGCATGATAAAAGAAGGTTGCAAGTCCGGAGGGACTGAGAGTGACATTGCGGGCTGGTTCTGTATATGACGCAAGATCATCCTTTCCCTGGATCTCGATGCCATAAGTTCCGGCAATCGTAGAAAGATCAAAAGCTGGTTCCGTCTCTGCCTGCTGTTCTGCTGTCCCGGAGCATCCGCTGAATATCATGGCGGTGATTAGAAGTGCCCGGAACAAGTGCCTATTATGTATGTTCATCATGCGTCCCCCTGGCTGGATGTATGAAAAAGAATATCACTTCATCAAGAACAGCACCCCACACAATAGGGTAGGATTTCAAAAAAAGTGCCTGAGCATCTGCTTCATAGTATTTGCCGCAGCTATCACAGAAATCTTTGCATTTCTGCAGGAATTATCTCACAGTACCCTGGCTGACACTTCCAATGTGCTTTATGATTGTATGGACAGTATTGATATTTACAGTTTAAGATAGCTGTTACATTTGAAAGGCAGATTATGAATATGAAAAATAGATCATATAAGATTCTTTCTATTTTGAGAAATTCAGATAAATACATAACTGCAGAGGCATTAAGTGCGAGCTGCCTAGTCAGTACGAAAACAATCTTAAAGGATATAAAACTATTGAATGAAGAGATGAACAGTTCAAGGAACTATATTGAAGTGGTGCCATCACATGGTGTCAAACTGATCATCAATGACTTTAAGCAGTTCCAATCCTTTTACAGCTCGTTTGATAAGACAACGCATACAATTCTGGAAAGAGAAGAATGGATTGAAAAATATTTAATTGGAATTAATACGTGGGTCAAGTCGGAAGATCTCTGTGAACAGCTGTATATTTCACCATCCGGTCTTTCACAGAACATCAAAGAAGTCAGAAAAATGCTGGCTAAATATGATCTTAAGATCATTCAGAAGCCGCATTATGGTATCAAAGTAGATGGCCGAGAGTTCAATAAGAGACTGTGCCTTGGACAAATATATATCACCCATATTGATCAGCGCGAAGATTTCCCAGGATCACAGTTTGCCCAGGATGAACTTGTTACGATTTATAAGATCAATGATATTGTTGATCAAGTTCTGACAACATATCAAATATCGATGTCGGAAGTATCATTTCAAAACCTAGTAATCGACATCTTTGTATCACTGCAGAGGATTCAAAGGGGCATAATACTGCGCACAACAGACACAATGATTTTAGATGTTTCAAGATGGTCAGCAAGTGTTGCTGCAGTTGAAATTGCACAACAGCTTCAAAAGAACTTTTGTATTGAAATGAAAGACCAGGAGATTGCCGGCCTTTCAGTCCATATTGCTTCAAAGCGGATCATTCGCCATTTTGATGAGAATATTCATCGAATTATTGAGGATTATGATGTTAACCGCATTGTTGATCATATGCTCAAAAGCATTAAACGGAAATGGGGAATTGATTTTTCGAAAGACCATGATTTGATATCCAGGCTTCAGCTTCACTTGATTCCGCTTGAAGTACGTTCCCGCTATAATGTCACATTGCAGAATCCGCTGCTGAATGAAATCAAAGAGCATAATATTCTGGCTTATCAGCTGGCAAAGACAGGATGTGAGCAGCTGAAGGATTATCACGGGAATTCACTGGCAGAAGAAGAAATTGGATACTTCGCTCTGCATTTCAATTTGGCGCTGCTCGCATTAAAAATGAAGACAAAGAAAAATGTGCTTGTAGTGAGCGGGCTCGGCAGAGGGACAGCACATACGGTAGCGTATCAGCTGCAGGAACTGTTTGGAAAATATATCAGCTCAATTCAGACAACAGATTACATTGAATTGAGAAAATATGATCTGGCAGGAATTGATCTGCTGATCTCGAGTATCCCGCTGAAGCGTTCATATCCGATTCGTATGATTGAAGTCCATTATTTCGTGAATGAAGATGATAAGAAGAATGTTGAAATGAGATTAAATGATCGAATGCCGTTTCATATGATGAAATACATGCAGAAGGAGATGTTTTTCACTGACATATCGGCAAAAACGAAAGAAGAAGCTGTTTCATATCTGGCACATCAGATATCTGATCAAAAGGATGTATATCAGGAACTGATTGAAAGCGACTGCGCTGGCAGTGCAGAATTGGATCATATGGTGGGACTTCTGTCGGTTAAGATCAAAACAGGAAAGACCCGTTTATTGGTCGGCATCCTGAATAAACCAATCTTATGGAATGAGAGAAGAGTCCAGATCATCCTGCTCCCGGTAATCGGTGAGATGCAGAATACGGAAATACAGAACTTCTATGAGGAACTGTCCGCGCTGGTATTAAATCCTGAATATATCAAGCGTATTATCAGAACAAAGAGCTTTGAAGAGATATCGTCTATATTTGAAGCAATCGCATCAATTCAGGGATAGCTGAGCATTGGCTCAGCTTTTTAGTAGATTTATAAAACTTCCACAATGAACAAGAAAATATCGACATGGAATTCCATAATTACCGAAACTAATATTTGGTTAGGGAAAAGGAAGAAACCGTTGACTGCAGCAGCCGGATCTTCCTTCTCAAAGGAGAGAAATGAGATGAAGTTTTCTGAAAAACTACAGAACGGCCTGCTGGCTTTTTCTGCAAAAGTAGAAACGAATAAGTATCTGGCATCTATAAAGGATGCATTCACAATGTTTGTCCCATTCATTATTGTTGGCTCTTTCGGTACAATGCTCAATACTCTGATTGCGGGATCAAATGGTCTGGCAAAATGGATTCCATGGTTAACAAATCTGGGACCTGCTTTCAATGCAATGAATTTTGTTACAATTTCCTGTATGGCTCTGCCGATTGCTTTCCTGATCGGTGCTAATCTTGGGCAGAAAGAAGGATTGCCTGAAATGGAGAGTGGATTGATTGCGCTCCTGTCATATCTGGCGGTATGCCCAAACACAATTTCTAAAGTTGTGAAAGGATTGGATGATGCAGTTTCAGTCAACGGATTAGGAACTGGTGTAACAGGGGCACAAGGACTGTTCATTGCAATGATCATTGCGATGCTGTCAGTTGAATTCATGAAGAGGCTGTCGAAGATCGAAGCTATCAAGATCAAGATGCCTGACTCAGTACCTTCAGGAATCTCACGCTCATTTAACATTCTGATTCCTATCTTCATTATCATTGGTGTCTTCTCAATCGGCGGATGTATATTTGCATCTTTAACAGGAAATTATCTGAATGTATGGATCTATAACATCGTTCAGGTCCCATTATTATCCTTGGCGAATACAACAGCGGGAATTGTTGCTTTGGCATTAGTCAATCAGCTGTTCTGGTTCCTTGGAATTCATGGCGGTATGGTAATTGAGGGAATCAGAGGCCCATTGTCTGCAGCAGGTTTAGCGGAAAATATCGCCGCTGTTACTGCAGGCGGTGTTGCGACAAACATCTTAACAAGAGGATTCTGGACAAGTTTCGTCGTCGTTGGTGGCGGCGGAATTACATTATCACTACTGATTGCCATCAAGCTTTTCTCAAAGCGTGATGACTATAAAGCGATTGCAAATTTCTCTCTGGTACCAGGTATCTGCGGAATCAATGAACCTGTTGTATTCGGTCTTCCGCTCGTGCTCAATCCAATCTTTGCAGTCCCATTCATCCTGAATTCAGCAGTTGCAGCGTTGATTGCTGTATTTGCTACAAAAATCGGCTTTATCTCCTGCGGCATCGTTGACTGTCCTCCAGGTCTGCCGGTATTTATCACAGGTTTCATCAGCTTTGGCTTCAACGGTATGATTGTCCAGGCAGTGATCCTGCTGGTAACATTCTTTATCTGGATTCCGTTTGTATCACTTTCAAATAAACAGGCTGCTGCAGCTGCAGTACAGTCAAAGTAGTCTAGGCAGGTAAAAATGACATTTCCCGAGAACTTTTTGTGGGGCGGTGCAACGGCTGCAAACCAGTATGAAGGCGGTTGGCAGGAAGGCGGCAGAGGCATCGCAGTACATGATATGCTGACAGATGGAAATCAGCAGACGCCTAGAAGAATCTATTGTAAAAACCGAACGGATAACATCACGTCCATACAGGCTGGTGAATGCATTCCACCTGGATATCATCCATTTATCAAGGATGGAGAATATTATCCAAGCCATAATGCAACAGACTTTTATCATCACTACAAAGAAGACATTGCACTCATGGCAGAGATGGGCTTTAAGACATACCGACTGTCGATTTCATGGACAAGGATATTTCCAAATGGCGATGATGTTCAGCCGAATGAAGCAGGACTGAAGTTCTATGATGATGTCATCGATGAATTGAATAAGTATCATATAGAGCCACTGGTCACAATTCTGCATTTTGATATGCCGCTGCATCTGGCAGAAGAGTATGGAGGCTGGATCAATCGGAAACTGATTGATTTCTATCTTCGGTTTGCTACGGTGTTGTTCGAACGGTGGAAGAATAAGGTCAAGTATTGGATTACGATCAATGAGATCAATGTATTAGGCGGATATTGGACACTGGGGCTCGCTTCGGAACATAGGAAGACCGCAAATAATTCCAATCAAGGTGAAACACCAATAGAAGATGCAGGAATCAAACTGCAGGCTGTACACCATATTCTGGTTGCAAGTGCAATGGCAAATAAGATTGCACGGAAAATCAATCCAGATTTCATGCTGGGTACTATGTGTGCACTGTCAGGAATCTATCCAATGACATGCTGTCCGGAAGATGTGTTCGGTGCATATGAATTCAGAAGAAAAGCTTTGATGTATTCTGACGTTACAATGAGAGGTTATTATCCGAATTATGCACAGGCTATTTTTGATGAGTATCACTTCACATTAAAAAAGGAACCTGGAGATGATGAGATACTGAAAAATAATACATCTGATTATTTAGCCTTCTCATACTATCGGACAACAGCCTTTGACTGCTCAGCAAAAAATACGACAACCACTGGCGGACAGCAGGCCTCACCAAATCCATATTTAGCAAAGACACCATGGGGATGGCCGATTGATCCACAGGGGCTTAGATTTGTATTGAATGAGCTGTATGACCGTTATCAGAAACCTTTGTTCATTGTCGAAAATGGCATGGGCAATAAAGATGTTGTGGGAAAAGACGGCACGATTCATGATGATTATCGAATTGACTATCTGAGAAGCCATATTATTGAAATGAAGAAAGCTGTGGAAATTGATCAGATTCCTTTATTAGGATATACGACCTGGGGATGTGTGGATATCGTATCTGCAGGAACTGGAGAAATGGCAAAAAGGTATGGATTCGTATATGTTGACCTTGATGATAAAGGGAATGGCACTTTCAAACGTATGAAGAAGGATTCCTTCTATTGGTATCAAAAGGTGATTGCTTCAAATGGGAATGATATTCAGTAATTTCTAAAATGTTTATTTCACGAATTTGATTTTCTGACTCCCTCGAGAAGCTGAAAGCAGGTTATGCCGACCTGCTTTCATGCTTCACTGTTTGATTGTCATTCCTGGTGAGCTTTTATATATTCACGCGGTGAACATAGGAAATATCTCTGGAATAGTTTTGTATAATAACTTGGACTGTCAAATCCAAAGCAGCGGGCTGTTTCAGCTATATTGTGTGCATCGGTATGCTGCAGCATGGCACTGCTCTGTACAACTCTGTATTTGAGTGAGTACTGAATTGGAGATGTATGCAGTGTCTTTTGAAAACATCGGATGATTTCACGAGGACTGACATTGATCTCTGATGACAGTTCAGCGATCGTGATCTGATGATCCGTATTTGCATGAATGTAGTCCAGAATCTTCTGTGCACGAAGAGAATCAACAGAGGCACTCTTTGCAGGTGAGATCAGAAGATCTTCATATTTCAGGTCAATATGCAGGATCATTTTCGATAAGACATCGCGCATGGTGATTTCATAGCCGGGAATGTCTTTATCCAGACATCGAAATGCATTTTCAAAGCAATCAATCAGCTTCTTTTCCTCTGTATTTTCATGAGAGAAAAAAACGCTGTCAAGCCTTCTGCAGTGGATCAGCGGTGACAGATATCTTTGATAGATTGCCGAAGCCTGATCTTCACTGATCAAAGAAGATGAATATACAACGGAATTCAATTCACATGCAGGATCAGCAATTGCATAGTGCAGGATACAGGAATTGATCCAAATGCCATCACCTTCACTGACTGTTGTTATATGCTCTGGGGTCTGTACAATCATCCTGCCGGTCTTGATCATGATAAATTCCATTTCGTCATGATAATGCCATGGAATCTCTTCACTCTTTCGATTCGTACAGCAGTTGCGGTAACCGGCACAGGGAAAAGCTGAAGTACCTTGATTCTTCAGTTCGTGCTGGAAACGGTCAACGTTTACATAGTTATCCTGCAGTGCCATGAT